>ERZ887849.1440-NODE-1440-length-22241-cov-20.289417_pt1 | contig 22241 bp, 3 predicted proteins | sample MGYA00521267_ERZ887849 | MGnify/ENA primary metagenome ERZ887849 (study PRJEB32303, sample SAMEA104408601) | aquatic metagenome | biome: Brackish water; feature: Pelagic; material: water | place: Baltic Sea | collected 2014-06-06T16:11:00 | depth 2,863 m ... | reverse complement strand
CAAAGTACGTAACAGACACAGGCATAAGGTCGCAAAAGTAAAAGGACAAACAAAAGGCCTGGACGGTCAGCTCCACGCGACGGCCGCTGAGGGGAGTCCTAATCTTTCCCGGAGAGGACGGACTCGAACCCACACCTCAGTCGATTAGGATTCGAGAGATATACCAACGAAGCCACAAGGGCTTGGCGTACCCCTCGAATCCCAATCGTCCCGGACTGAACTGGACGCGGGGTGGTTTATATACTGCAGAATTCTCGAAAACGCGCCTGGCTCAGATTCGAACTCGAGACCAAAAGGGTCAGAAGTCACCGTCTCCTGTAGCCGTCCCTTATAAGTGCGCGCCCTTAGTCCGCTAGGCTACAGGAGAGGGTGACTTCTGTAGTGTGCGCACTTCTGCTGCCTTATATACTGCGTCATCGTGGCGGTACAACTACTCTGTGGTCTACCTCCCGCTTCCTCTTTGTCTTGCCCTCTCGCCTTGTTGTTGCGTGCTGCTCACGACGCCGCGACGCACCTTGGCTATCATCAGTGATTCAAGCAACCTCTCTCTCCTTTTCCAAATCGAGCCCCCCCCTCTCTTTGATCTCTCTCTTCCGAAGCTCCAGTTGTCCAGACCCCCCCCCTCTCCCTTGCTGAGGAGTGCCCATTGTCCTTCGATTACCCTTCCGTATTGCGCTTGAGAGACTTTTACTTACCGCTGCAGACTCGAGCTCCAGTCCAAGGTGTTGTGCTCGTCCTTTCTTTCCGGGGTTTGTAAGAGATTAGTTATTCCCTCTGTCACCGGTATTGTGTTTCGGGACCTGGTCGAACCTGGTCTCGAGTGGTGCGGCGACGTTGTTGGGGTGTCGAGCGGTATGTCGGGGGTTGACCCTGACGCTGTTCCGACGCCTGGTGTAGCTTCTATAGACACCGGCAGGCCTTTGAGCCAGCCGGCCGTGCCCTCATCTATTGATGAGGCACATGACACAACACCTAACACATACTGGGGAGCGTCAACCCCCGGTTGTGATCCTCAAGGACTAGACGCTGATATGAGTCTCGAGTACACCACTGAGGCCAGCACTGGCGTGCGCGGCGCAAAGATAACGGGAACAAGCGCAAGTACTTCAGCGGACAGCCACGACGAAGTCCCTTCGGAACCTTCGTGTGCGGCGACACGCTTCTCTACACTAAGCTACAACTCAAGCTCTGGCATGGCGATTCCCCCTCCCGGTCTCAGTCAACCACCTGGAGCCGGCGACTCTCCTAGCGGTGACGCTCCCGCAGAGGTTTCTCGAGCTGAAGTTGATCTTGCACCTCACGCTGAGGGCTCTGCGGCGGATGACCCTTTCGACTCGGCGGCGCTCATCGAAGAGGTGATGAGGAGGGCTGCACTAGCCCCTGGAGGCCGGTCACAGAGGACCACTCACGACTACTCGATCATCCTCGAGCTGGCGCTCACGGGGCAGCGTGATCCCGAGGAAGTGGCCTTCCTCCTTAAGGCCCGCGCGACTTCCGCGCGTAGTGCGGAAGCCTACCTCACTTCGCTTCGCGGAGCCTTCCGCGAGCAAGGTCGGCCCTCGACTTCAATACGCGTTCCAGAACCGCATCCCCTGCCAGCGACCCCCGCATCGCTCGGCTATGACGCTTACGGGTACGACCCCCGTGGGAGTTCTCTTCGGCGACCGTCGTGCCCTCCTTCGTTGAGTTCCCGCCTGGCTTTCTCCGCCGCTTCCGTGGCCGCCGGAGACTCCCCCGAGGTGACGATTGAGGGCGGCGAAGACCGCCTTCCTGGTAGTGGCCTCAGGCCCGAGGCGGTCGTCCGCGAGTCGTTCGAGGGTGATGCCAGTCATGATGCGGGGGCCTCAGGGGCAGCCGTTCCTCTTCCTGGCAAGGACTCCTCTTCCTGGCGGTCAGCTGTCCTCAGCACGTCCTCGGCGGCCCCGACGTCCTCAACGAGCAGGCTCGCTGCTGAAGCCGAGGCTGCTGCAGTCGAGGAGTTGTGCGCTTCAGCGGGGCACAACGCTCCGGCGCTTCGCCGATTGACTACCTACCTCGTGGAGAACGACTTTCCCGCTCTCCTTTGCCTTCACCCCGTCGCCACCTACCTCCGTGCTGCTCGGGACAGCGCTGCGGGGCGGTTCTCGTACGATCGAGTCATCGAGCGCTTTATCCTGATACTCAACCATAATCATCGGTGGCTCAGCGCTACCCTCGCCGACGGCGACGTCTCCGGTTACCTCGAGTTCTGGCGGGTCGTGGTAACTGAAGAACAGCAACTCCAAGTCGCTATCGATTCTGGGGTCGACGGGCGCTCGCTGGTTCACGCACCCATCGCGCCGCTTCTCCACCTTACCTCACCACTTGCCTCCCTTCCCCGATCCTGGGCCGCGGCAGCCGACCGCGGTGCCGGCATGCCGACGCTACCGCCGAGGATGCCGGCGCTCGCCGCGCCCAGCGCAATACCGGGCCTAGTCCCCTCAGTACTGCCCGACCCAATCCGAGGCCATTCGGCGACCCCTCGTCTCACTACAGTTCCTCCCACTTCCCCCCCCCCTGCCGGCTATGGCCCCTCGACCCCGCCTCTCGGCGGTCATCCGCCGTCGCCACCACCGCCTCCCGGCGGCGCCGGTGTTGGCGGTAGCTTCCTGCCTGCGTTGCCCCCGTCGATGGACGATGTTACCTCCCCAGTGGACTCTCCTCCACCTGACTCCGTGGACTGGGGTTCACTCTGCGCACGGTTTGTCGATCTCGGTGGAGACACCACTGGACTGGAACCGAGACTGGTATGGTTCAACTGCGAACCACCAGCGGACCGTCGCTCGGCTCACGTTCGGTACTCAGAACGCACACTACTCGATGTGTTGCGTTCCGTTATTCATCGGGAACGCCGCCGGGTTGCGCGCCGTTCCACCGATGTGACGCCGAAGCTGACAGTCGAGGCTCTTATACGGTTCTTCAAGACCGACGCCAGTGGTCGCGAATACGCACAGATGCGTGGCTCGCTCCATGCAGCGATGGCGGAACACCGTTACGAGCTCCTCCTCGAGCACGGCGATTACTGCCACGCGATGCGCATCCTCATCGACCTTTTATCGCAGGCCGTTCGCGGCTCACCTCGCCTGTCGGGTACCAAGGAAACCATCTCCACGCATGCCCGTGCATCGCCGAGCGACCTCACGTTGCATCTCATGCTCGGTGAGGCCGACTTGGCGCTCCTTCCGTCGGGCGATAGCGATGAAGACGCGCTGATATCCCTGGAATGGCATCCCACCAAGATGGGGCACTCTTACGTCACCACCGCCGCGGCCTTAGCCAGTGCGCTATTCAATCTGGCTGCCCCCCTGTACACTGGTGCAGAGCTCGACAGCGCAGTATTGCGTCACTTCCGTCGGGCCGTCACTCGAGCGCAGAAGGTCGAGCACATCAAGCGAGACGAGGCAGGACTATCTCTCCCGGACAAAGTTTACTCAACGTACTGCGGTGGGAATAGCCGTCTCGTTTATGATACAGCGGCTAAACTCATTACAGCGCTTCGCCAGCCTGCGACCATCGGCTCGTCGTCACTCACCGTCACCGATGATTCGACAGAGCGATCGCGCAAACGAACTGCCGATGCTCGCGCGGCCGCGGCGGGATCAACGCCCGGTCTGTCCGCTCCCCCGACTACAGCTCAAGAGATCGACCGACTCGCTGCAGAGCTCTCGGGTAACAGTCTGGGCGATGTCGCTGCAGACGCTGCTGCTGCTGTAGGAGGCGGAGGCGCACAGGTCACGGTGCCGCACCGCAAGTACAATGACCACCTCGACCTCGACAAGCTGTACTCTCACGGCCCGCTCATCACGCTCATGGTCACGCAAGGTTCTGGACGGTCGTTCGTCAAACTCAGTGATGTCGCCCGGGTTGCTATCGCCAACCCGCAAGACCCTGACGGATTGTATGGCGCGGCCGACAGGGGCTGGTGCCCGGCGTGTCACCTCACATTCCCGAACGCTGTGCGTTCGTTGAATACCGCTCAGTTCAGGGCGGAGTTCGGCGGATATCCCACAGCTCGCACTGGCGCGCATCCCATACCCGATGACGTCCTCATGGCCCATCCATTTGACCTATGCAAGACCCTCGGTCGAGCGGTGGACAGTGCAGCTCGACTGGGCAAGGTCCCTCTCGACATCTGCTTGCCGCTCACCCGTGAGGAGCGCGCCGTGCGTGTTGCTGATGAGCGCACCCGGCCCTGATTCGGCGTACGGCCGAGTCAGCCCTCAAACCACGGTGCCAGCCGTGGTCGGCCTTCAGGAGCGGTAGGAGCGTTGGCAACGCCCTCACCACTCCACAATCCCGCGAAGCCAGTGAGCCTCGCGGATTCGGTGATATCTATCGATACACCGGACCCAAACGAACAAGCAAACAAAGTATCGCGTGCACAGCCGCCCTTCTCTACTACGCGTTCAGCTGAGACGTCAGCTGTTGCCCGTGGTTCATCCAGGTGGTCAGATGCTGATGAAGATGAGTTCGACTCGCTCGATCTCCCTACTGTACTTCCGCATTGGGTGTCTTCAGCTCCCGCAGTCTCTGTCGCTGGACTCGATGGTGCAGCGCCAGCCTCTGCGTCCACTGTCGCTTCCAGACGCTCCCGCGGCAAGGTATCCGCCGTTGGTGAGGTGACTCGCCCCAATCACGTCGCCTCCCGCGGAAGCGACACTCTGTCGGTCCCCACCGTCGGCTCATCTTCAACTGCGGATAACTGGCGCCGTCGAGTTGAAAGTCCGAAGCTTATAGATCTCGAGTTAGATACCTCGGAGGCTGATCGAATCGTCGATATCACGGGTGACCCCGCTGTAATTAACAGCGCAGCACGACAGCGCCGTGAGCCACGGTGCCAAGTTACGCCGGGCTCAGTGTCGGAGGCTGATCGAGTTGTTGATATCACAGCCGAAGCCGTCGCAGCTAACAGCGCAGTACGCCAGCGCCGTGAGCCACGACGTCAAGCTGTGCTTGGCTCGACAACAGCGGCGAATTCGCTGTCATCAGCCGACATATTTGAGTTGGCGCCACAGGCGACGACGGACCCCGTTGCTGCGATCTCCGTGGAGGCCTCGATGCAACAGCCCGCCCCTGGCCCCGACACACTATCACGCGTCGACAGCGCGTTCACATTGGTCACGGACAGAACACCTGAGACCTCTGACGCTGCGCACCCGTCACTGCAGGCGACGCACCGCTCATTGTCTTCAAGCCTTGTCTCGGAGGGCGACAGCAGCGAGGTGGTCGCGAGGTGCTGTGTGGCATGCGGGCTACACACACATCTCGTCTACCACAAGGGAAGCAGTGCTTGGGTGTGCAACAACCGTCCTGCGGGCGAGCAGTCTTGCGCACTCCGTCTGATTGAATTCAGCAGCGACGGACGTCTCGGGCTCAGCCCTGACTCCCGTTGGGGAACGGCTGAGGTCGTTTGTCGAATCACTAGCGAGGACGACGTGCGAAAACTCTGCGCAGTCTGCGATGGAATTCGTCTCACAATACTCCGCAGCGACGCCGCAACTCCAGGGATTGCTCACCCTGCGGTCGCCGGTGGTATACTCTCGCCCTGGCTGTGCGGCAGTGACCTGGTCAATGAAGTGGAAGCACTCATCGCGCGCGGGCGCACTCATCGTCGCCGCCTTCGGCAAGAGGGGCAGATATTGCCGATGCAGCATACAGATGGCGGGTCGTACGTCAAGTACTTTGCGCCTCTCCTCGCGTCAGTCTCTGATCATGACAACGCTTCGGGGCTCGAGCGCGCTCGGAGTGGAATTCATGTCGTGTGGTCCGAAGGGTTGCAAGGGCCCGTCGCCTCCTTCGAGTATAACTCTGGTGGCCACCGTGATGACCTGAAGCTACAAGAGCGTGTTCACCTCGAACGGATGCGCGACGATGAGCCGCCTTGGGTGGCGTCCGCTGCAGTAGTGCAAATCAGCGAGGGAATGGTTGTCGTCGCGGTGCTCGACTGTACGGATGGTTTGCTCGCGATTGACCTGAAAGTCAGCGGCCCGTTTACAGTTACTCCTCAGCAGCTCTCCGTTGCCATCGATCGTATGCAGACGGCCATCAGTATGTTTGCAATCGACGAAGCCACCGGATGTAGCCCCTGGGTTCATCAAGCTCTGCTGGGACAGCGGACGCCACCCATGCCTGTCTGGGTCAAAACGCCTCCGCCGTGCGGTCGTTCACTTCCTCCGCCCAGCGACGCACAGGCTGCCGCTGTCCACGGTTCTCTGGTTCACCCCCTCTTCCGTGTTGTCGGACCCCCCGGCACTGGTAAGACGGTGACGCTCATTCGAGTTGTACATGCCCTTGCGCATCAAGAGCGTGGGCAGGTACTTGTCTGTGCCCCCTCCAATGTCGCAGTCGATCGAGCTGCGATTGGTATTCACCGACTCGGTTTGAGTGTCATTCGGGTTGTGGCATCGTCCAGAGACGCCTCAGTCGGGGTCGGCCTTCCAAGTGAAGTATTTATCGATGCTCACACCAAGGAGTCGGAACGCCTCTCAAAGCTTCGCACACTGAAGCAGCAAGTGGGCACGTTGACAACGCTTGACGAGCGCGCTTACAGGCGGGAACTGAAGAACGCGTCAACAAATGCGCTTCTATCCGCTGCGGTCATTGTTTGCACCTGCTCCACGGCCGGCAACACGCTGATGGCTGGGCAGCGGTTCGATGCTGTCGTCGTCGATGAAGCAGCTCAGGCGGTGGAGCCGGAACTCCTCATCCCACTCCGCGCTGGTCCCCGACGAGTCGTACTTGTCGGTGATGCCCAGCAGCTCGGGCCCGTTGTCAAATGCGAAAGAGCTAAAAATAATGGCTACGGGGTCTCTCTCTTTGAGCGTCTACAGTCAATGGAGTCGCCTTCAGTGTTCTTGAACGTACAACACCGCATGCACCCGGCGATCAGTGCGTTCCCCTCGGCTGAGTTTTACAAGGGTGAGCTCCTGGACGGCCCGAGTACTTCAGAAGTGCGCGAGGATGTTTCTTTTCCATGGCCGTCCAGCCAGCAGCCTACCTTCTTCTACCAAGTCGATGGGGAGGAGTCGCGCGCGCCTGGCGGCTCCTACCACAACGGTGCTGAGGCTGTTGCAGTCACTGCATGCGTAGCGCGATTGCTCGAGGGCGGCGCTCTTCGTGAGGAGATTGGTGTTATCGCCATGTATGACGCGCAGCGTGTCGAGATTGGCCTTGCTCTGCGTCGCCAGGGTGTTGCAGGGATACAGGTTGCAAACGTCGATGCGTTCCAAGGGCAGGAGCGGGCATACATCGTCGTCTCACTCACAAGGGCTAATGCAGCACGCAAGCTCGGATTCGTGAGCGAAGTCACTCGCACGAATGTTGCGCTTACGCGAGCGCAGCAGGGTCTTATTGTTGTAGGGAATGCACAGACATTACGTTCCTCCCCCATGTGGTCGAGGTTCCTTCAGCACTACGCGAGCAACGGCGCGGTTCTACACGGTTCGGTCATCGATAGTCTTCAACCTTTTGAGATTGGCAGCGCTCGACAGACGGCAACAGCCGTGTCGTCAGTGGCGGCGTTCGCGACTGCTGTTGGCACGGCCGACTGTTGTCGACTCTCGGCCGCCACTCAGCTGAAGAGGGCGGAGCCAGGGCATGCCCTCACAAAGAAATTGCGCGCTAATCTTCTCAAGAAAGGAAAACAATACTCGCGATTCGCCGGCTCGTCCAGCGAGTGTTCCTCTAAGCTCGCAGTCTCGGCGTGGGGCAGTGTGTTCAGCACCTCTGTTACAGAGCTCTCAGTTACAGAGCTCACTTCAGTTCTCGAGCCGAATGATGCCATCGCGAGGTTGGTGTTGAGGGCTCAGCTTCAGTGGCCGAGTTGTAGAGCGCAGACGATTTTTGCCGTGGCCTCGAGACTTTTCGACAAAGGGGGGGGGGATGCAGTGGTCAGAGCACAGCTGCAAGAACTCTTTCCACGCGTCACCACAACGGTGGACGTTGATATCATTTCGGCGTGCAAGAACGTCAGTCCCGTGGAAGGGCTCGAAAGTGAAGATAGAATGCTATTCGAAGCCAGTCTCGAACAAGGGGTGGATCTATTCGAGCCGGCTAAGGCCGAAGGCATGGTACAGCTCCTTCACTCCGCTCAGCATAGCACTGTCCTCACACTCCAAGCCGAAGCGGAGACATTGTTGACGGCAACGCCGCGTATTAATTGCTCAGCTGAAGGAGCGCTACGCAAGCTACAATTCTGGTGGCGAGCGCGTATAGTGGGATGGATGGATCGCGAGCAGTGCGTTAGATACTGGCAAATTGTCCATTCAACAAGAACTGATCGGTTGGTGGCTCTTCAACAATTAGTCTTGGAAGCCCGCCATCCCAAAGAATATCCCGTGGTTGCTCGTTGGCACAACTGGGACGGCACGCGAGTGTCCAAGTTAAATACACCAATGCACAGCCGTGTGAGCCGCTACGCAACGCTTAACACTTCAGGCGCTAGTGTTATCCACACGCGCTGGCTCGAGGTACAGCGAGTGTCTTGGGGCAGTCAAAAGCTGAAGACGTCCGCCGACGCTCGGTTATCTACACGGTTTTCTGGCACCGTGTCGGCGTTCGATAGGGTGGGGCCGCTCTCTACGATTCATAGATTTCGACCAGTCCGCGACATGCTCTGTAAATACGGCGCTCTCGCTTGCTCTCATACCCAAAGGGATCCCCACACCGGTGCACCGAACGTCGATGGACAGGGGCGCGTCATCAAGGAACGCTTTATGGCTACTCGTGAGACTTGGGGCCGTGCTTCACAAGTCCCCGTCCTGATCACCGATTACTACGACGAGGTTTACACACGGCCCGTCACTTATGAATACCCCGAGCTCCTCCTACTTTTGCCCTGCGGCAACCCTGGTGCAGTCGGCGAAGCCTGCTTGCAAGTCGGTATTCATGGCGTCATTACTGATATCGAGGTCGGTGATGCTCGGAAGTATTTCGACGAGTTAGCTCCGAAGCTGTACGGAGTGGACGGACCCAGGGTGGTAGTCCAGGAAGGCGATATCCTCAACCCCCATGTTCGTCAGCGAGCTGAGACTGTTCATCCCTCGGCTACTGATGTACTGGGTGCGTACTCGACCCCCCCTTGTACTCGTGGGAGTCTGGCAAACGAGCTTTCGTCTACTCGTGACCCTCGCCATCGCTCGGGTGATCGTCCGCCGGGCCGCGGCGATCGTGGCATAGTTGGTGCTCGCCAAGAAATTCTGGCTGAAGAAGTTGCCAGACAACAAGCTGACTACCTCAGCAAAGGGCGTCCATACTTTGTTGAAACAACGAGTGGCACCACTTTCGAGCCGCCGCCCGGAGTTGTGGTCCATGAGTTCGACGAGGCTTGTTATGGCATCCCTATGAAGGGGAGACATAAGGTCTACTCGCCGGCGGATCGCCCGCTTTACATCGATCGTCTGCTCATACAGAATGCGGAGCGGCTCGCAAAGATCACATGCCCAGGAGCCGCTCGTCCTATTCAGCCTCGCGAGCGAGCGGGCGGCGCGCCAATGCGCCCGCCGTGCTGTGTCGGCAACATTGCATGTGGGTATAATAGCGGATACTTTGTCTACGACAAGGCCGACCTCGCGCGGTTCTATGGAGTGCACGTTGATCACGCAAGCTCCAAGGAGCGGCTGAACAATATGGTTCCAGTGGCGTGTGGTACTCATCACATTCACTTGCTGCATGCTCATTGCGGGGGCGTTCGACTCGGGTTGCCTTTCGTGCCTCACGACTCTAGTTGTGACGACCCAAGGCTGGGAGGGTGGATACTCGGTATCTCGGATATCTTCTCGAACCCTGGAATCAACCCTGCGCTTCCTGTCGTTTTGGCTGTCGTATTGGCTACCCCTTTCAGTATGCCGGGTACGATACTCACCGCTGCCGACGGGGCCCTTCTCACCGTCAGCGTTGGTGAGGGAGGTGTGTTCACGCAACGAGTCGTCGATGCATTCCACGAGAAGTATTCAGGAGCCACGATCACTACCTCGCGCCTCGTGTTCGTTGGCGATTTCTTGAACTCAACGTTTGGTGCGGTTGTCGTGTTTCACACTGCCTCAATCTCGTGCAACGATAAGTACTTCCTCGATCAACGCAATGGGGGAGCTGCGCAATCCTCCGATGGGGGAAGGGTGGCGCTCCGCAGCTCAGTTATTGAAACAATTGGACAACAATTGCACGCCTCTCCTGATAAGTGGGCGCAGCTTCTTTACGTCTCGCTGTGCCTGGCACAACACGCAGGGTTGGCCGGACTTCAGGGGGGCGCAGCGCTTGCGACACCGACAGTCGAAGCTTCACAAGTCCTCCGTGCACAAGCGGTGCCAGTTACTTCTGAGCTCATTGGAAGGGCGGCGCGCCTTGTGTCGTTTGGGACTGATCGTAGCGTCAAGGACGGAATGACTGGTGCAGTCACCAGTGCTCGGCGCAAGCAACACGTTAGGAGCCAGCCCTCAACGTGGGAGCCAGCTGGTTCCGTGTCGCTCAGCCCAATGCCTTTGGTCCCTGACAGAGTGTTCAGCGTGGCGGCGCCGCAGTCGTCGTTCGTGGCGTCCGTGTTCACGGCGGGTCCGGCCCTTCGAGATCAGTACGTCGAGGCGCGTAAAGCCCTCTTCGGCGATCGCGAAACTCCGGAGTCTTATGGGCTCGGGGTGAAGGGTGATCGGCTGGACGCCCCGGTGACTTCGGTCTTTCGTCCTGCACCTCTCAGTGTTTCAGCAGTTGGCCTTGTGGTTGTCTACAGACGACAGGTGGTTGTGATTGGAAGAAGCGGGCAGCAGCAAGTTCTGCCTATCAAAGCTTTGGTCTCGCGTCCACCACTCACTAAACAGACAGCTACCCGACAAGTGACGGATTTCACTGACCGAGAGGCAGAGTATCGCTCCTTGTTCCTGGAGATGTTTGCAGCGTACGAGTTTAGCAGCAAAGTCGACAGATTCGTCGAGTCAGCGTTGTCCGGACCTTTGGAAGAACGATCGTGGCTTGTCTCCTCTCGGGATGCGACAGGACGTCTTCCGTCACAGAGCGTTCCGTCGCATCGGATAACTCTGGAGCTTCGCCGCATCCTTCTTGCGGACGACACCGATTGGACATGCACGGTAAAGCGTGGGCTCGTTCGGAGGGAGGGGCACGAGTGGCAACTTTATCTTCCAGTCAGAAGGGACGGTCTCTTTGTTCCAGCAGCCGTCGCTGACGATCAATCCTTTGGCATCACGCAAGTTCCCGCTGCTGTTGATAGCCCACCATTTGTTGCACTTCAGCTCGGGTTTCAGACTGTCGACTCGTTCACTGGGAACAGTCATCAGCTCAAAATTTCTCGCATCCACGATGCAGTTCGCTCGCTTGTTTTTCGCTTGGACAGTCCGCTGCAGTCGTCGCCTGCGGTGGCGAACGCTTTTGTTGGGTGGCCTGCGTCGGACTCGTTGATTGCACGACTGGCCAAGCGACTCGAGACGGATGCGAAGAGCGTGCTCTCTACCGATACTGGGTTATATCTAGACTTGGAGCTCGACATCGCCTTCCACGTCGACAGTGCACAGCTCTATGAGTTAAACGCCGGAGCGTGTGCCTCTGCCCAGGTGCGAAGTGCGGCGCCTACTGCTGAGATCTACTGTGCACCAGGGACCGTTGCGGATGTCCTCTCTGGAAAGCAGAAGGCACTGGCACATGTGGCCACGGCGCAATATCACAACGTTGCGGCGGGCTTTCTGTTGTGCATACGCGAGAACAGGAGAGGCCTGTGCACTTGGGCCTTCGTCGCCTCGCGCACACGGCACGATTCGTTTGTAGCGGCCTTTAAGCACAGCCGCGGGGCACTGCTCCCCCGAATTGATCACAGCTCTGCTGCTGACATCGAGGTTGAATACCACTACTTCAAACAATTCAGGCGGGAGTATCCTGATGACGCGACAGCGTTAAAGGCGTGGCGCACTGCTATGACGCAACCGGGGTGTGTCCTCTCGTGGCAGCTGACAGTCCCGCCATCGCAGCTCCAATTCAGTACCTCCTTCAAGTTCTCGCATTTCCTCTCTGTTGGCGAGCGCGGCATGTCCATGTCGACTGAGCAAATGCTTCAAGCGTGGCAGCGACTCGCCTGGCGTTTTTCGCGAAAGGGGGGGGTGAGCCATGGTCATGAGGAGGCTAGCGAAAGTTCTGAGAGTCAAGCTGACGACAGCGGATCGAGCAGTGATGAAACCGACAGCACGGTGACATCACAACGTCTCGAACTCAACAGTGAAGCCGACAGCGACGACCTCGATAGTGCAGCAGGCTCGCCAATTCTTGAGAACAACTTGGAGAGCGATGAAGACATATCATCCAATTCTTCAGGGCCCGAAGACCTCGTTGATGGGGAAGCAGCAGCAGCGACGCTAGGGAAACAAACCGCTGCAAGGCGGCTCCAACGGGCAGCTCGTAAGATGCTCCTGGAGAAAGCAGCTACAAGCCTCGTAGCTGCATCCGAACCCGCTCATGACTGGGCCCAGAGGATCATTAACGATCTATCGACTTATCCCTTGGGTCGGGACACCACACTCCCTATCACCGAGTGTTGGAGGCGCAAGCGTGGAGAACAGGATTGGATCCTTGTAGCATATGTCGCCGAGAGCGAAGCGCTACGGTTAGCAGGACATCCTGGGCAGTATGGACTCTATTGCGGCACGACAGTTCGAGGCCCTAGGAGACACGGGCGCTCCAGGCTCAGTGTGCGCTGCGGCGAGACGTTCGGTAACTACGTCGAAGGAGCCGAGATCCTCGCACGCAGCGACCAGCGAGCAGAACTCGAACAACTTGGCTTTCAGTTCGCTCGCGAGGGTCGTGACGGTATCATGATGCTCTCTGATCATTGCAAAACGACACCTCGGTTCATGCTAGTCGATGGGCGTGACGCCGGCGGTCTCCACTTATATCGAGCCAATGATCCCAAGGGTTCTGGACATCCCCCATCGATGGAGGTCTCGCCTCGAGGAGTAGTTCGTGCACTTCGAGACTGCCCCGCGTTTTCACTCTCCCGCTCTTCCTTGTCAGAGAACCGCGAGTCTGAGGTCACTTTCAAGTACGGTGCTCAATTCTGGAAGGGCCACGCCCTCATTGGACAACCAAAGCACCCGCTCCTGGTGGGTGACGTTAATGTTCAAGCGACAGCAAACGACGACGACTCAACAGGCGAGTTAGCAACCATATTTGCTGCACGAGTCGTCGCGCGTGCGAAGATCGCAGCATACTGGGCTGCACGCCTGAGCGCTGTTAAAGTTCAATCGATAGCAAACGACGACGACTCAACAGACGAGTTGGCAACCATATTTGCTGCGCGGGTTGTTGCGCGTGCGAAGATCGACGCTGACCGCGGGCCAAGAGCCGAATCATTGATCCAGTATGGTAAACTGGAGCACGTTGCTCGCAAGGATGGCATCCAGGATGCATCCCTGCAACGCCTCCTCGATTATGTTTGCAACCTTCATATCCCTCTCGAGACTGCAGCGACTCCTGCTGCTGCTACACCTGGGACCATTCACATTGCTATGGGGCCCTCAGGGAAACCGTCGATTATCCAGCTGCACACCGGCCGCTCGAGTACGACCTCTTCGCATCGTAACTCTGGAGGTCAAACAGGTGTGGAGGTACTCGTCCATCTTCGCGAATGCCTACAACAGATTGCTCTCCAGGTCCCAGCCAACAGCTGTGTCGCGATCCCGTGGTCGTCCGGATGTACCGTCGAGGAGTGGCCCTTGTGGCGCGCTGAGATACGAAACTTCGCAATCGCAAACCCCGAGTTGCGGTTTGTAATAGTCCAACGGCTATCGGACACTTTCGAGCAAGCCGCTCGCAAACGACACGCTAAAATTGTTGAGCAACACAAGGTCGCCTGTGCGTGGTGGGAGGCTGGAGGACAACAAGACGGCACTCAAAAGATCGGGCAACAGCTTCTCAGTAGCTTACGTGATCAAGCGTTAGAAGTAAATGCCGAAGGCTTGCACAGCCAAGCATCCAGCTTAGCACAGGCGGCGGCTAGCGTGTTGACACAAACAGTCGAGAAGGAACGGACGGCCCGAGAAGCACAAGAGTCACAGAATCAAGCGATTGACTCTTCGTTTCGAGACTTTGTGAAGGAGCAGCATGCGGCGGGCGACATCTCTCTCGCCGAGGTCAAGACGCTTGCTGGCTCTGTTGCTGGGACCTTCGAATTGCCTACAGTCAGCAAGCGCTGCACAAACCGGCGGGTTGCAATCGTGAATCTCACACAGAACAGTGCACTCAACGGCGCAACTGGACAGACCGACGGGGTTTTCAACAAGTCTGGACGGATTGTCGTTAATCTAGACAAACCTTACAAAGGCTTGACGTCTGTCAACGTGGAACATGCAAAGCTCGTCACAGTTCTCGAAGCGACTGTGCCAGAAACACAGGGGCTTTAACAGTCCGCCCGACCGCACACCGCGATTAGCTGTTTCATCAGCGGGTGGGTCCAGGACTCCGGCCAGGCTACACGGCGTCCGGCTGGTTGCTAATCCTCACAGTCGAGTACAGTCAGAGACCACGCTTAACCTCGACTGTGTCGATATTCTCGACACCGGTTCAGCCATCACCCTTGCAGGTGATGACGACGTTACCGAATGGATCAAGGAGCTAGGGGCAGGCATCGAGGAAGTCACGCCTCGCCCGACGTCCATCACGCACATCCGAGGCATCGGCGCCACGAGTCTCGTCGTTCGCTGGATACGCATGACCCTCGATATCGGCGGCGTCCACGTCACTTTCCAAGACGTCCCCGTTCTTCGAGGACACCGCGGCCTACTCCTCGGCAATGATTTCTTGGGCCCTGGTCGCAGCGTCATCTCGTACAACACGGACACGGACGGAACTCTTACCCTCCGCGAATCTACTACGCTCCAGCCGATGTCAGTGCCGGTCCCCTTTTCGACAGAGTTCACCAAAGAGGGAGTAGCCACGTTCTATGCGGCATCACACGAATCACTGCGGCAGCAGCACGCACAAACCTTCTCCGCGGCGGTAGACTTTGGCGACATCACAGCCGAAGAGCGTGCAGCACGCATACAACAGCAAGCTGATGCTCACGAAGTGGAACAGATCTTACAGAGCGTCACGCCGTGCGCCTGGACATCACAGACAGTAGTCGTCCCCGCGTGGAGTGAAGTTCGCTTCAAAGTTCGAGTACCAGAGATCCTTTCGAAAGCGCGCGAAGTAGCAGTCGTCCCTCTGGATGATGAACGACGTGAAGACCTTGGAGTTCTGATAGCACCTACGCTACAAAACGTGGGCAAGGACGGGACTATCCTCCTCCTAGCTGTCAACAATGACACGAAACCCAAAAGGATCCCCATGCTCACCCCCTGTGCAAGGTTCATTGTTGATCCTCGGGTGTACGACGTTCAGTACGAACACACACTCGAGGAGATCAAAGAAAAGGTTAACATTGCGGATGATCTCACTACCTCGGAGTTCAAACAAGCTGAGCGCATGCTCGCTGCTCGCCGTGCACTCTTCCGCACCACGTTGGGATATGCACATCCGACCAAAATGTCGTTGAAGGTGAACGGCAGACCGCCGAACGCCACACTTCGAGTTCGAGCACCCGAGGAGGAGGAAGCGCTGAACAAGGAGGTCCGAAAACAGTGCAAGGCTGGGCTGATCGAGCCTGCACGCAGCCCGTATGGTGCGTTGCCAATGCTGATTAAGAAACCCACGAAGCCGGGTGAACCTCAGCAGTATCGAGTTGTTCTCGATTACAGAGGGGTCAACCAGATACTCGAAAAGGATGTCTACCCACTTCCCAACCTCGAAGCCAACCTCTCGAAGCTCGGCAAGGCAAACTGGTTCACCACTCTGGATCTCCTGCAAGGTTTCCATCAAGTGGAACTTGCGGACGACGGATCGAAGGAGATAACGGCATTCAACACGCCACTGGGACAATTCCAATATGTCCGTATGCCGATGGGGCTCGCAACCTCGCCGAGCACCTTCATGAGACTTGTCGACGCCACGTTACGAGGCTTACCGCCAGGCATTGCTCTCGCATATGTGGACGATGTTGTCATTCCTACTTGCGGTACGTTCGAAGATCACATGCGCGACGTCGGCCTCGTCTTCGACAGGCTGATTGAGGCCGGTTTCGCGGTCCGCTGTGATAAGTGCCACATCGGCATGAAGGAAGTCCCATATCTCGGCTTCATGGTCGGAGCATACGGACAGCGGCCCATGGAGTCCAAAACCCAGGCGATCCTTGACATTGCAGTTGAGGATATGCGCGGTAATCCAGGCGCAGCGGCTAGATACGCCGGCATGCTTGGCTTCTACTCCAAATTCATCCCAAATCTGCACTCCGTCATAGGGTCGTTCCACGAACTCAAACAGAAGACGGTACAAGCCGATGATATAATCGGCGGCAATGGCAAGGTGCCAAGTCTCCGATTTATGAGCTCGCTCGAACACTCCAAACATCTACTTGCAAATGTCACGTCACTCATGCGACCGGACCCCCAGAAGCCATTTACGATACACACTGACGCCGCGTCCAGCTGTGGCATCGGCGCCGCGCTCATGCAGCAAGTTGATGACGACGATCCGGAATCGTTAGCACCCATAGCCTTTTGGTCACGCCGTCTTTCAGATGAGGAACGAGGGTACGGTGTTCGAGATCAAGAGTGTTTGGGGCTCGCCGAAGCGCTCAAGGTGTGGCGACACTATATACTCAACAGCAAGATCAAGCTTATGACGGACCATTCATCGCTGCAGTGGTTGCTCTCTACACCACACCCTGACGGCTCCCGTGTTTCCGGCTGGGCACTACAGGCGCAGAACTTCGACTGTGAGATACACTATCTTCCTGGAACGCAGCAGGTAGTGGCTGATTGTTTGTCTCGTCTTGCCAAACGAACGGAGCCTGCGAGGGAAGAGGGGGTGGTTGGTCGGCGGTTAGACATCGCAGACAGGCTCGAAATTGCTGACACAGCGGCAGTCAAAATCATCGAAGGGGCGCAACCGCCCTTGGCGATTGGACAGCTCGTCGAGTCTGCGTCGTTCAGACCGGACAACTCACCGAAGGTAGCCAATCGAGCCACGCTTGCAACACTCAGGGTGATGAACGGTGAGCTTCAAGTCCTGGCCGAAAAGCATCTCGGAATACTTACTTTACCGAGTGTCTTAATCGACCAAGGCAATGAAGCGTTCACATATCGACAGCAGCTCCGACGGATGATGAGTGTGAACTACTTCACTTTCAGCTCAGTGGAGCAACGAGCTAACGTTGTCACCATTATAAACGATGCAACTGCATTCCGCCGCCGCGGCGAAATGACGACGCAGTTTTATACAGCTGTCGTCCATAGTGAGCTTAACTTCGAGGCGCGAGACTGCGAGACGCTCTTTCTCAAAGTCTCCGAAGCGAACATAACACGGTTAGCTGACAGCGAGCAAGCACTATTCCTACGATTGCTCGCACGGGAGCTCGGAGGCACCGACGTTATCACAACGGGCAAACTGCGCTCATGGGAAGGAAAGTTCATCCGGGTACTCAGACAAGTCACTGAGGCCAAACAAACACAGGTTACCTCTGTAGCAGTGACCACCATTGCACCAGGACTTCCTTCGATTGAGGACAAGCCCTTTGGCCCCGCTTTTTGTGCAACTCCACAACAAGGGTCACAAGCGCTAAAGTTAATCAAGCAACGCTTGCTCAAACATCCTCACCTGAGTCTAGCTGTGGATCTTGAAGGACCATTGGGGGGCCGGTTAGCGCACATCGATCTTTTGCAGCTCGCAGTCGACCCAGGCAACACTGAAGAACAGCCCTTGATCTTCGTGTTCGACATGGACCGTTACGGAGCCGAGTTCTTGAGTCTTAAGGAACCACTCCGTGCAATTCTGGAGAATCCCGAAGTTACAAAGGTTTATCATTGCATGACCGGCGATGCGAATGCACTCTACGTCGAGTACGACATTCAAGTCAAGGGCTCCTTCGACACCGGGATCGCCGACTGTCTTCTTCGAGGAAGCGGCTTCAATCGCATGCGGGGATTAGGCACGGTCATCCATGAATTCTTAGATGTTCCCCTCACCTTGAAGGATTCATTCAAGCACATACCTCGTATGTTCTCTTGGCGACCATTACCCTATAACTACTTCCTGTATGCCTACGAAGATGTTGCCTATTGCAACCAGCTATACCTCGTTATGCGCACAGCATTGGCAGCACGCAATCTTCTAGAACTTTCCCTCGCTCATTCGGCGCAGCGGGCGCCTCCCTTGTCACTGGCACCGAATGACTCCAGGTATCAACCCCCTAGTGATATCGCCATCACACTTCGTGATCAATACTCTGTGTTACTCTTGCAACACAGCTCAGGCTCAGCTTCATTCCCTTCGGGTGAGTTCTCCGAAGAGAACCCATTCGACCAGCGAATAACAGCCCTCGATATCTGGAGGAAGCTGCTTGGACCACCACCAAAGAGGTTGTCGCTTAATCCCACGCAGCTCAAGAAAGCTCGTCGGATCGGGCAATTCCTTGTATTCGAAGTAATTGTCAAGCATCTAGGGATTGAGCTACTCCGCGATATTCAGGCGGCAGCCGAACTTTTGGGAAACCTACCTACAGGCACCCGTGTTGTCGCGCAACCAGTTCATGTTACCCTGGAGCAGGCCGTGAATCCGGTTAAACAACCGCAGATAATCATCATGCAACATCTGCGTTGGCTCGTAGCACAGGAGCCCGTTCGCAGTGCAGCGTTAGTTGTTGAGAGTTCTCAAGGCACAAGGGAGGACGACCTTGGTGAGCACCCACGTTTGCGTTGGCTTGTAGAACAAGAACTCCTTTACAGTGCAGCGGTAGTTGACGAATTTGGTGAGCACCCACAATTGCGTTGGCTTGTAGAACAGCAGCCTCTTCACAGTGCAGCGTTAGTTGTTGAGAGTTCTCAAGGCACAGTGGAGGACGACGACTTTGGTGAGCACCCACAATTGCGTTGGCTTGTAGCACAGGAGCTCCTTTACAGTGCAGCATTAGCTGTTGAGAGTTCTCAAGGCACAGTGGAGGACGACTTTGGCGAGCACCCACGTTCCTTTATTGTCGTCGGCAAAACGGTGGAGAAGACCAGAGCAGCTGCTATCGTCTTCGACGACGACTGTGCTTATTGCCTCACAACGCAACAGGATGGTAAGCTCCAATTCCCGTCTAGCCCAATCGAAGTAGGCGGGACTGCTAGGGATGCCGCCACCAAAGCGTTCGATGTCTATGGTGGTGCGGCGCTCAGGAAGAGCGATCCCAGTATTGTGGGTCTAGCACTCATGCCAAATACATCGCGTCGAATTCGGCAAGGCTTTCTAGACATGCGCGAAGTTGGCAAGTTTCAGGACACCGTGTACTTTGCATGCAAGGTACCTGGCTTGAACGAACTCCGTGCTTCGTTTGTAGCGGCTAGACTCCCCTTCAATGGGTTTCGGCTCACCGCCACCCTTGCGAAGCGACATCCTTCATACGTTCTCGCTAAACACAAGTCAGCGATCGAGCAGCTATTATCTACTAGCGAGATTGCAGCATTCACAGCAGCCATCGAGCAAGCAGGTTCATCACAGATGCCGACGTCTCACCTTGACTCTCAAAACAGTGGGAGCATTGATGTTGGTAGTTCCGGCTCCTCGCCTTCTTGTAGTTATAGCTTCCCCGCAGCGGTATCTTCTGCGACGTCACACTCGACGGCTTCGCACGAGGACTGCAGTGATGAGGAGATTGAACGGTTGACCACCGCTGCAACAATCGTCCAATACGCGAAGTTAATGGCAAACTTATCTCCTCGCGAACACACTGAGGTGTCTTGTTTAGCCGGAGCTATTGAACAACAACCAACGAGTTCGTCGGGCACACTCGGGACCCCGTTGGACGTCGCTGTCCCCTCGACAGACGAGGTGCGTGAAGAGCAAGCAAAGCATCCTGTTACTGGCGAGATCATGGATTATCTTCTCGCTAAGGACCTGTCGCTTGCACAACAGTGTTGCCTTGACGACGCCGAGAAGGCGGCGTTGCAAGCACGCTGCTCTTCCTATCACTTGAATGCTGACGGACTTCTTTGTTGCTGGCCTCCGAAGCCGGGTGGGAAGGCCCCTGCCGGTGTTGGTCAACAATCAGAACTTGTTGTCTTGCCCCCACGTTATCGAAACGCTTTAATTCACCAATATCATGACAGGCTTGGTCATCTCGGCGTAGACAAAGTATTCAAACTTCTGCGCCAGAGGTTTTCGTGGGGAACCGCCTCGATTATGCGCAAGACAATACAGGACTACATTCGTACGTGCGACGCCTGTCAGCGGACAAAGGTACACACGCATACAGCTGGTGAATACCAAATTGGTGACTGCGGTCAACATCCTGGAGATGTCTTCTGCGGTGACGTCTATTATGTTGGACTACAAGAGGACGGATACGACCATACTTTGGATTTCGCCGACCTCTTTAGTCGTCGTATTTGGTCAGTGCCCCTCCAAGGAGTGCCTACCTCCGAGACCATAGCCGATGTCCTCATCAGTACAGTGATCCGTAACGGCGGAGTTCCCAGCGAGATTCGTTCAGACTCTGGCAGCAATTTCATATCACAGGCCATCCGTTTGCTTTATGAACGCATGGGTATCAAGATTACACCTGGCTCAGCTTATCATCACCAACTAGTTGCTTTGGTGGAACGCTGGCATCGCACTTTAAAACAGTTGATTAGGATTCACACTTTAGCACGTGAAGACAGTTCCCTCGGTGCGGGGTGGGGCAGCAAGTGGTATCGATGCATTCCGCTCATGGAGTTGGCGTACAACATGACGGTGAACAACTCTACCGGGTATTCACCATTCTTTATTGAACACCTTCGTCATCCCCGCATGGCTTATGATCTGCAGCGTTCGCTCGATCGTTCGGTCGATCTTGAGTTGCCGGCGAAGACTGCAACTTGGGTAAAAGATCGACTTGACGACCTCGCGGTAGTCTACGACACGGCCAGCAACACCTTACGGTGGAACTCACTCAGTGCAAAACGCCGGTATGATTTAAGGCGCGATGTAGCAACTTGGTTCCGTCCTGGGGATATGGTCGTGCTAGTCAAGGGTGCCGTGGCTGACAAGAATGGACACCAACCCAAGGCGGCTATACCTACATTGGGCCCCTTTGTAGTTCGAAAAGCTTTACCGTTCGACGAGTATCAACTCAGTGATCGTTTAACACGGCGCGTCAGTGATGTTGTCCATGTTTCTCGGTTGCAGCCCTACTTCAAGAGGCATCCCGATGCCAATACCTCGCAATGGATGAATTCTGAGGGTCCAACTGGTGGCCGATGGCCCGTGCACAGTGTAACTGACCGCAAGGTCACTACTCTTGACCGAGCAAACAAAGAGCTCGGACTGAGCAAGGGAGATAAAGTCCTACAATACAAAATTCGATACGTCGGTTTCGGAACTCAGGATTGTCGTTGGCGGCCTGTCCAATATCTTACAGATATTATAGAACTCACGAATGAATACGACAAGCGCATTCCTCGCCCTCCTGCTTTCTCTGAGGAAGTCGAGTGTATCTCGCGGCCCGAAACAGCGATACCTGAGCCTTCCTTGGAAGCTAAGAGTCGCCCCCGATTCAATTCACAACCCCATCCTGGAGAACTGCGCCCAGCAATAGATCCTCTTGCTAAACCGGCGAAGGTCGATGCGACGATTGAGCAAGTTGTGGACAACACACAGAGTGGTGGTGTAATATCAGATCCTAGGAATTCTCCCTCGATTACAGATGAGTTTTCGTCATCAGCGCCTGAGGCCTCAGTAGATGAGCGCGAACAACGGCGACAGCACCGTGCAGCTCGCAAGTCCGCATAGAAGTGACATCAATTCGTCGAATGATTCATCACAGAAGTACAGAGCAATACAGTTGGAAGCCCAAGCAGCAATTAACCCAAGATCTTTATGATGAACGTCACATCAGTGCTTTGACACCGTGATGTTCGGAGACCCCCATCTTGACAATTGTCGTTTGAGTCCCACTCCTTATTCAGTCACCTGAAAACCGCCTGGCAGCGGGAATTGCAGGTAGCCTTGACAGCCAATCAAGCGACTTCGAATAACGAGCACGGACTATTTGGATTCTAGCTTACAGCAAGTATTTTACAACCTGAGTTTGGGGGACGCCCCAAGGACTCGACGGATTAAGACGATTAAGCATCGTGAAGCAAAGGACTATGGCGATTACGCATTGAAGCAAAGGA
>ERZ887849.1439-NODE-1439-length-22245-cov-8.686435_pt1 | contig 22245 bp, 21 predicted proteins | sample MGYA00521267_ERZ887849 | MGnify/ENA primary metagenome ERZ887849 (study PRJEB32303, sample SAMEA104408601) | aquatic metagenome | biome: Brackish water; feature: Pelagic; material: water | place: Baltic Sea | collected 2014-06-06T16:11:00 | depth 2,863 m ... | reverse complement strand
TTTCACAAGTTGATCCACCTTAACTACTGGTCCGAAATCCTGCGACCACCTCTGTCACGTGCGTAAACTTTGGTCTGCCAAATGCGGGGATCGATGTGTTTTTGAACGACTCTGAGGTTCTCTCGATTGCCAATAACGCTGGGCTTGTTGTGCTTCAAGTGCCGCCCGCGCTCAATATGTCGAACCGGTTCTACACTGTGCATCCACGGCGTAACGACCGGTTTGTGAAAGCCTCAGCCTTGCTCAAGAGCGTGTTTGGCGAGGTGGATTTTACCGAGTTTCATTTCACGCGCCATATGTTGCGGCATCTGCGGGAGGTGGGGCCGGACCGCTTTGATCTGATTCGTGATGAGTTGCAGGCGGCTTGGGTCGCTAGGATGCGGGTTTTCCTGCATCAGGTGACGGCGCCCGTAGCTCTTTTGTGGATGTCCGCCCATGCGCAGGGAGAGAATGCTACGTCGCCGGATCTGGCGCATGATCCGGCATTTGTGACGCGGGAAATGTTGAATGTGGTGACGCCGCAGGTGGTGGGGGTAATCAACGCTACCGCGAGCGCCGAGGCCTTGGCGCTTGGCAGCGAGGGGATGGTCTTCTCTGAGTTGGAGGGAAATGCCGCGAGCGAGCTTTTGGGCCCTGCTGCCCATGCCGAGGCGGCGGCGGTGCTTGCGCCCATCGTGGCGGATCACATCCGCATCTAAACACAAAAAGGCCCGCCGGATCCGGCGGGCCTTTTCCTGTCACATCCGAAACGATCAGAGCTTTTCAGTCAGCTCCGGCACCGCGTCAAAGAGATCGGCGACAAGGCCATAATCGGCCACCTGAAAAATCGGAGCCTCTTCATCTTTGTTGATCGCGACGATGATCTTGGAGTCCTTCATGCCCGCGAGGTGCTGAATGGCCCCCGAGATGCCGACGGCCACGTAAAGATCGGGGGCGACCACTTTACCCGTCTGGCCAACCTGCCAATCATTCGGTGCGTAGCCCGAATCGACCGCGGCGCGGCTTGCGCCGACGGCGGCGCCCAGCTTGTCCGCCAGTTTCTCGATCATCGCGAAATCATCGAGCGATCCAACACCGCGCCCGCCCGAGACGACAACGCCTGCGGAGGTGAGCTCGGGCCTGTCAGAGGCTGCAACCTTGTCCTCTACCCACTCGGAAAGGCCGGGGTTAGCTGCCGCCGAGATTGTCTCGACCGAAGCTGATCCGCCCTCTGCCGCTGCATCGAAGGCGGCGGTGCGGAAGCTGACCACTTTGATGCTGTCCGAGGATTTCACGGTCTGGAGTGCGTTGCCCGCGTAGATCGGCCGCTCGAACGTGTCGGCGTCAACCACGCCGGACACATCCGAGATCACCATGACATCAAGGAGGGCCGCCACGCGTGGCAGCACGTTCTTGGCATCCGTGGTGGCAGGGGCCACGATATGCGAGTAATCGCCCGCAAGCCCCACGATCAGCGCCGCAGTCGGCTCCGCCAGGCGGTGGCCCAGCGAGGCGTCCTCAGCGACCAGCACTTTGGCCACGCCCGAGATTTTTGCAGCAGCGTCGCCTGCGGCCGCGGCACTTGAGCCCGCACAGAGCACCGTCACATCACCAAGGCTCTGGGCCGCCGTCACGGCCTTTGCCGTCGCGTCCATCGCCAGTTCACCATCTGTCACTTCGGCAAGGAGAAGAACAGCCATTACACAGCCCCCACTTCTTTGAGTTTCGCCACCAGCTCGTCCACCGAGCTGACCATTTCTCCGGCCTTGCGTGTCGAAGGCTCAGCTGTTGACACCACGGCGAGGCGCGGTGTCACATCGACGCCGTAATCGGCGGCGGTTTTCTCGTCCATGGGCTTTTTCTTTGCCTTCATGATGTTGGGAAGCGAGGCATAGCGCGGCTCGTTGAGGCGCAGATCTACGGTGATGATGCTGGGCATATTCACTTTGATCGTTTGCAGACCGCCATCCACTTCGCGGGTCACGAGGGCATGATCGCCATCGATATCGAGACCCGAGGCGAAGGTGCCTTGGCTCCAACCCAGAAGCGCCGAGAGCATCTGGCCCGTGGCGTTCATGTCGTTGTCGATCGCCTGCTTGCCCGCAAGAACGAGGCCCGGCTGCTCTTCGTCGATGATCGCCTTGAGTATCTTGGCGACCGCGAGCGGCTCAATGTCGTTATGCACATCATCCGTGGCGATCACGAGGATCGCGCGGTCTGCACCCATAGCGAGGGCGGTGCGCAGGGTCTCTTGGTTTTGCTTCACGCCGATCGAGACGGCGATCACTTCGCTCGCCTTGCCCGCTTCCTTGAGGCGGATCGCCTCTTCGACGGCAATTTCGTCGAACGGGTTCATCGACATTTTTACGTTGGCAAGATCGACGCCGCTGCCATCCGCCTTCACGCGGACTTTCACGTTATAGTCAATCACGCGTTTGACGGGAACGATCACCTTCATTGGCATGGTCTCCTTAAATTCTCCTGAGCCTGGGTGCGACTCTGTTCCGACTGTAGCTCTCGAACGCTTTTAGCGAATGCGCTTGCCGTGAAACAGGGTAAAATCGTCACATCAGGAGGCGCGGGCGTCGTGTTGACCCCGGGCCCGTTTTTTCAGCGGTTTACGCCTTGCCTCGGGCCCCGGACTCCGCCCTTCCGGCTGCCGCGCCGTCCACCGGACGCGACGCCGCTATTCGCGGTTCGCGCCCGGAACCCAAAGCACGTCATCCTTGCCGCCATTATTGGCGATCCGCGAGGCCACGAAGAACCAATCGCTGAGCCGGTTGAGGTATTTCACCGCGGCCGGGTTCACCGTTTCGATGGTGGACAGTTCCACGCTCAGCCGCTCGGCGCGACGCGACACGGTGCGGCAGAGATGCAGATAGGCCGCAAGGGGCGTGCCGCCGGGCAGGATGAAGCTGCGCAGCGGCTCCAGCACCTCGTTCATCACGTCGATCTCGGCCTCAAGCCGCGCGACCTGAGCATCCGTCATGCGCAGCGGCGTATATTCAGCCTCGGCGTCGCTTTCCATATCGGGGCGGCAGAGGTCGGCGCCCAGATCAAACAGATCGTTCTGAATGCGCGCCAACGCATCGTCGGTCTCGGCCGTCGCGTGTTGACGTGCAAGGCCCACGGTCGAATTGGTCTCATCCACGGTGCCATAGGCATTGACCCGCATGGAGTGTTTCGCGACGCGTTCGCCGTTGCCCAGAGCCGTCTCGCCCTTGTCGCCTGTCTTGGTGTAGATCTTGTTCAGAACAACCATGCTGCTCAGCCCCCTGTTTGTCTGCGGATGTATACGAATAAAAGGATCAGCGCGACCGCGATGAACTGTGCGATGATGCGCCAGCGCATGAACTTGTTGGCCCGTTTGCCATTGTCCTTGCCCTCTTTGCCGAAGGTGCTGATGCCCATAGCCAAAATGACCGCGACGGTGCCGCAGGCAATCACGACGATGATGAAGAGTGGATCGTTTAACATTGCTGTCCCCATTTCCGGTCTTCCGCCCATGTAGGCCGCGGCCAGACAAAAGCGAACCCCAAATTGCTGCTGCCATGCATCATGTGCGCGCCAGCAGCCAATCAAGCGCGCGGGTCGGCAGCACGCGTTTGAAAAAGCCCATAAGATGCGTGGGCGTGGTCACGTAATAGCGCGCGCGGGGGCGGCGGGCCTCAAGCGCGTGGATCAGCTTTTTCGTCACTGCCGATGCCGGAAGCTCGAACTTGTCGGGGCCGTTATCCTCGTAGAGCCGTTTTTGCAGGCCTGCTCGGTAGGCCTCGCTGCGCGGTGAGGCCTCCCAATCGATCCACCGCTCGAAATGTGGAATCGCGTTTTGACGGATTTTGGAGGTCACGGGACCTGGCTCGATCAGGATCACCTCGATCCCGGTGCCCTTCATCTCGATCCGCAATGTATCGGTGAGCCCTTCCAGCGCGTGTTTGGTGGAATTATAGGCCCCCCGCCATGGCAATGTGACGAAGCCCAAGACGGAGGAGTTCTGCACGATCCGGCCCGCACCTTGCGCCCGCATCACGGGGATAACGAGGCGCGAAAGCTCGTGCCAGCCGAAGAAATTGGCCTCGAATATATGACGCAGGGCGTCTGTGGGCAGGTCCTCGACCAGACCGGGGCAGGCATAGGCGCCATTGTTAAAGAGAGCGTCCAGCCGTCCACCCGTGGACTCCAGAACCTCGGCCAGACCGGTGTAAATCGTGCTGGTGTCGCTGTAGTCAATGAGAGGGCTTTCAAACCCTTCGGCAATCAGGCGCGCGCAATCCTCGGGTTTGCGGCAGGAGGCAAAGACGCGCCAACCGCGCGCCCTCATTCCGATTGCCGCATCATATCCGATGCCTGAAGAGCAGCCGGTGATCAGGAGTGTTTTCTCAGTCATGGCTGGACGCTAGAGCGGTGCTGCGTCCAGTGCAATCTGTTTGGCCAGACTTCAGTTGGACGTGGTGATCAGCCAGTCGGCCATCCAGCCCACTTGCCCCGAATCCATGTCCCGCAAAATCATCCAGCCGTTATCGGCGCTGTCCAGCACCTCAACAGGTGTGCCAGCAGTCAGTTGTGCGATCTTGCTGAAATCCGTGCCGGGGCCGTTGCGCATGTTGGCTCTGGCGCGCGCTATACTGCGGATATCTGCGCCCTCGAACGGGGTCGCGATCACGGCCTGATCAATTGGCACGAGGTTGACGTTGCGCACCAAAGTCTCGGCGGAGAACCCGCCCAAGCCACCAAGGTCAATCTGCTGTGAGAAAGGTTGTGCATTCGTTTGCTGAGTTTGCGCGGTGGAGGCGAGGGTGATCACGAACTCTTCCAACTCAGTCTCAGTCGGGGCGAAAGCCGTGTCACGGGTTACCGCCTGTTGCGCGCCGACATCCTGTGCCGCGGAGGCAAGGTCACGCGTGCCGGCGGTATCGCTCCGAGCTATTTCAGGTGCGGTGGCGGCGGGTGTTGCGGCCACCGGAGCTTCGTCACCAAGAGCAACCATAACCGTCACAGGTGCGGGCCGTGCGAAAAGCGGTTTGTCCGACCACGCAATCTGAAGCGAATTCTCTGCGGGTTTGTAGGCAGCACCCCCGCTCATTTCATAAAAAGCCCAGCCAAGAAAGCCGAACGTCACCAAAATAAAGCGCCACATCGCGCATCCCCCAAGATCGTACAAAAAACAGCAGTGCGTCAGTTCTACACGATTCGCGCCTGGCCAATATGGGAAATGGCCCAAGATTTCCCCGGACCGGTGCTTTACGAGCAATCATGCCACAGGTATCACCCAGTCCATGAGTGATACCAAAGATATCCCCGAGGCGGTCGCCGAGCCGCTGCGCCGCGCCCTTGGGGAGCGATATCTGACCTATGCGCTCAGCACGATCATGCACCGCGCGCTGCCCGATGCGCGCGACGGGTTGAAGCCCGTTCACCGCCGCATCCTCTATGCAATGCGCGAGTTGCGGCTGAGTTCCACTGGGGGTTTCAGAAAATCTGCGAAGATCAGCGGCGATGTGATGGGCAACTATCACCCGCATGGCGACGCCGCGATCTACGATGCGATGGCGCGTCTGGCCCAGGATTTTGCCGTGCGTTATCCGTTGGTCGACGGGCAGGGGAATTTCGGAAATATCGACGGCGATAACCCGGCCGCCGCGCGTTACACCGAAGCGCGGATGACGGCAGTGGCCGAGGCTTTGCTAGAGGGCCTCGCCGAAAATGCTGTTGATTTCCGCGATAATTACGACGGCACCCTGACCGAACCTGTCGTGCTGCCCGCGTCTTTCCCGAACCTTCTGGCCAATGGCTCGTCGGGCATTGCCGTGGGCATGGCCACGAATATTCCGCCGCACAATATTGCCGAGCTGGTCGATGCCTGCCTGCATCTGATCAAGACGCCCGATGCGCGCGACGACACGCTCCTGAACTTTGTGCCCGGCCCCGATTTTCCCACCGGGGGCATTATCGTGGAGCCGCCCGAGAATATCGCCACCGCCTATCGCACCGGGCGCGGCAGTTTCCGGCTGCGTTGCCGCTGGGAGGTGGAGGATCTGGGCCGCGGGCAGTGGCAGATCGTGATCACCGAGATTCCTTATCAGGTTCAGAAATCCAAGCTGATCGAGAAGATCGCCGAGGTGATCCACCTCAAGAAGATTCCGATCCTTGGCGATGTGCGCGACGAAAGCGCCGACGATATCCGCTTGATCCTCGAGCCGCGCTCGAAAAATGTCGATCCCGAGGTGTTGATGGGGATGATGTATCGCAACTCCGATCTGGAGGTGCGGTTCTCGCTCAACATGAACGTGTTGATAGACGGGGTGACGCCACGCGTCTGTTCCATGAAGGAGGTGTTGCGCGCCTTCCTCGATTTCCGGCGCGAGGTTCTGGAGCGCCGGTCCCTGCACCGGATGGAAAAGATCGACCACCGGCTTGAGGTGCTCGAAGGGCTGATCGTGGCCTTCCTGAACCTTGATCGCGTGATCGACATAATCCGCTATGATGATGAGCCCAAGGCCGCGCTGATGCGCGAGGATTGGGGGCGGGACTTTACCCGCGCGATGACCGAAGCTGATTACGTGCCACCCCCGCCTGCAGGCGAGGACGGTTTGAGCGATGTGCAGGCCGAGGCGATCCTGAACATGCGCCTGCGCAGCTTGCGGCGGTTGGAGGAAATCGAGCTTCTACGCGAGCAAAGCGTGCTGATGGAAGAGCGTGCGGGGCTGGACGATTTGCTGGAAAGCGAAGGGCTGCAATGGGACGCGATCGCGGAACAGCTGCGCCAGGTCAAGAAGGCGTTTGGAAAGAGCTACAGGCTCAAGGACCAAAGCGTGGGCGCGCGCCGCACCAGCTTTGCCGAGGCGGGCGAGGTCGAGGACGTGCCGCTGGAGGCGATGATCGAGCGTGAGCCTATCACGGTGGTCTGCTCGGAGATGGGCTGGATCCGCGCGCTTACGGGGCATATCGACCTCAATCGCGAGCTGAAGTTCAAGGACGGCGACGCGCCGCGCTTCATGTTCCACGCGGAGACGACCGACCGTCTTCTGGCCTTTGCCGAGAACGGGCGGTTCTATACCATTTCCGCTGCCAACCTGCCCGGTGGGCGCGGCATGGGCGAGCCTTTGCGTCTGATCGTTGATCTGCCCAATGAGGCGGGGATCGTCGATCTCTTCATCCACAAGCCGGGCGCCAAGCTGATCGTGGCCTCAAACGCGGGTGACGGATTCATCGTGCCCGAGGATGAGGTGATGGCACAGACGCGCAGCGGCAAACAGGTGCTCAATATGCGCGGCGATACACGCGCCTTGGTCTGTCGTCCGGTTGCGGGCGATCACCTTGCCGTGGTGGGCGAAAACCGCAAAGTGTTGATTTTTGACCTTGCTGAGCTGCCTGAAATGGGAAGAGGCAAGGGCGTGCGGCTGCAAAAATACAAAGATGGCGGGCTGTCGGATGCGACGAGTTTTGCGCTCGCCGAGGGGCTAAGCTGGCATGATCCCGCAGGTCGCACCCGCACCGAGACCGATTTGAGTGAGTGGATCGGCAAGCGGGCAGGCGCAGGCCGTATGGCGCCACGCGGCTTCCCGAGGGACAATAAATTCACCTGAGCGGCCCAATACCGGCCCCCGCATGGTGATGACGCATGAACGGTAGATGAGGCGAGCGATGACGGACCGGATCGCAGGCGAATATCACGGCGAGCGCCGCGCGCTGTTCTGGCTGGCGCTGCGCACGGCCATCCTGACCACGATCACGCTGGGCATTTACCGCTTCTGGGCCAAGACCCGCATCCGCAAATATATCTGGTCCTCGGTGGCGGGCGATGGCGACAGCTTTGAGTATACCGGCACCGGGCTGGAGAAATTTCTCGGGTTTCTCGCGGCCATCGTGATCCTCGCGGTTTACCTCGGGGTCTTGCAGATACTTCTGTTCTTTTTCGGTCTGTCGCTCCTGGACGCATCCGACGCGCCGGGGCAGGCCTTCTTGCAATTTGGGGCTTTCGTGCTGCCGCTGCTGGCGGTCACGCCGTTGATCTTCTTCGCCCAATACCGCGCGCGGCGTTACAAGCTGGCGCGGACCCGGTGGCGGGGCGTGCGCTTTGGCGCGGAGGCGGCGGCGTGGGGCTATGCGTGGCGCGCGATGGCGCATTGGGCGGTGACGGTCCTGAGCCTTGGCCTCTTGATGCCGCGCCAGACCTTCTGGCTTGAGAAATACATGGCCGACCGCACATGGTTCGGGAATGCGCAGTTCAAGCAGGGCGGCACATGGACCGCGCTTTACCCTGCAATGTCTCATGTGCTGATTGGCTTGGGCCTTATCGTCCTCAGCGTGGGGCTTTTGGCATTGGACTGGATCGGCTTTGGCATCCTTGCGGGTCTGATTGGGCCGGTCTGGCTGCTCGTGGGGCTCGTGTCTTACCGCGTGCGGGCGTTTGCCTATCTCACGTCGATGAAAACGCTGGACGGGCAGATCGCGTTCGAGGCAGCCCCCAAGACCGGGCGTATCGTGCGTATTGGGCTGGTGGGGATGCTGATCGTGGCTCTTTTGGCCTCTGTGATCCTCGGGGTGCCGGGGGCCGTGATGACCAGTCTCGTGGGGTTTGAGGCGATGGAATTCGGGCCGCTGATCATTCCCTTCGTGCTGCTTTACATGCTGGGTCTGGCGGTGGTCGGCGCGCTGTCGCTGGTTTTGCTGACGCAGCCTTTGATTGCCTATTTGGTCGGCAAGATCACTATCGTGAATGCCAGCGCGCTTGATGATATCCGCCAGAGGGCGGGGGATACGGGCGCGGACGCCGAAGGCTTTGCCGATGCGCTGGACGTTGGGGGGGCAATCTGATGCTGCCTGTGAAGGGCCGGTATTTCGACGGGCTCACCTCGGCGCGCCACGACGTGCAGGTGACGCTCAGCGCGGATCGGCGGCATTTGCAGATCGTAGGCCCCAGCCTGCCCGCGCCGCTGAGCTGGCCTCTGCCCGATCTGCGCGCATTGCGCGATCGTGCGCAGCGCGGGCGGCTGACGGTGACGCTTCATGCCGCGTCGGAATATGCCGCACCGCAGGACCCTGCGCGGCTGACGGTGACGAGCGCGGCGCTGAGCACCGAGTTGATGGCTCTCTGCCCGGACCTGCTGAAGTCCGATATGCGCGAAGGCGCGTGGGGGCGGCTGATCAAGCGTGGTGCATTGGCCGTGGCGGCGGTGGTGCTCATGCTTTTTGTGATCCTGCCGCGTATGGCCGATACGCTTGCCGGGCTGATCCCGGTGGAGCGCGAGGTGGCGTTTGGCAAATCCGTGGTCTCGCAGATTGAGCGCGCTTTGGGGGCTACGCGGCTGGGGCAGTTGCGATGCGAGAACCCTGAGGGGCTGGCCGCACTGGGCGCGATGACCGCGCGACTGACGGCGGGGAGCGAACTTGCCTATGCGCTGGAGATGCAGGTGTTCGACCATGAGATGATCAATGCGTTTGCCGCCCCCGGCGGGCAGATCGTGATCATGCGCGGCCTTTTGGAGAACGCGAGCGGACCCGATGCCGTGGCCGCCGTTCTGGCCCATGAGATTGCCCATGTGGAGCGGCGCGACGCCACGCGCCACGCGCTGCGTGCGGCGGGCTCTGCGGGGCTTTTGTCGATGGTGCTGGGCGATGTGACAGGGGGTGCTGCTGCGGTGTTTCTGGGCGAGCGGGTGCTTCAGGCAAGCTACACCCGAGAGGCCGAGGCCGAGGCGGATATCTTCGCATTGGCCATGCTGAACCGCGCGGGCGTGAGCAGCGCAGGCATGGCGGATTTCTTTGACGTATTGGCGGATATGGAGGCCGGGATGCCCGCGCTGCCCGCGTATTTCTCAAGCCATCCGGCAAGCGCTGGACGCGCGGAGGCGGCGCGCAGCCATGCGGACGGGCAGGGGGCGACCAGCCCGGTGTTGAGGGATGGGGAATGGGCCGCGCTCTTGGCGGTGTGCAACTGAAGCGTTTCGTGCGCCTTGCGGGGGCTGTCGGGATCAAACCGCCTCGGCCTGAAGCCAGACGCCACCTTCGGGCCGTAGGGTCAGGATCATCACTGGATCGGGGTCACGGCCCTTTACGCGCGTGAACCGGAACCGGCCCAGAAGCGTGGCGAGGATGATCACCGCCTCTTGCAACGCAAAGCTGGCCCCGATGCAGACGCGCGGGCCATCGCCGAAGGGCAGGTAGCTGTAGCGCGGCACGGCTTTGCGATCCTCGAAGCGTTCGGGGCGGAACGTATCGGGCGCGTCCCAGAGCGCGTGATGGCGGTGTAGCGCATAAATGGGCACGATCACCGTGTCACCTTTACGGATTTCGGTGCCGCAAAGCGTGTCGTCCTTCATCGCGGTGCGCGAGACCATGGCGGCGGGCGGATAGAGGCGCAGCGCCTCGTCGGTGATCTGGCGGATATAGGGCAGGTTCGCCACGTCATCGCCCGTGGCCGCGCGGCCCCCTAGGACGGTTTCAATCTCGGCGCGGGCCTTGTCCTGCACACGGGCATCATAAGCGCAGAGATAGAGCGACCATGCCAGCGTCAGCGCGGTCGTCTCATGGCCTGCGACGATGAAAGTCAGAAGGTTGTCGCGCAGCTCCTCGGTGCTCATCTGCCGTTTGGTCTTGGGATCTTCGCCGTCTAGCAGAAGGTCCAGCAGGTCCGGCACACCCTCGGGCCCGCGCGCGCGACGTGCCTCCACCGCGGCGTCCGCGAAGGATTTCATGTCGGCCATGCCTTTGTCGGGGACGATGCGGCCCGGGCGCGGCACCCAATCGGGCAGGCCCATGAAATCAAACAGTGATATCTTGCCCGCCTGCGCGATATAGCCGTCAATCGCGTGATGCACCGCGTCCGCATCCATCGCGCCATCGCCCGAGAATGTGACCTCGGCGATCACATCGAATGTGGTGCGGACCATATCCTCCGCCATATCCACGGCGCGCGGGCCAGCGGCACTGATGCGCGCGGCGCTCCGCTCGGCCGCGGCGGTCATGATGGGGGCGAGGTTCATGACATTGCGGTGCGAGAAAGCGGGGGCCGCCGCGCGCCGTTGCCAGCGCCAATGCGCGCCTTCCGCAATAAAGAGCGAGTCGCCAATCGCTGGGCGTAGCAGGTTCTTGGTGACGACGGATTTGGGATAATCCTCCACCCGCTCCAATAATATCTCACGGAGCGCGCCGGGGTCGGTGACCATATGCCAACGCCGTCCGGTGCGCCCAGAAATGATAGGTTTCTGTGTGGCGGCCTTGGGGATGATGCCGAGAATGTTGCGCCGCGCGGCGGTGAGGCTGCGCAGAAGGCCCATCGGCTCCACCGGGAGAGGCACGGCAACGGGGGGGCTGGTTGGGGGCATTTTCTCTCCGGGGTTGATTATGGATGATGTAGGGCAGGGGGCCACTCTGGGCAAATGATTGCAGCGCCCCGCCCCATGGGCTAAATCCCTATGCAGGAAGATATCATAGGAAGGCTGCCGCCTCATGTTTGCCCATCAGAAATTTGCCCGTCTTGCTGCGCTGTGCTTTGGCCTCGCTTTGGTGAGTGCGTGCACCAACCCCAATGATCTCGACCGCGCACCAACGCCCTTGGGGGATTTCGCACTGGGACATAATGTGGTGGTGGCGCCGAACCTGACGAAGGGGCCTGCCTCGCGCGAAGCGACCGAGGAAGAATGGGCAGCCTCGATGAAGGCGGCCATCGAAGAGCGCTTCGGCCGCTATCAAGGGGCCAAGCTCTATCATCTGGGGATTTCGGTTGAGGGCTATGTATTGGCCATTCCTGGGATCCCGTTGGTGGCCTCGCCTAAATCGGCGCTGATTATCAACGTGACGGTGTGGGATGATGCCGCGGGCAAAAAGCTCAATGACAAGCCCGAGCAAGTCACGATTGTGGAGACGATCTCAGGCAGCACGATGCTCAGCTCAGGCCTCACGCAATCCAAAGAGGTTCAGATGGAGAACCTCAGCCGCAACGCGGCGAAGCTCATTCAGAACTGGCTGGTGCGTGAAAACCTCGACAAGGAGTGGTTTGGTGGGGCCGAGGCCAACAAGGCCGTTCTGCGCGCGCAGCGTGCCGCTCAGGCCGAGGCTGATGCGGAGGCAGAAGCTGCAACAGCATTGGCTGCACAAGCCGATACCACCTCAGAAGATGCCGCCGATGTGGTGCCCACGGGCGCTGCCGCTCAGGCCGCAACGGTGCAATCCTCGCTGATCGTGACCGAGCCTGACGTCGCCCTCGCGCCGGAAAGCTGATCCTGGCCCGCCACCCACCGAGAGATTGAGCACGCGCACCCGCCCCTGCGGCGGGCTGTCGCGTATTTCCCCATTCCCGAATTTACGCCGCAGTGCGGCGTAATGGCAAAACTGTGAGTGGTTTCAACAGGTTTACGCGAGGTGCAGATGCAGCATGGCTGTTTCTGTATGCCGTTGTATTCCACTAACCCCTTAAAAACATTTGATTTTATCTAACAAACCCGTCATGTACGGCGCAATTCGAACAAAAGGAAGACCTATGGATCAGGTCAATCTGACCGCTTGGGCGGGCAAGCAGGATATGTCCAGCGGCAGCATCGATGCGACGATGGCGGCCATGCTGGCGGCGACGCTTGATCACGGCGATGCGCCGCGCGTGGGCGATGTGTTGCCGCAGCTTTGGCATTGGTGCGCGATCCTTCCCACTGTGCCGAATGATGCGCTGGCCAAGGATGGTCACCCCGCGCTGGGGGGCTTCTTGCCGCCCGTGCCGCTGGAGCGCCGGATGTGGGCCGGGGGGGCTTTGACGTTTCATGGGCCGCTCCATGTGGGGGAGGTGATCACCCGCCACTCGACCATCGCGACGGTCAGTGAGAAGACAGGGGCGACTGGTCAGATGGTGTTCGTCACCGTCGATCATGAGGTCCACGGCGAGAATGGGCTCGCTATCACAGAGCGGCAGGATATCGTCTATCTCGCCATCCCCGACAGCTTCACCCCGCCGCGCAAGCAGCCCTTGCCCGAGGGCGAAGCCTATGCCGAGGATGTGCGGGTCAACGAAGCGCTGCTCTTCCGGTATTCCGCCTGCACGTTCAACGCCCACCGCATTCACTTCGATCTGCCCTATGCGCAACAGGTCGAGAATTACCCCGGCCTCGTGGTGCACGGCCCCCTTCAGGCCACACGGCTGATCGCGGGGGCGGCACGCACCAAGGGGCGTGCGCCGGACGGGTTCACATTTCGCGGGGTTCACCCGCTTTTTCACGACGATGGATTGCATCTGCGCGGGGCATGGGAGGACGGGACGCTCAGGCTTTGGGCCGGGACGAGCCTCGGGCACCAGACGATGCAGGCCTCGGCCACATGGGAGGGAACGACATGACGGGAGTTTTGCAAGGTATGCGCGTGGTAGAGGGCTCGGCCTTTGTGGCGGTGCCTCTCGCGGGGATGACGCTGGCCCAGATGGGGGCGGAGGTGATCCGGTTTGACCGGATCGGTGGCGGGCTTGATGCCGGGCGCTGGCCCATAGCACCGGATGGGCAAAGCCTTTTCTGGGCGGGGCTTAACAAGGGCAAGAAATCCGTCGCGGTCGATATGAAATCGCCTGAGGGGCGCGAATTGATCAGCCGGATCATCACCGCACCGGGCGAGGATGCGGGGCTTTTCATCACCAACCTGCGGGTGCGCGGCTGGATGGATTACGAAACCCTCAGCCAGCGGCGCGAGGATATGGTCATGGTCACCCTGACCGGGGATCGCCATGGCCGCCCTGCGGTGGATTACAGCGTGAACCCGTCGCTGGGCGTGCCGGCCATGACCGGGCCCGAGGGCAGCGCGGACCCCGTCGCCCATGTCGTGCCATGCTGGGACCTCATTGCGGGGAATATGGTGGTCTCCGCCCTCATGGCGGCCGAGCGTCAGCGCCTGCGTGGCGGCGGCGGGCAGGAGGTGGAGCTGGCCCTCAAGGATGTGGCGGCGGCGGCTTTGGGCCATCTGGGCATGATCGGCGAGGCGGCCACGACGGGGCACTCGCGGCCCAAGGCGGGCAACGCGCTTTATGGTGCCTACGGTCAGGATTTCCTCTGCGCCGATGGGAGGCGTGTGATGATCATTGGCCTCACGGACCGGCAATGGGCGGGCATCGTCAAGGCCACCGGCACGGGCGAGGCGATGGACGCACTCGGCGCGCGCACGGGTCAGAACCTGCGGATCGAGGGCGTGCGCTGGGCCTTGCGGGACGACATTACGGCAATCCTCAAGCCGTGGTTCGCCGCGCGTTCCGTCGCTGATTTTGGCGACGCGTTTGATAAGGCGGGCCTCACATGGTCCGAGTTCCGCACCCTTGATCAGGCCCTGCGCGAGGATGCGGATCTCAGCGAAGCCAACCCGATGTTCACCCAGATGCACCACCCCGGCGTGGGCAGCTACCCTGTGCCCGGCCACCCGGCCACGTTCTCGTCCCACGCCCGCCGCGCGCCTGAGGCAGCACCCGCCTTGGGCCAGCATACCGAAGAGGTGCTGGGCGACGTGGCCAAGCTGGATGATCGCGAGATCAGCACGCTTTTCGACCGTGGAATCGTGCAATCGCCCGATTGGTGCAAATCGCGTAGCGCAGCGTAGGGGCGGGGTGAGGTAATCTCAGTGGATCGGGCCTTGCGCCCGACCACGAATTATCTTAATCCGCACCCGCAGTAGGGGTATAGCTCAGTTGGTAGAGCGACGGTCTCCAAAACCGTAGGTCGCGGGTTCGAACCCTGCTGCCCCTGCCATTTCCTTTCGGTAAAAACACATAAGCAAAACCGCACCGCAGGCTTTTTGTTGCGTCCGGTAATGATGTCGCCATGCCCCGGTCATATTTTGCTGAATTTGCCTTACAATTTCCTCGCTTGCCACAATTTTGCCCGAATCGTGCCCTAGCTTAGCTTTATTCGGAGACGGTGCACTGCTGCGCCTGACCCGGATGTGCGTGGGGGCGCAACGAATAAATGGTGCTGCTGTGTCAATGTCTGATGAAATTACCGGTCTTTATGTGGATCCGCGCGATGTGCGGCCCGGCCTCCGTCTGAAACCTCTGCAAACACGGCCCGAACGGGTCACTGAAGCAGAAGTTGACAATATTATCTCCCAAACTCTTGCCAAGAGCCGTCAGGAAGAGGCCCGCGCGGCGCTTCCTGAAGTGGCGGATCAGGAAGAACTTCTGGGTCTGGCGGGGCGTAACGCCCGACGCGATGCCGCGACCCGTGAGGCTGCAGAGCTGCGCCGCGCGCAAAGCGCCGCCCGCGTTGCACCCAAGCTTGAGGATCTGTCCGGGCGCCGCATGACAAGCGCTTGGCGCAAGCGCCTGTTGATCGCAGCGCCGATCGTTCTCATTGTATTGTGGAAACCATGGTTGATCCCCGGCCTGGTCATCGTGGCGTTCTGGCTTGTGATCGCCGCCTTTGCCGTCCTGGGCAGTGAGCGCATGGCCGAGGGGTTTATCCGGTTCTATGTCTGGCTTGACGCGCGCAACCCCGCGCGGGCCGAGCGGATTCGCGACCGAGCCGACCGCCTTGCTATGCGGCTCGATGCGTTGCTCGACCGGCTGCCTGAGCGCTGGACGGAAGGGCTCTACATGCCTGATTTCAGTCGGGCGAGCCTGATGGGTGATGGCCTTGACGACCTTCCCGACCCGTTCGACCGGATTGCGGTCGAGGCGCGCCATATCTGAGCACGCCGTTGGGCGGGCGTGATCAGGGGGCCGCAGCGGCTCCGCGCGGCTCCGATGCGCCCTTGAAATCATGCGCGCTGCGGCGTATGTCGCTTGAAACAGGCGAAAAGAGACGAGCACATGGCACGCACGAACCCCGTTCAGTTTATCCAGCAGGTCCGCTCGGAGGTCAGCAAGGTCGTATGGCCCCAGCGCCGCGAGGTGGTTTTGACCACGATCATGGTGTTGATCATGGCCACGCTGACGGCGATTTTCTTCGCAATTGTGGATCTGAGCATCCGCACGGGCCTTCAGGCTATTCTGGGCAACTTCTGATCGGCGCGCGGTTTTCGGCCCTCAGGCCTTGAACCGCTCAGCAATCAAAGGTATTGCCCGCCTCACCTCCGGGACATGGCGCGCTTCGATTCGGTGAGCGCGCAGATTTTGTGTTTCGGGGCCTCTGCGCGGCAAGCGCGCGGGACAGCAGAATTTTCGGCCAAAGCGCCGAACGGAATGAGGATGTGATCAGGCATGGCGAAGCGGTGGTATTCGGTCAGCGTGCTCTCGAATTTCGAGAAGAAGATCGCAGAGCAGATCCGGCAATCCGTGATCGAGAGCGGTCTTGAGGACGACATCGAAGAAGTGATGGTCCCGACCGAGGAAGTGATCGAGATCCGGCGCGGCAAGAAGGTGACAGCCGAGCGGCGGTTTATGCCCGGCTATGTTCTGGTGCGGATGGAGATGTCCGATCAGGGCTATCACCTGATCAACTCGATCAACCGGGTCACGGGTTTTCTGGGTCCGCAAGGACGCCCGATGCCGATGCGCGACGCTGAGGTGCAGACCATCCTTGGCCGTGTGGCCGAGGGCGAAGAAGCGCCCCGCACGCTCATCCACTTTGAAGTGGGCGAGAAGGTCAAGGTCAACGACGGCCCGTTCGAGGATTTCGACGGGATGGTCGAGGAAGTCGATGACGACAACCAGCGCCTCAAGGTGGCGGTGTCGATCTTTGGCCGGGAGACCCCGGTCGAGCTGGAATTCACGCAGGTCACCAAGCAGAGCTGACGTGTAGCGCTTGTCGCGCCCGCAAGGGCCGAGGAGCACCCCGATGTGGGAGGCGAGGGCGCCGCGGCGCCCGGACCGGACCACGGCAACGAATATCCCGAGGGGCGCGCCCCGAGGGTGTTGAAAAAGGAGAAGGCCAATGGCCAAGAAACTCGTCGGCAGCATGAAATTGCAAGTGCCCGCCGGTCAAGCAAACCCCTCGCCGCCCGTCGGCCCGGCGCTGGGTCAGCGCGGCATCAACATCATGGAATTCTGCAAGGCGTTCAACGCCAAGACGCAGGACATGGAGCAAGGTGCCCCTTGCCCGACCGTGATCACCTATTACCAGGACAAATCCTTCGAGATGGAAATCAAGACGCCACCCGCGTCCTATTACATCAAGAAGGCCGCCAAGCTGAAGTCTGGCTCCAAGACGCCAGGCCGCGACGTGGCAGGCTCGGTCACCGTCAAGCAGGTGCGTGAAATCGCCGAAGCGAAGTGGAAAGATCTGAACGCAAACGACGTCGAAGCCGCGATGAAGATCATCGTCGGCAGCGCGCGCTCCATGGGCATCGAGGTGAAGTAAGATGGCAAAACTTGGAAAACGGGCGCGTTCGGCGCGTGAAGCATTCGACGGCAAGAGCAATCTGTCGGTTGAAGAGGCTGTTGCTCTGGTCAAGAACAACGCCAACGCAAAGTTCGATGAAACCATCGAAGTCGCTGTGAATCTTGGTGTTGACCCACGCCACGCCGACCAGATGGTTCGCGGTGTGATCGGTCTGCCCCACGGCACTGGTAAAACCATGCGCGTGGCCGTGTTTGCCCGTGGCGCGAAGGCGGAAGAGGCCGAAGCGGCTGGTGCGGATATTGTTGGCGCGGAGGATCTCATGGAGATCGTCCAAGGCGGCAAGATTGATTTTGATCGCTGCATTGCGACACCTGACATGATGCCTGTCGTGGGCCGTTTGGGCAAAGTGCTCGGCCCTCGCAACCTGATGCCAAACCCCAAAGTGGGTACGGTGACCATGGATGTGGCTGATGCCGTCAAGGCAGCCAAGGGTGGCGAAGTGCAGTTCAAAGCCGAGAAGGCTGGCGTTGTGCATGCCGGTGTCGGGAAAGCATCGTTCAATGAGGCACAGCTTGCCGAAAACGTGCGGGCCTTCATTACGGCCGTGGCCAAAGCCAAGCCGGCGGGCGCCAAAGGGGCTTACATGAAGCGCATCTCGCTGACCTCGACCATGGGTCCCGGCGTGACGATTAATGTCTCCGAGGCCGTCAGCGAGTAAGCCACGCGCCTCATGAGCGAAATTTAGACAGGCCTCCCGCGATGCGATGGGGGGCCTGTTTAGCGTTATGGTGACGTTTTCAAGGCCACCATAGGACAACGAGGGGTTGGCATTGCTCGCAGAACCCTCTAGAGGCTACGCAGCGCAGGTGGCGTGAGATTCGTCTCATGCCTCTTTCGCGTTTCGTCCAAGACGGTGGGTGGGTGCAAACCCTTAATTCCCTGCCCGAGGCGGGAGTTGACGAGATCAGCCGGAGCGCATGCTTTGGATGCTTTGATATAGCCCCGTTTACAGGACTAAAAGCCGGGCATTTTTGCCTGGTGTCATCGAGCCGGGGGAATTCTCCCCCGAAATTTGGAGTGAAACTGTGGATAGAGCCCAGAAAGAGAAATTGGTCGAGGAACTCGGCCAAATCTTCGAAAGCTCTGGCGTCGTAGTGGTTGCCCACTATGCCGGGATTACAGTTGCGGAAATGCAGGATCTTCGGGCGCGCGCACGTGCGGCCGATGCCTCGGTTCGTGTTGCCAAAAACAGGCTCGCTAAGATTGCTCTTGAGGGCAAGCCTTGCGAAAGCATCGCCACATACCTCACGGGCATGACCGTTCTGACCTATTCCGAAGACCCTGTGGCAGCCGCCAAAGTGTCCGAGGATTTCGCCAAGGTGAACAAAAAGTACGAGATCCTTGGCGGGGCAATGGGTGAGAACGCTCTGGACCGGGCTGGTGTCGAAGCTGTGTCGAAAATGCCTTCGCGCGAGGAGCTTATTGCTTCCATCGTGGGTTGTCTCGGCGCGCCTGCTTCGAACATTGCCGGTGCAATTGGCGCACCTGCTTCGAACATCGCGAGCATCCTTTCGACCATCGAAGAGAAGGCCGAAGCGGCATAACGCATCTGACATTCCGGCGGGGGCGTGAGCCTTCGTCGTTGGAACCCATCTTAAAACGGAAAGCATGATAAAATGGCTGATCTGAAAAAACTGGCAGAAGAGATCGTCGGTCTGACGCTTCTCGAAGCACAAGAACTCAAAACCATCCTCAAAGATGAGTATGGCATCGAGCCCGCCGCTGGCGGCGCTGTGATGATGGCGGGCCCTGCGGGCGGCGACGGCGGCGACGCTGGCGAAGAGCAGACCGAATTCGACGTCATCCTGAAATCGGCAGGCGCTTCCAAGATCAATGTGATCAAGGAAGTCCGCGGCATCACCGGCCTGGGCCTCAAAGAAGCCAAGGACCTGGTCGAAGCCGGCGGCAAGGCCGTCAAGGAGCAAGTCTCCAAGGAAGAGGCCGAAGACCTGAAGAGCAAGCTGGAAGCAGCTGGCGCAGAAGTCGAAATCAAGTAAGGCCAGCGCGCTCTGCGCGTTTTCCATCCTATGGAAAACAGCTCGGAGTTTGTAAAAACGCCGGACGCACTATGTAAACGCAGGCTGGGGACGGTTTATCCGCCCCCAGACGAACCCGTCTCAGAGAGGCCCTGCACGTAATGTGGGCCGGGTTTCTCTCAGGCGAGGTTCCGGATCGGGAGGCTTCTGGTGGGACAGAGGCCATGAATAGACCCGGAAACCCGCTGTCTCAAATGGCCGCGCGGCTGGTGCCCAACAGCGCGTGCGACCGGTGAGAAATTGAAAGGTGTTTAGACACATGGCTCAGACCTACCTTGGCCAAAAGCGTTTGCGTAAGTACTTCGGAAAAATCCGCGAAGTCCTCGAAATGCCGAACCTTATCGAGGTTCAAAAATCCTCCTACGACCTCTTTCTGAACTCGGGCGACAGCCCTGTTCCGTTGGATGGTGAAGGCATAAAAGGTGTCTTCCAGTCGGTCTTTCCGATCTCGGATTTCAACGAGACGAGCGTGATCGAATTCGTCAGCTATGAGCTGGAGAAGCCGAAATACGACGTTGAAGAGTGCATGCAGCGCGACATGACCTATGCCGCACCGCTGAAGGTCACCTTGCGTCTGATCGTGTTCGATATCGACGAGGATACTGGCGCCAAATCCGTCAAGGACATCAAGGAGCAGGACGTCTTCATGGGCGACATGCCCCTCATGACGCCCAACGGCACCTTTGTCGTGAACGGTACCGAGCGCGTGATCGTGTCTCAGATGCACCGCTCTCCCGGCGTGTTTTTTGATCATGACAAGGGCAAGACCCACAGCTCGGGCAAGCTCCTCTTTGCCTGCCGCATCATCCCTTATCGCGGCAGCTGGCTCGACTTTGAGTTTGACGCCAAGGATATTGTGTTCGCGCGTATCGATCGCCGCCGCAAACTGCCTGTGACGACGCTGCTGTATTCGCTTGGTCTCGACCAAGAAGATATCATGAATGCGTATTACGATACGGTTGATTTCAAGCTGAAGAAGAACAAGGGCTGGGTCACCAAGTTCTTCCCCGAGCGTGCCCGCGGCACGCGCCCCACCTATGACCTGGTGGATGCGAAAACCGGCGAAGTGATCGCCGAGGCCGGCAAGAAAGTCACGCCTCGTGCGGTCAAGAAACTGATCGACGAAGGCAATGTGACAGAACTGCTCGTCCCTTACGAGAACATCTTGGGCAAGTTCGTCGCACGCGACATCATCAACGAAGAAACCGGCGCGATCTATGTCGAGGCCGGTGATGAGCTGACGCTGGAGCATGACAAGGCGGGCGAAGTGACCGGCGGCTCCCTGAAGGAGCTTCTGGACGCAGGGATCACCACGATCCCCGTGCTCGACATCGACAACATCAATGTCGGCCCCTACATGCGCAATACGATGGCTGTGGACAAGAACATGAACCGCTCCACGGCGCTCATGGATATCTACCGCGTCATGCGCCCCGGCGAGCCACCCACGGAAGAGGCCGCGTCGAACCTCTTTGACACGCTGTTCTTCGACAGCGAACGCTATGACCTCAGCGCCGTTGGCCGGGTGAAGATGAACATGCGTCTGGCACTCGACAAGCCCGACACTCAGCGCACGCTGGACCGCGATGATATCGTGGCCTGTATCAAGGCGCTGGTTGAGCTGCGCGACGGCAAGGGCGATATCGACGATATCGACCACCTTGGTAACCGCCGGGTCCGCTCGGTGGGTGAGCTGATGGAGAACCAGTATCGCGTGGGCCTTCTGCGGATGGAGCGCGCGATCAAGGAGCGTATGTCCTCCGTCGAGATCGACACGGTCATGCCTCAGGATCTGATCAACGCCAAACCCGCCGCTGCCGCCGTACGTGAGTTCTTTGGCTCCAGCCAGTTGTCGCAGTTCATGGACCAAACCAACCCGCTCTCGGAAGTGACGCACAAGCGCCGCCTCTCCGCGCTTGGGCCAGGGGGTCTGACACGCGAGCGTGCAGGCTTTGAAGTGCGCGACGTGCACCCGACCCACTATGGTCGCATGTGCCCGATTGAAACGCCTGAGGGGCCGAATATTGGTCTGATCAACTCCCTCGCGACCTTCGCGAGGGTCAACAAGTATGGCTTCATCGAGACGCCTTACCGCAAGGTTGTGGACCGCAAGGTCACGGACGAAGTGCAATACATGTCCGCCACTGAAGAAATGCGCCACACGGTTGCTCAGGCGAACGCCAAGCTGGACGCCGATGGCCGTTTCGAGAACGATCTCGTGAGCACGCGCCAGTCCGGTGACTATATGCTGGCCTCCAGCGATAGCGTTGATCTGATTGACGTGAGCCCCAAGCAGCTGGTCTCGGTCGCGGCCTCGCTCATCCCGTTCCTTGAGAATGACGATGCGAACCGTGCCCTTATGGGTTCCAACATGATGCGTCAGGCTCTGCCGCTTTTGCAGGCTGAGGCACCTCTGGTTGGCACGGGCATCGAGGGCGTCGTGGCGCGAGATTCCGGTGCGGCGATCATGGCGAAACGTGCAGGCATCATCGACCAGGTCGATGCTCAGCGTATCGTTGTGCGTGCCACGGAAGACATGGAGCCGGGTGATCCCGGTGTCGATATCTACCGTCTGCGCAAGTTCCAACGCTCGAACCAGAACAGCTGTATCAACCAGCGTCCTTTGGTGAAGGTGGGTGATACCGTGGGCAAAGGCGAAGTGATCGCCGATGGCCCCGCGACCGACATGGGCGAACTGGCCGTTGGCCGCAACGTGGTCGTCGCATTCATGCCGTGGAATGGCTATAACTTCGAGGACAGTATCCTGATTTCCGAGCGTATGGCGCGAGATGACGTGTTCACCTCCGTCCATATCGAGGAATTCGAAGTGGCCGCGCGCGACACGAAGCTCGGCCCAGAAGAGATCACCCGCGATATCCCCAACGTCGGCGAGGAAGCCCTGCGCAACCTCGACGAGGCGGGCATCGTCT
>ERZ887849.1437-NODE-1437-length-22253-cov-8.854041_pt1 | contig 22253 bp, 18 predicted proteins | sample MGYA00521267_ERZ887849 | MGnify/ENA primary metagenome ERZ887849 (study PRJEB32303, sample SAMEA104408601) | aquatic metagenome | biome: Brackish water; feature: Pelagic; material: water | place: Baltic Sea | collected 2014-06-06T16:11:00 | depth 2,863 m ... | reverse complement strand
TGGAGGCGTGTATTTTGCTGAGCCTCGCGGTATTGATAGCTTAGCAGATGGTCAGAAAAAAGGGTATGATACCAATGCTTATACTACTAGCGAAATTGAACGAATCGGAAGAGTAGGCTTTGATTTAGCTAGAAAACGCGATGGCAGGTTAACTTCTGTTGAAAAAGCAAATGTGATGTTATCTGGGGTATTGTGGCGCGAAGTGATGACAAATCTGCATAAAGCAGAAGGGGCTGGAGTAGAATTATCCCACATGTATGCAGATAATTGTGCAATGCAATTAGTGCGTAACCCAAAGCAGTTTGATGTGATTGTAACAGATAATTTGTTTGGTGATTTATTATCAGATTGTGCAGCTATGTTAACTGGCTCTCTTGGTATGTTGCCATCAGCATCTCTTGGTGCCCCTGATCCAGAAACAAACTTACCACGTGCTATGTATGAGCCTGTGCATGGTTCAGCCCCTGATATTGCTGGAAAGAATTTAGCTAATCCGCTTGCTCAGCTGTTAAGTTTTGCGATGATGCTACGGTATAGCTTTGACCAGTCAGAAGAAGCTGATTTGGTTGAACAGGCTGTAAGTGATGCACTTGCTACAGGTAAGCGAACAGCAGATATTATGTCTCAAGGTGCAGAAGCAGTGAGCACAGACCAAATGACACAGGCTGTTATTAACGCTATGGATAGATTAGCGCGATAATGTGTAATCATAGGAATATTAGCTATTCCTAAAGGAGTTTTCTTATGGGTTATAAAGTTGCTGTAGCAGGCGCCACTGGCGCAGTTGGCAGAGAAATGCTGCAGACATTGAGTGAGCGCAATTTTCCAGCAGATGAGGTTTTTGCACTCGCTAGTGAAAAATCAGCTGGTAGAGAAGTATCTTATGGCGATGATGGTGTTCTTAAAATTACAGCCTTAGATAAATTTGATTTTTCCAATGCCGATATTGCGTTGTTTTCAGCTGGAGGGGATCTCTCAAAGGCTTATGCACCAAAAGCGGGAGAAGCAGGATGTCTTGTGATAGATAATAGTTCTGCTTTTCGAATGGATCCAAACGTGCCGTTAATTGTGCCTGAAGTAAATCCAGATACCATTATGCAGGCTAAGCCGCAAAATAAGGGCAAAAATATTATTGCTAATCCAAACTGCTCAACTGCTCAGCTAGTGGTCGCATTAAAGCCGCTTCATGATGCATTCAATATCAAACGCGTTGTCGTATCAACCTATCAGGCAACATCTGGTGCAGGCAGCCAGGGAATGGATGAATTATTTAATCAAACAAAGGGAATTTTCGTAAATGATACGGTAACTCCAGAAGTTTTTACCAAGCAAATAGCTTTTAATGCGATTCCGCATATTGATGTGTTTATGGATGATGGCTTTACTAAAGAAGAATGGAAAATGCAGGCAGAAACTGCAAAAATACTAGATCCAGATATTAAGCTTGTAGCGCATTGCGTTCGTATACCTGTGTTTATTGGTCATTCAGAAGCGGTGTTTGTTGAAACAGATAAGCCATTTAATGAAAAACAGGTTCGTGATTTGCTTCGCAAGGCAGAAGGCGTGAGTGTAATCGATATGCGTGCTGATGAGGGCTATGTAACACCAGTCGAATGTGCTGGTGATGACATGGTGTATGTAAGCAGGATTCGCAAAGATACCACAGTCGAAAATGGTGTTGTTTTCTGGTGTGTATCAGATAACTTGCGTAAAGGAGCGGCCTTAAATTCTGTGCAAATAGCCGAGCTTGCTGTGGCACGAAAATATTTTAATGCCAAGGGTTAATCTAGCAAGTGATGCGAAGAAAAATTTTCTAGCATTTCTGTTGTTAATAAAGGCATCAGTTGATTTGTATCAGATTGGCGAATCAAAAATTGTGTGATATGGCAAGCTTTGCTTGCTGCTGTAGCAACGGGCTCTCCTGAAACAATAAGCGATGTTAAAATTGCTGCTAAAGTATCGCCTGCCCCTGATATGCCCGTTTGTCGACGTTTATGCCTATGTATCAGTGAATTTTCAGGGCCTGTAATTATATCCGCTATTTCATTCTCTGAAGCCCATATGCCAGTCGAAATAACCCATTTAGGACCAGTTTGTTGAATTTTTCTGCTAGCTGCAATAGCGGTTTCGATATTCGATACCTTGATTTGGGAAAGATAAGATAACTCAAACATATTAGGCGTTGTAATTGATGCAATTGGCAATAGATGTGTCTTTGAATTATCTGCTAGATGTTGCTCAACATAAAGTGCGTCATTATCTCCAAAAACAGGGTCATATACATATAATGCTCTTGGATGCGCTTTAATAAAGGGATTAATTTCATCAATTTGCTCTGCATTGCCAAGATAGCCAGTTTGAATGGCATCTACTCTAACAGAAGGGGTGATTGCTGATAACTCTTCTAGTAGGCAAGCAATTTGTCTGGCAGGTGTGATAAATTTGGTGGAATTCATACATCCTGGATGTGTTGCCAGAATTACACTGTCAATGCGGAGCGTTTCTTGTCCAAAGATCGCGTGAATCGGTGCTGCAGCTGAATTGCCAACACGACCAGATACAACAGAAGACTGTATTGATAGAATCGATGAGGGGTTGGAAAGCTGCATAAGGGCTAATTTCATTTTTTTAAAGAATTGAATTTAAATAAAAAAGACGGTTTTTACTAGATCATGAAAACATTGTTAATTTCAATCGTGGATTGTTGATTTTGGTAGAAGGCTGTCCTATACCTATTTTGTAAATATATTTATATAGGAATATAAACTCTATGTCTCGTCCACGTCCGCTCTCGCCGCATTTATCTGTATGGCGTTTCCAATTGCCGGCGGTGATGTCAATCACACACCGTATTACTGGCATTATCCTAACATCTGGAACAGTATTACTTACAGTTTGGTTGCTAGCACTTGCGTTTGGTGAGTCTAGTTTTAATCTTGTAAGTCTTGTTATTTCCCATCCAATCGGTCAAATCGTATTATTTGGGTATACAGTTGTGCTATTTTATCATGCAAGCAATGGCGTGCGTCATTTATTCTGGGATTTTGGAAAAGGGCTTAATATACCAGGTGTTTACGCATCTGGAAGAATTGCCGTAGCAGCCATGATTGCCCTAACAATTGGCTTTTGGGCCTTAGTGTTTTTTGGTTAGGGGTAGATAATGACAGAACCTACAAATTCCATGAGAACGCCACTTGCAAAAGCGCGGGGTCTTGGCTCAGCTAAATCAGGTGTGCATCATTGGTGGCATCAAAGATTAACAGCAATCGCAATGGTGCCTCTTGTTCTTTCTGCTCTCTATCTTGTATTACGGATAGCGGGTTCAGATTATGAGCAGGCAATATTATTGCTTCAAAACCCATTTAACGCGGCTATTTTACTTCTGTTAATTATAACCGGTTTTTGGCATGCAATGCTTGGTGTACAGGTTGTTATAGAAGATTATGTTGGCTCTGATTGGGGCAGAATTACAACTATAATGATGGTAAAAGCTGTGCTTATCTTGCTTGCGACATTATCAGCACTATCTCTATTCAAGATAGTATCAATTTAATAAATATTTAAGTTAATTATAAAGAAGAAAAGGTGAATGTATAATGGGTGCGTATGAGATTACAGATCATCATTATGACGTGGTTGTTGTAGGAGCGGGAGGCGCTGGGCTAAGGGCTACTTTAGGCATGGCAACGTCTGGCTTGCGTACAGCATGTATAACTAAAGTATTTCCAACTAGGTCTCATACAGTTGCTGCTCAAGGCGGCATTGGCGCTGCTCTTAATAATATGGGCGAAGGAGATGGCTGGCGGTATCATATGTATGACACTGTTAAAGGGTCTGACTGGCTGGGTGATCAAGATGCCATTGAATATATGTGTCGTGAAGCTATCCCATCTGTGATTGAGCTTGAGCATTATGGCGTTCCGTTTTCAAGAACAGATGAAGGCAATATTTATCAACGACCTTTTGGGGGTCATACATTAAATTATGGAAAGTCTATGGCAAGACGGGCATGTGCAGCTGCGGATAGAACAGGTCATGCCATTTTGCATACATTATATCAGCAATGTTTGAAGCATGCTGCAGAATTTTTTGTAGAATATTATGCTATTGATTTGATTATGGATGATAATGGAGCGTGTCAGGGTGTGATAGCTCTTTGTATGGAAGATGGTTCTATTCATCGTTTCCTTGGACAGCGCACTGTGCTTGCAACAGGCGGATATGGTAGAGTTTATTTTTCATGTACGTCAGCGCATACCTGCACAGGGGACGGCAATGCGATGGCGCTTCGTGCAGGACTACCTCTACAAGATATGGAATTCGTCCAATTTCACCCAACAGGTGTTTATGGGGCAGGTGTTTTGATAACAGAAGGCGCCAGAGGCGAAGGCGGATATCTTACGAATTCTGAAGGCGAGCGTTTTATGGAGAGATATGCGCCAACAGCAAAGGATCTTGCAAGCCGCGATGTGGTAAGCAGGTCCATGACAATTGAAATTAATGAGGGAAGAGGCGTTGGTCCAAACAAAGACCATATTATGCTGCATCTTGAGCATATTGACCCTGAAACACTTCATAAAAGATTGCCTGGTATTACAGAAACAGCAAAAATTTTCTGCGGAGTTGATGTGACTAAGTCCCCAATTCCTGTGTTGCCAACAGTTCATTATAATATGGGCGGCGTACCTACTAATTATCATGGTGAAGTTTTGTCACCAACAGCAGATAATCCAAATAATACGGTTCAAGGATTAATGGCAATCGGGGAAGCTGCTTGTGTTTCTGTACATGGCGCTAATCGACTTGGCACTAATTCACTGCTGGATATTGTTGTGTTTGGAAGAGCTGCTGCACATCGGGCAAGTGAACTTGTTACGCCAGGGGCAACCCATGCGCCAGTGTCTAAAGAATCTACTGAAAAAGCACTAGATCGTCTTGATAAAATGCGTCATTCAAAAGGGGATAAACAGCCAGGTGAGCTAAGGCTTGAAATGCAACAAGCTATGCAAAAATATGCGGCTGTGTTCCGCTCAGGCGAATCACTGACCGAGGGTGTGAAAACCATGGATTCGATTGCTGGCGATATGGGCAATATTGGTATTCAAGACAGGTCGTTAATCTGGAATACTGACTTAGTAGAAGCGATGGAGCTTGAAAACCTAATGGGTCAGGCGTTAGTAACTATTCGATCTGCTGACCAGCGAAAAGAATCTCGTGGCGCACACGCGCATGAGGATTTTACAGAAAGAGATGATAAAAACTGGATGAAACACACGATTATGTGGTTAGATGAAAACAACAAATCAACTTTATCCTATCGTGATGTGACAATGACAACACTCACTAATGAAGTTGAATCTATTCCTCCTGTAGAACGTGTTTATTAATAGGATAAATTATTATGGCTGAATTTACGCTTCCTGCTCATTCAAAAGTTACTACTGGTAAAAGTTTTCCAGCCAATAGTAATGCCCAGAATGTAAAAACATTTTCAATTTATCGATGGTCACCAGACGATGATGAAAACCCAAGAATGGATAATTTTGAGGTAGATCTCGATGAATGTGGTCCGATGGTATTGGATGCATTAATTAAGATTAAATCTGAAATTGACAGCTCTCTTACTTTTAGGCGTTCGTGCCGTGAGGGTATTTGCGGTTCTTGTTCGATGAATATTGATGGAACAAATACGCTGGCCTGTTTGAAAGCAATTGACGATGTGAAGGGTGAAGTTAAGATATATCCTCTTCCACATATGCCAGTGGTAAAAGACCTAGTGCCAGATCTTACCCATGCATATGCACAATTAACCTCTATAGAGCCTTGGCTAAAAACAGACACACCTGCTCCTGAAGGTAAGGAGAGAAAACAGTCTCCTGAAGAGCGGTTGGAAATAGATGGATTATGGGAATGCGTATTGTGCTTTAGCTGTACGACATCTTGTCCAAGTTATTGGTGGAACGGCGATAGATATCTTGGACCAGCTGTATTATTGCAAGCCTATCGTTGGATTGCAGATAGCAGAGATGAATATACAGGAGAGCGGCTTGATGCATTAGAAGATCCGTTCCGTTTGTATCGCTGTCACACTATCATGAATTGTGCAAAGACTTGTCCAAAAGGTCTTAATCCTGGTAAGGCAATTGGCGAAATCAAGCAAAAAATGCTTGAGCGACAAAGTTAATATATCAAGTGATTAGATAGCATTGTCGTGACCGGCGCTAATGACACACCATTAAAAAAATATCAACGGCTTATATCTTCTGGAAAGCTTGTCCCTGATGAGGGGCAAGCTTTTGCTATGAAGGCGCTTGACGCGTTATATAGCCAAATTAAAAAAACAGCTAAAAAATCATGGCAGTTTTGGTCCACGGGTTCTCCTCCAGATGGGCTGTATTTATATGGAGGTGTTGGACGCGGCAAGACTATGTTAATGGACTTGTTCTATTCTGCTTGTCCTGCAGGGGATAAGCAAAGACTTCATTTTCATGATTTTATGGCGCAAGCGCATAATCTGATCAATCAAGCTCGAAAAGAAAATGTTGATGATCCAATAGAAACAGCGGCTAAACTTATTATCCAACAAGGCAGGCTTGTCTGTTTTGATGAAATGGAAGTGCGTGATATTGCTGATGCAATGATAATTAGCCGTCTGTTTGCATCTTTATGGCAAAATGGAATGGTTTTGGTAGCAACTTCTAACAGACAGCCGGACGGTCTGTATGAAAATGGTTTGCATCGGGATCGTTTTATCCCATTTATCAATCAACTGAATGCAAAAATACAGCTGATTGATATTCAAGCAGGGGATGATTTTCGTAAGCAGATTTTAGCAGGAATAGATGGCTGGATATATCCATTTAATGACACGGCAAAGGCAAAATTAGATGATTTATTCCGCCGCTTATTACAAGATAGAGACCCGCAGCCAGAAATTATTATGAGTTCTGGTAGGCAGATAATACTAGCTAACACAGGCGCAGATATAGCGCTTGTTCATTTTGACGAATTATGCAGAACAGCGCTTGCTGCGGGTGATTTTTTAATCATTGCAGATAGGTTTAAAGGCTTAATAATGCAAAATGTGCCATTGTTAGGAGACGACCAACGGGACGCTGCACGCAGGTTTATGTGGCTTGTGGATGCACTCTACGATAGAGGTCGTTTTTTAATAATTGGAGCTGCTGCTGCAAGAGACCAAATTTATACTGGAGAAGATTGGCAGTTTGAGTTTAGTAGAACCTTATCAAGGCTAACTCAAATGTCGCGTTATCATTTACCAGAATAACCTTATATAAGATGGAATTCTGTGTATATTTTGGCTTGTTTTAGTGACGTGGATTAGTTACCAATGCACATTAGAAATTTTAGAAATTTAGCTCTTAAGAACTTTATATAGCTAATTTAAAAAAAGTTCCTTAACACTTGATAACGAGGATTATAATGGCACGCAATAAAATAGCATTAATCGGTTCTGGTAATATCGGCGGTACTTTGGCTCATTTAGCTGGTCTAAAAGAATTAGGCGATGTCGTACTTTTTGATATTGCAGAGGGTATTCCTCAAGGAAAAGCTCTTGATTTAGCTGAATCTAGCCCTGTTGAAGGGTTTGATTGCATGATTTCAGGTGCCAATGATTATACTGCTTTGCAAGGCTCTGATGTTGTAATTGTTACAGCAGGTGTGGCACGCAAACCAGGAATGAGCAGAGATGATTTAGTCGGTATAAATAGCAAAGTGATGATGACAGTAGGAGAGGGCATAAAAGCCAATTGTCCAAATGCATTTGTCATTTGTATAACAAACCCACTGGATGCGATGGTTGGCGTGCTCCAAAAAGCATCTGGAATACCTGTTAACCGGGTGGTGGGTATGGCTGGCATCCTTGATTCTGCCAGATTTAGATATTTTCTTGCAGAAGAATTTAATGTTTCCGTAAAAGATGTTACTGCTTTTGTATTAGGGGGACATGGCGATACCATGGTGCCGTTGACACGATATTCCGCAGTTGCAGGTATTCCAGTGCCAGATCTGATAAATATGGGCTGGTCTACTGATGAGAGAATTGAAAATATTGTGCAAAGAACACGAGACGGCGGTGCCGAGATTGTAGGACTGCTAAAAACAGGTTCGGCTTTTTATGCGCCAGCTTCTTCTGCTATTGAAATGGCAGAGGCGTATCTGAAAGATCAGAAAAGATTATTGCCATGTGCAGCCTATGTTGATGGTCAATACGGGCTTGATGGTATGTATGTTGGTGTTCCTGTTATTATTGGAGAAAAGGGTGTTGAGCGAATTGTTGAAATTCAGCTGAATGAAGAAGAGCAGAAAATGTTTGATAATTCTATTGATGCAGTAAAAACATTAAATGAAGTTGTAAAGCGGGTTATTTGATTAGCATCTATTAATATTACAATTGGGGAAAAAAGATGAATATTCATGAACATCAAGCAAAGGCACTCCTTGCAAAGTTTGGCGTGAGGGTACCAAATGGTCATGCGGCTTATACAGTTGATGAGGCTGTGGCTGCTGCTCGCAATTTGGCTGGCGATATAAAAGTAGTTAAAGCCCAGATACATGCGGGTGGAAGAGGAAAAGCAGGCGGCGTAAAAGTTGTAAGCTCACTTGATGATGTTCGCAATGAAGCTCAAGAAATGCTTGGTAAAGTTCTTGTTACACATCAAACAGGACCAGCTGGAAAAGAAGTTCAGCGACTCTACATTGAAGAGGGATGCCAAATTGACAGAGAATTATACTTATCAATGTTAATAGATAGAGCAACATCGCAAGTAAGTATCATCAGCTCAACAGAAGGCGGAATGGATATTGAGGCAGTAGCAGAACAAACCCCAGAAAAAATATTGTCGATTTCTATTAACCCAGCAACAGGTATAAAGCCGCACCATATTAGGCGCGTTGTGAAATCACTGAAGCTTGAGGGCGCAGCAGCTAAACAAGCAGGTCCTTTTCTTTCTGGACTATATAATGCGTTCTGCTCACTTGATGCGAGTTTGTTAGAAATAAACCCGCTAGTAGTTGATGCTGATGGGGATTTAATTGCACTAGATGCAAAGATGGGTTTTGACGATAATGCTTTGTTTAGGCAAAAAGAGGTTCTGTCTTTAAGAGATTTATCAGAAGAAGATCCAGCAGAAGTAAGAGCATCAGAGTTTGACCTAAATTATATTAAGTTGGATGGAAATATTGGATGCATGGTAAATGGAGCTGGTTTAGCGATGGCTACTATGGATATTATCCAGCTTGAAGGGGGTTCTCCAGCTAATTTTTTAGATGTCGGCGGCAGCGCAACGGCTGAGCGTGTGACAGAAGCATTCAAAATCATTTTATCAGACAGCAATGTTGAAGGCATTCTTGTAAATATTTTTGGCGGTATTATGAGATGTGATGTTATCGCTAATGGCGTTGTTGAGGCAGCCCGTGCTCTTGGACTTGAAAAGCCTCTGGTCGTGCGGCTAGAAGGAACAAACGTAGAAGCAGGTAAAGAAATTTTGTCCTCTTCTGGATTAGCTATCATTCCTGCAGATAACTTAGCAGATGCGGCAAGCAAAATTGTTGCTGCCGTGAAAGGAAATTAGTCAATGTCAGTACTTATTAATCGTGATACGCGTGTTATTTGCCAAGGTTTTACGGGCTCCCAAGGTACCTTTCACTCAGAGCAGGCAATTGCTTATGGCACAAAAATGGTTGGCGGTGTAACGCCAGGCAAAGGAGGCCGGACGCATCTAAACCTTCCAGTTTTTGATACAGTGGCAGACGCTGTGGCAGAGACAGGCGCAAATGCTTCTGTTATATATGTGCCTCCGCCATATGCAGCTGATTCAATTTTAGAAGCAATTGATGCTAAAGTTGAACTAATTATCTGTATCACAGAGGGCATTCCAATTATGGACATGGTTGCTGTGAAAGCAGCATTAAATGCAAGCTCAAGCCGCCTTATTGGACCAAACTGCCCTGGTGTTATTACGCCTGGTGAATGTAAAATAGGAATTATGCCAGGCCATATTCACACCCCTGGTAGCGTCGGCATTGTATCTCGTTCTGGAACATTAACATATGAAGCTGTTGCACAAACAAGTGCAATTGGGCTTGGTCAGTCAACCTGTATTGGTATTGGCGGTGACCCTGTAAATGGCACAAATTTTGTAGAAGCATTATCTTTATTTCTAGATGACGACCAAACTGAAGCAATATTGATGATTGGTGAAATTGGGGGTGATGCAGAAGAGCAAGGGGCAGCTTTTTATGCGGCTCACCCAAACAAAAAACCAATTGCAGGGTTTATTGCAGGTCAAACAGCTCCTCCAGGCAGAAGAATGGGGCATGCTGGCGCGATTGTTGCAGGCGGAAGCGGAGCAGCATCAGATAAAATTATAGCAATGGAAGCTGCTGGATATAGTATGGCAGCGTCTCCATCTGGTCTCGGCGAGGCAGTTAGTAACGCAATTGCAAAATTTAAGTAGTTTTTTGCTTTATCGATAATATAATAGGGTATGAAAATTGGGGAGAAGCAGGACGCTTGATTTATCGGATGAATTGATTTTTGTATAAAGTTAATTCAGCATTGATAAGCAAGCTTCTTTTAGAGTCGGAGCTTAAAATGGATAACAGCTTTCTTACTGGAACAAATGCAACCTTTGTTGCTGAAATGTATCAGCGCTGGAAACAACATCCAAATTCAGTAGATACGGATTGGTCAGATTGGTTTGCAAATCTTGATAGTCTTGCAATAGGGGAGCTTGACGAGCAGTCTCCTTCCTGGGGCAGGCCCAAAAGCAAGGTTGTTGGCGCCACTGATCCAGAAGCTTCTATCAAAGCAGTTGCTAAGGGTATCGCAGGAAACCGTGATTTGCTTGCAACAGACGTACGCTCTGCAACTTTGGATTCCTTAAGAGCGATTATGCTTATCAGGGCCTATAGAGTAAGAGGGCATTTGATAGCTAATCTTGATCCTCTTAATCTTCAAGATAAGGAAATTCATCCAGAACTTGATCCAGAAACATATGGATTTACCCTAGAAGATTTCGATAGACCTATATTTATTAATTATGTGCTAGGTCTTGAGATAGCCAGCGTTAACGAAATATTGGCTGTGTTAAAGGAAACCTATTGTTCGACGATCGGGGTTGAGTTTATGCATATTCAAGATCCAGCTCAAAAAGCCTGGATCCAAGAACGCATTGAAGCGATTGGTAATAGAACTGAATTTACAGAACGTGGTAAAATAGCCATTTACGAAAAACTGCTTGCTGCTGAAAACTTCGAACAGTTTTTGCATAAAAAATATATTGGGACTAAGCGGTTTGGATTGGATGGCGGTGAAGCGTTAGTACCTGCCCTTGAACAGATTTTAAAACGCGGCGGGCAGATGGGCTTGAAGGAAGTCGTGGTCGGAATGGCGCACCGTGGTCGTTTGAATATATTACATAATGTGCTTGATAAGCCCTTCAGAGCCATCATATCTGAGTTTCTTGGAAACCCAGCCAATCCAGAGGAAGCTGGTGGCTCTGGTGACGTGAAATATCATATGGGGGCTTCTGCAGATAGACATTTTGATGATGATGAAATTCATCTAAGTTTGGCGCCTAACCCTTCTCATCTTGAGATTGTTGATCCAGTGGTAATTGGCAGAGTGAGAGCAAAACAGGCACAGCGTTCCTCTCATGATTTTAAAGAAGTTTTAGGTATAATTTTACACGGGGATGCAGCTTTTGCTGGACAAGGAGTTGTTGCAGAAACATTCGCATTCTCTGCACTTCGTGGATATCGCACTGGCGGTACAATCCATATTGTTGTTAATAATCAGATTGGCTTTACTACCAGCCCGGCTTATTCTCGCTCATCTCCTTATCCAACGGATGTTGCGAAAATGGTTATGTCCCCAATTTTTCATGTGAATGGGGATGATCCTGAAGCGGTGGTGCATGCTTCTAGAATTGCAACAGAATTTAGGCAAACATTCGGCGTAGATGTCGTGCTTGATATTATCTGTTATCGCAGGTTTGGTCATAATGAGGGTGATGAGCCTTCATTTACACAGCCATTAATGTATAAACAAATACATAAGCAGCTATCTTCTCGCCAGATTTATTTAAACCGTTTGTTAGAGAGCGGCGTTTTAGATGATAGCCGTGCACAAGCAATTATGGATAAGCATAATGCGTATTTAACAGAAGAATTTGAAGCTGGAAGCGCTTATAAACCAAATAAAGCAGATTGGCTGGAAGGTCAGTGGGCTGGAATGACTGTTGCTTATGGAGATGATAGGCGCGGTGATACAGCTGTTCCTTTAGAAACGCTGCAGATGATTGGTAAAGTTATGACTACTCCTCCACCTGATTTTCAGGTGCATAGTAAATTAGAACGCGTTATCAAAAATAGAGCTCAGGCAATTACATCAGGTAAAAACCTTGATTGGGCAACTGCTGAACATCTTGCTTTTGGCGCAACCGTTTTAGATGGATTTGTTGTTCGTTTATCAGGGCAGGATAGTTGCCGGGGTACCTTTAGTCAGAGACATTCTGTGTTTGTTGATCAACTCTCAGAACATAGGTATGTTCCGCTGTCAAACTTAAACTCCGAGCAGGCTAAATTTGAGGTGATAGACTCCCCATTATCAGAAGCATCTGTAATGGGATTTGAATATGGTTTTGCACAAGCTGAACCAAATGCGCTGGTAATGTGGGAAGCACAATTTGGTGATTTTGCCAATGGTGCACAAGTTGTCATAGACCAATTTATTAGCTCAGGTGAATCTAAATGGCTTAGAATGAATGGGTTAGTATTATTGCTACCTCATGGCTATGAAGGTCAAGGACCTGAGCATTCTTCTGCAAGATTAGAGCGTTATCTACAATTATGTGCAGAAGATAATATGCAAGTAGTCAATTGCACTACACCAGCTAATTATTTTCATGTGCTAAGACGTCAAGTGTGTCGTGATTTCCGGAAACCACTGATAATCATGACTCCAAAATCATTGCTTCGTCATAAATCATGTGTCTCAGACCTCTCGGATTTTGGACCAGGAACAAGTTTCCATAGGATATTAATTGACCCTAACTCAAAGATCAAAGATGCGAATGTTAAGCGGGTAATATTATGTTCTGGTAAGGTGTATTATGACCTTGAAGAAATGAGAAATGCTGAAGAGCTGGATAATGTGAAAATTCTTCGTATTGAACAGCTTTATCCATTTCCGCAAAAAAAGTTAGCTGAAATACTAAAAAAATCACCAAAAGCAGATGTGGTTTGGTGTCAAGAAGAACCCAAAAATATGGGCAGTTGGACATTTGTACGTGATTATATAGAACACGCAATGGAGCAAGCTGGTCTTAAAGAAACCAGGCCTATTTATTGTGGGCGTGATGCGGCGGCTTCTCCAGCCACTGGTTCGGCTGCGCGACATGCTAAAGAACAAAAACAGCTTGTGGAAAATTCATTATTTTTGACTGGTACAAAAAAAGCAGCAAAATAAATCAAACTCTAGCGCTTATCAAAGGAGATATGAGCGAATGTCAATCGAAATTAAAGTTCCTGTGTTAGGTGAATCTGTTGTTGAGGCAACAGTTGCAAAATGGATGAAAAATGTAGGTGATGCTGTTAAGGCTGATGAGCCTATCGTGGAGCTTGAAACAGACAAGGTATCTCTTGAAGTTCCAGCACCTGAAGCAGGCGTGATAACCGATATCATTGCCAATGAGGGCGAAACAGTGGGCGTAGATGCAGTGTTGGCTATATTTAAAGCAGGCGCTTCTGCATCAGCAGCAAAACCATCTGAAAGTAAGCCAGAAAGTAAGCCGGCAGGTCAATCTTCACAGGCACAAGACCTATCCCCTGCAGTGCGCAGACTAGTAGAAGAAAATAAATTGGATGCAAGCGCTATTCCAGCATCTGGTAAAGATGGAAGATTAACAAAAGGCGATATTTTAGCATTTCTGGACAATAGTAATCAATCAGCCCCACTTGCGAACACTGCTGCAAAAACCGCTGCGCCTCTAACTCAGGCAACACCAGCTGCAGTTGCCCCGAGAGCTGATAAGCCTCGTGAGGAGCGGGTGCCAATGTCTCGTTTGCGTAAGGTCATTGCGCAACGCTTAAAAGAAGCACAAAACACAGCGGCAATGCTAACAACCTTTAATGAGGTGGATATGAGCGCTGTAATGGCTTTGCGCTCTGAATATAAGGATAGCTTTGAGAAAAATCATAATGCTCGTCTTGGTTTTATGGGCTTTTTTGTTAAAGCATGTATCGCAGGGTTACATGAATTTCCAGCAGTCAATGCCGAAATCCATGGCGAAGATATTATATATAAGGATTATTATAATATTGGTGTGGCAGTTGGTACACCGCAAGGACTTGTCGTGCCAGTGGTAAAAGATGCGCAGGATTTATCTATTGCAGATATAGAAACGACTGTTGCAGGCTATGGTCTTAAAGCACGTGATGGCGGTCTGTTACCCTCCGATATGTCAGGAGGTACCTTCACTATTTCTAATGGCGGTGTTTATGGCTCATTGATGTCTACGCCAATCTTAAACACGCCGCAAAGTGCTATATTAGGAATGCATAAAATTCAGAAACGACCTGTTGCTGTTGGTGATCAAATTGTAATACGTCCTATGATGTATCTAGCATTATCCTATGACCATAGAATCATTGATGGCAGAGAAGCAGTTTCATTCCTAGTTAGAGTAAAAGAATCAATTGAAGATCCAAGAAGGTTACTTTTAAATATCTAATTAAGCTTTATAATTAAGATTATGGTTGTGATAAAAACCTCTGAGATAAAAATAAATAACATTTGTAAAAAAAGGTAAAAGAAAATGGCAGCGCAAAACTATGATCTAATTGTGATTGGTGCTGGACCAGGTGGATATGTTGCAGCAATAAGAGCAGCACAGCTTGGAATGAATGTTGCGTGCATTGAAAAAAGAGAAACCTTAGGCGGAACTTGCTTGAATGTAGGGTGTATCCCGTCAAAGGCGCTATTAAACGCATCTGAAAAATATGCTGAAGCTAAGCAAAATCATTTATCTGGATTAGGCATTGGTTTTAGTGATGTAAAATTAGACCTTAAAAAAATGTTGCAACATAAATCAGATATTGTCTCAGGTCTTACTACAGGTATAAGCCAGCTATTTGCAAAAAATAAAATAACCCATTTGATAGGGGCAGCTGAAATTAAGTCACAAGGTTCAGTTACAATAACCAGCGGCCGCGATAAAGGTGTTTTTAAAGCTGAAAAAATTCTGATTGCTACAGGCTCGTCACCTACTAGTCTTTCATCATTGGTCATTGATGAAAAACAGATAGTGTCATCAACAGGTGCATTGGAGTTACCTTCAGTACCTAAAAAACTTATTGTTGTAGGTGCAGGTTATATTGGTCTTGAAATGGGCACAGTATGGTCTCGCCTTGGTGCAGAAGTTGAAGTAGTTGATTTTCTGCCTCGGATATTGCCAGGTATGGACTCTGAAATAGCGTCAAAATTTAAATCTATTCTAGAGAAGCAGGGAATAAAATTCCATCTTGGAAAAGGAGTTAAAGAGGCAGTTAAAACTAAATCATCTGTTACTCTTACGTTGCTTGATAGTCAAACAGAAGAAGAGAGCAAACTTACCTGTGATGTTGCATTGGTAGCGGTAGGTCGCAAGCCATATATTGATGGTCTTGGTCTTGAAAAAATAGGTGTTCAACTTACCGAAAAAGGTCAAATACAAGTTGATAATGCTTTTCAAACAAATATCGCGGGTATCTATGCTATTGGTGATGTAATTGAAGGACCAATGCTTGCGCATAAAGCAGAAGAAGATGGGGTTGCAGCTGTTGAGATTATGGCAGGTCATGCAGGTCATGTTGATTATGCATTTGTGCCTGGAATAGTATATACTGCGCCAGAGGTAGCAACTATTGGGAAAACAGAAGAGCAACTCAAAGAAGCAGGTATTTCCTATAGTAAAGGCGTTTTTCCGTTCCTTGCCAATAGCCGTGCAAGAGCAACTGGGCATACAGATGGTATGGTAAAATTACTTGCAGATAAAAAGACAGATAAGCTTCTTGGGGCGCATATTATTGGTCATGAAGCAGGAACCATCATTCATGAAATTGCTATTGCTATGTCCTTTGGCTCGTCTGCTGAAGATGTTGCAAGAACCTGTCATGGACACCCTACAATGAACGAAGCAGTAAAAGAAGCTGCTTTGGTAATTGGAACAGGTGCTATTCACATCTGATTAGAAAATTAAAATAGGTTCTCTAACTGTTTGATATAGCAAATACTATAATTTATCTGCTCTTGGATGTGTTTGCTGGTGAATATCTTTAAGTCTTTGAGTATCTATATGAGTGTAACGCTGGGTGGTTGATAGACTGGCATGACCAAGCAACTCCTGTATTGCCCTCAAATCACCACCAGCTGACAATAGGTGCGTTGCAAATGCGTGTCGCAATGTGTGCGGGGTTGTTTCAGCTGGAAGATTAGCAGAGATACGTAACTTCTCAACCATTCTTTGAACCGCTCTTGGACCAAGTGGGTGCCCTCTTTTTGACATAAAGATTGGCATATTATCCTCTAGTTTAAACGGACAGCTTTGCAGTGCTGTTTGCAGTTGTTCGGCAACAATTGGAAGTACGGGGACTTCTCTGATTTTATTGCCTTTTCCTGTTATTCGTAGCCAGTTAGGGTCTGCTAAATGGACAGGGGTTAGGCTCAGCGTTTCTGCTAATCGAAGACCGCATCCATACATGAGATATAATATTGCGGTATCTCTATTATTCTCCCATTCTGCTCCAGATCGTTTACTTAGTAATTCTAGCATCATAGATGCATCAGCCTCACTCATCGATTTAGGCAGCGACAAAGGAATTTTAGGGGCTTTCATCCAACTTAAATCTACTATGTCTAAAATAGAGTGGCGATGGCAAAAGCGGGTAAAACTGCGCAATGCTGATACACGACGTGCAATAGTTGTCTTTGCACAGCCAGAACCATACATCTCGGCAAGCCATATTCGAAAAAGGGCTCTATTTGGGCTAAGCTCAATTTCATTTTGCTTAGAAAGGCACTTTATATAATCTGCTAAATCACGGCTATAAGCGTCAATTGTATGAGATTGATAATGTTTAATAGAGGTAAGCCAGCTTAACCAGCTTTGAACATGGACAGTAATCTTCTTAATTATCTGCTCATTCTGGCTCATTACTTATTCTTTAGCGTTAAGTTTCAGAAGCATTAGTAGGCAGGTTCCAATGATTTCTGATAAATTTGATAAAATTGTATCTGCTTGATTTGGCGCAAAACTATTTTTGTTACGTCCTGCCAATAAAAGAGCAGAACCAGCAATGGGGGCAGGTAAATTGTCTGGTAATGTTACCACAGCAATTGAGGCTATTGGCGCAGAAAATAAAGCTAAGCCTGATTTTGGGGGTGGCCCAAGATAGACTGATTGCGCACGGCAGATTGTCGAAATTTCTGCTTCAGGCAAAACAAGAAAGCCATATGTTTCTGCATCTGAAATTACATTTTCCTGTGGCATAAGAAGACGTGCGCCAGCTACACCAAATATCACAGGTAATGTTTCATCAAGCATCTCCGAAAATTCTAATAGATTCTGACACCTAATAAAGCCAATAGTAGCATTATGAAGCCGTTGCCATCTTTTAGTATTATCTTCTGCAAGATCAATTAGGGATAAATTTTTGCGTGATAATATCCGTGCTTCTTCGCGCGCCTGTTGCGCAATTTTACCAGTTACATCTATAATATTTTCATCTAAATAATGGTCAACTGTTTCTGATAATTGGTCAGTTTTTTGTGCTTGAGCTGATTGGTTCAGACTAGCGATATTCTGTTCGGCGATATATTGTTTCAAGAAAGCTGGGTTACTATCAAGAAACATTGACACATTATCTTTATCAAGTGGAAACTCATTCATAATGATGTCCCCTTCAGATTGAAATTAGCATATTATAAAATTGACTGCCCAGTGGTCTTCCAGTCAGTCATGAAATCAGCCAGACCTTTATCAGTAAGAGGATGCTTGAACATTTGTGATAATATTTTAGGAGGGATGGTGGCAACATCAGCGCCTATAATGGCAGCATCAACAACATCTTGCACACTTCTTACTGATGCAACTAATATTTCTGTTGAAAAGTCATAATTTGCGTAAATTTCTGCAATCTCGCTTATGAGATTCATGCCATCTGAACCGATGTCGTCTAATCTTCCTACAAAAGGCGAGATAAAGCTCGCACCTGCCTTTGCCGCAAGCAACGCCTGGGCTGCCGAAAAACATAATGTTACATTAACCATAATATCATCTGCACTAAGACTAGCGCATGCTCGAAGACCATCTTCGGTTAGGGGAAGTTTAACAGTTACATTGCTTGAAATATTAGCAAGCTTGCGACCCTCTTGCATCATTCCGTCATAATCTGTCGCTGTAACCTCAGCACTCACAGGACCAGAAACAATTGCACATATTTCCTCAATTGTTTGAATAATATTACGCCCAGATTTAGCAATAAGAGAAGGATTTGTTGTGATCCCATCTACCATCCCAGTCCTATTCAGATCGGTAATTTCACTAATATCAGCTGTATCTAAAAATAATTTCATGTCAGATTCCTAAGAAGTTAACTTATGTACACTAGATTTTGCAGTCTTAACATTTTTAGTCTACTGTTTTGTTGCATAGGCTTGCAACTGGAAATCTAATGCGGACGCAAAATATGGCTTTGATACAAAATACCAAACATGAAAATGTACCAGCCCTGATTGCAAAAGTTAGGGTGTCCATGCCTATACCTCAGTTGAATTCAAAAAATCTCAAAAATGAATTTGATTATCTAGTCACAGATTCTATGAGTGTTCAAAAAGGAAGTGTCGTTCAGGTATCTTTTGCTAATCGAATTATATGGGGTATTGTCTATGAATGCAGCCACACCACTGAAATTGAACAGGCAAAATTAAAACCTATTTTATCTGTTAGTCAAGTACCTCCTATTGATTCTGTTAGCCTTAAATTTTTGGAACAGGTTAGTGAATGGACGATGGCGCCATTTGGTCAAGTATTGCGCATGATGCTCTGTGTCCCTAACGCATTGAGCAAGGATTCGCCAGTATTTGGCTACACAGTTTCTTCGTCACAAGGGGATTCAAAGCAGCTATCGAAAGCTAGGCAAAAGGTTATCTCTTGGTGTCAGAGTAATCCACCTGTTTCAGCAAGCCTGATTGCCAAAGAAACAGGCGTTAGCAGTAGTACGATAAATAGTATGTTAAAAGCGGGACTACTTGAGAAGTTAGAAATTACATCTGAGTTGATACAAAATAAACAAGGCGTATCATTCAGTTTAAGAAAAGCCATAGAAGCCGCCAGTAAAATAAAGCTAAGTGAGGAACAAGCCCTAGCTGCCAATAAAATGGCTGCGGATAATAACAGATTTAATGTTTCCTTGCTTGATGGGGTCACTGGCTCTGGAAAAACAGAAGTTTATTTTGATGTAGTCAAGCGGCAGATATTAGAAGGGCATCAGAATTTAATTTTACTGCCTGAAATAGCGCTCACAGCAAGTTGGGTTAATCGGTTTAAGAAGTGGTTTGGATTCACGCCTTATATTTGGCATTCTGGTATTTCAATGAGTCACAAAAAGCGAATTTGGCGTGAGATTAATGCGGGTTTTCCAGCGGTTGTTGTGGGGGCGCGATCTGCGCTTTTTCTCCCCTTTTCAAATTTAGGGGTAATTGTCATCGATGAAGAGCATGATGCAGGCTATAAACAAGAAGACCAAGTAATCTATCATGCCCGAGATATGGCGATTCTTCGGGCAAAGCACGCCAAGTGTCCGGTCATTCTTGCTACTGCAACCCCCTCGCTTGAGAGTTGGACAAACGCGCAACTTGGCAGATATCAGCACATCATGCTTGAGAATAGATATGGTGCTGCAACTATGCCAGATATTCAAACAATTGACTTACGCAAGTTTAGACCACCATCTGGAAAATGGATGAGTGCGCTTCTATTAGCAGAGATAGAAGAGCGTCTGAAATCACAGCAGCAAATATTATTATACCTTAATAGAAGAGGCTACGCACCATTAGCAGTATGCAGTGATTGTGGTGTTAAACAAAGTTGCCACCAATGTGATAGCCTGTTGGTTACGCATCGACTTAGTAATCAGCTGCGTTGCCATCAATGTGGTATTGCTCACCCCTTTAAAAATAAATGTCAGTCTTGTGAACAAACTGATTCTATTCAATTAGTAGGTCCAGGTGTTGAGCGGCTGGCAGAGGAGGTCTATCAGCTTTTCCCAGAAGCAAGAGTTTCAATTCTATCGAGTGATACATTAACCAACCCATCTCAGATGGAAACAACCATACAATCTATTGAAAATGGTGAGGTTGATATTATCATTGGCACGCAAATGGTCGCTAAAGGGCATCATTTTCCGAAACTGACCTGTGTGGCTGTAATTGATGGCGATCTTGGACTGTCTGGAGGGGATTTGCGCGCTGGGGAGAGAACCTATCAGATGTTAACACAAGTTGCAGGGAGATCTGGCAGAGAGCAACAAGCAGGAAGCGTGTTTATTCAAACATCAGAGCCTTCTCACCCAGTGTTGCAGGCGCTTCGATCCCAGAAAAGAGACGATTATTTTGAGCTAGAACTTGCACAGCGCGAAAATGCGCATATGCCCCCTTTTACAAGACTAGCTGCATTGATCTTTTCTAGCATGAATGAAACAGCACTTGCTCAATATGTCAAAAAATTAGAAAGCCAGAAACCGCAATTTCAGAATGTATTTATTTATGGACCAGCTCCAGCGCCAATTTATCAGATAAAAGGACGCTTTAGGGTACGATTTTTAATTAACGTGCCTAAGCAAGTGAACATACAAAAAATTATATTAGATTGGCATTCAAGGGTTGACATGCCATCCATAATCAAAAGGCAAATAGACATAGACCCCTATAATTTTATGTAGACATTCCAAGAATAGAAAAATCATTATTTTTTAGTATTAATTTAGATACAAATACTTGCCTTTCCTGAAAGCCTATGATAGCTCACCTACTAGAGATTTAACAAATCCATCGAAGATTCACTTCGTGTATGTTTGATATTTATTAAAGGGTGTTAATGTGAGTTCAATTACAGCAGGCTTGGCAGGAAGATACGCATCTGCGCTGTACCAGTTAGCCAGTGAGTCTAAGCAAATTGATGATATATTAAGCGATCTTAACGCAATTCGTGATTTGATTGTTAAAAACACAGAAATCCAGCAGCTTGTGTCGTCGCCAGTATTTGGTTCTGATGAAAAAGCTGTTGCGGTAACAAAGATTTTGCAAAAAGCAAAAGCAAGCAATCTTACGATTCAATTTATCGGAACGATCGCTAAAAACGGACGATTATTTGCTGTTTCCTCTATTATTTCTGCTTTTATAAAAGAAGTTGATACAAGACGTGGAAAAGTATCAGCTGAGGTTATCTCAGCCGTTCCGCTAGATAAAAAACGTCACGCTCAGGTGGAAAAAACAATTGTTTCTTTAGCTGGCGCCAAAGATGTCTCGCTAAATACGCGAGTTGACCCCTCTTTAATTGGCGGACTTGTAATTCGTATCGGATCGCGTATGTTCGATACATCACTTAAAACGAAACTGAACAGGCTTGAAGCAGCCATGAAGGGTGTTGCATAATGGATATCCGTGCAGCTGAAATTTCAGCAATATTAAAAGAACAAATTTCAAATTTTGGAAATGAAGCAGAAATTGCCGAGGTAGGCAGAGTATTGTCAGTTGGTGACGGTATTGCTCGTGTATATGGTCTTGATCAGGTGCAGGCAGGAGAACTTGTCGAATTTGATAATGGCGTAAAAGGCATGGCGCTTAACCTTGAAACTGACAATGTTGGTGTTGTTATTTTTGGCGATGACAGAGGCATTCGTGAAGGGGACATTGTTCGCCGTACGGAAACTATTGTTGACGCTCCAATTGGAAAAGGGTTGCTTGGGCGTGTTGTTGATGGTCTTGGAAATCCGATTGATGGAAAAGGTCCAATTGAAAATGTTCAACGTGGCAGGGTAGAGGTAAAAGCGCCTGGTATTATGCCACGTCAGTCTGTGTTCGAGCCAATGCAAACTGGTTTGAAAGCAATAGACAGCTTAATCCCAGTTGGTCGTGGACAGCGTGAGTTAATAATTGGTGACCGTCAGACTGGTAAAACAGCAATCGC
>ERZ887849.1432-NODE-1432-length-22347-cov-12.028441_pt1 | contig 22347 bp, 18 predicted proteins | sample MGYA00521267_ERZ887849 | MGnify/ENA primary metagenome ERZ887849 (study PRJEB32303, sample SAMEA104408601) | aquatic metagenome | biome: Brackish water; feature: Pelagic; material: water | place: Baltic Sea | collected 2014-06-06T16:11:00 | depth 2,863 m ... | reverse complement strand
TTATTTAAAATTTAAAATTAATAAAATATTATCAAAATACAAGCCAAATTTAAAAAAATGACAGTTTGACATTGTTAATTAAAGCACAAAATTTAACCCACTAAATTAATAATCTTTCCTGGAACAATAATCACTTTATTTGGCGTTCTGCCTTGTAATTGTGCTTGTGTGCGTTCATCGGACATTACGATTTCTTCAATTTGAGCCGCTGTTAAGTCTAATGGTAACTTAATCGTAAAACGCATTTTTCCATTAAACGAAACCGGATATTCCTTTTCAGATTCTACCAAATACTTTTCTTCAAATTTTGGAAAAGCTACAGTTGAAATAGAACCTTCGTGACCTAATGCACTCCATAATTCTTCTGCTATATGTGGCGCATAAGGTGAAACTAAAATAGACAAAGGCTCTAATATAGCACGATGATTGCATTTTAATTGTTGCAATTCGTTGACGCATATCATAAATTGAGAAACCGATGTATTAAAAGAGAAATTCTCAATGTCTTCGGTTACTTTTTTAATGGTTTTATGTAACGATTTATACATTTCTGCAGTTGGTTCATCGTTTACAATAACCGAACCGTTGTCATCAAAATACAAACGCCATAATTTTTTCAAGAAACCAGAAACACCAGTAATTCCTGCCGTGTTCCAAGGTTTAGATTGCTCTAAAGGCCCTAAAAACATTTCGTACAAACGTAAGGTATCGGCACCATATTCATCACAAATATCATCTGGTGAAACCACATTGTATTTTGATTTCGACATTTTCTCAACTTCTCGACCTACGATGTATTTGCCGTTTTCTAAAATGAATTCGGCATCTTTATAATCAGCATATAAAGGATGTGATTTGAATTTTTCGATATCTAATTCATTAGTGATATCATTGATTACGGATAAGTCAACGTGAATTGGAATTGCTTCAAATAAAATTATTTCTTTATTTATATCTTGTATTTCTCTATATACATCATTTTCTTTTAACCAATTTTTGACTTTAGTCGAAAGCTCATCGAATAAAGGAATATCGTTTTTTAAATAATTATCTTTAAATAAATTTTTAGACACCAAAGCATTTAAATATAATTTATCCATTACATCACGATAATTACTATTGTAATTTATACCAATTGATGCTGTTCGAGGCTTTAATCTATAAACAAACGCACTCATTCCCAAAATCATTCCCTGATTAATCAATTTCTTGAAAGGTTCTTCGGTTGGTGCATAACCTCTATCTTTTAAAAATTTATTCCAAAAACGAGAATACAATAAATGTCCCGTAGCGTGCTCGCTTCCGCCAATGTATAAATCTACGCTTTCCCAATATTTTAAGGCGTCTTCGCTTGCAAATTCGTTTTCATTTTGCGCATCCATATAACGCATCCAATACCAAGAAGAACCTGCCCAACCTGGCATCGTGTTCAATTCTAACGGAAATACGTTTACATTATCTATCAACTCACAACTCACAACTCCCGCCTTTTCAGTGTCCCACGCCCAAACCGTTGCGTTTCCTAAAGGTGGTTGTCCGTCTTCGGTGGGTAAGTACTTTTCCACTTCTGGCAACACAATTGGCAAGTGTTTTTTGTCAATCATTTGCGGTAAACCGTTCACATAATATACTGGAAAAGGTTCGCCCCAATAACGTTGGCGAGAGAAAACGGCATCGCGTAAACGATAATTTACTTTGGCATTTCCTGCGCCTATTTCTTCTAAAGCTTCGATGGCTTTTTTCGTTCCATTTTTGTAATCTAATCCGTTTAAGAAATCAGAATTTACCAATTCGAATCCGGCTTTTTCACCATAAGCGGCTTCTGAAATATCTTGGTTGAAAATATTTTTTATTTCGGGCATTCCGTGCGTTCCTTTGAAGAAATTCGCGAAAGCATAATCACGCTCATCGCCACAAGGAACCGCCATAACGGCACCTGTTCCGTAACCCGCTAAAACGTAATCGCCAATCCAAACCGGAATAGGTTCTTTGGTAAAAGGATGTTCGGCATATGCACCTGTAAATACTCCTGAAATGGTTTTTACATCGGCCATTCTTTCTCTTTCTGAACGCTTTGCTGTGGCTTCTACATAGGCTTCCACCGCTGCTTTTTGTTCTGGAGTGGTAATTTGTGCTACCAATTCGTGTTCGGGAGCCAATGTCATAAAAGTAACTCCGAAAATCGTATCAGGTCTGGTCGTAAACACTTCTATAAATTTTGTTTCAGGTTTCAGGTTTAAAGTTGATTCAGATTGCGTTGAACCTTCTAACTTGAAACCTGAAACTTGAAACTTAACTGTAGCTCCAACGCTCTTTCCAATCCAATTTCGTTGTGATTCTTTGATAGATTCACTCCAATCGATATCGTTTAAACCTTGTAATAAGCGTTCCGCGTAAGCAGAAATTCGCATCGACCATTGAGTCATTTTCTTACGAACTACGGGATGTCCACCACGTTCTGAAACGCCGTTTACAATTTCGTCATTCGCTAAAACGGTTCCTAAAGCGGCGCACCAATTGACTTCGGTTTCAGCTAAATAGGTTAATCTGTATTGTAATAAGATTTTTTGGTGGTGTTCTGATGAAAAAGCGTTCCATTCGGCTGCAGAAAACGAAGTGATGTTGTCATCGCAAACGGCATTTACTTGCGTATTTCCGTTTTTCTCAAATTCCTGCATTAGGGTGCAAATACTTTCCGCTTTATCGGTTGTTTTATTGTACCAAGATTCAAATAATTGAATAAAAATCCATTGGGTATGCTTGTAATAGTCTGCATTTGAAGTACGAACTTCTCTGCTCCAATCAAACGAAAATCCAATTTTATCCAATTGATTTCTATATCCTTGAATAACATTTCCCGATTTATCGACACCACCTTCAATATTCATTCGAGTCGTATCTGCAGGATGTTGCCCTGTTTGAATCGCATATTGTTCAGCTGGTAACCCAAATGAATCGTACCCTTGCGGATGCAATACATTAAACCCTTGATGTCTTTTATAACGTGCTACAATATCTGAAGCGATATAACCTAACGGATGCCCCACGTGCAAACCAGCTCCCGATGGATACGGAAACATATCTAATACATAGTATTTTGGTTTATCCGATTGATTAGACGCAGCAAAAGTTTGGTTTTTTGCCCAATATTGTTGCCATTTGGCTTCGATTTTTTCGTGGAAATATTTCATTCGTTTTAAAAAAGTTTCAGGTTTCAGGTTCCAGGTTCCAGGTTCCAGGTTAAAAGTAAAAATCACTAGAAACTTGAAACCTTACACTTGAAACAAAAATTCGGTTGCAAATTTACGTTTTAAATCTTAAAGTTGAAAGTGATTAAATTTTAGATCATAATTCGACCTTCATTCAAATATATCAGTAACTTTTTTGAAAAATAGCATTCCTGTTTGTAAAGTAATTTGATTATTCTCTACTTTTGTGAAACTAAATCTCAGAAAAATGAAAGTAGCCGTAGTTGGCGCTACCGGAATGGTAGGCGAAATAATGCTTCAGGTATTAGCAGAACGAAATTTTCCAGTAACCGAATTAATTCCAGTTGCTTCAGAAAAATCAGTTGGAAAAGAAATCGAATGGAAAGGGAAAAGTTATAAAGTAGTGGGTTTACAAACTGCTGTAGATCTTAAACCAGAAATTGCCTTGTTTTCTGCTGGTGGCGAAACCTCATTAGAATGGGCACCAAAATTTGCTGCAGCCGGAACTACCGTAATTGACAATTCTTCTGCATGGCGAATGGACGAAACTAAAAAACTGATAGTTCCAGAAATCAATGCTTCGGTTTTAACCAAAGACGATAAAATTATTGCCAATCCGAACTGTTCTACGATTCAAATGGTAATGGCTTTAGCGCCTTTGCATGCTAAATATGACATTAAACGTATTGTAGTTTCTACCTATCAATCCATAACAGGAACAGGCGTAAAAGCAGTGCAACAATTGGACAATGAATATGCAGGAATTCAAGGCGATATGGCCTATAAATATCCTATTCACCGTAATGCTATTCCACAATGCGATAGTTTTGAAGAGAACGGTTACACTAAAGAAGAAATGAAATTAGTTCGCGAAACGCAAAAAATATTAAACGATAAAACCATTGCCGTTACAGCGACAGCGATTCGAATTCCAGTCGTAGGCGGACATAGTGAAGCCGTGAATATTGAATTTGAAAATGATTTTGATGTGAACGAAGTACGTCAAATTTTACACAATACGCCTGGCGTAACAGTTCAAGATAATTTAGATACGTATACCTATCCTATGCCTATTTATGCGCAAGGAAAAGATGATGTTTTCGTAGGAAGAATCCGAAGAGATGAAAGCCAACCAAACACCATTAATATGTGGATTGTTTCCGATAACTTAAGAAAAGGAGCGGCTACGAATACGATTCAAATTGCGGAATACTTGGTTGCGAATAATCTAGTTTAAAATTTAGCCACAGATTTCAAGGATTAAATTCTTTAATCTGTGGCAAAAAACCACGAACTAGCGAATTAAGTCAATCCAAACTTAAAAAATTGTTAATTGATGGTTTGAATTTTTGCTTTACTCTAAAAGCAGTATCTTTGCACTTGTGAAAAAGAAATTATTATATATAAACATTAGCTTGATGCTTGCCGTTTTATTTGCGGTATGCTATCAATCAGTGCATGCTTTTTCGCACGAACACCACCTTAAAACAGAATGCTGTGATGATTCACATCATTTGACTTTTAAATCTTCTGAAAAAACGGTTACCGAAAGCGAAGATTGTCCGGTTTGTGATTTCAAATTTGCGACTTTCCTTTCACCAGAGGTTTTACACTTTGACTTTATTCCTTCGTTTTACGAAATTCCGTACCAATTCAACAGCAATGAAACTTTTATTACTGCTGATGGAAATTCGTTTTATCTAAGAGGACCACCTGTTTTAGTTTAAATAATTTATTTCGATATCATTACCAAAAATAATGATACGTTGTGTTACATTTAAACTAAAAGAAATGCGATTCTTATCGATTTTATTGTTCTTTTTGGTTGGCTTTTTCGGATATACTCAAGTTACTATAACTGGCGTTATTTCGGATGAAAAAGGTTTACCAATAAGAGATGCTCACGTACATATTGCCAATAAAACTACTTCAACAGATAATAATGGAAGTTATCGTTTATCAGGCATTCCAAAAGGGAAACAGAAACTCTATATTTCGTTTATAGGATATTCTGCAATTGAAGAAACTATCGAAATTTCAAATGATTTGACTTTAAATCGTTTATTGAAATTAGATATTACTAAATTGGAAGAAGTGACCATTAAACAACTTTCCAATTCAAAAAGTGAAAGTAGTAATGAACTAATTTTGAAAAGGACTACCATTGAAAAATTTAGTAATCAAACCTTGGGCGATGCTTTAAAAGAAATATCCGGTGTTTCTATTTTAAAAACAGGAAGCAACATTGTAAAACCTGTAATTAATGGTTTGCATAGCAATCGTGTGCCAATTATCAATAATAATGTTCGATTAGAAGACCAACAATGGGGAACTGAACATGCTCCTAATTTTGATATTAATTCAGCTGGAAAAATAACTGTTATTAAAGGAGCTTCAGCGCTACAATATGGCGGTGATGCCATTGGTGGAGTTGTAATTATAGAACCCGAAATTATAAAAAAAGACACTTTAGTAGAGAAAACGATTCTCAATTTGGCATCCAACGGAAGAGGTGGTAGTTTGAGTTCAAGTATTCAAAAAGGAAATCGATATGGTTGGAGTTGGAATGCTCTTGGTACATTCAAATATTTAGGCGATAGAGAAAGTCCTGATTATGTATTATCCAATTCTGGAAATCGCGAACAAAATTTTTCTGGTGGCTTTCGTTTTGCTGAAGAAAAGTATAATTTCAATGCGATGTACAGTTTTTATAATGCTCAAATCGGAATTCTTAGGGCTTCACACATTGGAAATGTAAATGATTTATATAATTCTATAAACAACCAACAACCAAGTGTAATTGAACCTTTTACTTATTCAATTGATGTACCAAAACAAGAAGTGCAACATCATTTAGCTAAAATCAACTACCAAAGATGGTTGAACGATAATAGTTCTATCGATTTGCAATATGCTTTTCAGTTCAACAATCGTTTGGAGTTTGATATAAGAAGAAGTAGTGCTAACAATGACAAAGCTGCATTAGATTTACAATTGGAAACGCACACTCTTTTAGCTGATTACAAAACGTCAATTGGAAAATGGCGATTTAAATCGGGTGCAAATTTGGGTTATCAAAATAATTTTGCTAATCCTAAAACAGGTGTACGACCATTAATTCCAAGTTATGAAAAATTGGACGCAGGTTTTTATGGAATTGCTGTACATAAATTCGATAATGCAACTTCATTAGAATCGGGAATTCGTTATGATTTTTCTGCCATTGAAGCCACAAAGTATTATTTGAAATCAAGATGGACAGAACGTGGTTATGATGCCGAATTTTCAAGTTTTATTGTAGGTGAAGATGGTAATCAATGGTTAACCAAACCTACTTTTGACTATCATAACATTTCAGCCAATATTGGATTAAAAAAACAATTTCATCATGAAATGGAATGGTTGGTAAATGTAAGTCTGGCTTCGCGAAATCCAAATCCGTCTGAATTATTTAGCGATGGATTGCATCATTCTACGGGTCAAATTGAATTAGGTGATTTACGCTTACAAAGAGAGCAATCGTATAAATTTAACACCACTTTTACCAAAGAATGGCAATCTTTTCAAGTACAAATTAATCCGTTTGTTAACCGAATTTCTAATTTTATGTATTTGCAACCTATTGGTTTTGAAACTACTATTCGAGGTGCTTTTCCTGTTTGGGAATTCAAACAAACAGAAGCTTTATTAACTGGTTTTGATGTGAATACTACATGGAATATTTCAAATCATTTTTCACATGAATTAGGAATGGCTTATGTAAACGGACAAAATCTAAGTACTGACGAGTATTTAATTGATATGCCTCCGTTTGTGATGAACAACAAAATTCAGTATAAAAATGAATCTTGGTTCAACTTTGTTTCCGAATTAAAAAGTGAGTTGGTTTTGAGACAAAATCAGTTTCCTAATTACAATTTTGAAACCAATATTATTGTGAACAATGAATTAAGTCCAGTTTTAGTAGACATCAGTTCGCCTGCAAAAGGGTATCATTTATTTCATTTTTATAGTGAAATGACTTTTAAAATCAGTCAAAAAAATAGTTTAACCACTTCTTTTAGCATACAAAATTTTACTAACACAACGTATCGAGATTACCTAAATCGTCAACGATTTTTTGCAGACGAAACGGGTAGAAATATTCAAATTCAATTAAAATTTAATTATTAAAAATTTAAAAACATGAAAAATTTAAAACTTATAGCTTTATTAGTAATTCCTACATTATTTTTAACTTCTTGCAACAACGACGACGATAATACTCCTGTAAATGAAGAAGAAGTTATCACAACAGTTAGAGTTACATTAATTGGAGGTGGACAAACTATCGTATTAGAATTTAGAGATTTAGACGGTGATGGTCCAAATGCTCCTGTTCTAACACCAATTGAAGGTGGTATTTTAGTTGCTGGAACAACTTACCAAGGATCAACAACTTTTTTAAACGAATTAGAAAATCCAGCGGAAGACATTACAGTAGAAGTTGAAGAAGAAGGAGCAGATCACCAAGTGTTTTATCAATTAGGTTCTTCATTAGGAACAGTAACTTACGATGCAGCAGATATTGATGCAAATGGAAATCCTATTGGGATTGATTTTTCACTTGTAGCTGGAACTGCTGGTTCAACTGGAACTTTAACCGTTACTTTAAGACATTTACCAAATAAAACAGCTACTGGAGTTGCTAGTGGAGATATCACAAATGCTGTTGGAAACACTGATGCAGCTGTTACATTTCCAATTGTTGTAAATTAAAAAACAATAGAAATTAATACAAAACGGCTGAAATTTCAGTCGTTTTTGTTTTTTAACAAATCTTTAAAATTCAATTGAATATCTTTGTTACTCAATCTATATCCTTTTTATGAAAAAAACAATAACAATAACCGCTATTGTTTGTACACTAGTTATGAACGCACAAACAAAAATTACCTATCATGAAACGAAAAAAATCGGCCACGTTGACACCTATTTTGGTGAAAAAATCAACGACCCTTATCGTTGGTTAGAAGACGACCGAAGTGCCGAAACCGAAGCTTGGGTAAAAGCTCAAAATGTAGTAACCTATGATTATTTAGCCCAAATTCCTTACCGAAATCAGCTTAAAACGAGAATGGAACAATTATGGAATTATGAAAAAATTTCGGCGCCATTTAAAGAAGGTGAGTTTACCTATTATTATAAAAATAATGGGCTTCAAAATCAATCGGTGTTGTATCGAAAAGATAAAAATGGGAAAGAAGAACTTTTTTTAGATCCTAATACTTTTTCTAAAGATGGAACTACTTCTTTAGGCGGAATTGATTTCAGTAAAGACGGAAGTTTAGTAGCGTATGCCATTTCTGAAGGAGGAAGCGATTGGCGAAAAGTTATTGTAATGGAAGCAAAAACTAAGAAAATTATTGGCGATACGATTGTGGATGTAAAGTTTAGTGGTGTGTCTTGGTATAAAAACGAAGGCTTTTACTATTCAAGTTACGACAAACCTGTAGGAAGTGAATTATCGGCAAAAACCGACCAACACAAATTGTATTACCACAAATTAAACACTTCGCAAAAAACAGATAAATTAATTTATGGTGGCGATGTAAAAAGAAGGTATGTTGGCGGTGGCGTTTCGGAAGATGAAAACTATTTATTCATTACTGCTGCAAATTCAACCTCTGGAAACGAATTGTATTACTTAGATTTATCAAAACCAAATAGTAAAATCGTAACATTAATTGACAATTATGAAAACGACAATGATGTTTTAGACAACAAAGGATCGAAAATTTATTTGGTAACCAATTATAAAGCGCCAAACAAACGCGTGGTGACTTTTGATTTAGCAAATCCTGCTAATGAAAATTGGAAAGATTGCATCGCAGAAACCAAAAATGTACTGTCGCCTAACACTGGAAGTGGTTATATTTTTGCAAGTTATATGAAAGACGCTGTTTCGTTCATCAAACAATATGATTACAACGGAAAATTAGTCAGAGATATTGAATTACCAGGTGTTGGAACGGCTGGAGGGTTTGGCGGAAAAGAAAAAGAAACTACATTATATTTTTCATTTACGAATTATGTAACGCCAAATACCATTTATACATTTGATCCAAAAACAGGAAAATCTGAAATATATCAACAACCTAAAGTCGATTTCAATTCATCAAATTACGAATCGAAACAAGTGTTTTACACGTCTAAAGATGGTACAAAAGTTCCGATGATTATTACCTATAAAAAAGGAACTTCGTTAAACGGAAAAAACCCAACCATTTTATATGGTTACGGTGGATTTAATATAAGTTTAACTCCTGCTTTTAGTATTTCAAATGCGGTTTGGTTAGAAAATGGAGGCATTTACGCTGTAGCGAATTTACGCGGAGGTGGCGAATATGGAAAAGAATGGCATGATGCTGGAACCCAATTTAAAAAACAAAACGTATTTGATGATTTCATAGCTGCAGCCGATTATTTAATTAAAGAAAACTATACTTCATCTGATTATTTAGCCATTAAAGGCGGTTCTAATGGTGGATTATTAGTAGGTGCTGTAATGACGCAACGTCCTGATTTAATTAAAGTTGCATTACCAGCAGTTGGTGTTTTAGATATGTTACGTTATCATACATTTACCGCTGGTGCTGGTTGGGCTTACGACTATGGAACAGCTGACCAAAGTGCCGAAATGTTTGAATACATTAAAGGGTATTCGCCTGTACACAATGTAAAAGCGGGAACAAATTATCCTGCTACTTTAGTAACAACAGGAGATCATGACGACCGTGTAGTTCCTGCACACAGTTTTAAATTTGCAGCCGAGTTACAAGCAAAACAATCTGGAGACAATCCGGTTTTAATTCGAATAGAAGTAAACGCAGGTCATGGTGCTGGAAAATCAGTAGCAGCAACTATTCAAGAAAATGTAGATATGCAAGTATTTACCCTATATAATATGGGAATTAAAAACTTAAAGTAATTAATTTCAAATAAAAAACCGTTTCAATAATGAAACGGTTTTTTTAGTTATTCAAAGTAAATTTTCTAATGATATAGTTAAATATTTTGTAACCCAATACACGTCTTAAAATTCGGATAATATTAGCATCAAACCCAATGGTATATCTTCTGAAATGAATTCTGTTTTTTTTAATAAATTTGTTTTAATAATCCAGTTTAATCATAGGAATATAGCGTGAAATTTTTGCTTTTCTTCGGTTAATGTATGATGAGGAATTGGAGGCTTTATATTTTCTCGGATTGGGTAAAATAGCAGCTATCCCAGCAGCTTCATATCGGGTTAAACTAGCGGCATCTTTTCGATACCAATGCTTTGCAGCTGCTTCGGCACCATAAACACCATCGCCCATTTCAATGCTGTTTAAATATACTTCCATGATGCGTTTTTTACCCCAAACCAATTCGATTAAAACAGTATAGTAAGCTTCGAGGGCTTTGCGCACATAACTTCTACCTTGCCATAAAAACACATTTTTTGCCGTTTGTTGTGAAATAGTGCTCCCGCCTTTTATTTTTCTACCTTTTTGATTGTTTTTAAACGCTTTTTTCATGGCTTCAAAATCAAATCCCCAATGGTCTAAAAAACGTCCGTCCTCACTAGCAATAACAGCTTTTTGAAGGTTTAAGGAAATTTCGTCAATAGGCACCCATTCATGACTACAAGTCATTTCTCTTCCTTCTTTTTTGTGTTCCATGGCACGAATACCCATTAAAGGCGTAAATGGCACTGGCACAAACTTAAACAACAAAACTATTAAAAAGTTAATTCCGTTGAACCACAAAAAGGCCAACCATAAAAAGCGTTTTATTTTTTGACCGTTAGTTCGTTTTACTGCGGGTTTTGATGCTTTATTTGATGTTAACTTTTTTGCCATATTTTAAATTAAATCTGCTACTTCTTGACCTATTATACTTCCTATTGCAACACCCATGCCGCCCATTCTCACCCCACAATAAACATGATTTGACAATTGTTCAACAATAGGTTTTTTATGCACTCCTATGCCCATGGTGCCACTCCATCGGTGGTCAATTTCAAAATGATTTAATGGTAAAATTACATTTTTTAATAATTCCTCCAAACGATTTTGAATCAATTCTGTCGTATCGTGTGAAGTAGTAGTTTCGCCTTCAAAATCTAAATTTCTTCCGCCACCCAATAAAATTCTATCGTTGATGTTTCTAAAATAATAATATCCTTCATCTAAATGAAAAGTTCCTTTGATGTCTAGATTTGGAATAGGTTTTGTAATCAATACTTGTGCTCTTGCGGGTTGCACTTGGTTATTAGTTAATTGTGCAGCAAAACCGTTTGTGGTAAATATCAACTTGTTTGTCTTGAATGTAATTCCATTCGTTTCAACCTCAACACCAACATTGAATTCTTGATGATTGGATACAGTCTGATTGTTCAAAATTAAAATATCGTTTTGATGTGCTTTTTTGAGTAGCGATTGCATCATATTCCCAGTATCAATTTGGGCTTCAAACGGATTGAAAATTAAGTATTCAAATATACCACCAAATTGAAAACGGTCCATTTGCTTTAGAAATACTTCCGCTTTAAAAAGAGGTTTCAAAAATTCGTTAATAAAAGGGATTTTCTGCAAACATTCATTATAAAACGGTTCGTCTTCTTTTAAAAACAGCTCATAACCACCGAAGGGTTTTAAATCTAGAGCAGCATCGCCTAAGTTTTTGCGTAATAATTGCAATCCTAAATATCTTTTTTGAATCAATTGAATGACTTCTTCTTCAGAATGGGATTTTAAATCGTGAATGATTTCAGAAATGCTGCCAAAACAAGCAAAACCAGCGTTTTTTGTACTCGCGCCTTGAGGCAAAACACCTTTTTCTAAGATTATAATTTTAGAAGTTGGAAATTTTTCACGCAATGCTAGAGCCGCATGCAAACCTACAATGCCGCTACCTACGATAGTAAAGTCAACGTTTGTGAACCAATTTTTTATTTCCCAATAACTGAGTTGCATTATTTTATTTCAGTATTTGTATGATTTTTCCTCGCCTTAATTGCTTTCATAATCAAAGGAAATGAAGTAATGGCAATTAAAATTAAAATAATGGTTTCGATGTGTTTTTTTAAATCGATTCCAAATTCTTCATTAAAAAATCCGTACAAATAATGACCCGCAAAAATTAATAAAAACGACCATAAAAGAGAACTCAATACATTGTAAAACATGAACTTACTTTTGGGCATATGAATAATTCCTGCAATTATAGGCACGAAAGTTCTTACAATTGGTAAAAAGCGCGCAAAAATGATGGCCTTACCTCCGTGTTTTTCAAAAAAAGCTTGCGATTCGTACAAATATTTTTTCTTAAAGAAAAAACTATCTTCTTTGTTATATAAAAACTGTCCGCTTCTTGAACCAAACCAATAGCCAAAAACATTACCTAAGGTTGCTGCTGTAGCAATTAATAAGGCTAAAATAGTTACGTTTGACAAATCGCTTGGAATCATGAAAAACGTTGCAACTAATTCTCGACTATAAATTCCCGATAGAAAAAGCAAACTATCACCCGGTAGAAAAAATCCAGCAAACAAACCTGTTTCTGCAAAAACAATAAATAACACCATGTAAATTCCTATAGGAATTCCACCCACTTCCATTGTAATATAAAATTCGGGATTAAATAATTGGGTCCAATGGAAATCGTTCATAACTAAGCTAATTTATTTACCGATTTTGCCACAACCATTGATACAGCTGCATCTCCTGTGACATTTACAGTTGTTCTGCACATATCTAAAGGGCGATCAATTGCAAATATTAATGCTAATCCAGCTTCAGGAATTCCGGCCTGAGCTAACACAATTACTAACATTACCATTCCCGCACCCGGAACAGCTGCACTTCCTATAGAAGCCAAAGTAGCAGTAACAATAATTCCCAATTGCACCCCTAAAGTTAAATCCATACCAAACGCTTGTGCAATAAAAACTGCTGCAACCGCTTGGTACAAACTTGTGCCATCCATATTAATTGTAGCTCCAATTGGCAATACAAAACTCGCTACTTCGTCATCCACTCCTAAATTATCTACAACACGCTCCATAGTAACGGGTAATGTTGCAGCAGAGGAACTTGTGGAAAAAGCTAATAATTGTGCTGGTGCTATTCCGTTAAAGAAAAATTTAGTACTCTTATTTGTAAGTATTTTTACTATCAGTAAATAAACTAAAATCATAAAAGCCAACCCAAATAAGACGGTTAAACCATACATTCCTAAGGCTTTGAATAAATCTAAACTCGGTGATTCGGCTACAATTGCGGCCAATAATGCAAATACGCCAAATGGTGAAAATAGCATTATCAAATCAATCATTTTTAAGATAACTTCATTAAAACTATCAAAAAAATCTTTAACAGGCTTCGATTTTTCTTCCGGAATTAATATCATAGCAATTCCAAAAATTACTGCAAAGAAAATAACTTGTAGCATGTTTCCGTTATCGCCAGAAGCTTTAATAATATTATCGGGAACTATATCTATTAAAGATTGTAATGGTCCAACTTCTTTTTGTTTAGAGGCAGCTTCAATTTTTGTATTTGCGTCTGAGGTATAATTAGCAACTAATTCTGTTCTGGTTTGTTCTGAAATATAACTTCCTGGTTTGATAAGATTTACAATTACTAGTCCGATAGAAACGGCTAAAACTGTAGTTAAAACATACATTCCAATAGTTCTTCCTCCCATTTTTGAGAGTTTTGAAATATCTTTTAAGTCCGAAATTCCTTTAATTAATGACGCTAAGATCAACGGAACGGCAATTAACTTTAATAAATTAATAAAAATAGTTCCAAAGGGTTTTACCCAATTTACAATTACATCTTTTCCCCATTCAAATTGAATCAATAAAAAAGCAAATAAAACCCCGAATGCCATTCCAAGTAAAATTTGCCAGTGTAATGCTAGTTTTTTCATTTGTAATTTTTCATTTAAGATTGTGAAAATAGGCATATTTTTTTAAAAAATTACTACATTTAGCATGGTTTTAAAAATAACAGACATGAAAAATTTCATTTTTCTCATTTTCAGTATGATAAGCACGAGCACATTAGCACAACACAACTTTACACCAGAAACACTCTGGCAATTAGGAAGAGTATCGCCTTTAGGAATATCAAAAGACGGAAAGCTATTAGTCTATAAAGTTGGAACACCTTCTATCGAAGAAAATAAAATTAATTCAAAATATTACACGATTCCTGTTCAAGGAGGAACTGCTTCTTTAGTGGAAGATTACAAATCCCTTTTAGCAGATAAGAATGTTTCACCTGATGGAAAACATATTTTATCATCAAAAGAAGTAAAAGTTGAAAATCTACTAGGAAAAGACCTATATCCAGAATTAACCAAAACTACGGCTCAAGTTTATACTGGTTTGGATTACCGCCATTGGGATACTTGGAACGACGGAACTCACAATCACGTTTTTTATGGAGCCATTGGTTCGGAAACAGAAAAAGTATTGCCTCCAGTTGATATCATGCCAAACGAACCTTATGATGCGCCTCAAAAACCTTTTGGTGGAGATGAAGATTTTATTTGGTCGCCAGACGGAACAAAAATTATTTATGTATGTAAAAAGAAAGCTGGAACGGCTTACGCAACCAGTACCAACAGCGATTTATACGAATACGATTTAGCAAAAAAAACTACAAAAAATATTACCGAAAGTAATTTAGGATACGATACGGCTCCTCAATATTCGCCAAAAGGAGATTTAACTTGGCTGCAAATGAAACGCGACGGTTATGAAGCCGATAAAAATGATATTATTGTTCGTTATAAAGGCCAAGATTTAAACTTAACTTCAAATTGGGACGGAACTGTTGATAGTTTTTCTTGGAGTAACGATGGAAAAAAAGTATATTTTATTGCGCCAATTAAAGGAACGAAACAATTATTTTTTATTGAATTTCAAGGTTCCAAAAAGATTTCATTTGAAGTCAATCAACTTACCGATGGCAACTTTGACGTAAATGCTATTGTAGGCTTTTCAGAAACGGCTGTTTTAGTAACCAGAACCGATATGAATCATGCGCCAGAAGTCTATTCATATGATTTAACTAAAAAAATCTGGAATCAGGTTACTAAAGTAAATAATGAAGCGTATGCTAAAATTAATTCTTGTAAAACAGAAAAACGTTGGATAAACACTACCGATGGTAAAAAGATGTTGGTTTGGGTTATTTTGCCCCCAAATTTTGATAGAACTAAAAAATACCCAACACTTTTATACTGCCAAGGTGGTCCACAAAGTGCACTAACACAAGCGTATTCATTTCGATGGAATTTCCAATTAATGGCTTCGCAAGGATATGTAATTGTAGCCCCAAATCGAAGGGGAATGCCAGGACATGGCACAGCTTGGAACGAACAAATTTCTGGTGATTGGGGCGGACAAGTAATGGATGATTATTTAGCGGCAATTGATGATGTAGCCAAAGAATCGTACGTAGACAAAACACGTTTAGGTGCTGTGGGTGCGAGTTACGGAGGTTATTCCGTGTTTCAATTGGCTGGAATTCACAAAAATCGTTTCAAAACATTTATTGCCCATGCCGGCATTTTTAATACAGAAAGCATGTATGGAACTACGGAGGAAGTTTTCTTTACGAATTGGGATTCAGGTGGCGCGTATTGGGAAAAAGACAATACTACAGCGCAAATAACCTATAACGAATTCAATCCAATTAAGTTAATCAACAACTGGAATACTCCGATTTTAATTATTCAAGGCGGAAAAGATTACCGCGTACCCATTGGGCAAGGACAAGAAGCCTTTCAAGCGGCACAGCTAAAAGGAATTAAAAGTAAATTTTTATTGTTCCCAGATGAAAACCATTGGATAATAAAACCACAAAATGCTTTAGTTTGGCAAACTGAATTTTTTGGTTGGCTGAAAGAAACACTCTAAAAGCACAAAGGCATAGCAAGTTCAAAAAACAAATAACAGCTAAAGCAATCGCTTAGCTACAGGACGGCTTGCCTACTTGAAATTGATTTTGTAAAAGCAGCAATTTATTAGCAATTGAGATATAAAAAACTGACGATTACAACTGATTTTTAAAAATCAAAAAAATGGAGAATAAAAAAAAGCGATTTCAAATTGAAATCGCTTTTTTTTATTCTTGAGGATCTTTCATTACAAAAGATTCCATAAATTTTGTGGTGTAATTACCGGCCACATAATCGGGTTCTTCCATTAATTGTCTGTGAAATGGAATAGTGGTTTTAATTCCTTCAATTACAAACTCATCTAAAGCCCGCTTCATTTTATTGATAGCCTCTTCTCTTGTTTGCGCTGTTGTGATTAACTTTGCAATCATAGAATCATAATTAGGAGGAATCGTATAACCTGCGTAAACGTGCGTATCTAAACGTACTCCATGACCTCCAGGCGCGTGTAAAACCGAAATTTTACCTGGCGAAGGGCGAAAGTCGTTATACGGATCTTCAGCGTTTATACGACATTCTATTGAGTGCAATTGTGGAAAATAGTTTTTACCTGAAATTGGCACACCAGCCGCTACCATAATTTGTTCACGAATTAAATCATAATCAACCACTTGTTCTGTAATTGGGTGTTCTACCTGAATACGCGTATTCATTTCCATGAAGTAGAAATTTCTATGCTTATCTACTAAGAACTCTACCGTTCCAGCGCCTTCATATTTAATGTATTCTGCTGCTTTAACGGCTGCAGTTCCCATGGCTTCACGCAATTCTTCTGTCATAAAAGGTGACGGCGTTTCTTCGGTTAATTTTTGGTGACGACGTTGAACAGAACAATCTCTTTCTGAAAGGTGACACGCTTTACCGTAAGAATCTCCTACTACTTGAATTTCGATATGACGAGGTTCTTCAATTAATTTTTCTAAATACATACCATCATTACCAAATGCTGCTGCAGACTCTTGACGAGCGCCTTCCCAAGCTTTTAGTAAATCTTCTTTTTTCCAAACGGCACGCATTCCTTTTCCACCACCACCAGCAGTTGCTTTTAACATTACCGGATAGCCAAATTGATCAGCCAATTTTTCAGCTTCTTCATACGATTCTAAAATGCCTACAGACCCAGGCACACATGGCACACCCGCTTCAATCATAGTTGATTTTGCCGATGCTTTGTCTCCCATACGATCAATCATTTCAGGTGAAGCACCAATAAATTTTATTCCGTGTTCTTGGCAAATTTTAGAAAACTTAGCGTTTTCAGATAAGAAACCGTATCCGGGATGAATAGCGTCTGCATTTGTAATTTCTGCTGCCGCTATAATGTTAGATATTTTTAAGTAGGATAAATTACTTGGAGGTGGACCAATACAAACGGCTTCGTCTGCAAATTTTACGTGCAAACTATCTGCATCTGCTGTAGAGTAAACGGCTACTGTTTTAATACCCATTTCTTTGCAAGTTCTAATTACACGAAGTGCAATTTCTCCTCTATTGGCAATTAATATTTTTTTAAACATGTTTTTTTAATTAGATAATTAGACAATGTGTCAATTAGACAATTATGAAGAAAGAAAACTTCTAACTTCCAACTTCTAACTTCTAACTTATTATGATGGATCCACTAAGAATAAAGGTTGATCGAATTCAACTGGCGAAGAATCGTCTACTAAAATTTTAACGATTTTACCTGAAACTTCAGATTCGATTTCGTTAAATAATTTCATTGCTTCAATGACACACAATACATCACCTTTTCCAATAGTTGAACCCACTTCTACAAACAACGGTTTGTCTGGAGCTGGTTTTCTATAGAAAGTTCCAATAATTGGTGATTTTACAGTAATGTATTTTGAATGATCATCAGACGCAGGTGCAACAATTGCATCAGAAACTGCTGGAGCAGCCGCTTGTGGAGCAATCATTTGTGGAGCAGCTGCCATTGGCATTTGTTGCACATAAGTAGTTGTGCTTTCTGTTCCTTCTGTCGTTGTTTTTATGGTGATTTTAAAATCGTCCATTTCTAATTTTACTTCCGTAGCACCTGATTTAGCTACAAATTTGATTAGGTTTTGAATTTCTCTAATATCCATATTATTTGATTTAGTTTAGTTTATATTTTATTTAGTATAAGCCCATTTTAAGTAAATTGCACCCCATGTAAAACCGCCACCAAAAGCAGCAAAAATAATATTATCTCCTTTTTTTAATTGATTTTCAAAATCGGACAACAACAAAGGTAAGGTAGCCGAAGTTGTATTCCCATATTTTTGAATGTTAATTAACACTTTAGATTCATCAAGTCCCATTCTATTTGAAGTTGCATCGATGATTCTTCTGTTTGCTTGATGCGCCACTAACCAATTTACATCGTCGTGAGTAAGGTTGTTGCGTTCCATTATTTTTTCACTTACATCTGCCATGCCCGAAACGGCATATTTAAAAACAGTTTTTCCGTCTTGAAAAACGAAATGTTGTCTGTTTTTTACGGTTTCTTCAGTAGGTGGTAAAATAGATCCTCCGGCTTCAATTTTTAAGAATTCTCTTCCAATTCCGTCACTTTTAAGAATTTCGTCTTGTAATCCTAAGCCTTCTGTATTGGGTTCGAATAAAACTGCTCCGGCACCATCACCAAAGATGATACAGGTAGCTCTATCGGTATAATCTATGATTGAAGACATTTTATCGGCTCCAATTAAAAGTATTTTTTTATATTTTCCTGAGGCAATATAGGCTGATGCCGTTGACATTCCGTAAAGGAAACTTGAACAAGCTGCTTGTAAATCAAATGCAAAAGCATTTGTAGCGCCAATTTCTGTAGCCACATATACTCCTGTAGAAGCTACGGGCATATCTGGAGTTGCAGTTGCCATAATCACTAAATCAATTTCTTTAGGATCTAAATTGGCTTTCTCTAATAAGTTTTGAGCTGCTTTAATGGCAAGGTATGAAGTTCCTTTGCCTTCTTCTTTTAATAATCTTCTTTCTTTAATTCCTGTACGAGTGGTAATCCATTCGTCATTGGTATCTACCAATGTTTCCAATACTTGATTTGATAAAACAAAGTCTGGAACATACGAACCAATAGCGGTAATTGCTGCTGTAATTTTATTCATAAGGGTTAATTTTTCTCTTCAAATTTTTTAAATTCGAAAAGTGGTGGAAATTACAAAAAAAAATTTAAACCTATCCTATTCAATATAAGAAATCTATAGCAAATGGGTATTTAACAAAAAAACCCTCACAATGTGAGAGTTTTCTCTATTTTTTTGATGCAATTACGCTACAGCTTCTGCTTTATCAATAACAACTTGACCTCTGTAATACATTTTACCTTCATGCCAGTAAGCTCTGTGGTATAAATGTGCTTCACCAGTTATAGGACATGTAGCAATTTGCGCAACTGTCGCTTTGTAATGTGTTCTTCTTTTATCTCTTCTTGTTGACGATTGTCTTCTCTTAGGATGTGCCATTTTTCTGTATTATTTATCCGTTAATAGTTTTTTTAAATTTTCCCATCTAGGGTCTATCTCATCTTTTTGTTCACTAATTTTATTTTCTTTTGGAGCTAAAGATTCTAATTTTTCAATTACTTCTTTTAGCGAACCATCTTTTACACCGGGGTGAATTCTTCTTAAAGGCACCGACAATACAATTGATTCATAAATGTATTGCGCCACGTTGACTTGAAATTCGCCATGAGGCAAGATGAGCAACTCTTCGTTTTCATCATTAAAGGTATCTCCAAACTTTACTATAAGGTTCAGTTTTCCTTTAATTACTAAATCAAATTCTTCTCCTGAAACATCACAAGGCACATTAACAGTTCCTTTATGCTTAATTTCAAGAGATAGCATAGTGCTTTTCTTTTCCAAAACTACACTAACTTTAATTGATGCCTCGTTAAATTCATCATAATCAAAGTGTGCAAAGAACGTATTATCTAATTGATAATCAAACTGGTGTTTCCCTATTTTTAATCCTATAAAAGGAATCAAATATTCTTTTAAATTGTTCATAACAACAGTTTTGCCTTTTTAAAAGGTGTGCAAAGATATAAAATTATTATAAATTCAAACGCGTTACAAACATTTTTTTGTTTATAACTGTTTTTGTTTTGTTTTTAATTGGTTTTTTGTAAGCTCTTGATAGTCATTTCGTCTATGAAAAATATCAATTGCTAAATAAACTGCTTCTTTGAATGATTCGTTATTGGCCAACCCTTTACCCGCAATTTCATAGGCTGTGCCGTGATCTGGAGAAGTACGAATTTTATCTAAACCCGCTGTATAATTAACTCCGTTGCCAAATGAAAGCGTTTTAAACGGAATTAACCCTTGATCGTGATACATGGCTAAAACCGCATCGTACTTTTCATACTGACCCGAGCCAAAAAATCCATCAGCTGGGAAAGGTCCAAATACCATATTTCCGGCTTCAAATAATTTTTTCAACGTGGGCTTGATTATTTTTTCTTCTTCATTGCCAATTACACCGTTATCGCCCGAATGTGGATTCAATCCTAAAACAGCGACTTTTGGTTTTTCAATTTCAAAATCTTGTTTTAAGGTATTAATAATGGTTTCTAATTTTTCGGAAATTAATTTTTCGGTTAGTTGTTGCGCTACTTCATTAACAGGAACATGATCAGTCAATAATCCAACTCGCAAATCGTCATGCACCATAAGCATCAAGGCATTTCCGTTTAATTCTTTATCCAAATAATCGGTATGACCTGGGAATTTAAATTCCTCTGATTGAATGTTGTATTTATTAATAGGTGCGGTTACTAAAACATCAACAAAACCTTCTTTTAATGCTTTTGTTGCGGCAACAAATGATTTTATAGCGTAACTTCCTACCGCCGCATCGTTTTTTCCAAATTCTAAATCCACGCCATCGCGCCAAACGTTTAAGACATTTATTTTTCCAACTACGAGTTGTTCTAATTTATCAATTCCGTGAATGGCTGCAGTTAAATTCAATTCTCTCTTTAAAAAAGAGATGATTTTAACATTGGCAAAAATAACGGGCGTACACAATTCTAACATTCGAGTATCTTCAAATGTTTTTAATATGACTTCGCTTCCAATACCATTTAAATCTCCTACCGAAATTCCAACAATTATATTTTCTGCTTTTTTAACCATAACGAATGTGATTTATTGCTTACTTTTGAAGTGCAAATTTAGTAAAATTATATCAGTTATGTTTACCGGAATTATAGAAACACTCGGAATAATCAAAGAAATTCAAAAAGAGCAAGGAAATCTGCACATTACCGTGGCTTCGGAAATTACGCACGAACTAAAAATTGATCAAAGTGTGGCTCATAATGGTATTTGTTTAACGGTGGTAAAAATCAACCAAAACGAATACACCGTAACTGCTATTCAGGAAACCATAGATAAAACGGCAATTGGCTCATGGCAAGTGAATGATGTACTCAATTTAGAGCGCGCTATGAAACTGGGTGACCGATTAGACGGACATATTGTGCAAGGTCACGTGGATCAAACGGGCACTTGTACCAATATTATAGAAGCCAATGGGAGTTGGGTTTTTACCTTTAAATATGACCCGGCACTTTCAAATATTACTATTGAAAAAGGCTCTATTACGATAAATGGAACCAGTTTAACGGTTGTAAATTCAGAAAAAAATAGCTTTAGTGTTGCTATTATACCTTATACTTTTGAGCATACTAATTTTCATACCTACAAAATTGGCACGAGTGTAAATTTAGAGTTTGATGTTCTTGGTAAATATGTAGCAAGATTGACGGATTTGAGAAAATAAAAAAACCCTACATTTCTGTAAGGCTTTAAAATAATCTGTTAACTATTTCTTTTTAGATTTAGCTTTCTTCTTTTTAGAATTTGCTTTTTTCTTAGCTGCTTTCGCTTTCAATTTCATTTTTGCTTTCTCTTTCTTAGCTTTGTCTTTTTTCTTTTTATTAGCTTTCTTTTGTTTTAAATATTAGTACTGTTTCATAAGATAGGGGTTCAAAAGCTTTTTCTCCAATAATAATAGGAGACTGTAAAATATAATTCTACGACAAATTTTGATGGAGTAAAACTAACAACTGCAAATTCAAGTGTTGCTCTTTAAATATTTTATAATTTTATATTGCAATTAA
>ERZ887849.1431-NODE-1431-length-22355-cov-17.940852_pt1 | contig 22355 bp, 18 predicted proteins | sample MGYA00521267_ERZ887849 | MGnify/ENA primary metagenome ERZ887849 (study PRJEB32303, sample SAMEA104408601) | aquatic metagenome | biome: Brackish water; feature: Pelagic; material: water | place: Baltic Sea | collected 2014-06-06T16:11:00 | depth 2,863 m ... | reverse complement strand
GGTTCTGTCGCATCTATTTTGAAAATATTAGCTTTGGACAAACCAATAACTATGTTCAAGCATCACTGTTTCCCTAAAGAAATAATTCTTCAAGCTGTTTATTTCAAACTACGCTTTAGTCTTAGCTATCGAGATATTGAAGAGTTACTTTCCATTCGTGGAGTTAAAGTAGACCACTCTACAATTCAACGATGGGTGTTCAAATTCTCTCCACTGATTGAAATGGAATTTAGAAAGCGTAAGAAGCCAGTTGGAAACAGATGGCGACTTGATGAGACTTACATCAAAGTGAAAGGTGAATGGAGGTATCTGTATCGAGCAGTTGATAAAGAAGGTAACACAATTGATTTCTTGTTGACAAAGCGAAGGCAACGAATGAGTGCTCAAAGTTTCTTAATTAAAGCAATTGAGAATAATGGAAAGCCAACGCTAATCAACATTGACAAGAGTGGAACGAATTCAAGCGCTATTCGTGTCTACAACAGAAGAGCATTGGCCACCAAGTCGAGAATTAAAATTCGACAATGTAAATACTTGAACAATATTGTAGAACAAGATCATCGCTTTATCAAAAAGCGGATAGTTCAAGGTTTAGGATTTAAGGAGTTTGAGTCAGCCCGAAGGACGTTAGTGGGAGTAGAAATAGTTCACATGTTAAGGAAGAATCAAATGATAGGTCAAGATGAAACTATGTTTGATTCATTCAGATCTTTAGCTTCATGAAGCAATAGAAATTTAACTATTCCGGACTTTTGGTTTAATAGATGCGACAGAACCAAACACTAAACTCAATATGTCAAAAAACTGAATTGCTAAAAATTATATTGCACAGAAAAACGGTGTTCACAGGGACCACTGGATTTTTTCAATTCACGAATACATGATGCCTTCAATCTGGGATTAAATTATTTCGAAAGCTTGAATTTTCAAAAAGACTTGATTTTAATCTCATCCTAAGCGTGATTGTCAATTCTCAAGGATTACCAATAGAAAACATTTAGTTATAGGTGAATTCTATATATATATAAATTTATTCGATAAAATCTATATGGTTATCGCGATACTTTTGAATCAATTAAATCCAATTCTATTGAACTCATGATAAAAAATGTACTCTTATTCGTCGGCTTAGTTGCATCGACAACAGCGCTCGCTCAAAATGAAGCGAGTACAGCGGGAAAATGCCCAGTTATGCACGGTGGTGCTTCTGGAGGTCACCCAACTTTGCATGGTAGCGGTGTGAATCCACATGCCCATGATACTTCTTCGTACCATTCTGAAGAGAAAGATAAAACAACCAACAGAGATTGGTGGCCGAATCAATTAGATTTGACCATTCTCCGTCAACATTCAGACCTGTCAAATCCAATGGGAGAGGAATTCGACTACCGCGAAGCGTTTATCAATTTGGAGTATGATTCTTTAAAAAATGATATTCGCAGTGTCCTAACGGAATCACAAGATTGGTGGCCTGCTGATTTTGGAAATTACGGACCATTATTCATCCGTATGGCTTGGCACAGTGCAGGAACATACAGAACAGGCGACGGTCGAGGGGGTGCTTCAGCTGGGCAGCAGCGATTCGCACCAATCAATAGTTGGCCCGACAACGGTAACCTTGATAAGGCACGTCGACTTTTATGGCCTATCAAACAAAAATATGGAAGCGCCATTTCTTGGGCTGATTTGATGGTTCTCTCAGGAAATGTTGCTCTAGAGTCTATGGGATTTGAGACAATTGGTTTTGCAGGAGGGCGCGCAGATGTGTGGGAGCCTGAAAGTGATGTTTACTGGGGATCAGAGAGTAAGTGGTTGGAATCAAATCGCTATTCAAACGGGCGGGAATTGGAAACACCATTGGCCGCAGTTCAAATGGGTCTAATTTATGTGAATCCTGAGGGGCCTGATGGAAATCCAGATCCAGTGCTTGCTGCTAAGGACATTCGCGAAACCTTCGGAAGAATGGGGATGAACGACGAAGAAACAGTCGCGCTGATTGCAGGTGGGCACACTTTAGGTAAAACGCATGGCGCTGGACCTACTTCTCATGTCGGACCTGAACCTGAAGCCGCACCGATCGAAGCGCAAGGATTTGGTTGGGAAAGTGATTATAAAACTGGAAAGGGAAAAGATGCCATCACTTCTGGCGTGGAAGTGACTTGGACCACAAAACCAACGCAATGGAGTCAAGAATTCTTCCAAATTCTTTTCGGTTTTGAATGGGAGTTGACGAAGAGTCCAGCGGGCGCCTATCAATGGGTTGCGAAGGATGCTCAGCCTATCGTGCCAGACGCTTTCGATCCAAATAAGAAGCAATTGCCAACTATGTTGACAACCGACCTTTCCTTACGATTTGATCCAGAATACGAGAAAATTTCAAGAAGATTTTTAGAGAATCCAGCCGAATTTGATAAGGCATTCGCAAGAGCATGGTTCAAACTGACACACAGAGATATGGGACCGAACTCTTTGTATCTTGGACCAGAAGTTCCAGATGAGGAATTTATATGGCAAGATCCTATCCCAGCCTTGGACCATGAAGTGGTAAATGCAAATGAAATCGAACAGTTGAAAAAGTCGATTTTAGCATCTGGTTTAACGATCTCCGAGCTAGTTTCAACAGCTTGGGCATCAGCCTCTACTTTTCGAGGGTCAGATAAACGTGGTGGTGCAAACGGAGCCCGAATTTGTTTAGAGCCACAAAGAAGTTGGGAAGTAAATAATCCAGAACAACTAGAAAAAGTGCTGAAAGTCTATGATAAAATTCAAAAAGATTTCAATAGCACAGCTAAAAACGGTAAGAAAATTTCAAAAGCGGATTTGATCGTTCTTGGTGGTGCTGCTGCAGTTGAAAAAGCCATTGCAAATGCTGGTTACGACGTGAAAGTTCCGTTTAATCCAGGTCGAATGGATGCGTCACAAGAACAAACAGATGTGCAGTCAATGGCTGTTTTAGAGCCAATGGCAGATGGTTTCCGCAATTACTTGAAAACACAGTACGTTTTTAGTACCGAGGAACTTTTAGTGGATAAAGCACAACTGTTAACCTTGACAGCACCTGAAATGACGGTTCTCCTTGGTGGAATGCGTTCTTTGAAGGCAAACTTCGATAACAGTGATCTAGGAACTTTTGAAGCAGATGGCACTAGCTTGAACAATCAGTTTTTTGTCAACCTACTTTCGATGGATACAAAGTGGGAGGCCGCTTCTGAAGATCGTGAGATTTTTAAAGGTGAAGATAGAGAAACAGGCGATCTCAAATATACAGCAACTCGTGCAGATTTGATTTTTGGTTCTAATTCCGAATTGCGCGCATTAGCGGAAGTGTATGCGAGTGACGACGCGAAAGAAATGTTTGTGAAAGATTTCGTTGAAGCTTGGACGAAGGTCATGAATCTCGATCGTTTCGAAGCGAAATAATTGATGTTAGAATACTTCATAGCCGATCACTGAGGTGGTCGGCTATTTTATTGGAATGAAGATGAATAATTCAGCGTTTAAAATTCGGGGACCTGTGAAGAAATGTCTTTAACTAAGAACCTTCATTCATCGACAACAATCGAACCACAAAAACGACCTAGTCCCACCAACCAAAATAGTCCTGTTTTTTGTTAAAGAATGAAAAAGTTTTACCAAAATTGATTATATTCAGTAGAATTGTAATTATATGAGACATCCTTTCAGAATAGCACTAATTTTCTTAATCGGTTTTTCCCTTAAAGGCTTTTCCCAAGAAACGGAAGACTCACTCTTTGCAGAACTTTCTAAAATTGATTCATCTTTAATTCAGCTCTCAGGGGTCGTTATCAATGATGAAACATTAGACCCTATGCCATATACCACGGTTTATGATCGAACATTGAAACGTGGAGTTATAGGTGATTATTACGGCTATTTTTCAACCGTTGTAACACCTGGTGATACGTTGATTTTCTCTTATTATGGGTATCAAACTTCAACTTATGTTGTACCAGATACTCTGACAGAAAAACGCTATTCGATCATTCACATGCTCCAGCGAGACACACTAAATCTTCCCGAAGTTAGAGTTTACCCATGGCCATCCAGAGAAGATTTTGCCAGAGCATTTATTGATATGAGACCTTATGATGATGACATTCGTCGGGCGCAAAGAGAATTGTCAGGAGAAAGTTTGGCTTTCGTAGCGGCAAGATTAGAAGGAGATCCTTCATTAGCATACGGGACTTCTCAAAACCAATACTACACCAAGTTGTACACCAACGGACAACTTCCAGCGAACAACTTGTTCAATCCTTATGCTTGGGCTAAGCTGGTCCAAGATTGGAAAGCCGGGAAACTCGCAAGAGAGTAAATCACGAATTCTTCAGAGAATTAATCGATACCGTTTAACAATGAAAGTTGCTGAGGCGGTGTTGAATTAAAAACAGGATAGCAGATAAAGTATTTCTCCACGGGTTCTGATAAAGCTGAAATATTCAAATTATCAGAAGCTTTCGATACCTCTACAATTTCTCCATCTTTCATCAATAAATTAATGTGTTCCTTCGAATCATTGTACGCACTGTTCGTTAGTATGTTGTTGTAAACGAAGTATTTAGTATCTTCAATAGCAATTCCAAGTTTAGCAGCGATAACAGACTTCATTTCATTGATTTGCAACTCAGTAAAGGGCTCCTTTGAAACTTGAATTTTAAACAGTTTGCGTTCAATTAGTCGTCTCGAAAGTTGACTCAAAACAATGTCTTCATTCAATTGCCAAACTTTAATCGCCCCAAGAATATCATAGTCATCTAGCTGAGCAAAGTATTCCAGCGTTTTGGGATTGTTTTTAAAATCTTCTTGTGTGACGGTGTTTTTGAGAAAGTAGGAAAGTGCAGGGCTACAAAAAATGTCCTTTCCTTCCATCATGAGCTCCTTTGCTCTTCGAAGCACGTGGATCAGCATAAATTCGGCAGCAACCACGGTTTTGTGCAGATAAACTTGCCAGTACATCAATCTGCGTGCAACAAGAAATTTCTCTATCGAATAAACGCCCTTTTCTTCCAAAACAAGATTTCCGTCAACCACATTCAACATCTCTATGATACGATCACTTCCAATTTTACCTTCACTCACACCTGTATAAAAACTATCACGGTTCAGGTAATCCATTCGATCCATGTCGAGTTGACTAGAAACTAGTTGGTGTAAGAATTTTTTTGGATATGTATTTTTGAAAATTTCTAAAGTCAGTCCCAATTCTCCATTCATTTCCTCATTCAACCTTTCGATAAAAAAAATCGAAAGGTCTTCGTGATGCACACCAGTGACAATGTCATGTTCCAAAGCATGACTGAACGGTCCATGACCGATATCGTGTAAGAGAATAGCCAACAAAGCGCCGCGTTCTTCAGCATCGCTTATTAGATGTCCTTTTCTTCGAATGGTGGCAATGGCTTTCGACATCAGGTGCATAGCGCCTAAAACGTGATGAAAACGTGTATGTAGAGCACCTGGATACACCAAATGTGTCATCCCTAATTGCTTGATTCGCCGAAGACGTTGCATGTAAGGATGTTCAATAATGTCGAAAATAAATTCTTGGGGAATTGAAATAAATCCGTAAACCGGATCGTTAAATATTTTCTTCTTGTTTTTAATACCGAGTTTTGATTGCAATTGCATACTTTTAAATCGAATTGTAAAACTAAAAAATATCAGCAATATGCAGGTTAAAATCCTTTGGGCAGACGACGAAATTGACTTATTGAAACCACATATCTTGTTTCTTGAATCAAAAGGATACGAGGTGGTTCCAGTCAATAATGGTTCGACGGCCGTGGATAAAAACGCCGAATCCGATTTCGATATCATCTTTCTCGATGAAAATATGCCCGGTATCACTGGCTTGGAAGCATTGACGAGAATTAAAAAGGCAAAACCGCATGTTCCCGTTGTGATGATCACCAAAAGTGAGGAAGAACACATCATGGAAGAAGCAATCGGTAGCAATATTTCTGATTACTTGATCAAACCAGTCAATCCCAACCAGATTTTACTGGCGATTAAAAAGAATCTAGATAAAAACAAACTCGTTTCTCAGACCACCAATTCGAATTACCAAAGAGAATTCAGAGAGCTTGGGATGCAATTGAATAGCCGTTTGGATCAAGATGAATGGCGAGAAGTCTACGACAAACTTGTGTATTGGGAATTGAAACTCGAAAATATTGAGGATAGCGGAATGCAAGAAATTCTCAACATGCAGAAAAAGGAGGCAAATGCACAATTCTCTCGATTTATAGAAAATAACTACCTCGATTGGTTGAATGGTGTGGAAGAAGCGCCACAAATGATACATACGCTGATAAAAAACAAAATCAACCCGCTGTTAGATGATGAGAATCCATTCGTTCTTGTCGTTGATAACTTGCGATACGATCAATGGAAAGTCCTTGCGCCAATTTTTTCGCGTTATTTTTCCATCCAAACCGAAGAAATCATTTATTCCATCCTCCCAACAGCAACACAATACGCAAGAAATGCATTTTTCGCTGGGTTGATGCCTTCCGAAATTGCCAAGAAATATCCACAATGGTGGAAGTCGGAAGAAGACGAAGGCGGTAAAAACAATCACGAACATGATTTACTCGAAGCTCATCTGAAAAGATTAGGTCGAGACATCAAATGGTCCTACAATAAAATCACCAACCTTGACGCTGGTAAGAAACTTTCAGACAACTTCAATAAATTGTTAGACAATAAGTTGAATGTTATCGTCTATAATTTTGTTGATATGCTTTCGCACGCTAGGACAGAGATGGAGGTGATACGCGAACTTGCAGATGACGAATCCGCTTATCGATCGCTAACATTGTCTTGGTTCGATCATTCAGCGTTGCATGATATCGTCAAGAAAATTGCTGAATCAGGACGTAAATTGGTCATTACGACGGATCATGGAACGGTACGCGTAGATTCTCCAGTGAAAATAATGGGAGAGCGCAGCACGAATACGAATCTTCGTTACAAAGTAGGACGAAATCTATCCTACAAGGACAAAGATGTCTTTCAGGTAACAAATCCGCAAGACGCGTTTTTACCAAAGTCAAGCCTTTCTTCTGAGTATGTTTTTGCACGGGATACGGACTTCTTCGTCTATCCAAATAATTACAACCATTTCGTGAATTATTATGGGAATACCTTTCAACACGGTGGAATTTCCCTTGAAGAAGTATTAATTCCGTTTGTCGTACTCGATTCAAAATAAATCTGAAGATCTTTTTAAGCGTTACTAGTCCAAAACTTCCACCAAGGATTGTGAACTTGACGGTCTGAAAGGGAATGGCCTTCATTTGCTTCGACGGATTCACTCTTGATTGCGGGTAAGGAATTTTGATCGACCCATTTTCCATTGTGTCGTACCCACTTTTTGTCAATGCCTGGTAATTGAAGAATAACTTGCTCATTCTTAGCGTTGTTTTGAATGTTCTGTTCCATAACCAATTGATTTTGTGTTTTTTAATTTAATGTACGATATAAATAACTGGTAATCATAGGTGTATTATCATATCGACACTCCTATCGTTTAGAAACAACTTCACAATGAAGTCATAAAGTATATTTGTTTTTCGTATTTTGACTTAAAACCTATTCTTATGAAAAAATTGATCCTATTTACTTCATGCTTATCCCTATTGATGGTATTTGCTTGCAGCGCTGAGTCGAAGAACCCCAAAGAAGACAATTCCAGTGCAAAAAATGAATCTCAAAAAATGGAAGTACCCGATTCTCCTTGTGAAATCGTTTCATCCGAAGACATTCGAGCCATTATTGGCGTGGAGTCGAGTTTTGAGATCGCGATGAAGGATAAAGATTACACGTATCCAACTTGTACATTCGAATGGGAGGATAAAAAGGTGACGAAATCCATGGAAATCGGAGGTAAGCCTATGGAGATTGAAATGCCAAGTGAAGTTATGATTGTCCTAGTCAAAGATGCCAATGAAGAAAAATTCAATCGTTCTACGCAAGTTTATAAAGATGGTGTTGAAGTGAATGGTGTCGGAGAAATAGCGATGTGGGGAAATGGAATGGCACAACTTACTTTTTTGAAAGGCTCCGTCATGATACATGTACATGTAAAGGTTGATAATGATGATGCGATCAACAAGGAAAAAGCGATAGATATTGCTAAATTGATTCTTGAAAAAATCTAAAGAATTATAAGCGTAATACTGTAACCTTTTCCCTTTATCACAGTACATACACGGGATGAATAACGACAGATCTTATCATATCGAAACGACTTCTGACATCCCAAGAATAGCAAAACAGTTTTTGGAGGATTACGGACATCGAAGAGTTTTTGCTTTTGATGCGGAAATGGGAGCTGGTAAAACGACTTTTATTCTTGGATTGCTCAACGCCATGGGAATTGTCGAAGCGGAAGGCTCTCCAACGTATTCTCTCGTAAATGTTTATGAAAGTCAAATGTATGGTAAGGTGTACCACTTTGATGTTTATAGGCTGGAGAGTGAAGAGGAAGCACTAGACATTGGTATCGAAGAAATGTTATATTCTGATGGCGTTTGTTTGATTGAATGGCCAGAAAAAATCAAGTCTTTGCTGCCTGATAACACGATTTGGTCGTATATTCGTGTCAATGAGGATAATAGCAGAACTTTAACCGTAAACGTATGATCACAGATCCGGAATTATTGAAGCATTTGATGAAGCAAGGGAGCTTGCAACCGAAGGAGGAAACTCTAGAAATTGCTCGCAAAAAGGGAAGTCTCTTTATTGGGATTCCTAAAGAAACCTCTTTTCAAGAGCGGCGCGTAGCACTTGTACCAGAAACAGTTTCGTTGTTGGTCGCTAATGGTCATCGCGTTCGAGTCGAATCGAAAAGTGGAGAAGGGTCTAATTTTTCCGATAATGATTACAGTGAAGCAGGAGCAGAAATTGTTCACAATACAGAAGAGGTTTTTCAATGCGATCTGATCTTCAAAGTGGCACCACCTTCTGAGCAAGAAATAGAAATGATGCCTGGGAATCAAACCTTAATCTCAGCGCTTCAAATCTCCATACAACCGAAAAAAATTCTCCAAAATTTAATGGAGAAAAAAGTAACAGCGATTGCTTGGGACTACATCAGAGATGAAAGTGGTGTTTTTCCAGTCGTAAGAACAATGGGCGAAATCGCCGGCACAACGGCAATACTCGTTGCTGGAAATTTACTTTCCTCGTTTAATCAAGGCAAAGGAATGATGCTCGGCGGTATTCCAGGAGTACAACCCGCAGAAGTGGTGATTATAGGTGCAGGATCGGCAGGAGAGAGTGCTACCAGAGCTGCCATCGGTCTAGGTGCCTCTGTAAAAGTTTTCGATAATTCAATTTCGCGATTACGTCGACTTCAAAATGATTTAGGTTCTCGCGTTTTCACTTCAGTGATTCAACCAAAGGTACTTGCAAAGTCGTTAATGCGAGCAGATGTAGCTATTGGTGCTTTACGCGCGCCTCTGGGAAGAACGCCTTGCGTGGTGACTGAAGAAATGGTGCAGAGCATGAAAAGTGGATCTGTTATTGTCGATGTTAGTATCGATCAAGGAGGCTGTTTTGAAACTTCTAGAATCACAACGCACGACAAACCAACCTTTAGAGTGCACGACATCATACATTACTGCGTACCAAATATTCCTTCGAGTGTGTCACGTACCGCGTCGTTTGCACTCTCTAATATTTTCTCACCTGTTTTAATAGATATGGGAGCCTGTGGCGGTCCAAAGGATATGATCGTTAAGGATCCTGGATTTAGAGGCGGTGTTTATATTTACAAAGGAATTCTAACCAGCGAAGTTCTCGGAAAAGTGTTCGACCTTAAATACAAGGATATTGAACTACTTTTAATGGGTATGAAATAATCAGAACATGATCTATAAACTTTCCGTTGCCCTTGCATTGGGTTTCCTGCTCGCGTCCTGCAGTAATGAAAACAAGCAAGATTCTAAAAATGAACTAAACTCCAAAAACGAGGAGGAAGCTCAACCCCATAAACCTTTATTATTTCCTTTCAATTTTGAAGAACGTGAATTGAAATTAATGGCAAAGCGAAAACGAGTATTAGGCGATTGCGAAACGGAATCTGAACTATATCAGAAAGCGGAAAATCGCGTATTTAAGTCTGAAACGCGTTGTTCGGAGTATACAATTGTGACAAGGTTTTATTACTTTGAAGAAAAAGATCTCATTGCTGTTCATACCAAAGAAATAGACAATACCGTACACGCAAAAAATGGTAAAATGCTCACAATTCGTTCAGAGAAAACGGTGAATTTTAGAGAGAAGTCAGCCTTTTTACGTTCGGATACCGTTGCTAAAAACGTGAAAAACTGGATTGAAAAAGAATTCACAGAGATTGAATTTGAAAGCAATCAAGCGTTCTATTTGGAATCGTATGAGGACCTTTCTCAGCCACTCTCATATTCGAAAAATGCCACTTTTAAAGTTCGTAGTAATCAGGAGCAGGACGGGAATATCAGAAGTGTATTTTTGGAAGACGCAGAATTCATGGGTGCATATACGCTCCTCAAGGCAAATAATTTTATGGAAATCAAAGATTTTAAATCCAACGCGATTCCTGCAGATGCAAAATTTGCTTTTTCAACCTGGTGGGCTGGAGGAGGTCAAATGGTTTATGGAAAATTGGATTCAGGTGTTCTAAAAATTTACGAACGTTTCGACGAAGAAACACTTCCAATGCAACCGTTTCACTTACTTCGAGTGATTGACCCCAACGTGAATGCGTCAATGCCAAGTTATTACATTCAATTTAAAGAGGACAAAGGGAAAGCGAAAAATATTCAGGTTGCTTTCAATGAAAAAGGCGATGCACTTTATGCAAAATATGCTGGTAAAGAACGTCAAATTGAATTGGAATTGAACAAAGATTTGAGTCAAGGTTCAACCATTAAAAAACGTTACGATGAAATCCTGCTAGGAATAAAATCGGGTTCTTATACGATCACGCATCAAGGGAATTACGACTATTTAACCTACACAACACGAGATGGAAAGGTGTTCAATTATACCATTGATTTTAAAAAGTCAGAAGAGAATGGTGAGTACAAAAAAACACCCCATTTTTAATTCCACGTCAGCCGCTTAAAAAACGTAGTGTACACTAATAGCTGGGAATTGTGCTGAGAACGTTCCAGCGCTATTGGATTCCAAGTGATCAACGCTACCGTAATATTTTGTCGCAAAACCGACAGCCATGATTAGTTGAGCGAAAAAACGTTCACTGAAAGCATATTCAACGCCAAATTTCGGCGAGACACCCAATCGATAAATGCTTCTCGAAAAGGACTCAGGTTGAATAAGGTCATATGGATTTTTATCCAAGGGATTGATTTTTTGAATGGTTTGATAATAACCCAGAGAAGCTCCCCAAGATAAATGCCATCGTGTATCTTCTTTTGTTCGTCGTGACCAGTGTCCCAGTTCGAAACCAATATACGTTTTAGTAGAAATAGGTTTGAATCCAGCATTACTATTGTAATTCCCAAGTCCCCTAATTGCAACGAAGTGCTGGTATTTTTCTGTTTCCTTCCATCGTCTTCGGTATTCTAATGAAAAGCGAAATGGATTTGTCTCATTTTTAAGTACGGGCACAAATCGATTCAACCCAATTCCAAATTCGTTTTTTCCAACTAGTGAATCTTGTGAAAATGAATCGAACAAAAAGAAAAATAATAATGAGGCCAAAAGCAGTTTTCGCATACGATTCAAATCAATGTATTGATACCAACAAACGTACTAATTCCTGAGGGAATTCTTTTAATTTTGTTCGTAAGTTACAGACTCACGAGCGTTTACTATGATCACTCCATTAAATCTTCCGAAGGCACCTCTAGATTTGACAAAATCGGAAGGAGTAGTTTATGTCCATTGCTTGATCCGTAAAAAAAAGCTGGTGCTAACACCTGAGGAGTGGGTGCGACAGCATGTGATTCATTTTTTGAATCAAAATGGCATTCCAATGGGTTTAATGGGTGTTGAAGTGGCTTTGAAGTATCATGAGCGCTCTAAAAGAGCAGATGTCGTGGTGTTCGGAATGGATCAAAAACCGAAATTAATTGTAGAATGTAAAGCGCCTGAAATCGAACTGTCCGAAGCAGTTTTTAGACAGATCGCGAGCTACAACTACGTGCTCAAGGTCGATTTTTTGATGATGACCAATGGACGTGATCACATTTATGCAAAAATCGATCGTGAAAACGGAAACTTGGAATTTTTGAAAAACCTTCCTCAAATGGAAGTCTAAATTCGTTAGTATATGCCGTAATGACCCAGAGTTTATTAATTTCACAATTACTTAAAATAGAGTTAATACAAGTCTTCATTTTCATCTCTTTCTTTATAAAATGAGTATCCAATCTATAGAAAATAAGTTATTGCAAAACCGAGAATTGAGTTGGTTGTCTTTCAACGAGCGCGTGCTACAGGAAGCAATAGACCCGAAAAATCCGCTTATCGAGCGCGTACGATTTTTGGGAATTTTTTCAAATAATCGTGATGAGTTTTTTAGGGTGCGTGTGGCATCCGTGCGGAGGATGCTTCAACTTGGAAAAAAAGCACGCCAACAACTGTATGATGATCCTGAGGAGTTATTGGATCGAATCAGTAAAAAAGTCATCGCACAAGAATCGAAGTTCCTCGAAACGTACAGTTTACTCGTGAACGAATTAGCGAAAGCTGATATTCATTTGATCAACGAAAAAGTGCTCACCGAAGAGCAGAAGCAGTTTGCCCTCAAATATTTTAAAGAAACGGTGCGTCCTGCGCTCGTTCCAATTATGCTGAGCAAGAAATCGTTGCCAGACTTAACGGACAAGTCATCCTATTTGGCGGTTAAAATGATTATGCAGAATGAGTCTGAAGTCAAGTATTCATTGATCGAAGTGCCTTCTGCCATTCTACCTCGTTTTTTAGTGTTGCCGCAAGTCGGTACGTCGCGCTATGTCATGTTTTTGGACGATGTTATTCGCTTGGGACTGTCCCAAATTTTTAAAATCTTTCCTTACAAAAAAATTGAAGCTTGTGCGGTTCGTATGACCCGTGATGCTGAGTTAGATATCGATGAAGATATTGACGAGTCGATGATGGAAAAATTATCCAAGGGGATTCATAAACGAAGAAAAGCACAACCAGTTCGATTCGTCTATGATAAAAAGATTTCTACAGATTTACTGGATTATCTCAAGAAAACACTTAAGCTTTCTGGGAATATTATTCCGAGTGGACGTTATCACAATCTTCGGGATTTTATGAAATTCCCCGATTTTGGATTGAAAAAACACACTTTCCCAAAGTGGACACCTTCAAGACACACTGAATTGATCAACAAACCGAGTTTGTTAGGAGTTATCGAAAAGCAGGATATTATGCTCAATTATCCTTTCCAAAGTTTCAGTCACACAATTGATATTCTTAGAGAAGCCGCTATTGATCCTGCGGTAACGGAGATTAAAATTAATATGTATCGCGTGGCTGAGAATTCCAATATCGTCAATGCGCTAATTAATGCTTCTAAAAACGGCAAGAAAGTAACCGCAGTAATGGAGCTTCGAGCACGTTTTGATGAAGAGCACAACATGTTGCTCTCCAGAAAGCTAAAAGACAACGGTGTTCGTGTGATATTTGGCGTGGAAGGCTTGAAGGTACATTGTAAACTTATCGTGATCGCTCGAAAGAAACGCAATCAAATGCAGTACATTGCGCATGTCGGTACTGGTAACTTTCACGAAGGAACTGCCAAGGCTTACACAGATATATCTATTTGGACAGCAAATCCCAAAATTTCGAAAGAGGTGTACAAGGTGTTCGACTTTTTCAGGAAGAATTACATTCGCGGGACATATCGCCAATTGATCGTTTCGCCCTTTAACGTTCGACGAAAGTTAAGTGATCTTATTGACAAGGAAGCTTCGAATGCAAAAGCGGGGAAGCCTGCATACATTATTTTGAAACTCAATAACCTCGTAGATGAAGATTTGATAGAGCGCCTTTACAAAGCGAGTATTGCCGGTGTAAAAATTCAAATGATTATTCGAGGGATTTGCTCGTTGGTGCCCGGAGTGAAAGGGTTGAGTGAAAACATTCAAGTCATTAGTATTCTAGATCGCTATTTAGAGCATTCGCGAGTTTTAGTATTTGCAAATGGAGATAATGAATTGATGTACATCAGCTCGGCAGACTGGATGGGACGAAATTTAGATCGACGGGTAGAGGTAGCCACTCCGATATTGGATGTCGACATCAAAAATGAGATTCGTGCAACGCTAGAGTTTCAATTGAAAGACAATCAAAAAGCCAGAGTGATCGACGGAAAGCAGCAAAACAAGTACGTTGTTCAAAACGGATTAAAGATTCGATCGCAAAAGAAAACCTACGAAATGTTTGCAGAAAAAATGCAAGGCTAACCTGTATTCTTTTAACATATCGGTAACAAAATAACAAGCTATTTTGAAGTGTTGAATCGATAACCTCGTTAATTTTGTTGCAGATAGAATTATGATGTCAACTTTCCGCATTTTCTTATTACAAGCAGTCATTTTAATTAATGGTGCTTTCGTATTTGGATCGCAGTTAAGCGAATCCAGCGGACATTATCTCTCAACTGGAACTCTTAAAGCAAAACTTGGAGATTCAAAAGAATGCATTGGAAATCGTGAAGAAGCAGAAGAACGCTGCACGTGTGACAGAACTTGCTGTGAAGAAGTTTCAAGCAGAAGTCTACAAAAATCAGAGTCGGCAATATTACATTGAACAAGAAATCATCGAAACTGAGAATCATTTAAATTTCCTTCTCGGTAGATTCTCTCAGCCAATTCCTCGAGATGCCAAGCTTTTTAATCTTACAATTCCAGATACAATTTACGCTGGAGTCCCTTCCCAGTTACTGGAGAACAGAACTGATATTCGTCAAGCAGAACTTGCATTAAAAGCCGCAAAATTAGATGTGAAAGCGGCAAAAGCTGAGTTTTATCCTTCGTTAAGAATTACGGCAGGAGTTGGTTTTCAGGCGTTCAACCCTAAGTATTTAATTAATACACCGCAATCGCTATTGTACAACGTGGCAGGGGATTTGGTAGCACCTTTGATCAATCGAAATGCGATAAAGGCACAGTATGCAGCTGCAAGTTCTAAGCAAATTCAGGCCATTTATAATTATGAGCAGAAAATCCTCAATGGCTTTTTAGAGGTAAATAATAAAATTTCTGAAATTCAAAACCTAAGGCAAAGCTATGAGTTCAAGGAGAAAGAAGTGGATGCACTAACAGAATCAGTCGCAATTTCCACAAGTTTATTTGCTTCAGCTAGAGCTGATTATATGGAGGTATTGTTGACGCAGCGAGATGCTCTAGAAGCAAAGTTTGAGTTGGTAGAAACAAAAATGCAACAAATGCATGCCTTAGTAGGAATGTATCGTTCTTTAGGAGGCGGTTGGTAGTAATTGGCAGCTTTTTGAATGAATTAATAAAAACGGGAGCATTCGTACTCCCGTTTTTAATTTACTGTTAATCGATTGTTGAAAGATTCAATTCTACTCGCTTTTTATCAGCGTCGATAAAGGTTATACTTGTACTATGCTAAGATATGCTGCGATTGATATTGGCTCCAATGCCATCCGAATGCTTTTTGAAGAGGTCTACGATACAGGAAATGGTATTGGGTTCAAAAAATTAACCTTGGTTCGATTGCCTGTTCGCTTGGGTGAGGATGCTTTTGTTTCTGGTCGAATTAGCGATAAAAAACGTGGACAGTTAATCCAAATGGGGCATTCCTTCAATTACCTCTGCTCAATTTTTGAAGTTCAAGGCTACCGCGCAACCGCAACTTCTGCTATGCGTGATTCTGAAAACGGACAGGAAATTATCGAAGAAATTCTGGAGAAAACAGGCGTTCAAATTGAAATTATTCCCGGGGAGGAGGAAGCAAATATTCTGTACGAAGGGATTTTGAATACTGGTAGAATCAACGCTGAGGAAAGTTATATGCTTATTGACGTCGGTGGAGGTAGCACCGAAATTAACTTCTTTAGAAACGGAGAGCGCGTGGATTGGCATTCTTTCGACCTTGGAACCGTTCGATTGAAAGAAGGAATACAAAGAAATGACAGCTGGGACGAGTTTGATGCTTGGATTCAAGAAATGGTTGCTAAATACGAACCGAAATATGCTGTAGGGACAGGTGGGAATATTAACAAGTTCTACAAGCTTTGCGGGCATAAAAACTGGGAGAATTTAACTGTACAGGAATTGCGGGATCAGATTGAATACCTCAAAGGATTTACACCAGAAGAAATGGTTCAAAAGCTGGATGTGAAGCGTGACCGTGCCGATGTGATCATTCCTGGTGGGATGATTTATTTGCGCGCGATGGAGCGTGGTGGAATTGATGAAATGATTGTTCCAAAAGTTGGTTTGGCTGATGGATTGATCCGACGGCAATACTTCGAAGATCAAGAAGCGCAAACAACAATGGAAGCTTAGTTCTTTTCCAGTTTAAAAGCCGATGTTTTGTGGAAAGTGATGTCTGGATAATCTTGTTCTGCCATAGTTAACAAAAACGGCGTTTCCGCTAAAAATACAAGGTTACCTTCTTTATCGTGAGCTATGTAGCGCGCTTTTGCTCGTTTGAAAGATTCTAATTGCTCTTCGTTATCCGACGTAATCCAACAAGCTTTAAAATAATTTTTAGGAACGAAACGACATTGTGCTCCATATTCATGCTCTAATCGATAGATGATAACTTCAAACTGAAGCTGACCAACGGTTCCAACAATTTTTCGGTTTCCCGGTTGTTGAATAAACAATTGCGCCACACCCTCGTCCATCAGTTGACGGATTCCTTTGTCCAGTTGTTTTGATTTCAAAGGATCCTTGTTCTCTAACTCCATAAACATTTCAGGAGAAAAACTCGGAATTCCTTTAAACATAAATGAATCACCTTCTGTAAGCGTATCACCAATTTTAAAATTTCCTGAGTCGTAAAGACCGATAACATCACCTGGATAAGCTTCGTCGATTACACTTTTATCCTGCGCCATGAAAGACGTTGGATTCGGGAATTTCATTTTCTTGGACAATCGAACATGATTGTAGAATGTGTTTCTTTCAAATTTACCAGAGACAATGCGTAAAAACGCAATGCGATCACGGTGTTTTGGATCAAGGTTTGCGTGAATTTTGAATACAAAACCTGAGAACTTTGGATCTAAGGGTTCAATAGGGCGCAGGTCGGATTCTCTTCCTCTTGGTTCAGGTGAGATCTCACAAAATGTATCCAGCATTTCTTTCACGCCAAAATTATTCATCGCAGAACCAAAAAAGACTGGCGCAACTTCTCCGGCAAGGTATGTTTCACGATCAAACGCGTCGTAAACACCTTCAATCATTTCAACTTCCTCGCGCAATTCAGCAGCAGGCTCTTCTCCAATATATTCATCTAAATCCGAATCATTCAAGTCATTAATTGGAATCACGTCTGCTGAAATTCCTGTTTTATTGGCTTGGAATAAGTTCAGGTTATTTTTATACAAATTGTAGACACCTTTGAAGCGATCTCCCATTCCAATAGGCCAAGTCAACGGTCGTACTTTGATGCTTAACTTTTCTTCAAGCTCGTCCAGCAAATCAAAAGATTCTTTACCGTCTCGATCCATTTTATTGACAAAAATGATCACTGGGGTATTTCGCATGCGACAAACTTCCATCAAACGCTCTGTCTGCTCCTCAACACCACTGGCAACGTCGACAACCAAAATCACACTATCTACAGCGGTCAAAGTACGGAAAGTGTCTTCTGCAAAGTCCTTGTGACCAGGTGTATCTAGAATGTTTATTTGTTTGTCGCGGTAGTTGAAAGCCATTACCGACGTCGCTACGGAGATTCCACGTTGTTTCTCAATCTCCATGAAATCCGAGGTTGCGGACTTCTTGATTTTATTGTTTTTTACCGCACCAGCAGACTGAATCGCTCCACCGAAAAGCAATAGTTTTTCCGTAAGGGTCGTTTTTCCGGCATCCGGGTGAGAAATAATTCCGAAAGTTCTCCTTTTCTTGATTTCTGAAGCGTTGCTCATGCGTGTCTTTTATTGGGGTGCAAAGTTAAGCGATTTAAGCGATAAACGAAATCAATCTGAATCTGTTTGTTTTTGTAAATTAAATTGTAGTTTCAAATTCATTTTGACGTGTTATCATTACAATTGAGGAGTTATGAAATTTGACATTACTATTTTAACGGATCGTAGATATATCAATCCAAAGGATATCAATCCGTACATTCAAAACGTTTTGGATGAAGACCAACTTTTGAAGCGCGCTTGTGAAGATTTAGGATTGAAGATGCACCGCACAAATTGGGATGATCCTGACTTTGAATGGAGTTCTACGAAGTATGTAATTTTTCGAACTACTTGGGATTATTTCGATCGATTCGCCGAATTTTCCGAATGGTTGAATGATGTGAGTTCAAAAACGATATTAATCAATTCTAAAAACTTAATTTACTGGAATCTCGATAAAAAATATCTTTTGGAATTGAGTGACAAGGGTGTTTCTATTCCTCCAACAATTTACGTGAATCAGGGAGTGCAACGTTCTTTAAGTGCGATTGCCAACGATACGAATTGGAAGAAATTCATTCTGAAACCAGCAATATCAGGAGCTGCGAGGCACACCTACAAAATAGAACGTGAGCAACTGGAGGCCTTCGAGAACTTGTTTGCTGATTTAATCGCGAATGAAAATATGATGTTGCAGGAGTATCAGGAGCAAATCGCCTCAAAAGGAGAGGTTTCTTTCATGCTTTTTGGAGGCAAATACAGTCATGCGGTTCTCAAACAAGCCAAGCCAGGTGACTTCCGTGTTCAAGATGATTTTGGTGGGTCTATTGAGAAATATGAGCCGAACAAGGCAGAGATTCAATTTGCCGAAAATGCGCTTTCCAAATGTCCCGAATTACCTGTCTATGCAAGAGTAGACGTCTTCTGGGACAATGACGATCAATTGGTTTTAGGTGAATTGGAATTAATTGAGCCTGAATTATGGTTCAGAATGCATGTTGATTCTGCGAAACAATGTGCAGAAGTCCTTTCGGAGTTGGTTGGCTAATTAATTTGAAAGGGATCAGTTGAAAACCTTACCGATAAACTTAGAATTCAGCAATCGTGCTACGGCCATATAATTCACCCGAAAAGAAAGTGTATCGCCAACTTTAAAGCGTTGATGGCCATCTTTATTTCGGTTTTCTCCAACATCAACAACAGTCATATCCGATGTCGTACCTACAAAACTTACGCCCTCATCGAAGGCTGTTAAATCCTCTTGATTTACGTCTAGCAATCCAAAGTCCAAAATAACTTTATTGGATTGCTCGCCAACAGAACTTTTTGCAAAGTTTGAAGTTTGACCGATATTTGCATCACTCATTACGCCTTCTGGAACTAGTTTTTTCTCCTCCAATTCAATAATGTTCGCTTTGAATTCAAAGGTTTGAGTATTTAGGTCGAGAAACTGTTCGTTAGCTAAAGGTGATACACCGAAAAATGCAGCTTCACCTACTCTGAAGTGATTAATATCTGTTGGAATTACCTGATTTTCAAGCATCGGAAGTGTGATCGATGTTCCACCTGACAAAAGCGGCAGGTTCTTTTTGAATTTTGCAGCAATCAACTCCTTATAAAGATAAAGTTGTAAGAGCTTATCGTATGAAGGCTCAATTCCAAGCATCGCCATGAAAATTAGGATTCTATTCATACAGCAGTTTTAAAGTTCTTTCAAAAAAAAAACGATCGCCTTTTGAAAACGATCGTTTTTTTGAGTGGTGCTGTTTTAATTACATTCTACTAATCTTTCTTACACCAATTAAAGCGCCATCACCATAAACATTCACCAAGTAGAGTCCTCTTGCGAAATCTCCACGTATTGTGATTTGATTTGTGTTGGCATAATTTGATTCGTTCACAATTTTACCTGATCCCAATTCAATGATTGCTACTGAAATGTTTTGGTATTCTAAATCCAATGAAATATTGATTTCCTCCGTGAACGGAACTGGGTAAACTTTCAAGCCATTCAATTCATTCTCTGATAAGCTGCTAGTGTCAATAATGGAATCGCGAACCAAGAAATTGTCGAATCCACCTTCAACAAGGTGACCACTCGGTTGATCCATTGCTCTGACTTTTAGTTGCATAAATGCTGTGAATGGTATAAAATCTTCAATTCTGTATTCTTTCGCAGCCCATTCGCTTGTATTCGGATCTGCTTCATCAGCAAAATCGAGGACGACCGTTTGAGTTCCGTTTGACAATTCAACCACCAATGAATCGTTCGGTGTTCCTCCTTGTCCTCCAGCGTTAAAAAACCATCTTTCGAAAGAAATGTACGGATCGTTGTATGCGGAAAGATCAAATACTGGTGAAGTTAGAATCGTTTCACCATCATCGATGTCATCGCTTCCTGCTTGCCCACCTGCGTTTCCAGTGACAAATGCTTTCTCTCCGCAATCTTGTGAATCAAATTCTGGATTCGCCTCGTCATTGAAATAAGTCGTTCCATTTGGCTCATCGCGTTCCCAGTCTCCTGTACTTGCGTTTCCTGATACCGTCCAGCCTAAGTTCAGCTCAAAATTATCTGAGTAACCGTCTTGAAGGGTGTATTGATAAGGATTAGCCGTAGAGGTCAATGATTGTCCTGGCAAGCACAATACTTGATACCCCCAAATACCGATTGTTACATCATACGTATCATCTAAAAAGCCTGGGATATCAAATTCACCTAAACCGTTGGTTGTAACCGTTGTTGTATACTGTGAGTTACTAATCATTACCTGTGCATTGGCAATTCCATTTCCGTTACCATCTACAACGCTTCCTTCTAAAGTAAAGGTTGCAAGCGGTACTAATTGAACATCAACAATAGTTGTAACTCCATTTGTAAGAGAAACCCCCGTAATTGTTTGCGAAACATAACCAAGTTTAGAGAAAGTTACGTCGTATGTTCCTGCGGTAGCTAAACCGGAAACATAATCACCCAATCCATCTGTGTTGTCTGTCACTGAAGTGGAAACAATTTCCACCAAAACATTGTTCAAAGGATTCGTAGTTGTCGCATCTGTCACATTTCCTTCTAAATACGCTCCTTGTACGTAGGTTGGTCCGAGTACAAAAACGCCGTTTTCAATATCACTTGCTACGATATTCCCTGAAGGGAAATAAGGATAAACACCCCAGCAGCCATTAAAACCGTCTCCACTGAAGGTTGGAGAAGTATCGTAATTTCCAACTTCGATTAAGTTCGCAGGATTTGTAGCATCATGGATGGTCACTCCATCGCGGTAATAAGAGGTGACGAGGAAATCGCCCACTACAAAAGTATTGTGAGGAATAACTCCTTGTCCAGGGCTTGATTGGATGCGATCAACTTCTGAAATGTTGTTAATGTCGCTCACGTCATAAGCAGCAATAAATGCGTTAGAGACTTCGTCGGTCGTGTAAAGTGTGTTTCCATCATCGGACAGCCAAACGTTGTGACTGAAAGTACTCGGCGTTCCTTGAGTCGCCATTGTAACCGTGTTCGCTGGGTTTGTAACATCAACCACAACAAAGAAACCGTCGTTGATAGCTCCTCCCCAAAGGGTATCTCCACGAACGAACAAATCATGCATATAGTAGTCGTTGTATCTTCCTAACTCTACTGGATTCAAAGGGTCTTGAGTGAGGTCTAGAATAATTGCGCCTCCAACACCGTTATCTGCACCTGATATATAGCAACGCCCAACTTCATCAATGAAAATATTGTGAGCAGTTGAAAATGGAAAAGTTGAACCCGTATATTGAGAAACGTCTCCAGCGTTGAGAGGTCCAGGCAGGTTGGTCAAATCGATAATTTTGAGTCCGTTGTCACCTTCATTGGTAATGTAGGCAGCATCTCCCCAAACTTTCATGTCGCGCCAGATTGTCTGTGCACCCGCTGTGTAAAATATTTCCGTTGGATTTGCAGGGTCTGAGACATCTACAATGGAAGTTCCCGTTTGGTTTCCTACAATGGCGTATTCATTTCCGAATTCATCCACGTAACCCCAAATGTCACTTACATCTCCTCGGTTTTGAGGGTATGATAAATCACCGAGGTAATTAAGGTTTAATTGCGCATTTGCCGATACCGCCATTACAATGACAGCGATCAACTGAAGAGAGAGTTTTAACATTTTCTAGTTTTAGTTTAGTGAGCCTAAGATAAAGAATTATGAGCACATTGGAAAAGAAGAATTGTAGATGTCATATATTTAATGATGAACGGTAAATCAATTGAAATTTGCAGCTT
>ERZ887849.1430-NODE-1430-length-22358-cov-14.062054_pt1 | contig 22358 bp, 18 predicted proteins | sample MGYA00521267_ERZ887849 | MGnify/ENA primary metagenome ERZ887849 (study PRJEB32303, sample SAMEA104408601) | aquatic metagenome | biome: Brackish water; feature: Pelagic; material: water | place: Baltic Sea | collected 2014-06-06T16:11:00 | depth 2,863 m ... | reverse complement strand
ACACTGTCTTTCTCTCTCGTTATGGTTCTAAAGCGTGCGCGCAAGGCCTCATCGGTTGCAATCGTGAATTTTTCAATACTCATAGACCATCTCCTCGATAAACTTGGGATTTGCCGACCCGCCGCGCGCGCCTTTAGTCGATGAGTATAACGAGATATTCCGCTTCAGGACAAATGAAATGCGGTTCTAAACTGCGCCGTGGCAGTGCTTATACTTCTTGCCTGAGCCGCAGGGGCATGGCGCATTGCGTGCGACTTTACCCCAATCTTGAGCGTTACCAGTTTCGCCAACAGCCTCTGCCGGGATTGCGGCTTGAACCTCGGGGGTTTCAAGTGCTGGTGGCTTGGTTTCAACTTGCACGCGCATCACATAACGCACCACATCGGTCCGCAGCTCTGCCAGAAGATCAGAAAATAGGGTGAAGGCCTCAAGCTTGAACTCTGATAACGGGTCACGTTGGCCCATGCCGCGTAGACCGACAATCTGGCGCAAATGCTCAAGCGTAATAATATGTTCACGCCAATGGTGGTCGAGGGTTTGCAGCAGAATTGATTTTTCAACTTCACGCATCAGCTCTGGGCCAATTTGCGTCGCTCGCGCAGCGGCAGCCAAATTGGTTGCCTCATAAAGACGTGCCGACATTTCTTCTTCGGCAATGCCTTCTTCTTTGGCCCAGTCGGCAAATGGCAGGTCGAGGTTGAAAATATCTAGTACTTGCTCGTGCAAGCCATCCATATCCCATTGCTCAGCATAGGCGCGGGCTGGGATATGGGTCTCAATCAAATCATCAATAATCTGATGCCGCATATTGATAATGGTTTCGTCAATGCCTTTTGCCTGCATAAAGTCAATGCGCTGCTCGAACACCACTTTGCGTTGGTCATTCATCACATCGTCATATTTGAGGATGTTCTTGCGAATATCAAAGTTGCGCGCTTCGACTTTTTGCTGCGCCCGCTCTAGCGCTTTATTAATCCATGGGTGAACAATTGACTCGCCTTCTTTCAGGCCAAGTCGTTTCAACATGGTGTCCATGCGATCAGTGCCGAAAATGCGCATCAGATCATCTTCAAGGCTGAGGAAGAAACACGAGCGCCCAGGGTCGCCTTGACGCCCAGAACGACCTCGCAGCTGATTGTCAATGCGACGGCTTTCATGGCGTTCAGTGCCAATGACACACAGCCCGCCAGCCTCTAGCGCTTGTTTCTTCAGCTCCCCGATTTCGGCCTCGATCTCAGCTTGCCGTTTGTCACGCTTCGCGCCAGTCAAGCCTTCGAGCTCTTGCTGCAGGCGCAATTCGACATTGCCGCCCAATTGAATATCAGTGCCGCGACCGGCCATATTAGTGGCAATGGTCACCGCGCCTGGCACACCTGCTTGGCCGACAATGGTGGCTTCTTGTTCGTGATAACGCGCATTCAATACATTGTGTTTGACCTTGCGGGCCGTCAAAACGGCTGAAAGATCTTCAGATTTTTCAATACTTGTGGTGCCGACCAAAACCGGTTGGCCGCGCTCCTGACATTCGACAACCAAATCGGCAATGGCAGCAGACTTTTCTGCTGCTGTACGATAAATTGCGTCGTCTTCATCAATACGCGCAATTTCTGTATTGGTTGGAATTTCGATCACATCAAGACCGTAAATATCCATAAACTCTTCGGCTTCAGTCAAAGCGGTACCCGTCATGCCAGACAGGCGGTCATAAAGTCGGAAATAATTCTGGAAGGTGATTGAGGCTAGCGTCTGGTTTTCTGGTTGTATGGCGACCGCTTCCTTGGCCTCCAGAGCTTGGTGCAGCCCATCAGAGAAACGTCGGCCATCCATCATACGGCCAGTAAATTCGTCAATAATCACCACCTGGCCTTGGGCGCCAGCGCCACGGACAATGTAATCACGGTCTTTAAGGAACAGGCGATGGGCTTTCAACGCATTGGTGACGTGATGCACGATGGAAATATTTTGAATGTCATAAATTGATGAATCCGCATCCAATAGTCCGGCTTCGCGCAACAGGCTTTCGACGTGCTCATTACCTTCTTCGCTCAAATTGATTGAGCGGGTTTTTTCGTCGAGTTCATAATCGGCATCACCCAGCGCCGGAATAATTTTGTCTACCGATATGTATAAGTCGGAACGATCATCCAACGGGCCGGAGATAATCAAAGGCGTCCGCGCCTCATCAATCAAAATCGAATCGACTTCATCGACGATCGCAAAAGCGTGGCCACGCTGGCTCATTTCGGCAATTGAATATTTCATATTGTCGCGCAAATAATCAAAGCCCAATTCATTGTTCGTGGCATAGGTGATATCGGCGCTATAGGCGGCACGACGCTGAACGTCGTCCAGATCATTGACAATGCAAGAGACGGTGAGGCCGAGCTTTTCGTGCACGGCGCTCATCCAATCGGCGTCGCGCTGAGCTAGATAATCATTCACCGTTACGACATGAACTGGATTGCCGGTCAGCGCGTTTAAGTAGCACGGCAAGGTCGCGACCAAGGTTTTACCTTCACCGGTTTTCATTTCAGAGATTTTGCCATCGTGCAGCACCATGCCACCAACCAGCTGCACGTCGTAAGGGCGTTGGCCAAGCGCCCGCGACGCTGCTTCGCGCACGGCGGCAAAGGCTTCTTCCAGCAAGCTATTCAGTGTTGCCCCATCGGCATGGCGTTGTTTGAATTCGGCAGTTTTGGCTTTTAGCGCCTCATCGCTCAGCGTTTGAAACTCTGGCTCAAGCGCGTTGATTTTCTCAACCCGCGAGAGGTAACCACGCAGCTTACGGTCATTGACTGATCCGAAAAACTGGCGGGCAATTGTTTTCAGACCAAGCATTGGATTCTCCATGAGCGCCGCGACGGAATTAATACTACTGCTGATGTAAGGAACCGATGGCTGGATGTCAATTAGCGGCATGCTTTTCACGCTTTTTAAAAGAGCTTGTTAATCGCGCGAGACAGCGTCAATATGGAGGCTTGTGATAAAAATCATCAAAGAAAGTTTAGTCTCATTATGGCGTTATCAATTTTCATTTTGCGTTGTTCACGGCGCGGTCTGGTCACTCTATCTTTGATGGCAAGCCTCGGTTTAGCCTCGGTTATGCTACCGGTTGGCGCCGCCGCCCAGTCAATAAATGACGAAACCCTTGAAAAAACTGTCATTGCGACGGTCAATAATGTGCCGATCACCTATGGGGACATTGCCTTGGCCGAAGATGAGCTGATGGGTTTGATTGGCAAACTACCGGAAGACAAGCGGTTTGAAATTCTGTTGGGTCACATGATTGACCGCATTCTGGCATCGCGCGCAGCACAGGAGTCTGGGCTTGACGATGATCCACAAGTATTGGAGCGGGCCGCTTTTATGAAACGCAAGGCCATGCAAGACGTGTTTATTAGCCGCCAGCTTATGCAGCGGGTCACGGAAAAAGAAGTGGCGGCCTATTATGACAAAGAAATTCAAAACGGCCCAAAAGACGAAGAAGTGCGCGCGCGACATATTTTGCTGGATAGTCGCGAGGCTGCAGATGCCGTTGTTGTGGCGCTTAAAGACGGCGCTGATTTTGTGACCTTGGCCAAAGAGCGCTCAAAAGGACCGTCGGGGCCATCGGGTGGCGATCTTGGTTATTTTGGCAAAGAAGCCATGGTCGAGCCGTTTGCTGAAGCAGCCTTCCAAATGCAAAAGGGCGATATTTCGGCGCCGGTAAAAACGCAATTTGGTTGGCATGTTATCAAATTGGAAGACCGCCGCTCCAAGCCGACACCAAAGCTTGATGATGTGCGGGACCAAATTTTCCAAATTCTCATTGGCGAAGCGCGGCAAGATATTTATGTCAAAATGCGCGCTGAAGCCGACGTTCAATTTGTCAAAGCCGACCCTGTAAGCGAATAGGACTTTCTATGGCGTCTCAATTGCCTGTTTCTCCTTTGGCTCCCAAAAAGTTCCCCAAACTGCCGACAATCGAAGGTATTAGTTTGGCCACTTATGCCACCGGCTCGCGCTACAAGGGGCGCGACGATTTATTGCTTGTGCGCTTTGCTGCGGGCACCAGTGTAGCTGGCGTCTTCACCACGTCGAAAGCGCCCTCAGCAGCCGTCGATTTGTCGCGGTCTAATTTAGCGAGTTCAAAAGGTAGAGCTGGTGCGCTTGTGGTCAATGCAGGCATTGCCAATGCGTTTACTGGCAAGGCTGGGGCTAAAGCGGCTCAAACCACGGCAGCGGCAGCGGCAAAAGCTTTCCGTTGCGCCGCCAACCAAATATTTATTGCTTCAACAGGCGTCATTGGTGCTGATTTAGACCCAACTCCTTTGGTGGCGGCGATTGATGAATTGGCTGCCGATATGCCGATCACGGGCGGTGACTATGGCGCCGCAGCCAAAGCAATTATGACCACGGACACATTCGCCAAAGCGGCCACGCGTGTTGTGAAATTTGGCAAAGAACAGGTGCGGATAAATGCCATTGTTAAAGGGTCAGGCATGATCGCGCCGGATATGGCTACGCTATTGGCGTTTGTTTTCACAGATGCCGCGATTCCGCCTTCGGTTCTGCAAAAATTACTCAACGAGAGCAATGCCGAAAGCCTGAATTCAATTACCGTCGACAGCGATACATCGACTTCTGACACCTGTTTGATGTTTGCTAGCGGTCATAAGGCGCTTGGCGGGGCGCCGTTGCGCAGTATTGAGGATAAAAGATTGCGCGCTTTTCGCGCTGGCTTGCAGGATATTATGCAAGATATCGCCGTGCAAACCGTCAGTGATGGCGAAGGGGTTTCGAAAATCATGACCATTGATGTCACGGGCGCTGAAAACGATGCAGCGGCGCGTCGCATTGGCCTCGCCATTGGCAATTCACCTCTGGTGAAAACCGCCATTGCCGGCGAAGATGCCAATTGGGGTCGCATTGTGATGGCGATTGGCAAGTCGGGTGAATTGGTCGAGCGTGACCTATTGGCGATTGATATTGGCGGCCATAAAGTCGCCCGCCGTGGCCGTGCCGTTGCCGGTTTTGATGAGGCGCCTGTGGCCCGCCATATGAAGGGGCGGAGCATTCACCTCGCGGTCAATGTCGGGGCAAAAGCCGGCAAAGGCAAAGGCCGCGCTCGAGTTTGGGCCAGCGATTTAACGCATGGCTATATTTCGATCAATGCCGATTACCGCAGTTAACATCCAACTGGTCGTCGCTTGCGCCTTGGTTGACACCGATGGTCGTGTGCTGGTCGCGCAGCGTCCTGAGGGCAAGGATATGGCTGGTTTGTGGGAATTTCCCGGCGGCAAACTGGAAGCTGGTGAGCTCCCCGAGCAGGCTCTTATTCGTGAGCTGAAAGAGGAATTGTCAATTGATGTGACACAAGCTTGCTTAGCCCCTTTGAGTTTTGCCAGTCATAGCTATGACGCATTCCATTTATTAATGCCGCTTTATATTTGCCGCAAATGGGGTGGGCAAGTGATGCCGCGTGAAAATCAAGCTGTGAAATGGTGCACGCCGCGTCAACTTTTTGATCTTGATATGCCGGCCGCGGATAAACCGTTAATCGCGCCACTTCGCGACATGATTTAGTCTTTTAATTTAGTTTCGGTGGTGCCCAGAGCATCAGCAAGGCGGGCGCGGGCCGTGCCGGGGCGCAAAGGCTGTTGCTGACTTTCATGCGGCGCCCATCCAGCCAAATAGCAAATCTCAAATTCAGCGAGGCTTTTGCCGTCTTGCGCCGTGGCTTGGGCAAAAATCTCCATGGCCCGCATCAACACATCGCGGCGCAGGGGTCGCTTGGCTCTTTGCGTTAGGACATTGCTCTCACCCATGCCGCGTAAATCTGCTAACAGCGAAAACGGCGAGCTATAGCGCACCCGCACCATATCAGCGTCGGCAACCGGTAGGGCAAAACCGGCGCGCTGTAACAAGCCACCGAGATCGCGCAAATCGGCGAATGGGTGAATGTGGGGGGCCGCGCCACCACAGAGTTCAGTTTCCGCTTGGACAAAGGCTTGGCGTAATGGCGCCAAGGTTTGGCTGCCGGGTAGGGCGGCGAGAAACAAACCGTCAGGTTTTAAGGCGCGTTTGATTTGCACGAACGTGCCGGGCAGATCATTGACATGATGCAGGCCCCAAGGCGACATAATCAAATCAAGGCTGGCGTCAGCAAACGGCAGTTTTTCCTCGTCTAAGACCAAACTCGAGGCATCTGACGCTGGCGGCAAAAGCGCCGCCGTCAGTTCGCAATCGACGATAGATTGAACTTGCTTGTGTTCCGATAGGGCCGCGCGCAGCAGACCTTTGTTGCTGCCCAAAATAACTGCTCGATCAAATTTGCGGGTCTGCACAGACAACCGTTCAGCCATATCGGCGGCAATATGGCGGTGCAGAAAATTATACTGCGCAAAGGCGGATGCCGCACGGGTGCGATTGGCGGCCAGCCGCTGGCGGTCAAAAATTATCGGGACATCAGAACTCATGGCTGGCAATATGCCATTGGTGAGCAAAAAAACAAAAACTATCTTGCCGACAGGGTCAAAAAATCGTCGCATCGCGCCACTGCTTTTTCAGGGGCTTGTGCGGATTGGCGATGTTCTCGTGCCGCCTAGCTGCCCATTGTGCCGCCGGTTCCTTCATCAGCAGGAGGGTATTTGCGGCGCATGTTGGCAGCATTTAGAGTTCTTAACCGGCCCGTTGTGCCGTGTCACCGGCCAACCAATGGCGGTCGATTTGGGCGCGGAGACGATTAGTCTGGCGGCGCGCATTCGCCCACCGCCTTATCGTATGGCGCGGGCAGCCTTTGCCTATGATGGCAGTGCGGCAGATTTAATTAAGCGGTTCAAGTTTTCCGATCGTCCCGATTTGGCCAAATTTCTGGCGCCGCACATGGCGCGCGCTGGTCAAGAAATCAATGACCCGGAGGCGGTCTATGTTCCCGTGCCGCTGCATCACTGGCGGTTGCTGGCGCGCCGCTTTAACCAATCAGCCGAATTATGCCGCGCTTTGTCGGTGCTCACACATTATCCTATGTTGTTGAATGTTTTGCTCCGCATTCGGCCAACACGACAGCAAATTGGCCTCAATCGGGAGGGGCGGCGGCGTAATTTATCAGGCGCTTTTGCCATTGCCCCCAAACGCGCGGCGTTAATTCGTGATAAGCCAGTGATATTGGTCGATGACGTGTTAACGACTGGCGCGACGATTGAGGCGTGTAGCCGAACTTTGCTGAAAGCAGGAGCCCGACGGGTTGACGTTCTAACAGCCGCACGGGTTGTGATGCCGGAGCAAATTCGACTACCATAGAGTGAGAGCATTAGCGTAAAGGCGTGATATGAAGATAGCAGCCATCCAAATGACCACGGCATGCGATCCGGCGGAAAATTTGCCGATCATCGCGGCCCGCGTGGAACAAGCTGCGGCGGCCGGCGCTCAGTTTATCGGCTTGCCGGAGACTTGCGTATTTATGGAGCGTGGGCGTGTCGCCATGCGGGCGCGTTTACAGACCGAGGCCGAGCATCAGCCATTGCGAGATTTATGCGATCTGGCGCAATCCTTGTCGGTTTGGTTGCTGATCGGCTCGTTGGTGTTGGCTGACGAGGATAGCGATAAGGCGGTTAATCGCTCAGTGCTGATTGCCCCTGACGGTCAGATTGTGGCGCGCTATGACAAAATTCACATGTTCGATGTGACCCTAGAAAATGGTGAGAGCCACAAGGAATCTGAAAATTACCAAGCTGGTGCGGCTTTGGTGGTGGCGCCGATTGCGACGTTTCATCTCGGCATGAGCGTTTGCTATGATGTGCGCTTTCCCAATCTCTATCGCCGACTGGCCGAAGCTGGCGCCGATATTTTATCTGTTCCGAGCGCTTTCACCAGCCAGACGGGGGCGGCGCATTGGCATATTCTTTTACGAGCGCGGGCTATTGAGACTGGTAGTTATGTAATCGCCCCAGCCCAAGTCGGTCAGCATGAAAACGGTCGCCAAACTTATGGCCACAGCCTGATTGTTGACCCTTGGGGCAAAATTATTGCTGAGGCGCAGGCCGATGACAGTTTCATTATCGCTGATATTGACAAGGCGGCGATTGATGCGGCGCGGCGCCAAATTCCTTCTCTCAGCCATGGTCGACGCTATCGCCTGCCAAAAGATAAAGAGCAAAATAAAACCAAGGCAATACAATGGTCCGACGACTAGGCCTTATTTTCGGCAATCGCCATATAATTGACGGCCATATCCCCGGATAAAGCCCATTTGTTCAGCAAGGGATTAAAACTCACGCCCGTCGATTGCTGAACCACGAGGCCAGCTTGCTCGACCATTCCCTGCATTTCATCTGGGGTGATGAATTTGTGCCAATCATGGGTGCCGCGCGGCAGCCAGCCGAGCACATATTCCGCCCCCACAATGGCCAAAGCATAGGCTTTCAGGGTGCGATTGAGGGTGGCGAGAAACATACAACCATCTTGCGACAACATAGAGGCGCAGGCGCTCATAAAGGCTTGCGGGTCGGCAACGTGTTCGATGACTTCCATGTTCAAAATGACGTCAAATTTTTCGCCGCTTTGCGCCAAAGCCTCGGCGGTGGTGGCGCGATAATCGATTTTTAAACCTCCTGCCTGCGCATGAAGGCTGGCGGTTTTGATATTGGCTGGGCTGGCGTCGGCGCCGACAATATCAGCACCGAGGCGCGCCATGGGTTCGCTCAGCAGGCCTCCGCCGCAACCAATGTCGAGAAAGCGCAGACCAGTAAATGGCTGATCGGTTTTCGGGTCGCGTTCAAAACGTGCGCACAGGGCATTGCGAATATAAGCCAGACGCACAGGGTTGAATTTATGCAGAGGCCGAAACTTGCCATGTGGATCCCACCATTCCGCTGCCATGGCGGTGAATTTGGCCACCTCATCAGCATCAATCGTGCTGCCACTGACTGTCTCGGCGTGAGTTTTTTGTGTCATCTGCCCTGCCTCAATAATTTTTCGCAATACGTGTGTGTTGCATCATAAGTAAGTTTTCGTGTATGTCTGCCCCGCAAGTGCGGTCTATGCCTTAAACTTTCACCTATATATAGGTGCGCGCACGACGAAAGGAAACCATGGCACGTTTGGTCATGAAATTTGGCGGCACATCGGTTGGCGATATTGAGCGCATCCGTAACGTAGCCGCTCACGTAAAACGTGAAGTCGACGCCGGCCATCAGGTCGCCGTAGTGGTTTCGGCTATGTCTGGCGAGACCAATCGTCTGGTTGGTCTCACCCGCGACGTGTCGCCGCTGCATGATGCCCGCGAGTATGATGTTGTGGTATCGGCTGGCGAGCAAATCAGCGTTGGGCTTTTGGCTTTGGCTTTGCAAGATGTTGGCGTCGCAGCGCGCAGTTGGTTGGGGTGGCAAATTAAAGTCGAAACCAGCGATGTGCATGGCGCGGCGCGGATTTTAGATATTCACGCCGATGGTTTAGAGGCGCAACTCGAAGAAGGCCGTGTTGCCGTGATAGCCGGTTTTCAAGGCATTTCGTCGGCCGGTCGCATTACGACTTTGGGACGCGGCGGCTCTGATACAAGCGCTGTGGCAATTGCCGCCGCTTTGAAGGCAGACCGTTGTGATATTTATACCGATGTCGATGGGGTTTACACCACTGACCCAAGGGTTGTGTCGCAAGCGACCAAATTGGCACGTATCTCGTATGAAGAAATGTTGGAAATGGCGTCGCTTGGGGCCAAGGTCCTGCAAACACGTTCGGTCGAACTGGCGATGGCGCATAATGTGCGCTTGCAAGTGCGTTCGAGTTTTGACGCCGCCGATAGCGCTTTTCCCGAAGACGGTATTGTGGGAACATTAATCTGCAATGAGGATGAAATCATGGAACAAGAAATTGTTAGCGGAATCGCTTATGCGCCAAATGAGGCAAAAGTAACCCTGCTGCAAGTCGCCGATAAACCCGGCGTCGCAGCAGAGATATTTGGCCCGCTGGCTGATGCGGCGGTGAATGTCGACATGATTGTTCAAAATATGTCGGCTGATGGTAAAACCACTGATGTGACCTTCACCGTATCCTCCGATGAACTAGAGCGCGCCCTAGCGGTGATTGAAGGCCTCAAAGGCAAGGTTGAATTTGCTAATTTGCAGGCTGTGCCTGAAATGGCGAAAATCTCTGTGGTTGGTGTTGGCATGCGAAGCCATGCAGGCGTGGCACAAAAAATGTTCAAAGAACTGGCCGAAAAGGGTATAAACATTCATGTGATTTCAACATCTGAAATTAAAGTTTCAGTGTTGATAGACAGTGACTATGCCGAACTGGCCGTGCGCGCTTTGCACGCCGCATATGGACTCGACGACGAGACGATAGACACTTAATCAACGTATGATTGATAAAGGCTAGAAAATGCCGTTAACGCTTGAAGGACCGCGCATACTATTGCGCCGCTTGCGCCATGTGATGGCCGATGGCGGCGACAAGCAAATGCGCCTCAATCGTACGGTTGAGTTGATCGCGGCATCAATGAATGCGGCGGTGTGTTCTGTGTATTTGCGTCGCGGTAATGATGCGCTTGAATTATGCGCTACTGAGGGTCTCAATCCGGAAGCCGTGCACAATACGATTTTGCGCTTTGGCGAGGGTTTGGTCGGCGATATTGCGCAACATAAGCGTTCGCTTAATCTTTCTGATGCACCGTCGCACCCGCGTTTTGCCTATCGTCCAGAAACTGGCGAGGATCCGTTTAAGTCATTTGTTGGCGTTCCGATTTTGCGTGGTGGCGATGTTACTGGCGTGTTGGTGGTGCAAAACAGCACAGAACGGCTTTTTGTTGATGAAGAAGTCGAAGCGTTGCAAACCGTCGCCATGGTGTTATCGGAAATGTTGACGGCCACCGGCGAAGGGTTGGCCGACGAAGATATAGCGCCCGACGCGCCACGTGTGTTTAAAGGTATTGGCCACAATGACGGCATTGCGATGGGCCATGTGGTGTTGCACGAGCCGCGCGTTGAAGTCACCAAGCTGATTAGTGATGACACGGAAGAAGAAGGTCGCCGCTTGAGCAGCGCGATTTATAAATTGCGCCGCAATATCGATAAAATGCTGGCGACGGAAGATGTGTCACATGCTGGCGAACATCTGGCGGTGCTGGAAACCTATCGTATGTTTGCCAATGACCGCGGTTGGCTACGTCGTATCCAAGACGCCGTGCATTCGGGACTGACGGCGGAAGCCGCTGTCGAGCGGGTGAATAACGCCATGCGGGCGCGTTTAAGCCGTCATCGCGACATTTATTTGCGTGACCGAATGCATGACTTTGAAGACCTGTCTAACCGATTGCTGAGAATTCTGACCGGTCGGGCGCAATTGGCGTCTGAAGATAAGTTGCCGCGCGACGCGATTATTATGGCGCGCACCATGGGGCCGGCTGATTTACTCGATTATGACCGCCGCAAGATTCGCGGTTTGGTTTTGGAAGAAGCGGCCATGGGCGCGCATGTGACCATTGTGGCGCGCGCCTTAAACATACCTTTGGTTGGCGATTTGCGCGGCATTGTCGCCTCAGCTCGCGATGGTCATGAGATTATTGTTGATGCTGACCAAGGCGAAGTGCACCTCAATCCGGCCAGCGATATTATTGACGCCTATTCAAATCGAGCACGTCTGCAGGCGCGTCGTCAAAAAAGCTATGCGCGGATTAAACATCTGCCAGCGGTCACCCGCGATGGGGTGGATATTCAATTGAATATGAATGCTGGTTTGATGGTCGATGTAGAAAATCTGCAAGAGAGCGGCGCGCAAGACATTGGCCTTTTCCGCACTGAGTTACAATTTATGGTCGCGGCTCGTATGCCACGCGAGACAGAGCAATTAGCGGTCTATAAAAATGTTCTCGATACCGTAGGTGAACGCGATGTGGTTTTTCGCACCTTGGATATTGGTGGCGATAAAGTTTTGCCCTATTTGCGCACCCGGCCAGAGGAAAACCCGGCCATGGGCTGGCGTGCTATGCGCATGGCACTAGACCGGCCGGGCTTGGTACGCCATCAATTGCGCGCTTTATTGAAAGCGGCGGCGGGACGTCAGTTGAGCATTATGTTCCCGCTTATCACCACAGTGGAAGAATTTGAACGCAGCCGCGATTTATTGCTGAAAGAACAAGACCGTTTGCACAAATTCGGTTATGACGTTCCAAGCAATTTGCGCATAGGTACCATGCTAGAAGTGCCGGCCTTGGTTTGGCAGCTTGATCGACTATTGCCACAGCTAGATTTTCTATCAATTGGCACCAATGATCTTATGCAATTCTTTTTTGCTTCCGATCGTGGGAATCCGATGACCGGCGATCGCTATGACATTTTGTCTTTACCATCTTTACGGCTTTTGTCTCACGTGCGCGAAATGTGCGATAAATATGAGGTTCCAGTATCCTTATGTGGCGAATTAGGCGGACGTCCACTTGAAGCCATGACACTGCTTGGTCTAGGTTTTCGGTCGTTTTCCGTGCCGTCAGCAAGCGTTGGGCCGGTGAAACGCATGGTGCGATCAGCTAATTGCGAACGTTTAGAAACCGCGGTTGGCGAGGCTTTGGCGTCTTCTTCTGACGACCTGCGAGAACAGTTAAAAACGATTGCAGATGCACATGGGGTTAAGCTGTGATAGTTTTGGTGGCGTTCCAATGGACGCGAGTAAGGGTAAAAACATGAAGCAAACTGATATGGATCTTTTCGGTATTGGGCGCATATTGCGCGAAGCGCGCGAGGAAAAAGGCCTTGAGCTCAATGAAATTTCCTCGATCTTGCGTATAAGAGAAACCCATTTGGCGGCGCTTGAAAACGATGACTATGAAACCTTGCCAGGCAAAGTTTATGCGATTGGCTTTATTCGCACTTATGGCAATTATTTGGGTCTCGATTCGGCTGATTTAATCGAACAATTTAAGGGCGTCGTGACCACGAAACCTAGTAAAGAATTAAACTATGACGTTGTCGAGGAAGCCGAACCCATCTCGCCCGTGGTAAAAATTGTCGCCGGCGTTGTGCTGGTTTTGGCGATTTATTTCATTTGGTTATTTGTCGGTTCGTCATCAGAGCCAACACTTGTCGATGATGTGGTGGCTGTCGTCGAAGAAACCGTCACTGAAACGCCTAACATTGCCCTCGCTATTGAAGAAGCACCTCAAGCGGCACCGATTGATGTGGTGGACACACCACCGGAATTTGCCGATGAGACGCCTGCTACGACAGCGGTCGAAACAATTGACGCAGCGCCCACCGAATTGGCTGAAGTTGACGCACCCGCACCAGCTGAGGCAGCTGCTGTCGATGCGCCTAAGTTCACGACCAATGATGTGGTTGACGTTCGAGCCAACCGACGCGCCTGGATGCGCATTGAAAATGGTGATGGCATGGTTTTGTTTTCGAGTGTGGTCGCGGAAGGTCAGAAATTTACGCTGGAGCCGGGTGAGGTTTACTTTTTGGCGACGCGTGACGCTGGGGCGCTTGACTATGTGATAAATGATAAGGTTAGCGAGCCGGTTGGTCGACGCGGGCAAATTTTGACCAAACGCCGTTTGGACCGCGACGCTATTATAGCCCTTCAGCAATAGGCGAATGATATAATGCTGCGTCCTTGGCGACATATTGAAAGACGAAAAAGCCGACAAATTATGGTCGGCAATGTGCCGGTTGGCGGCGATGCACCGATTTCTGTGCAATCCATGACCAATACGCTGACATCTGACGCTAAGGCGACGATTGAACAAATCATCGGCCTACAAGAAGCTGGCGTTGATATTGTGCGCGTCTCGTGTCCCGACGAGGCGTCAACCAAAGCCCTGAAGGAAATTGTAAACGCCGTGGATGTCCCGATTGTGGCGGATATTCATTTTCACCATCAGCGTGCGATTGAAGCCGCGCAAGCCGGGGCCGCGTGTTTGCGCATTAATCCGGGTAATATTGGTGATGCTAAACGTGTGGCCGATGTGGTCAGTGCGGCGCGCGACCATGGCTGCTCCATGCGCATTGGCGTTAACGCCGGCTCTTTGGAAAGACATTTGCTAGAGAAATATGGTGAGCCGTGTCCAGAAGCCATGGTTGAGAGTGCGCTCTACCATGTTGGCTTGCTCGAAGAACACGGGTTTCGCGACTATAAAATCAGCGTAAAGGCGTCAGATGTATTCTTGTCTGTGGCCGCCTATCAGCAATTGGCTGAAGCTGTTGACTGTCCTTTACATATTGGCATCACAGAAGCTGGCGGTTTGACCAGCGGCACCATCAAATCATCCATTGGCTTGGGTAACCTTCTCTGGTCGGGCATCGGCGACACCGTGCGTGTATCGCTGTCGTCGGATCCTGTGGATGAGGTGAAAGTCGGTTTTGAAATGTTGAAAGCGCTGGGGTTGCGCCATCGCGGGGTGACGATTATTTCATGCCCATCATGCGCCCGCCAAGGCTTTGATGTGATTTCGACCGTCCGCGAATTGGAACAACGTTTAGAGCATATTGCTGAGCCGATTACTCTGTCGATTATTGGCTGCGTGGTTAACGGCCCTGGCGAGGCGCGCGAAACAGATGTTGGTTTTACCGGTGGTGGTAGCGGCAGTGGCATGGTTTATGTGGCTGGCAAGCCAGACCATAAAAAGCCGCACAATGAAATGATTGACCATTTGGTCGGACTGGTTGAAAACAAGGCCGCTGATATGAAGGCAGCCGACATGGCAACCACCGTCGATAAAGACCTAGCCGAAGGACAATAGCTATGCTTCCCGTTGACCGTCTCGATGCCATTTTGGCACGAGCTGAAACTTTGCAAAATGAAATGAACGGCGAATTGCCGCCTGAGCGTTTTGTTGAGTTGTCGAAAGAATATGCCGAGATTGATCCTCTGGTCACAGCAATCACTGCCTATCGTGCAGCCCTGACGGAGCGCGAAGAGTTGACGGCGCTTAGCCAAGGTGACGACGCCGAAATGGCAGAATTAGCAGCGCTGGAACTGGAGGGCATTGGGAGCCAAATTCCGGATATGGAAACTGCGCTTGAGGTTCTCTTATTGCCGAAAGACAGCGCCGATGAATTGAGCGTCATCGTTGAAGTGCGCGCCGGTACTGGCGGTGATGAAGCCGCCTTGTTTGCCGGCAGCTTGTTTCGCATGTATGCCCGCTATGCCGACTTGCAGGGCTGGAAATGTGAAATCATCAGTCAATCAGAGGGCGAAGTCGGTGGTTATAAAGAAGTTGTCGCGTCCATTCGCGGGCGAGGCGCCTTTGCCCGATTAAAATTTGAGAGCGGGGTGCACCGCGTACAGCGCGTGCCGGAAACCGAGAGCGGTGGCCGTATTCACACCTCTGCGGCAACGGTTGCGGTGCTGCCAGAGCCGGAAGAAGTAGATGTTAAAATCGAAGATAAAGATTTGCGCATTGATGTATTTCGCGCCAGCGGCCCAGGCGGGCAATCAGTGAACACCACGGATAGCGCTGTGCGAATTACCCATTTGCCGACCGGTATCATCGTGATTCAACAAGATGAAAAATCGCAACATAAAAACCGCGCTAAAGCGATGACGGTTCTGCGGGCGCGCCTCTTCGAAGCCGAGCGCCAGCGTGCTGATGATGAGCGCGCCGCTGACCGGAAATCACAGGTTGGTTCGGGTGATCGTTCGGAGCGTATTCGTACCTATAATTTTCCGCAAGGTCGGGTCACTGATCACCGCATTAATGTAACGCTGCACAAGTTAGAAAAAATTCTCGCCGGTGACGGGCTAGACGAATTGCTCGAAACCTTGGTGCGGGAAGATCAAACACGCCGTCTGGCTGCCGTTGGCGACGACGCGTAAAGACGATGGCTGATCGGTCGCCCGCGCTGAGCTATCGGCAATGGCAGTATGAGCTGAGCCAAGCCTTTGCAGCGGCAGATATCGACAATTCTATGCTTGATGCGCGCGTCTTAGTGACCGCTGTTAACCGCATGACCGATACGCAATTGGCCGTCCATGGGGACGATATTGTGCCGCCCGCGCAGAGCCATCAATTACGCCTTTGGCGCGACGCACGGTTGGCTGGCGCGCCGGTGTCACGGCTGATTGGGCATCGTGAATTCTACGGTCTCGATTTCAAAATCAACCATCATGTTTTAGACCCGCGCCCCGACAGTGAAACACTGGTCGATGCGGTGCTGGCGCAAAAACCAGAGGCCAGAAGCGTTTTAGATTTAGGCACGGGATCGGGCTGTCTGATTGTGTCGATTTTGCATCACCTGCCTAACGCTTGCGGCGTAGCTGTCGATAAAAGTTCGGCGGCGCTGCATGTGGCGCGACTCAATGCGCACCGGCTAAGCGTGCGCTCAAGATTAGCTTTGCGCCAAGGTCATTGGTTTGCCGCTTTGGGTTCTAACTTGGGTGATAAACCACCGCAGTTCGATGTCATCGTGTCCAACCCGCCGTATATTGCCAGCCATGAAATTGCGACGCTAAAGGTCAATGTGCGCGACCATGACCCGCGCCTTGCGCTTGATGGAGGGGCTGATGGGTTGCGCGATTATCGACATATCATTGCCAAAGCTGGGGCTTATTTGAAACCAGCTGGGGGGCTATACTTTGAGATTGGTCATCAGCAAGCCGATGATGTGGTGGCGCTGATGCAACGGTCGGGTTATGAAAAAATACATGTAATTCGTGATTTAGCGGGCCTTGACCGTTTAGTTGCAGCGGTGAAAAAAAAGTGAAAATTTGAAAAAGAAGTTTGAAATAAAATGTTTAAGCGGCTAGTGTCCAAACTGCTTGGAACGCGATTACACAATATGTCTCTGTTCCACAGCTCTTTCATCCAAATCCGCGAGCGCAAAAAATTGAAAAGCGTTTTCCGGTCAAGGCTAGAGCGATCAGGTAGATCGGACACATTGTCTGACGAATCTGTTTAACGTCGTCATATGAATTCAAATTAAATATGAGTTCACGGCGGCACATGAAACAAATGAGAAATAATTATAGGAACGCATTATGAAACGTTCACGTGGACGCGGACGGCGCCAACAAAATTCTGTTAACCGGAGCTATGATAGCAATGGTCCTGATGTAAGAGTGCGCGGCACAGCCAGCCAAGTATATGAAAAATATCAAACGCTGGCGCGCGACGCTTTGTTGACCGGTGACCGCGTCAATGCCGAGAACCTGCAGCAACACGCCGAACATTATTTTCGTATCATGCTGGCCAATCAACCTGCAGTGAGCGAAACCGATAACCTTGAAGATGGCGATGTTGAAGCCGATGTTGGCTCTGAGCAAGGTGATGAGCGCGCCGCTGAACCTTTAGTGTTGATGCGTGGCGAAAACAACGACAGCGAAGCCGAGCCGCGGCAAGACAAATCGCGCCGCCGTGGGCCGTTGCGTCGTCGTCGTAAAGATAATGGCGAGGGCAACGAAAATGGCGTTGAGGTTTCTGGCAATCTTGCGCCGGAAGCTGAAACCGAAGCGCCAAGCGAGGCGACCGTCGTGGCTGAAGCAGAAGTTGTTTCGGCGGTGAACGACTAATATTCGGACAATTAAACTAGTATTTTCGGGGCGCTCCGGGCGACACCTTGTAATGGTCGGTATCTATTCCTAAATGCGAATAAACAGCATTGGAGTAGGCAAATGAACATCGAGCGCTACACAGACCGTGTTAAAACGATTATTCAAGAGGCGCAAAACCAAGCCCTTGTGCGCGGCCACACGCGACTTGAGCCGTGGCATATTCTGGCCCAATTACTTGATGACGCAGATCATCTGGCGGGTCACTTAATCACCGCCGCTGGTGGTGACCTGCACCAGCTACAAACAGCCACTCAAAAAGCTCTGTCACAAAGCGCAACACAAAGCGGTGGCACCACTCAACTATCGATGAGCGCCGACGCAGCAAAGCTTTTGGCGGAGGCGGAAAAGCTGGCGACGGCTGCTGGCGACCGTTTTGTCACGCAAGAGCGGCTGTTGCAGGCGATGGTGGAAGGCAAAAGTGCGACTGCCCAAGCCATGCAGGCGGCGGGTCTTGAGGCGACATCTTTGGCCGCTGCCATTGATCATATGCGGCAGGGGCGTAAGGCCGACTCGGCGACAGCGGAAGACACTTATGAGGCGCTCAGTAAATATGCCCGCGATTTGACAGCTGACGCACAAGCCGGAAAATTAGATCCAGTGATTGGCCGCGATGAAGAAATTCGCCGCACCATGCAAGTTTTGTCGCGCCGCACCAAAAACAATCCAGTTCTGATTGGCGAGCCCGGCGTTGGTAAAACCGCTATCGCTGAGGGCTTGGCGTTACGTATTTTAGCCGGCGATGTGCCTGAAAGTCTGGCCAATAAAAAACTCATGGCGTTGGACATGGGTGCGCTGATTGCCGGTGCGAAATTTCGCGGCGAGTTCGAAGAGCGCCTGAAAGCGGTTTTGCAAGAAGTTAGTCATGCGCAGGGCGGGGTGGTTCTATTCATTGACGAAATGCACACATTGATTGGTGCTGGCGGCGCGGATGGGGCGATGGATGCGTCTAATTTGCTCAAACCGGCTCTGGCGCGCGGCGAATTGCACTGTATTGGCGCCACCACACTGGATGAATATCGCAAACACGTCGAAAAGGATGCCGCCCTTGCGCGGCGTTTTCAGCCAGTGTTTATCGCTGAGCCCAGTGTCGAAGATGCCGTATCAATTTTGCGCGGGTTGAAAGAAAAATACGAATTACACCATGGGGTGCGTATTTCTGATGCGGCGATTGTCGCCGCCGCCAATCTTTCGCAACGTTATATTACCGAGCGGTTCTTGCCCGATAAGGCGATTGATTTGATTGATGAAGCGGCCAGCCGTTTGCGAATGCAGATTGATTCTAAGCCAGAGGCGTTAGACGAGCTAGACCGTCGGGTCATTCAATTAAAGATTGAACGCGAGGCGCTGAAAAAGGAAACCGACAAGGCGTCGGCTGAGCGTTTGATGAAACTGGAAACCGAGCTGGTTGGCGTTGAGGAGAACCTCAATGCTTTGACAGCGCGCTGGCAGGCTGAAAAAGATAAGCTGGCCGATGCGCAAAAACTGAAAGAGCAGTTAGAATCGGCGCGCCTTGAGCTTGAGCAAGTGCAAAGACGTGGAGAATTAGAGCGCGCCTCAGAGCTGGCCTATGGGGTAATACCACAGCTAGAAAGCGACATTGCCGCTGCTGATACGCGAGCCAATGATATGGCGGATAAAGCTGAGGCTGGCATGCTGGAAGAAGTTGTTGCTGAAGACCATATTGCACAAATTGTATCGCGCTGGACGGGCGTGCCAGTTGAAAAAATGCTTGAGGGAGAGCGGGAGAAATTGCTGGCCATGGAAAGCTATTTGCATGGTCGGGTGATTGGTCAAGACGCACCAATTGAGGGTGTGTCGCGGGCTGTGCGCCGCGCCCGTGCGGGCTTGCAAGACCCGCAGCGGCCAATGGGCTCATTTTTATTTTTGGGCCCTACAGGGGTTGGTAAAACGGAATTAACCAAGGCCTTGGCCGAATTTCTTTTCGATGATGAAGCCGCAATCTGCCGTCTTGATATGTCGGAGTATATGGAAAAACATTCGGTCTCTCGATTGATAGGCGCCCCACCTGGCTATGTTGGTTATGAAGAGGGAGGCGCTCTCACCGAACCGGTGCGCCGGCGTCCCTATCAAATTATCTTGTTCGACGAGATTGAAAAAGCTCACAGCGATGTCTTCAATGTCTTATTGCAAGTGCTAGACGATGGGCGCTTAACGGATGGGCAGGGGCGAACCGTCGATTTCCGCAATACGTTAATCATTTTGACGTCAAACCTCGGGGCACAACATTTGGCGAGCCTGCCAGATGGCGCGCAGGCTGAGGACGCACGCGAACCGGTCATGCAAGAGGTGCGGGCAGCTTTCCGGCCAGAGTTTTTGAACCGGCTTGATGACATCATGTTGTTTGAGCGCCTGCAGGCTGGGCAAATGGGCGCCATTGTCGACATTCAAATGCGTCGGGTTCAGGACTTGTTGGCTCAGCGTTCTATGACAATCATGTTGTCGGACGCTGGCCGTGATTATCTAGCTGCCAAAGGTTATGACCCAGTTTATGGCGCGCGGCCTTTGAAACGGGTCATTCAGCGAGAGGTGCAAGACGCCCTAGCGGAAGAGATACTGTCGGGACGGTTTGGCGATGATAGCCGTATGATTGTCGATGTTGTCGACGGGGCTTTAAGTTTAATGCCAGCCAAGAAAGAATTGATCAACTAGCGCGGCAATGACGTCAGTGAATTATTGCGGCTGGCCAGTGTGCCAATGCGCTTGGCGGCCTGTGTCCGGGTTGTTTCAAAGGCAGCCAATTGTTGCGCACTTAACTCTTGGCGCGGCGGCAAATTAAGCGAGCGCGGGTTGACCGGCATATTGCCCTGCAAAACTTCATAATGCAAATGCGGGCCTGTCGCCAAACCTGTGCGGCCAACATAACCAATAACCTGCCCCTGTTTGACTTTGTCGCCTTTTTTCAATCCTTTGGCGAAGCCATTCATGTGTGCGTAAGCCGTTTCAAAGCGATCGTTATGGCGCAGTTTTATATAAAGCCCACTGTCCCCATAGCGACCGATTTTTATTACCTGCCCATCGCCGGCTGCATAAATCGGTGTGCCAACTGGGGCCGCGAAATCTAGTCCGCGGTGCAGTCGCGTATAGCCCAAGATTGGATGCCGTCGCATGCCATAGCGCGAAGACAATCGCGCGCCATCAACGGGTGTGCGCATGAGAAGGCGCTGCACACTGCGGCCTTGCTCGTCGTAATAATGTCGCTCCTCATCATCTTGGTTATGCAGCCAATAGGCGAGGCGCTGGCCGCGATTGGTCAGGGCGACGAAAATGATTTCACCTTCTTCAGCCAGCTGATTGTTTTGATCAAACCGGCGCGTGTACAACACTTCTAATTGGTCGCCTTCACGAATATCGCGTTGGAAATCGACCGAAAATGAAAATAGACGAATGAGATCGGCAACCAAATTTGGGGCGACCCCACTGCTGCGGGCTGCTTCATAGACAGAGCTTGTGATGAGCGTGTCCGCAACAAAATATTTTTCGTTCAATGGCCGGTTCTGACGTGTGGTTTCAAACCGACCATCATCAAGCCGCTGCACAATGACTTTTTGGCGTGGCTCAGGAATCAGATCAAAGCCGGCAAATTGACCTTCGGAGAGTTTTGCATCATCCTCTGGCGGCCAAGCGCGGAACACGCGAACTTTTTGTCCAGGCTGTAAATTGCGCGCGTCGAACTCGGTCTTCAAACTGTCAAGTGCGGCCTGTGCTTCACCCGCGGCGACGCCATTGCGTGCCAAAAGGGCGGCAAGACTGTCACCTTTTTTCAATTGATCCTCAGACGACCTGCGCTGCATTGGCACCATATCGCGCCTATCAAAATTAATCTCAGGTGCTGATGGGGCTGGTTTGGCGCTAAGTGATACGCTGTTGACGTCAGGGGCGAGGAAGTCATTGACCATCCAGCTAATAAAAATTGCTGTCAGTAAAAAACCAAATAAAAACTGGCGCCGCGCACGACGACGGCGTTTTGTCGCAATCAACCGCTTGGCAGCGGTTTCAGGCGATTCTTCAGGAGCGGCTGCAATATCTATGTTCATTGACTGGCAAAATGCGCTGTATCGGGCAAAATTGTCAAGTAATGGTAAAAAATTCTTCCGTCTAGAATTGGCCTAAAGCGCTATATGTGGTAGAGTTCTGCGAGTTTTCCACATGACCGAGTGTTTTATTTCAATTTCGTAAAAAAAAACGGAAAAACGACAAAAAAGCCTTTGACAGTTGTCAGCCCTGTGCCTATACACACTCCACACCAACGGTCGATCAGTAACCTTGGTGTCAAAACTTCCAGCGGTTCATCGCTGACTGTTTTAAGGCAATACTGATCCTTACGAGGATAATAAGACGGTCGAGGCCAGCAATGGCTGCGAGCGTTTTTGTGCCGAAGAAGGGCCGCAAGGCAGTTGTTTGACATTGTAGATATTGAAAGAGAAACGTGGACGGCGGTGTCCTGGCGTGTCGAAGCTTTATGCTTTGACAACAGAACAACGCATTCAACAATTTGTTGACGTTCGCGTTTCGCCACTCTCATATTTGCCTGCTGGTCTCCAGCAGGTCGGATATGGAAGAGTGGGAACTCGTCAGAGACATCTTCGGATGTCTCTAAATACGCAGATGAGACATCTTCGGATGTCTCGCACGCATTGGATCCGCAAGGATCCAGATTTTGAACGTTTAGTAAATTGTGATGATGCGAGAATCAAACTTGAGAGTTTGATCCTGGCTCAGAACGAACGCTGGCGGCAGGCTTAACACATGCAAGTCGAACGAGAAGCTTCTTCGGAAGTGGACAGTGGCAGACGGGTGAGTAACGCGTGGGAATTTGC
>ERZ887849.1425-NODE-1425-length-22411-cov-6.153203_pt1 | contig 22411 bp, 22 predicted proteins | sample MGYA00521267_ERZ887849 | MGnify/ENA primary metagenome ERZ887849 (study PRJEB32303, sample SAMEA104408601) | aquatic metagenome | biome: Brackish water; feature: Pelagic; material: water | place: Baltic Sea | collected 2014-06-06T16:11:00 | depth 2,863 m ... | reverse complement strand
GTTGAGAAGTTCACTGATCTGTTCGGGGCGCGCATTCGTGGTGAGGTCAATATCGCTTGCAGCATCCAGCCGGCCGATGAGTGTGTCGCGAACTGATCCGCCCACGAGCGCAATCTCATAATCTGCGGCGATAAACCGGTCAACGAGGCCCTGTAGTTCAGCAGCAATGGTGACCAGGTGGGCAGCCCCAGAAAAATGCGGGTCCATAGATGCATTCTGCGGCCCGTACACGATGACGCAGCCTAACGCGGCCGATCATCGTACCTTCGAGGGCCAGTACGTCCGTGCGGTTATCCTCAGGACATGCCCACTCCTGCCGACGCTCACTACGGTGGTGAGCCCACGCCGGCCACCCTGCGTCGGCCTCGTACTCGAGGGACGATGCCTCGGGTTGAGGAGACCTCAGCCGGTGGCCTGGTCATAGATCGGACCGAAATTGAGCCGCGTGCGGCCCTCATCGCTCGCCATGACCGTCGTGGCCGGCTGGTGTGGTCCCTGCCCAAAGGTCATCTTGAGGCGGGTGAAACGGCTGAGGATGCTGCCCTGCGCGAGGTGGAGGAAGAAACCGGGATTCGGGGCCGTCTTGTCGCATCCCTGGGCACGATTGACTTTTGGTTCATCGCCGAGAATCGTCGTATCCATAAGACTGTGCACCATTTCCTGATGGAAGCCGCCGGCGGGGAATTGTCCGACACTGATGCGGAAGTAGACCAGGTGGCCTGGGTCAACGTGTCTGATTTACGCCAGCGCCTGGCCTACGCCGACGAGCGACGACTCCTTGATCGCCTCCCCGATTTCCTCGCTGGTGCCGGGTGAACACACCCGGGAAGCTCGCGCGTGGCGGCTGTGTTCTTTGTGTGCTCGCTGTTGTCTCAGTGGTGTTTGGCTGGGGTGGAATGAGTACCCCAGCCCAAGCCGTTGATGAACCGCAAAGCAGTGCAGCGTCACTGCAACTGAAAGACCTTTCCCCACTCGCCCCCAACCGGCGCAGCACGCTAATTCTGTCTGGTCGAATCGCAAATCTCGGCAGCCTTAATCTGACCGAACTTTCCGTGCGGGTCACAATTTCCCCCGAGCCACTTTTGAGCCGCGATGCCATTGAGTCCGTCGGTAATGGCGATACCTCCTACGACGGGTTCGCAATCGGTCAAACCACCAGGGCGGTCACCGATGTGCTGGCTCCAGGCGGGCGGGAGGAGTTTCGGCTGCGCGTGCCTATCGAGCAGATTCCGCTGCCGCGGGCGGGGGTTTATGTGATTGGTGTCCAACTGGTGGGTGTTGACCCCAATGTTGGCTACGCCGTCCTCGCCGTCGCACGAACACTGCTGCCGTGGCTACCCGATAAACCCGATGCGCCGTTAAATCTTGTCTGGCTGTGGCCGCTGTCCACTTGGCCTGGGCGCACCGCCGATGGTGTTTTTTTGGGCGACCTCATGCCGCGAGAGATCAGCTCCGGCGGTCGGTTGGATCGCCTCCTTACCATCGGTACCCAGGCTGGTGATTCCGTTTCATGGGTGCTCGACCCCGCCCTCGCACAGTCGGTGCGCGCCATGACCGATAACTATTTGGTGAGCAGCGCCGACGGAATCACTGCCGGAACAAACTCGGCGGCCGCATCCCTGTGGTTGGAAAAATTCCAGGATGTAGCCGATGAACACCCCTTCTGGTCACTGCCCTATGCAGATGTAGATGCCGAGGCTCTGCTGCGCGGTGAATTGGAACGAGATGTGGTGCGTGCCATCACTACCGCACCGTCGATTACCAGACTCGCAACCGGAAGCCGCCCAACAAACACCATCTATTGGGCCCCCGGTGGTCGCCTTGATGCCGGCACACTCAACCTGCTTTCTTCAGCCGGGGTTTCAACCGTGGTGCTGCGCAGTGGTGCACTTCCGCCATCACCGCAGGTGAGTTTCACCCCGAGCGGCTCTGTCGATATCGACACGCAGTTTGGACCCATCCGCGCAGCCGTCATTGACTCTCAACTTTCCGGTGTGCTGCGAATGCCGCAAGGCAATGCCGCAGATGTGTTAAATGCCCGTCAACGTTTCGTCGCCGAAACAGCCTTCATCTCGTTGGAGAACCCGTCACTGCAACGCACCCTCGTGATGGGTCCGGGTGATCCGCAGTGGCAGGGGAGTCCGCGGCTGCTCCGCGGCATGCTCTCTGCGCTGATCCTCAGTCCCTGGATGAACTCAGCAACCTTCGCAGACCTCATTAGTGATCCACCGAGTTCTGTTCCGCGCAGCCTCAGCGACTATGGCAGTGCTCAGCGTGAGCGTGAACTCAGTACCGAATATGTGTCCCGAATCCAGGGGGCGCAGGAATCACTGGGCGTGCTTCGCTCCATCTTGGATAACCCAGTTGATATCACCGAACCCATCTCGGCTGCGCTTTTGCGAAGTGGTTCCGCAGCCTGGCGGACCCGCCCCACGAACGGCGTTGAGCTGTTGAATTCCATCCAGGACGCTCTCAACACCGACATCGACAAGGTGGCGGTTGTATCGCGCGGTACCGTCACCTTTAGCGGTGACACCGGCCGAGTTCCCATCACCGTGGCCAATGATTTCGACGAACCCATATCCATTGGCCTGCGCCTGGTGGGTCAGCCTGCCGCCCGGTTGGTGAGCGACGATCTCGACACCGTAACCATCGACGGAGGTAAGCGGGCCAGCCTGGAAATTCCAGTGCGTATCGTCGGCGGAGAACCACTCGCCGTCACCGTTGAGATCATCTCTCCGGATGGTCAGGCTTTCGCGGAACCAGGATCTCTTACCTTGCAAACCACCGCATACTCCCGTGCTGCTCTGTGGTTTTCTATCGCTGCAGCACTACTTCTGGTGATTCTGGTGATCGCTGATACGTGGCGTCGATCTCGTCAACGTCGGGTTAGCGCGGAGACCGAATGAGTGCGCCTAACCTGATCCGCTCCAGTGCCGTGATGGCCTCAGGCACCGTGCTTTCGCGAATCACCGGTGTTGCCCGCGATGTTGCCATGACAGCCGCGCTTGGTTTTTACATCGTCTCCGATGCCTACTCGCTCGGCAACACCATGCCCAACGTTCTCTACATCCTCATTGCTGGCGGAGCACTCAACGCGGTGTTTATTCCCCAGCTTGTGCGCAAAATGAAGGAGGATGCCGACGGTGGCGCGGCCTATGCCGATCGCCTACTCACCATTACCGGCGTCACGCTGCTGGTTTTTTCCATTGCTGCCGTACTGGCCGCACCGCTGCTGGTCGACCTCTACGCAACGGCTTCCTACAACGATGAGCAGCGCGAATTGGCAACGGCTTTTGCGCGTCTATGCCTGCCCCAAATCTTCTTCTACGGCGTCTACACGCTCATTGCTCAGGTGTTAAACTCTCGAGGTCGCTTCGGACCACCGATGTTTGCACCCATCGCAAACAACATCGTCGCGATCGCCACCTTTGTTCTGTTTCTCGTCATTGCCGGTACCTCGGCCGCCGCCGATGGCAAACTCAGCACCGATCAGATCCTATTACTAGGTATCGGCACCACGTTGGGTGTCGTGGTTCAAGCCCTCATCCTGCTCCCCACCATGTGGCGCACTGGATATCACTGGCGCCCAAGATTTGACTGGCGCAATGCCGGCCTGGGTAAAGCCGGAAAACTCGCGGTGTGGACTATTGGTTTGGTCGTGGTGAACCAGGCCGGCTACGTCGTTATCACTCGACTAGCAACATTGGCTAACGTCACCGCTGCCGATGAAGGACTCGTCGCCGCTGGCTTAACGACCTATCAAAAGGCGAATCTGGTCTTTATGTTGCCGCACAGTGTGATCACGGTGTCCATCGTCACAGCGCTACTACCCGCACTCAGCCGAGTCGCCCACGCTGGTCGACTCCAGCAGGTGGGCAGCGACGTTGCCGGCGCCATGCGCCTGGTGGCCAGCCTCATCGTTCCTGTCACCGCACTACTCATCGTGGTCAGCCCAGGGCTGTCGGTCTTGCTTTTTGGTTATGGCGCCGCTACACCGGCGCAGGCCAACCTCGCCGGACTCATCATGAGTGTGTTCATGCTCGGTTTGCTGCCCTTTACCTTGTTTTACGTCCTCTTTCGTGGCTTCTACGCCATGGAAGACACGCGGACTCCATTTTTAGTCAGCATCTTGATGAACGTGGTGGCCATCGGCGTTGCGGTGCCAGCGTTTTATGCCGTGAGTGGGGGTACCCAGATCGCAGCTCTGGCATTTGGCTACGTATGCGGTTTCTGGGCCACCTTCGTGGCGTCGTGGATCATCCTGGCCCATCGACTCGGCGGGCTAGAGTCAGCAGCCACCCTGCGCGCCCTCGGGCGCATGCTCTTCGCCGGTCTTGTCGTGCTCGGTGTTGCCTTCGCGGTGCGCTATGCCATGGTCACCTACATCACCGGCAGTGGACCAGACAACCGCCTCTACGTACTGGCCAATCTGATCACCATCAGCCTCGCCTGCGGTCTCACCTATCTCGGCGCAGCGCGACTGTTGCGCATCAACGAAGTCAACGAGGTCATCGGTGTGATACGAGCCAAGATCCGACCGCGGACAACTAATAGCAGCGTCCAGCGAGACTCCACCGAATAATGTGCCTACCCTCGATAACGTGATGGATCAATCCCCTGCGCCTCGGCGATTGACCCCGGATACGGCGGTCAATCGCTACACGCTGCGTGTCCTCATCGCTACTTCAGGTGGCCGCGGCGAACCCAGTGCAGAACTGTGGCAGGCCTATGACCCCGTCCTAGATCGACCTGTCGCGCTGCGGCTCGTACTGGCTGATGATCCCCGGGCCACCGATGTCGCGGCGGCGGCGCGAGCAGCGGCAACAGTCGATGAGCGCCACCTCGTGCCCGTCCTCGACGTTCTAGATCGTGTTGTGATCACGCACGACGAATTGCCCGGTTCAGCCGAGTACACCGTCATCGTGCACGAGTGGGCCCTAGGTTCCACCCTCGCTGACGTATTCGAACAGCGCGAGGGTGAACCTCTCCCTGTTGCCGACGCCATCAACCTTGCTCGCCAAGCTGCCCTCGCCCTCGCCGCCGCCCACCGGGTCGGCGTCTCCCACCGTCGCATTCGGCCAGGGGCCCTGTTGATTTCAGGCAGCACTGCACCAGAAGACGATGGTGAGGTTCGCATTCGTGGACTCGGTGTCGACGCAGCGCTTTGGGCTCCGGTGGCAACCAGCCCCGGCACCGATCCTGATGTCCACGGTGTGGGCTGTCTGCTTTACGCAGCGGTGACCGCACGTTGGCCCGGTGGACTTGCCGACGGAATCTCAAGCGCCCCCACCCATGCTGGGTCGATTCTGGCACCATCGCAGGTGCGCGCCGAGGTACCCGGGTGGTTGGACGATATTTGCGCTCGAGCCATTGACCCGCAGATCTGGGGCCCGTGGGCTGGCCGCGGGAAGAAAGCGCCGTTGGTGTTCGCCGATATGGACGCTCTGCTCGCGGCACTTGGCGCACCGGCAGAACACAGTGACCCCTCTCGGCGGGTCACCTTGACCGCCAGCTTCCCGGTCAGTCCCGCAGCATCTTCACGGTCCTCAACCCTGGCCACACTTGGTAAGCGCTCGCTCGGGGTTGCTGCTGCTATCGCCCTCACCGCGGGAGTAGGAGCCGCGGGCCTTCAAGTGGTGAACAGTGCCGCATCACCCTGGGGCTCCCAAACCGACCCGCTGCCCACCCAGGTATTGACCTCGGTCGGGGATGCCAGCCCAGCAAGTGACGCCATCACCGATTACAACCCTGGGTCAATCCCGGGTCAACTCACCCCGGTTTCGGCCATCAGTTACGACCCGAGTGCAACAGGCGCCGGGGACAGTCCCGAGCTAGCCGAATTAGCCATCGATGCCAATTCGGTGACCTCCTGGGTCACCGAAACCTACTTCGCCCCCGATCTGACCGAGGAGGATGGCGTTGGGCTGGTCGTCGATCTAGGTGCAGCTCGAGCCATCAGCGCAGTAAGACTGCAGTTGGCCGGCATCGGTTCTTCGATTTCGATCAAGGTTGGCTCTCAACCCGATGCCGCCATTGGCGACTGGGCACTGTTGGCTGAAGCTGACACCATCGGCGACACGATCGATCTGCGCTCCCCCCGACCGGTGGTGGGCCGGTATCTCCTGGTGTGGTTCACCCGGTTGCCTCCGGTCAATGGTGCCTACCTCGGCGGTATCCGCGAAGTGGCGGTACTCAATCGCTAGCCGTGCCCTAGGCAACGTCGAACGCCACACCACTAGGCTTGTGGGCGTGGCTGATCCAACCGATACGCAGTTGTTGGCCGCCCACTGTGATGGCGACCCGGATGCGTTCGCCGAGATTGTTCGCCGACACAAAGATCGCCTCTGGGCGGTGGCCATGCGCACAACTGGTGATCCTGAGGAAGCCTCAGATGCCCTGCAGGATGCCTTAATTTCGGCCTACCGTCGGGCGGGGCAGTTTCGTGGTGATTCAGCCGTCACCACCTGGCTGCACCGCATCGTTGTCAATGCCTCACTGGACCGGCTGCGACGCCGCGCGGTTCGACCCTGGGTGCCACTGCCGGAAGAATCCGGCGATAGTGGCGACCGGGCCACCCTCACCGACCGGGCTTCCCTCGTTGATCCCCGCGATGCTCTGGATGCCCGCGAAACCGCGATCGAGATTACCGCCGCACTCCAGGAATTACCCCCCGATCAACGCACGGCCATCGTGTTAGTTGATTTGGAAGGCTGGTCAGTGGAAGAAGCGGCAAAAATCATGGACTGCCCCGCCGGCACCGTGAAGAGCCGTTGCTCCCGTGGTCGGGCAAAATTAGCCCGCCGACTTCAACATCTGCGGAACCCCGACGGCCATGAGACCGTCACACCGGCGAATGGAGGTGAACGCAACGGTGCGTGAAGATTCCACAGACCCCGGAAGCGGTCTGAATGAGCAAGGCCTGGACGCGGTGTCGCCAGGTAGTGCTGATGGCTCCGTTGCGGGCGCTGAAGAACTCGACATTGACTCCTCGGTTGACTTTGGCGACCTCGCCTCGACCCACCCCGAACTTGCTGACCTGTTCGCCGATCAACCCACGCCGGTGATGCCCGATGCCGTGTGGCAGCGGCTGTCCGCCGCACTTGCCCAGGAAACTCCGCTCATGCAGGCAGGCACCCCAGGCAGACACCCAGGCAGACACCCAGGCAGACACTGCTGCCGCATCTGCTGGCGCTTCTATCCACCACATTGACCAAGCCCGCACCACTCATTCAGATACTGGCCGAACCCGTCGACGTGGACCCCTCTTGGCCGCAGCGGCCAGTCTGGTCTTGATAGGTGCGGTCGGTATACCGGTCGTTCTCAACTCCGGTACATCCCCGCCACCGCCTGTCGCCGACGGCGCTCCCATCGTCGCCAGTCAGACACCCGACGTGGCCACCGACGTGGCCACCGACGTGGCCACCGATGTGGCCACCCAACCCGATCTCGGGGCAGCTGAACCATCAACTGCCCCCAAGGTCACTGACACCGTGCCCGCACAGATCGTGGTTGCCTCTGGCATTAACTACGACGGTGACGCCATGTCGACCCAGGTGGCTGACCTACTCGGCACCGCCGGTGTCGTCTCGGCTCCGATGCCAGATCTCAGTGATCCCAGCATGGCTGATCCAGATTCGATGCTGATGGTTGATGAGGTCGTCTCGGCAGCGGGCAGCACACCCACCGGCTACCCCCCCATGGTCGGCAGTGCTGGGTTTACCGCTGATGTTGACGAAATGCGTAATTGCGTCGAGCTCTTGAAGGCGTTCCTCTCCACCAAGATGGCGCCGGAACCGGTCACGACTATGCCGGCACTGGTGGTGGACCGAGCCAGTTATCAAGGGGCTGACTCTGGTGTGGTGGTGTGGTTGAACGATCGTGGCAACGGCGCAAGTCGACTTGATGTGGCAGTGGTCCGACCAACGTGCACCGCAGCCGATGTCGATCAGGCCATGTGGTTTAGCTACGACCTGCCCTAGCCTGCTGCCCAAGCCCGCGAAAGCTCATTGGTCTCCCACCTACCTCAGGAAAAGTCTGCGCGCCTAGGATTGAAATTGTTCGTCGACCACATCCGGCCACCCTGAAAGGGAGTTCACAATGTCTGCCACTGATCCCACCGTCGTGCACGATGTGGTCATTGTGGGTTCTGGCCCCGCCGGCTACACCGCGGCTGTCTACTGCGCTCGAGCGCAACTGGCCCCGGTTCTCCTTGAAGGTGCTGTCACCGCCGGTGGCGCCTTGATGAACACCACGGAGGTAGAAAACTTCCCCGGCTTCGCCAAAGGCATCATGGGCCCGGAGTTAATGGAGAGTATGCGCGCGCAGGCTGCTCGATTCGGCACCACCATCGTCACCGATGATGCCGTTGAGATGAATCTGCAGGGTGCGATCAAACAGATCCGTGACGGCGCCGGCAACGAATATCTGACCCGCTCAGTCATCTTGGCTATGGGTTCAGGTTACCGAGAACTAGGCCTCGAGAATGAAAAGCGGCTTTCCGGCCACGGAGTGTCCTGGTGTGCCACCTGCGACGGATTCTTCTTCCGCGATGCCGATATCGCCGTGGTCGGCGGCGGTGATTCAGCCCTGGAAGAGGCAACCTTCCTCACCCGATTCGCTCGATCCGTCACGGTCATTCATCGTCGTGACTCGCTGCGTGCCAGCAAGATCATGCAGGAACGCGCACTGAACGATCCCAAGATCACCTTCGCCTGGAACAGCGCGGTGGAAGATTTGCTCGGAGACGACAAACTCACCGGTGTGGTGCTGCGCGACACCGAAACTAACGCCGCCCGCGAACTCGACGTGACCGGTCTGTTCATTGCGATCGGCCACGACCCACGCTCTGAACTAATCAAGGGCCAGGTCGACCTCGACGACTCCGAATACGTACTCGTTGACGCACCCAGCACAAACACCAATATACCCGGCGTTTTCGCCTGCGGTGACCTGGTGGATCACACCTATCGGCAGGCAATTACCGCCGCGGGCACCGGCTGCGCTGCCGCACTTGATGCCGAACGTTTCCTCGCCTCTTCCCACTGAGTTATCCCTGCTTCCCTCCCCGGTGCTCCCGCCATATTCATCCCACCAAATCTAAGGACAAGCCATGACAGACACAGCGACCCGAGTGATCACCGATGACTCCTTCGCCACCGATGTGCTCGCCAGCGATAAGCCGGTCATCGTGGACTTCTGGGCACCGTGGTGTGGCCCATGCAAAATGGTGGCGCCCATCCTGGAAGACATCGCCACCGAACATAGCGCTTCCGTGGTCGTAGCAAAGATGAACGTCGACGAAAACCCCAAGACGCCGGCCCAATACGGAATCACTTCAATTCCCACCTTGAACGTGTACTCCGGTGGAGAACTGGTGAAGACGATCATCGGGGCCAAGCCCAAGGCAGCGTTACTCGCCGACCTAGCGGCCTACCTCGGATAACAGTGGCGCAGTCTCTGCTGCGGCTGGGGGATACCGGTCCCGCAGTCGCCGATATTCGACAGCGACTGCACCGGCTGGGCTTCGTTGACCAGCCCGGTCGACATGCTGCGACATCGGTTTTTGATGAGGCGTTAGCAGATGGTGTCCGGGCGTTTCAACAGCATCGCGGCATCCCGGTCGACGGCATTGTGGGTCCGCAAACCTTTCGCCACATTGACGAGGCTCGCTGGGCCCTGGGTGATCGTGTGCTGCTCTTTAACCCTGGCCACCTCATGTCTGGTGACGATATTTTTGCCCTGCAAGGGCGGCTAGTGGGGTTAGGTTTCGACTGCGGTCGTCCCGACGGAGTCTTTGGCGTATCCACCGACGCAGCCATGCGTGAGTTTCAACGCAATGTGGGTATCAACGCTGATGGCACGTGTGGCCCCGAAACGTTCATGGCCCTCGACCGGCTCACTCGCACCGTTGGTGCGGGCCAACTTGCGGTGCCGTTGCGCGAGCAAATCAGTTGGGACACCGTGCGCAGCGGAGTGGCCGGCAAAGTCGTCGTGCTGGATCCCGGTGGTGCTGACGCCGATGAGGAGCTCGCCGATGTTGAAGCACAAATCCTCGCCGATGTCTGCACCCGCATTGAGGGACGCCTCGCCGCACTCGGCACCCAGGTACTCATGACTCGGCCACCTGCTCCAGAGCTCATCCCGGAAAGTGAACGCGCCGCATTCGCCAATGAGACCGGAGCAGATCTGGTGGTGTCACTCCATGTCGAACGCATTGACCTGCCCCGGGCTAATGGGGTAGCCACGTTCTACTTCGGTGACCCCAGCGGCGGTGCTCATTCACTGTCCGGACGCACCGCGGCCGACATCATTCATGACCTACTCTGCTCGCGTACCGACGTCACCGACTGTCGGGTACATCCGCGCACATGGGACCTATTACGCATGACCCGCATGCCAGCTGTGTGGATCGAGCTGGGTTACCTATCCCACCCGCGCGACGCTGCGCGATTGTCTTCCTTCACGTTTAAAGATGCCATCGCCGATGCGATCGCTGAGGGTGTGGTGGCCTACTTTTCACCTGTGCTCAACGATGGCGGAGCCACAGCACCGCAACGGTAAAGGCCACTCCTGCGCCAACTGCTCCCCGGCTAGGCCGCGGATTACATCGTGGTTTGACGACATTCCCATCACCCCTCATCACGCCAACCGCGCCTGTATAGGGGAGCATAGGACCTATGTCTGTACCGGGTAATCGTCTTGATCCTTGGATCAACGCCTACGCCCAGCGCGCACGGGGCATGACAGCCTCAGAGATTCGGGCCCTTTTCGCTGTTGCATCCCGACCTGAGGTGGTTTCCCTCGCCGGCGGCATGCCCTACGTATCCGCACTCAATCTCGATGCTCTCGCCGACACCGTCGCGGACCTACTCCGAACCGAGGGCGCCCAAGCGTTGCAGTACGGCTCCGGCCAGGGCGACGTCACCCTTCGTGACCAAATTGGTCAAGTGATGGCACCGGTTGGTATTCAAGCCCACCCCGACGACATCGTGGTGACCACAGGTTCACAAATGGCCCTCGATCTCGTTACCCGAGTGTTCTGTGATCCCGGCGACGTGGTGTTCGTCGAGGCGCCTTCCTATGTCGGCGCCCTCGGTGTTTTTCGTTCCTATGAGTGCACCGTTATTCATGTGCCGATGGACGAACAGGGCCTGAACCCGGTTGCGCTGGCCGAGGCCATTAGTTCAGCGCGCGCACTCGGCCTGCAACCCAAAATGATTTACACCATTCCCTCATTTCATAATCCGGCCGGAATCACCCAGGGTCCAGATCGTCGCCACGAGATCCTCGAGGTCGCCCAACGCAATAATCTGCTACTCCTAGAGGATGATCCTTACGGCTTGCTCGGCTTCGACGATGTCGGTTTCGGCGACGCACCTCCGCGAGCCATCCGTGCCGACGATGCAGATGGCGTTGTATACCTCGGCTCTTTTTCCAAAACCATCGCCTCAGGTTTGCGCGTGGGCTGGGCTGTAGCACCACACGGGGTGCGCGAGAAACTCGTACTCGCAGCCGAAGCTGCCGTGCTCTGCCCCTCCAACTACGCGCAGATGACGATCAGCTCTTACCTGGCTACTCAGCCATGGCGGGAGCAGATCAAGGTATTTACTGAAACGTACCGACAGCGCCGGGATGCACTTTTAGGTGCACTGCACCAGCACATGCCAACCGGGACCACCTGGACCACTCCGGCCGGTGGCTTCTATTCCTGGCTCACCCTGCCCGCCGGTCTCGATGCCACGGCAATGCTGCCCCGCGCCATCACCGCCCTCGTTGCCTACGTACCCGGCACGGGCTTCTTCGTTGACGGTCAGGGACGCCAACATATGCGCCTGTCCTACTGCTACCCCGAACCTGACCGCATCATCGAGGGGGTTCGCCGACTTGCCGGGGTCATTGACGAAGAACTCCAACTCACCCGCACCTTCGGCACCACCCACACGCTGCACCAGGCGAATGGGCCATCCACTCCCACACCAGATTTGCAGTAAGGATCAACATGCAGGTTGTGGTTCTTGCCGGTGGGCTATCGCCCGAGCGCGACGTATCTTTACGATCTGGCCGACGGGTGGCGGAGGCGCTGCGGACCGCTGCGCCCGACTGGGAGATTCGCGAGCGTGACATCGACGCACACCTACTCGATGAACTCACCCGAATGAGGCCAGACTGCATAGTGCCGGTGGTGCACGGTGCGGCTGGTGAAGATGGCACATTGCCTGATGTGCTGGAATGCCTTGATCTGGCCTATGTAGGTTCACGGCCCAACCCTTCGCGTACCGCCTTCGACAAGACCATCGCTAAGTCGCTGATGCGCCGGGCTGGGGTTTCCACACCGGCATCAGTTTCGTTGCCGCACAGTACTTTTCGTGACCTTGGTGCCGCGGGCGTTCTTCAAGCCCTCGCCGCGCGCATCGGTATGCCCGCAGTGGTTAAGCCCGCTCGGGGAGGATCGGCGCTCGGCGCCAGCGTGGTTCACGAGCCCCAAGACCTACCCGCAGCGATGGTCGGTGCTTTCGCCTACGGCGAGGTCGCCCTCATTGAGGCGTTCATCACCGGTACCGAGATTGCGGTGGGCGTCATCGATTCACCTGTTGGTCCCCGAGCTCTACCCGCGGTTGAAATTGTTCCCGATAGTGGCTTCTACGACTATGCCGCTCGCTACACCGCAGGCGCCACGGAGTTCTATGTACCTGCCCGCATCTCCAGCGAAACCGCCGCCGCTGTCGCTCAGGCTGCCATCAGTGCCCATACGAACCTGCGCCTTCGTGACTGGTCACGTATTGATTTCATCGTTGACCACGCAGGCGTGCCCTGGTTCTTAGAAGCCAATGTTGCTCCGGGTATGACCGAAACCTCGCTGGTTCCCCAGGCGCTCAGCGCCGATAACTTTGATATTGGCCGGCTCATGGTGGAGCTAGTAAAGACGGCTGCCCAGCGCATCCAGGAGTAAGTTTTTGATCCCTGGCACTGTTGCCGGGCAGTTAGTTGGGCGGATCAATGTGATCGAGGATGCGCAGCAGATCGTCGAGATCGGCGAAGTCGATCACGATGCGGCCACGAGCCTTCGCCGTTCGGGCACCGGTGATCCCAACCCTGGTCTCTAACCGGTCGCCGACCCGAGACTCCACCGCTAAAGTTGCATCCAACATCTCCGGTGATAATCCTGCTGATCCTTTGCCACGCTTGGCTTTTGGAGATTTTCCAGAATCTAACGAAACGATCTCCTCGACGCTTCGCACCGAAAGGCCCTCAGCCACTATGCGGGTAGCGAGCTTTTCAATTTTGGCGTCATCGGTAAGGCCCAGGAGTGCTCGGGCATGTCCGGCAGACAGCACACCAGCGGCTACCCGGCGTTGCACGGTAGCCGGCAACTTTAATAGCCGCAGCGTGTTCGCGATCTGTGGGCGTGACCGCCCTAGTTTGGTAGCCAGTTCTTCCTGGGTACCACCAAAGTCAGCGAGTAGTTGCGAGTAGGCAGCGGCTTCTTCCAGCGGATTAAGTGCAGCGCGGTGCAGGTTCTCCAAGAGGGCATCTCGAAGTAGCGCATCATCTTCGGTGGGTCGAATGATGACCGGTATGAGTTCTAGGCCAAGTTCTTGGCACGCCCGCCATCGGCGCTCACCGGCCACCAATTCATATGCGGTCGGCCCACCAGTAACCGGGCGAACAACGACCGGCTGCAGCAGACCGATCTGTTGGATCGAGTGCACCAACTCGGCCATGTCATCGGCGTCAAAGGTGGTGCGTGGCTGGCGAGGGTTGGGGCTGATTTGATCCGGCGCTATCTCCAGATAGCGAATAATATCGGTCGATTGATCCGGCAAAGTTGTTGTACTGGAACGACTTTGACTATCACTGAGTAGAGCGCCAAGCCCCTTACCAAGGCCGCGCCGTGATTCAGCCACGGGGACCAGCCAGTTCTGTAGCCGCACTGCGGTACGCGATCGCACCGGCGGAATCTGCGTCATAGGTCAAGATTGTTTGGCCAAAGGATGGCGCCTCACTCAATCGCACCGACCGCGGTATCACAGTGGGCAGTACCTGATCGGTGAAATGGGTGCGCACCTCGTCTGCCACCTGGGTCGATAGCCGGGTGCGGCCGTCGTACATGGTCAACAACACCGGACCAATCACTAGTTCTGGATTGAGGTGAGCCTTCACCAACTCCATTGTGCGCAGTAACTGCGAAACCCCCTCGAGTGCGTAGTACTCACATTGAATGGGCAGGAGTACCTCTCGGGCGGCCACAAAAGCATTGATTGTGAGCAGGCCTAGGCTGGGTGGGCAGTCAATGAAAATGAAATCAAGGTCAACCGCGTGTTGGCTGCGGTGGCTGGACAAGTGCTCACTGATTGCTTTCGCCAACCGAGTTTCCCGCGCGACCAGGGAAACGAGTTCAATCTCCGCTCCGGCTAAATCTAAGGTGGCCGGGGCAACCCACAGGCGAGGATGGTCGGGGCAATTCACCACGATGTCAGCTAGTCGCGCATCATCGGTGAGAACTTCATACGTGCCCGGCACGCCACTGTGATGATCAATCCCGAGTGCGGTTGAGGCATTTCCTTGTGGATCAAGGTCAACCACGAGCACGTGGTAACCAGTTTCAGCCAGCGCAGCAGCAAGGTTGACCGTCGAGGTGGTCTTGCCCACCCCACCTTTTTGGTTCGCTACAGCCAAGATACGTGTCATGACGGGGCCGATCTTTCGCCAACATGGTGGCTTGGTGGGCCATCATTGCTCGGTACGGCCCAGCCGAGCCCGGTTGCTGTTTCACGTGAAACATCCTGGGTCGCCGGCCAGCCAAGCCCGGTGACAACACCAATGTCGGTGCCGGCCACGGCACCATGTGGGGCTTTGGAATTAGATGTGGGGTTCATTTCTTCCTCAGCGCCAGGTGGTGGACTTATGAATCCGCACCACACGGGTGGGCGGGTCGACCATACCGTGACCCCACTCACTCACCTCGACCCGATCACCACCCATCCGGGCAATCGTCTTTTCTGCCGCAGCCACCTCCGCCTCTGCAGCGGCACCTTTCAAGGCCAGGAGTTCACCACCGGGAGCCACGAGGGGCATAGTCCAGCCCACCAGGCGCTCCAGTGGGGCAACAGCGCGCGCCGTGACCACGGGAGCCTGGATTTCACCAGCCAGATCCTCTGCTCGCCCACGACGCACCTGCACCCGGTTGGTCAGATCTAGCCGGGTGATCGTTTCGGTCAGGAAATTCACCCGACGGAGCAGCGGTTCCACGCAGATCACCTCAAGGTCGGGCCGAACAATGGCCCACACGATGCCGGGTAGTCCCGCGCCAGATCCCACGTCAACCACGGTTGTTTCACGTGAAACAGCGGTGGCAGCCACAGCACAATTAAGAATGTGCCGGTCCCACAGTCTGTCTACCTCGCGGGGTCCAATAAGACCGCGCTCCACCCCATCCGTGGACAAGATTTCAGTGAAAGCGACTAGTTGAGACTCGACCTCGGCACTTAGCTGCACGAGTTCCTCACTCAGGCGGGACGCACAACAATGCGACGTTGCGGCTCAACACCTTCAGATTCACTCACTAAACCAGCCTCAGTGACCACATCGTGGATCACTTTGCGCTCAAAAGCATTCATGGGCGCCAGTCGCATCGGTTCACCTGACTTGGTCACCTCAGTGACGGCCGCGGTGGCAATTTCACGCAACCCCTCACGTCGCTCCGCACGGACCCCGGCGATGTCGAGCATCAGCCGTGAACGATGACCTGTGCTTTGCGTGGCCGCTAGTCGGGCGAGGTCTTGCAGCGCGTCCATCACCTTGCCGTCAACTCCTACGAGTGAGCCCAGTTCGCCCTTATTTACCTCAATGATCGCCACCTGGGCACGATCGCCCTCCACATCAATGTCGATGTCACCATCCAGATCAACGATGTCGAGCAGGCCCTCGAGATAATCGGCCGCAGCATCACCTTCTGCGACAAGATCGCGGGCTGGTGCGCTGGACTCACCCGCGGCCACTTCGGCATCATCATCGGTGGGGGTTAATACATCGGTCACGTGCTGCTCCTCTTCGACGACGGCTTCTTGCCCGTGGACTTGGTGGTTCTGGCTTTACCGGAGCCAGGCTTTGCCGCTGCAGTTTTGGGTGTGCCATTGGCGCCGTTGGCGCTCATGGCACCGGTTGTCGGTGCTGCCTCACTCGTGGACGGCGCCGGGGTGGTGTCCACCGGCTCGGTCCTCGGGTCGGATGAATTGCCCGAATTGTTACCATTTATATCATTATTACTATTGTTCGTCGTTGTTGGACCGCCGGGCTTATTGCGCTTGCTTTTCGGCACCCGTTTGGGTTGCACGCGCACCGGGGCAACCTCCTCAACAACGGTTTCAGCCGTTAATTCAAGTGTTGAACCGCCACTTTTACGAGCTGCTTTTCGGTCGGCCTTGTCTTTCTTTCTGGCCTCCCAGGCGTCAAATGCAGGTGATCCAGGTTGAGGATTGTTTCTAATCACGTAGAACTGCTGGCCCATGGTCCACAGGTTGGTGGTCAACCAGTAAATGAGCACACCGATCGGGAAGTTAATACCGGTCACCGCAAAGATGAGGGGGAAAACATAGAGCAGAATCTTCTGCTGACGCACCATTGGGTTGCCCGGCGCGGTGTTCTTCACAATCAACTGCCGCTGAGTCAAGAAGGTCGTACCCGACATCAAAATAATCAGGATGAACGACAAGATTCGCGTGGATGTCGGAGAGAAACCGCCCTCGATGAGGTTGGCGTTGTTCGCACCCATGAAATATCCGTAAAGCGGTACCCCAAAGATGCTGGCCTCATGGGCCTGAGGCAGTAGATCCGCGTACTGCTGCCAACTAAAGACGCCGGGTGCTGTGTAGCCGGTATCGTCGGGGTTGTACATGGCAATGCCCTGCAAAACCTGGAACAGGGCGAAGAAAATGGGCGCCTGCAACAGGATTGGCAAACATGAAGCCAGTGGGTTTGTACCGGTTTCGCGGTACAGCTTCATGGTTTCTTTGGACTGCCGCTCTCGATCACCCGCATACTTTTTTTGAATTTCTTTGATCTGGGGGTGAATCAACTGCATGTTCCGCATTGCCTTGATCTGCTTCACAAACAGCGGAATGAGCAGAATACGAATGACCACAACCAGGCCCACGATCGACATCACCCAGGTCCAGCCAGACGCTGGGTCTAAAACGATGGAGAACAGTGAGTGGAATTGGACGAGGATCCAACTGACCGCGATACGCAGCCAATCAAGAATAAAGAGGGGATCCACGCGAACTCTCCGTCGTCGTCAGTGTGGTGCAGGTGTGTGATCGCAGCCTACGGCGCTAGGCCGTCGGGTGGCACCGTCAGGGTAGATATCGGGGTGCCACGACCCGCGCTGTGGCACCGGGTCCAATCCTCCTTTTGACCACGGATTACAGCGCAGCAACCGCCACAAACTCAGCAGAAATGCCTTACCAACCCCGTGGATAGACAACGCCTCAACCGCATAGGCTGAGCAACTCGGATGATAACGACAGCTCGGGGGTAGGGCTGGGGATATGAACCGCTGGTATCCACGGATCAGTAGCAGCAGCAGGCGCTGTAATGGCCAGGTAAGCCAGTAAAAAATGGCCCTCATGCCCTGGCGCCGCACGGGTGCAGGCAGCACCTCAATGGGTACCTGGGCAGCAACATCGGCTACTGCAACGGGTGCCGTGGCGCCCGGTGTTGCCTCAAGCGAGTGAAAATAACGGGAGAGGACCCGTGTTAGATCCCCCTCAAATTCCACCACTGAGGACCGTGCAGCCGGTGGCAGCGCTCGAACCACAACATCTGTTCCAGGCCTGACTTGAGGGGCCACCCGCATCGAAGCAGCACGAAGTTGACGCGTGACGCGGTGGCGGACAACGGAATTACCCACGGATTTACTGACCGCAAACGCAAAGCGAGGCGGCTGAGCGGTGGAGGTGACCATAACGTGGGCCACTACACGCACTCCCCCATGGCGGGACCCACGACGGATGGTGTGCGTGATTGCACCCTTGGGGATGAGTCGGTGCTCAGCAGGCAACATCCATACCCCCACTCTCGAGGTGTAGCCATGCTGGCAAAACGATAAACCTAGGCGGTGAGGCGGCGGCGGCCCTTGGTACGACGGGTGGCAATGATGGCTCGCCCAGCGCGGGTGCGCATACGGGTACGAAAGCCGTGCGTGCGCGCCCGACGACGATTATTGGGCTGGAATGTGCGCTTCATGACGCGGGCTCTCCTGTACCTATGTACACAACCTATGTACGCAACAATGGGAAAATAACTCATAACGCGTTTCGCCGGCATCCTTTGGGCCACCAACAGGCTCATAGCGTACGGCCACTGAACTGAGTCGGTCAATTCGGCCCCAGCTAGCACGATATCAACCCATGTGCGAAGTTATCCACAGACGGCCCTCCCGCTTGTGCCTAGAGACCTTTTCTCGCTACTGTCCGTTGCTGGTGCGTCGTACTCTTTAGAGATATCCACACCTGTGGATATCTCTGTGGGTGGTCGCCACACGAGTCACATAGTTCACACTGCTCGCTGCACAGACAACCAGTCGCTGCGCCACGGTGTGTTGGGGCCAGGAGGAAAAAATTGCCATCCAGTGATGATCTTGGGGTTATCTGGCAGCAAACCATCGACTCTTTGGCTGAAACCAGCCTCAGCGCTCAGCAACGAGCCTTCGTCAGCCTCACCAGACCAATGGGCCTCGTGGAGGGCACAGCCCTCATTGCTGCTCCCAATGATTTCACCAAGGATTTTCTTGAAACCCGACTGCGACCGATGGTGACAGAGGCTCTCTCGGCGGCCATGGGGCAAGACATTCGCCTCGCTGTCACCGTTGACCCCACAATTTCAGAAATCGCCGGTGACGACGACTCTGTCGAAAATGCACTCGACGATGTCGCTGACGCCACGTTTTCCACCGATGCTCCCTCAACCACGGCCCACGCCTTCGCCGACGACCCAGATCTACCCGAAAACCGCCCCGGTGGCGGCACCCCGGTCACCAGTTCATCTGAGGGCCGGTTAAACACCAAGTACACCTTTGACACTTTTGTTATTGGCTCGAGCAATCGTTTCGCTCATGCTGCTGCTGTCGCCGTTGCCGAGGCACCCGCCAAGGCCTACAACCCACTGTTCATCTATGGCGGTTCCGGCTTGGGTAAGACCCACCTCCTCCACGCCCTAGGCCACTACGCCCGCACTCTGTACAAGGGCACCCGGGTGCGGTACGTAAGTTCTGAAGAGTTCACCAACGAGTTCATCAACTCCATCCGCGACGACAAATCCGCTGCCTTCCAACGTCGCTACCGAGACGTCGATATCTTGCTGGTGGACGACATTCAGTTTCTCTCCGGCAAAGTGCAAACCCAAGAGGAGTTCTTTCACACGTTCAACACCTTGCATAACGCCAATAAACAGATCGTGATCACCTCAGATTTAGCTCCCAAACAGTTGCAAGACTTCGAAGACCGAATGCGTTCACGTTTCGAGTGGGGCCTCACCACTGATGTTCAGCCCCCCGACTTAGAAACCCGCATCGCAATTTTACGTAAAAAGAGTGCGCAGGAACGACTCACCGCACCACCTGAGGTGTTGGAATACATCGCTTCGAAAATCTCGTCGAACATTCGCGAGCTCGAAGGTGCCCTCATCCGCGTCACCGCATTTGCCTCACTTAATCGTCAACCGGTAGACCAACCGCTAGCCGAACTGGTGCTTAAGGATTTATTCCCTTCCGATACCGGCCCAGAAATCACCACGGCCCAAATCATGACAACGACGGCGGCCTACTTCGGTGTGTCAGTCGATGATTTATGTTCCACGTCGCGTTCTCGGGTGCTCGTCACCGCCCGCCAAATCGCCATGTATCTGTGCCGGGAACTCACCGATCTATCCCTACCAAAAATTGGTCAAGCCTTCGGTGGCCGCGATCACACCACGGTCATGCACGCCGACCGTAAAATCCGACAGCTCATCGGTGAACGACGCAGCCTGTACAACCAGGTCGCCGACCTCACTGCACGCATCAAATCCCAATCCCGATAGGTGCATGACTACACACCTGTGGATAACGTGTGAATGGATAGAATTATTTCGTCGTAGCGTGATCTCAACGTTGGGGATGAAAACCCCTTTGCCTGTGGACTTCTGTGTGTCGAGTGGTTCTGATACCCACCCCGTCCACAACAAGGCCGCACTTATCCACAGGTTCTAATTCCATAAACACGCACTTTGACGTGGGAAAGATCCAGTCATCCCCAGTATCCACCGGCCCTATTACGACGACGAGTATTTCAATAGGGGAGACAATTTCATCTCCATTGCCTGCACCAATTGTGGGAGGTGGTGACACGGGCAGTGGCGGTGGCCTTGCTAGTGGTGACAGGATGACGCTTCAACAGACCGGGGAGGTTTACACGTGAAGGTTCGTCTTGAACGCGATGTCATGGCAGATGCGGTGGCCTGGGTGGCGCGCACGCTACCTAGTCGTCCCTCGCAACCCATCCTGGCCGCGATCCTCATTGAGTCTTCCGACACCGGTACTGACGAGGTCGTACTGTCAGGATTTGATAAAGAAACATCCGCCCAGGTTCATGTGGCCGCAGACGTGAGCGAACCTGGTCGGGTATTGGTTTCAGGTCGTTTACTTGCTGAGATCGCTCGTGCTCTTCCCGCGCAGCCGGTAGAACTCATTCTTCACGACCGGCAACTTGCTGTGCGCTGTGGCCGAGCCTCATTTACTCTTCCCACTTTCAATGTCGAGGATTACCCGCGGCTTCCCGATATGCCCGACTCCTCCGGCACCATTCCCGGTGCCATATTTGCCGAAGCGGTGGCTCAGGTGGCCTTAGCTGCCGGACGTGACGACACCTTGCCGGTACTCACCGGTGTCCGCCTCGAAGTGGCCGGTGACTCCATCACCTTGGCTGCAACAGACCGCTACCGGCTCGCAGTGCGAGAGTTCAACTGGTCTCCACAGCACCCCGGTATTGACACCCAGGCCCTCATTCCAGCGCGCGTTCTTGCCGATACAGCCAAAGCTCTCGCGGGAGCTGATGAGGTGCACCTTGCACTGGCGCAGGGAGGCGAGGGACTCCTCGGTATTTCCGGGCATGGTCGACGCACCACCACCCGTCTTCTTGATGGTGAGTTTCCCAAATACCGATCACTTCTTCCTACTGAAAGTGTCTCTACTGCAACACTTTCTACCGCTGACCTAGTTGAAGCGGTCAAACGGGTAGCGCTAGTCGCTGAACGTAACTCTCCGCTTCGCTTGAGTTTCAATGGTGGTGAGGTAAATCTTTCAGCAGGTACCGGCGACGAAGCACGAGCCGATGAAGCGGTGGAGTGCACCCTTGACGGTGAGAGCATTGATATCGCGTTTAATCCGCAGTACCTCATTGATGGTTTGGGGGCGATTGATTCACCCATCACCCACATGTCGTTTACCGCATCAAGTCGCCCGGCCGTTGTCACCGGCATGACTGAACCGGGTGCACTAAGTCAAACTCAATACCGCTATTTGCTGATGCCTATTCGATTGGCAGGCTGACCTGCGTTATGGATGAGGCTGTGCCTCACCTCCAGGTGCGCCAGTTAACCCTGCAGAACTTTCGAAATTACGACGATCTTCATCTCACCTTCCCCGGGGGTGTGATTGCCATTGTCGGGTCCAATGGCCAGGGCAAAACCAATATTGTTGAGGCCATTGGTTATCTGTCCACCCTGCACAGCCACCGCGTGGCCAGTGATATTCCGCTCATCCGCCACGATCACACGTCGGCGGTCATTGCAGCGGAAGTTATCCGTGGAGATAGAGCACTCATGGTTGATATTCAACTCAACACTGGACGAGCAAATCAGGCTCGCATCAATAAGGTGGCTGTTCCTCGCACCAGAGAAATACTGGGGGTTCTAACCGCGATTACTTTCGCGCCAGAAGACCTCGCTATCGTGCGTGGAGACCCAAGTGAACGGCGGGCGTTTCTCAACGACATTGCCACGCAACAATTTCCGCGGTTATCCGGCGTCATGGCGGACTATGACCGAGTTTTAAAGCAGCGAAACGCGTTATTGAAATCAGCTGGTGGAGCCCGCCGAAGTAACCTCGAGGCCGTGAGCGCGACCCTGAGCGTTTGGGATGAGCAACTCGTTGAGTTTGGCACTGAACTCATGTGCGCACGTAATGAACTCATCGTGAATCTTGCTCCGCTGGTGGTTAGCACCTATGCCGAAATCGCCCCACACAGCGAACCACTGTCGTTGTCCTACGACGACAGCCTGAGCAGATCAGAAGAACGACCCGTTACCTACGATCCTGACGCCGTCCGAAGGGCATTCTTCCAAGCTCTAGACACTAAGCGCCAGCAAGAGCTTG
>ERZ887849.1424-NODE-1424-length-22437-cov-37.471986_pt1 | contig 22437 bp, 20 predicted proteins | sample MGYA00521267_ERZ887849 | MGnify/ENA primary metagenome ERZ887849 (study PRJEB32303, sample SAMEA104408601) | aquatic metagenome | biome: Brackish water; feature: Pelagic; material: water | place: Baltic Sea | collected 2014-06-06T16:11:00 | depth 2,863 m ... | reverse complement strand
GCGCGCGCAAAGGCCATTGCCGCGCGCGATAGCGGGTGACGTTTTGGCGTGATGATGGAAAATTGATAGGTGATCTTTGGCGTGAATCGGCGAAAGGCAATGCTGTTATTATCTGGCCAAAGGCGGCGATGAATCCATGCATTTAACGGGCTAAAGACGCCAAAGCCCGCACCCGATCCGATAATTTCATATTGGGCGGCCCCATTCTGCATCTGGAATTTTGGATCGAAAGCGACACCAGCATTATCAAAAGCCGCTTTGAGCGCCTCGGCAATATGATGTTCGGGCAAAAAGCTCGCGCAGGGGCGGCCTGCCAGATCTGCTGGCTCGATCACCGATTTTGCTAAAAGCGGATCCCCATTTGGTAAGGCACAAACGCAATCAACGTCAAAGCGCCGACAGTGAATCAAATCACTGTCTTTGCCGCGCTCGGCAAGGCCAACATCGAATCGTTGTGTTTCCATGCTGGAAATGACTTCAGGCGATCCTTGAACCGCGACTTGAAAATTGGCTTTCGGATGTTTTTTAGAGAATTCGGCAATGATGGCTGGCAGGAAATGATCACCAAAGACAGGCATTGAACTGATATTGATTTTTGTCGGGGTTGCTTCGCCACCTGATTTTAATAATTGTTTCAGATCGTCAACCTGCTCCAGAATTTCATTGGCCCTATCAAGCAGAAAAAAAGCTTCAGGGACAGGGATTAAACGGCCCCTCTGGCGCTCAAATAACTGGCAATTCATGTTTTTTTCAAGTTCTTTTACGGTTGCGCTTAGGGCCGGCTGGGTACGCCCCAATTGTCGCGCTGCGGCAGAAATTGAACCGGTCTTCATAATTTCGCGAATGACCGTCATCTGCCACAGGCTAATCATTTCATGCCTCTTGTTTGTTTGCTAGGTGTCATATGTTAACCCATAAGAATTATTTATGGAATTAGAATAATTTATAATTTGTATTAATGGAAAATCTCGCTCTAAAGTTAGGTCAATCGGTGTGATTTTTAAATGATGCCGGAAATTTGGCAAATGGGGGATTGCCTGATCTTGATGTGGATCATTTGGGTCGGGGCTATTTCCTTCATTTGTTTGGCGAAGCGTTTGGCTAAAATAAGGCTGTAAAGGCAATTGGCCGCAACTGCTTCACTAATTGACGTAACCATAGTGGAGGAACCCATGAAATATTTAAGCAAGCTATTTGCAACAGCTTTGGTTTCATTGCTTGCAATGGGCAGTGTAGCTCAGGCGCAAGATATGAAATTTTTTCGCATCGGCACCGGCGGAACTGGTGGCACCTATTATCCGATTGGTGGTTTGATTGCGAACGCAATCTCAAACCCGCCAGGCTCGCGCCCTTGTGACAAAGGCGGTAGCTGTGGCGTTCCAAATCTGGTCGCGATTGCTGTTTCGACAACTGCCTCGGTCTTTAATGCCAACGCCATTCAGGCAGGCTCGCTTGATGCCGGTCTGGCAGGCGCACAAACTGTTGTCCAGAGCTACAAAGGCGAAGGTAAGTTTGTGAACAACAGAAAAGACAAGATTCGCGTCATTGCCAATCTCTATCCAGAGAGCATGCATTTGGTGTTGAAAAAGGGAACAAAGCTAAACAGCCTAAAAGACCTTAATGGTATGAAGGTTGGCGTGGCTGCAGCAGGTTCTGGAACGCAGGTATCTGTTCGCATGATCCTCAAGCATTATGACATCAAAGCCGATGAATATGAGTTGAATGTCGGGCAAAGCGCACAGCGTCTTGCTGATGGCCAGATTGACGCATTCTTCTATGCTGCTGGTACACCGCTTTCATCTTTGATCCAGCTTGGTTCAACCAAAGGCTTTGATCTTTACAGCTTTTCGTCTGATGAGCAAAAAGCCATCAATAAGATCATCCCTTACTATGTCGAAGACGTCATTGAAGCGGGTGTCTATGAAAATATTGGCTATAACGTCAGCACTGTAGCGGTGAATGGCCAGTTGATCACATCAGTCGATCAGCCTGCCGATCTTATCTATGACATCACAAAAGCATTGTGGAACGACAATACCCGCAAGCTTCTTGATAAAGGTCATCCAAAAGGCAAAGCCATCCAGAAAGCAACAGCGCTAAAAGGCGTTTTGATTCCATTGCACCCTGGTGCCGAGCGTTTCTATAAAGAAGCCGGCTTAATGTAATCTCACATTCTTTGTTAGGGCGGTCATGTGCCGCCCTAACAAATTCATATCGTAAATACCGCGGCTCAATCAGGGGAATAAAGTCATGGAAAAATTTAGTCTTGAGCGCGCCCTCTCTCTTGAGAGCCAATATGATGATTCGCTAGCCACACGGCCGATTGGCGCATGGCTTGCTAAATTTGTTTTCTTTTTCAGTATTATTTTTGCACTTTATCACTACGTCACATCGGGCATTGGCGTGCCAGTTGATTACTGGCATATGGGCGCCCATATGTCCGGCGTTCTTATTTTGATCTTTATTTCCTTTCCAGCCACAAAGCGCCTTCGGCAACAATCGTTAGATGCCCAGCCTTGGTGGAGCTTTTCAGGCGTACCGATTTATGACTGGCTGTTGATGATCGCTGGTGTGACAGCATCGCTATATGTCGGCTTTAGCTGGTACGGATTTGAATTTAACTTTTTGGGATTGAGTCTGGTTGTTCCCGAGCAGGTTTTGCGCATGGGTGTTCCCTTGCCAATCGACGTGTTTTTCGGGACGGTTCTGATTGTGGTGCTGCTTGAAGCGGTGCGCCGTACGATTGGCATTATCGTGCCAATCATCATTCTGTTGTTCACGGCCTACGCTATTTTCGGCCAATCAATTCCCGTTCAAATTCTCAAACATCCAGGATTAAGCTGGTCACTTTTTGTCAATAACATGTATTTCCCTGATCTTGGAATCTATGGGGTGACATTGTGGATTGTCTCAACGGTGGTGTTTCATTTTGTGCTGTTTGGCGTGTTGGCGCAACGCATTGGTCTTGGGCAGTTTTTTGTCGATTTGGCCACGGTGGTTGCGGGCAGATATACAGGCGGCCTGGCCAAGGTTTCGGTTGTATCTTCGGCCTTGTTTGGCACCATTTCAGGATCATCAATTGCCAATACCGTATCGACTGGATCGCTGACCATTCCGAATATGAAAAAAAGCGGTTATCCGGGGCATTTCGCCGGGGGTGTTGAGGCGGCGGCGAGTGCTGGCGGGCAAATAACCCCACCAATCATGGGAGCAGCTGCCTTTGTTCTCGCCGAGTTTTTGGAAATTTCCTACAGCACGGTGGTCATTGCTGCCGCTGTTCCTGCGGCCATGCATTATATCGGGGTGCTGTCGATTGTTCATTTCAAGGCAAAAAAATTAGGCCTCAAAGGTCTCAACGCCGATCAGATACCGAAATTCATTGGCGTGCTCAAGCAAGGCTGGATGACCGCCATTCCGCTTGTTGTGCTGATTTATGTTTTGTTTTCGGGCTATTCACCGCATATGGCAGCATTTTGGGGCATCACCGCCATTCTGGTTGTTGGCTTTATCAATCCGAACCACCGTATCGGCGTTGGAGATTTGCTGGCAGGGGCATCGCAAGGGGTGAAATACGCCTTGTCGGTTGGCGCGGTTTGTGCGGCGATTGGCATCGTTGTTGGTGTGGTGAATGCTACCGGCCTTGGCTTTCGCTTAGGGTTTATGGTGACCAATAGTGCGCTTGGCATGGGCGAAGCAATTCAAGGCTGGTTTAGCTATATTCCGCTGATTGATTTTTCATTGGATGATATCACGCTGTTTATTTCGCTGATATTGATTGCGGTCACTTGTATCCTTATGGGGGCAGGCCTGCCGACAACCGCGCTTTATGTGATGTTGGCAACTGTGGCCCAGCCAGCCTTGGCAGGCCTTGGTGTTCCGCCGCTCGCATCGCATCTGTTCGTTTTATATTACGGTGTGATTTCCGAAATAACGCCGCCCGTTTGCGCCTCGGCCTATGCGGCGGCCGGCATTGCTGGCGCGAACCCGTTCAAAACGGGGCTATCGGCCTTTTCCTTGGGGATTGGCAAGCTGCTCGTCCCAATGGTGTTTGTCTATTCACCGGCAATGTTGATTGTTCTTGATGATTATTTCACCTATGCCGAATTTTTCCAGACAACCATAACATGTGCTTTGGGTGTGTTTATGATTTCCGCATCGGTCGCTGGCTATTTGCTGGTTTCAATGAACGGGCCTAGCCGTGTAATATTTGCATTGGCTGGTTTGCTTTTGGTTTCGCCAAGTGGGACCGCGGCTCTTTACTCACTCATCTTTGCATCGCCGGTTTTGGTGTGGCAAATTTATGCACGCTATTATATCCGGGAGTCGCAACCAGGAGTGACCTGATGCATCCGGCATCGCGCGACACACAAAAGGCTTATAAATGGGGTGATGGCGGTGTTGGCTGGCCACTCGTCGAGACCGAAGGTTTGCTTGTGATTGAAGAAACGCTCGCACCGCGTTGCGGCGAAAAACATCATTATCACAATCAAGCGGCACAATGTTTCTACATGCTGGCGGGGTGCGCTGTGATGCAGTTTGCTGATGGCCGGCATGTTGAAATTGACACAGGCATGGCCTTGCATATCCCGCCTAAAACCGGTCATGCAATTGTTAATCAGACGGACGACGAAATCCGGTTTCTGGTGATATCGGCGCCATCATCACGCGGCGATCGGCATGAAGTGGAACAGGACAAATGACACTGCCGGACAGCAGGATTGATGTTGCTGTCGTTGGGGCGGGCATTATTGGCGTTTGTACCGCGCTTGAACTTGCCGAACGCGGCATGAGGGTTACGATTTTTGACCCTGCGCCGGTCTGTAGCAAAACCAGCTATGGTAATGCTGGTGTCATCTCGCCTTGGACTTGTGTTCCGCAATCAATGCCGGGCTTGTGGAAACAGGTTCCGCGCTGGCTGATTGACCCCGAAGGGCCGGTTTCAATCCGCCTTGGGCATTTGCCAAAACTATTGCCATGGGTTTTGCGGTTTCTTGCGGCTGGACGATCCGAGCGGCTTGACCCGGTTGCCGATGGCTTGTTCCGCTTAAGCAAGGGTAGTGTCGCCGCCTATAAAAAACGGCTTGCCGGAACGGGGCAAGAACAATTGGTTCGCGATTCCATGTATGTTCATGTCTATCGCGATCCGAAAGCGGCGTCTCTTGATCACCTTGGTTGGCAATTGCGCCAAGCGCGCCAAGTGCCAATCGAGCTGATTGATAAACAGGCATTGCAGGAAATCGAACCGCATATTGCTGATGATTTTGCGGCTGCCATTCTGATCAAACAGCAGGGGCGTGCAAGTGACCCTGCGGGGATCGGAATTGCATTGGCGGAAAAGGCATTGGCAAAAGGCGCCGAACACATTCAAACAAAAGTTCGCGAAATCCATCCCGATCAGGGTTATGGCTGCCAGCTGGTCACTGATCAGGGTGTGTTTAATGCCGGAAAAATCGTTTTGGCAGCAGGGGTATGGTCATGTCAGTTGCTCAAGCGCTTTGGCATTAAGCTGCCGCTGGAGGCCGAACGTGGCTATCATCTGGTGTTACGCAATCCGGGCATTACGATCAATCATTCGGTTATGGATGCCGATCAGAAATATGTCGCCAGCTTGATGCAGGCTGGTGTCAGGGTTGCTGGCACGGCTGAATTTGCTGGTCTTGAAGCCGCGCCAAATTATGCGCGTGCGCGGCGTTTTGCCGATCAAGCCAAAAGGCTCTTCCCGCAATTAAACTGTGCCGATCCGGATGAATGGATGGGGTCGCGTCCCAGCTTTCCTGACAGCCTTCCCTGTCTTGGCGAGATTCCGGGTGTGAAGAATATTATCGCTGCTTTTGGGCATTCGCATTATGGATTGGGCATGGCGCCAGGTACCAGCGAGATAATCGCCGATTATATCACCAAGCGTATAGATCGCGAAACGCTGTCACCTTATCGCATCACGCGGTTCCAATGACAGAAATCGCAAAATCCAATTTTGATGCGATTGTTGCTGGTGGTGGTTTGATCGGTCTTGCGATCGGTTATGGACTGTCGCGCCGCGGCCTGTCAGTGCTGTTGCTTGATGCTGAAGATACCGCCTTGCGGGCGGCACGCGGTAATTTTGGGCTGGTCTGGGTGCAGGGCAAGGGTGCCTATTTTCCGCCCTATGCCGATTGGACAATGCGATCATCCGAGCTATGGCCAAAGCTGGCTGAGGAGTTGCAAGAAACCGGCGGCCCAGCATTGGGTCTTCATCAAGATGGCGGTCTTAGCATATGCCTTAGCGAGGCCGAAATGCAGCAAAGATATGAAAAGCTGGATCATCTTCGCGCACATCAAAATGGTCGTTTCCAGTTTGAAATGCTTGACCGCGCTGCGCTGAAAGAGATCATGCCCGGCATTGGCCCCAAAGTTGTCGGAGCGGCCTATTGTCCGCATGATGGGCATGTGAATCCGCTTTACCTGATGCGGGCATTGCAAACCGGTTTGATCAGAAATGGTGGTGTTTGCCTTGCCAATGCAGCCGTTCGCAAAATTGATAAAATAGGCAGCAGCATCCGCGTTGGCACAGCAAAAGGTGATTTTGAATGTCAAAGGATTGTTCTGGCGGCGGGTCTTGCCAATGCCGAGCTTGCCCCGATGGTTGGTCTGCAGCAATCGCTTAAGCCGCAAAAGGGTCAGATTGTTGTTACTGAAAAGCTTGATCAGCAAATGCCATTGCCAACATTGCTTTTGCGGCAAACCGACGAAGGCGGGTTGATGATTGGTGACAGCCATGAGGATGTCGGATTTGAAACCAGCGTTCGCCCCGATATTGTTAGCGGGATTGCCGATCGTGCGCTGGCGACTCTGCCAGCCTTGGCAGATGTTGGGGTTGTGCGAAGCTGGGCCGCGCTTCGGGTGATGTCAAAGGACGGCTATCCGATTTATGATCAATCTGAAACCATGCCCGGTGCTTTTGCCATATCTTGCCATAGCGGTGTAACATTATCGGCAGCACATGCATTTGATCTAGCGGGTTATATTGCCGAGGCCGGATTAGGCCAAGAGCTTGATGGGTTTTCCCAAAGGCGGTTCAATGTTTAAATCGACAATGCCGGAAAATGGTAAAATTGTTCATCTTCACTTTGACGGTGAAGCGATAACCGCTTTTGATGGTGATAATCTTGCCGCGGCATTGTTGCGTGCTGGTAAGACTCAATTCCGCACTGCTGTAAAAAATGACCCCCGTGGCCCCTATTGCATGATGGGTGTTTGTTTTGAATGTCTTGTCGAAATTGACGGCAGGCCTAATCAACAAGCCTGCCAGATCATTGTTCGCGATGGCATGACCATTCACCGTCAAAGCGCGCCCGATAGCGCTGGCAAGGCATCAGGATAAAAGATGGCAAATCAGCATTTTCAAATTGCCATCATCGGCGCTGGACCCGCAGGCATGGCGGCGGCTCTGACAACGACAAAGGCCGGTCTTGAGACGATTGTCATTGATGACCAAAAAGATAGTGGTGGTCAGGTTTATCGGCATTTACAAGCCAACCGGGAAACATTACCTGCCTATCTTGGCAAAAGCTATTATGAAGGCGCAAAGCTTGGTCAAAGCTTTGCCGATTGTGGTGCCCTTTACCGCCCTGATTGCACGGTTTGGCAAATTACCGATACGCATGAAATCGCCCTTGTCTCGCGGGGCAAAGCCGAGTTGATTACGGCCGATTACATCATCATTGCCACTGGCGCCATTGAGCGCCCAATGCCGGTTCGGGGCTGGACATTGCCTGGTGTGATGAGCGTTGGCGGCGCGCAAACATTGTTAAAACAGGCGGCGCTTGGGGCTGATGACGCGGTGTTTGTTGGGTCTGGCCCGCTGCTATATCTAACCGTATGGCAATATATCAAAGCGGGGCTGGCGGTTCGGGCGGTTATTGACATTACCGGTGCCGAACAATGGCGGTCGGCTATTCCATTTGCGCCTTTGGCATTGCTGCAGCCCGATATGTTGGCGATGGGGCGGAAATGGCTTCGTGATATCCGCCAGAACACCGAGGTTATCAAACATGTAAGCGCGGTTGAAATCACCGGACAGTCGCAGGCCCAAGGGGTGTCTTGTACCCTGTCATCAGGGGGCAAAATTGATATAGATTCAAACCATATATTTTTGCATCAGGGCGTTGTGCCGAATGTAAATCTGACAATGGCAACTGGGCTTGATCATCAATGGGATCATCAGGCGCATTGCTGGCGGCCAGTAACGGATGTCACTGGAAAATCATCTGATGAACAGATTTACATTGCTGGTGATGGCGGCGGTATTGGTGGTGCCAAGGCAGCCGCCATTGCCGGACGATTAGCGGCAAGCGCGATTGTCGCGCGCTGTGGCAAGCCGCGTTTTCTGACACAGCTATATTATAAATTGCGGCATCTCCACTATCTGAGCATTCGTCCGTTTCTTGACCGGCTTTATTTACCGCCTGTTCATTTCCGGCTGGCGCAGGATGACGACACAATCATCTGTCGTTGTGAGGCTGTTAGCAAAGCCGATATCAATGCGGCGCTTGCCAGCGGTGCCAGCGGCCCAAACCAGCTAAAAGCCTTTTGCCGCGCGGGGATGGGGCGGTGTCAGGGGCGTAGTTGCGGATTGGTCGTTCAAGAAATGATTGCTTCCCATACCGGCCAATCAATGGCCGAAACCGGTTATTATCGGCTTCGTCCGCCCGTAAAGCCAATCACCCTTGCCGAGCTTGCCAGCCTTGAGGGGCCATGGCCAGACTAGCTGGAACGAGACGAGCTGGAACGGCTGCGACACGGCCGGTTGTCATTATTGGCGCGGGCATTCAAGGCTGTGCAACAGCATTTTTTATGAGCCAGCGCGGCCAGCCCGTTATTGTTTTGGAAAAAGATCATGTTGGACGTCATGCGTCAGGGGTCAATGCCGGTGGGGTTCGTCGCCTTGGGCGCGATATTGCGGAAATTCCCTTGTCACTTGCGTCGATGGATTGGTGGAACCAGATTGATCAATTGCTTGATATTGATAAGGGGTTTCACCGGCAATTTTATGTCAAGGTTGCGCTTGATGATGCGGGGGCTGATCTTGCGTCTCGGCGCATACAGCAATTGCATAAGGCCGGATTTCAACATGAAATATGGGTTGATCGTGACCAGCTGCTTTGCCGTATCCCCCATCTGACAAAATCGGTTCTTGGTGGCGTTCTGGTTGAAGGCGATGGATGGGCCTTGCCGTGGAAAATCACCCGCGCTTTTCATGATAAGGCGGTGGCGCTTGGTGCCGAATTCCGGACGCCGGTGACCGTTACATCAATAAATAGACATGGCGAACATTGGCAAGTGACAACTGATGCTGGCATGATCGAAACTGATATTGTGGTGAATTGTGCTGGCGCATGGGGTGCACAAATTGCCAAAATGACTGGCGATATTTTACCAATCGAGGCGCATGCGCCAATGCTTGTCATCACCGATCGTCAGCCGATGTTTTTGCAATCGGTTGTCGGGGTCATGGGGGGCACTTTGTCATTTAAACAGCTTGATAACGGGTCAATGGTTATTGGCGGTGGCAAGCGTGGTGTGGCAAATGCGGCGCGCAATTTGACGCAAATAGTTCCTGCTGGTTTAAGCAGCTTTGTGATGACGGCAGGTCGCGTCTTTCCGCATTTGCGTGATGTTTCTATTTTACGGTCATGGGCTGGAATCGAAGGCTATACAAGCGATGATTTGCCGATTATCGGCAATGGCAGCCAATCAGGCATTATTCATGGTTTTGGGTTTTCGGCACACGGGTTTCAGCTTGGCCCAGCTGTTGGCGAAGCTTTGGCAGATCTGGCTATGGCGCGGCAAACGCGGGTTAATCTGGCGCCGTTTTCACCGCGCCGTTTTGCTGTATCGCCGGATGATGCCGCCCGCCGCTAGGCGTAAAAGCTGCGTTATCAGGCTGGGCAATAAGGCATGGTTATTTTGACGTTGTTGTGAATTTATCCTGAATGGCATAAAGCCCCATTGCCAGAGGCAAGAACCACGGATCGCCAGAATAAAACGGCATCGTGCGAAAGGGGACGCCCTGAAATGCGCTGCCATCAAGATCACCAAGCACCATATGTGCTGCTTTCTGGCCCAGCCAGCGCGCCCAAACCGTTCCTGAACCGCAATAGCCAGATGGGTAAATAACCCCATCATGGACCGCCAATTTTGGCAGCTGGTCAAATGGAAAAGCAACAAAACCGAACCAATGATTTGAGATGGCGATATCGGCAAGCTGGGGAAAGATTGACGTCAATCCCCCGACAAGACGTTTGCGCGCCTTGGCCGGATCGGAACTCATGCGGCGCCCCCCTAGCAAGATGCGTTTTCCATCGGGCGATGGTCGGTAATAATGTCCAAGCTGCATAGCTTCGCCATACATATTTAACCCGGGCATCAAGCTTCGAACCATATTCTCGCCAAGCTCTTCGGTGGCAATCATTTCGGAAATCACCGGAACGAGACGGCGGCGCAGCCATGGCTGGCCTGCATCTGTATAGGCATTTGTGGCGCTGATAACATGACCGGCATGGATTACGCCGCGGCTGGTCTCAACACGAAATTCGGCGGTTGGTGATGATGTGCTTTGCTGGCTTACCGCAACCATCTTTGTCTGGGTTGCAATTTTGACCGAAGCCGCACGCGCAATCTTGCACATGCCAGCCAATAATTTTGCTGGGTGAATGCCGCCAATATCGTCGCGCATCATGCCGCCACAATAGCGCGACGTATCAATATAATCAGGAAGGCTGGCCCGATCATAAACCGTCGCATCAATATCAAACAATTTGGTTAGCCTGTCAGCATCACGTTTCATGCTATCAAGCGATTCTTGACGCAAGGCACCAACCAGACGCCCGCATTGTTGCAGGTCGCAATCAATCTTTTCGCTGGTGATGAACTGCGCCAGATCAGCCCGTGCCGCTTTGGCTTCTTGGTAAAAAGCTGTGGCTTTATCGGCACCAAATCTTTTGGCCAGATCGTCGAAAGACAGGCGCAGATTGCCGCTGGTGATGCCGCCATTGCGCGTTGAGGCGCCTGACCCAATTTGATCGCGTTCGAGAATCACAACATCAAGACCGGCGCGTGCAAGCGGGATGGCCGCGCCAAATCCGGTATAGCCGCCGCCAATGATCACCACGTCGGCACGTTCTGGCCAACTATCAATGTGAAAATCTTGCGGCGGTGCCGCTTGCCACCAATAGGGATCAGCAGAAATGCCAGTCATGATTTCTATCCTTTATAAAGACATATTATGCGGCGCGTTTCGGGAATGCATGTGACAAAATAATGCTAGACTGAAATGCGGAAATGAAAAGCCTGGTTTTTGCATTACTGCATTCTTTGTGATTTTTTTATGAGATTATGGTTAGCTAATCATATGAAAGCTCTTGCCGGGGGTGGTGTTATCCCTATCTATGTCCGGCCATTGCCACACCGCCCTCTAGGACAAAGCATCACATCATCATGACGCTAACAATTCCCAAAACCAATCCGCCCGCCGCGAACAGCTTTGTGAATCTTCCTGTCGTTACCGATTGGCAAGATCTGCAAGCCGAGGCGGTTATTTTTGGTGTGCCACATGGCAAGCCCTATCTTGCCGATCAATTTCCCAATAACCAATCGACTGCCCCCGCCGCCTTGCGCGCGGCAAGCCCGCGGATTCTGCTTGATGGTCGATCGCTTGATGCCGATTACCAGCGCGCTGTCTGTTTGGATGATTTTACAATTGTCGATGGCGGCGATATTCCGCTTGAAGGCAGTGATGTTCAGCAGCATTACGACGCCGCCGAAAATGCCGTTCGCTTTGCGGTTCAACGCGGCATTCTGCCTATAAGCATTGGTGGTGACGATGGCGTGACCAATCCGGTGATAAGGGGGCTTGATGCTCTGTCAGATGTCACCTTGATTCAAATTGACGCGCATTTGGACTGGCGCGATGAGCGCTATGGCATTCATGATGGCTATTCCAGTCCCATGCGCCGCGCCGCCGAACAAGAGCATATCACCGCCATTCACCAGATTGGTATCCGTTCATTTGGCAGCGCACAACAGCCGGAAATTGACATGGCGCGTAAATGGGGTGCACAGATTCATCTGGCACAGGATATTCACCGGCATGGCATGGCACCCGTGATTGCCGCACTGCCAGCATCGGGCAGGTTTTTTGTGACATTGGATGTTGATGGGCTTGACCCATCGGTGATGCCTGGAACGGTTGCGCTCGCACCAGGCGGGCTGATGTGGTGGCATATCATCGAGCTGTTCGAGGCGTTGGCGGCAAAGGGACAGATCGTGGGGTTGAATCTGGTTGAGCTGGCGCCAAAAAATGATCTGAACCAGATTTCGATGATTGGCGCTGGCCGGTTGATTCTCAAGCTGATCATGCTTCAATTGATGAAATCACAAGACAAGACGCGGTAGGGTGGCTTTACTGCTGCTGCAAGCGAGACGATGTTCGGGGTCCATCTGAAGGGCCGGATAAGCCCGTCTTATATTTGGCTCTTATCTTCAACTCTTATCTGGCGATCCAATCTAATGATCGAGAATTTGGCTTAAAAACAGCTTTGCCCTATCCGTCTTCGGGCTTGCAAAAAAAATCATCTGGCGGCTGTTCTTCGACAATGCGCCCTTCATCCATGAAGATAATGCGATGCGCCACACGCTTGGCAAAATTCAGCTCATGGGTCACACAAATCATGCTCATTCCTTCATTGGCGAGCGCTACCATTGTGTCCAGCACTTCCTTAATCATTTCGGGATCAAGTGATGATGTCGGCTCGTCAAACAGCATCAGGCGCGGTTGCATACATAGCGCCCGCGCAATTGCAACGCGTTGTTGCTGCCCGCCGGATAGCTGTCCTGGAAGCTTGTTGGCCTGATCTGGGATCTGCACCCTTTCAAGGAAACGCATGGCTAGTTTTGAGGCGTCGGTTTCGCTAAGCCGCAAATTTGTCATTGGCGCCAAAATACAATTTTCCAAAACGGTAAGATGCGGAAACAAATTAAACTGTTGGAAAACCATGCCGACATTTTCGCGGATTTGCCTGACCGATTCAGCATCATCACCAAGCCTGGTGCCATGAACATCAATCGTGCCGGATTGATGTTTTTCAAGACCGTTCAGGCATCTGATCAAAGTTGATTTGCCTGATCCTGACGGCCCGCAAATAACGATCCTCTCGCCTTCATAGACGGAAAGGTCAATGTCTTTAATCGCGTGGAATTCGCCAAACCATTTATTCACCTGTTGCATATGTACAACGAGGTTTTCGTCTGTTTGATACATGATGTCCAACCTCGTTGGTGTTTTGTTTTGCCTTTAGACTGGAATGCAAAAGGTCAAATCATGACCTTTTGCCAGTCGATAGATTTCACAAATGATCAATTACAATGACGGCATATCTGGTAAATCCTGCCCAAGCCATTTCTGCGAAATCTCGTTTAGGTTTCCCCCCAGCTTTTTATGAAGAATGAAAACATTGACCCAACGTAACAAATCGTCATTGCCTTTTTTGACGCCAATAAAACATGGGCTGTCTTTGACAATATATTTTCTTTCCAGATCAAGCTGTGGGTTTGATTCGGTCAATGATGCGGCAGCCGTATTACCGGTCACAAGAACCTGCACTTGCCCCGATGTATAGGCGCTTAGCGTCGCTGCGTTATCGCCAAATCTGAAAATCTTGGCATCTGATGGAGCCGCCTTGGTAATTTCAAGATCCTCAAGGCTTCCACTGGTCACGCCAACGGTCATCCCAGACAGATCAGCAGGCGACATGATATTCAGCGTCGAGGCCGCAAAAACGCCAGAATAGAACGGCGCATAGGCACTGGAGAAATTGATCGACTTGGCTCTTGTTGGGTTGGCGCCCATTGTTGAGATGACAAGATCAACGCGATCGGTCTCAAGAAAGGGAATGCGTTGTTTTGAGACAACGGGCACTAGCTCAAGCTTGACCCCCAGATCCTTGGCAATCAGCTTGGCAACATCGACATCATAGCCCTCATGCGCGCCAGAAGCGCCGACTGATCCAAATGGTGGAAATGACTCTGGAACGGCAATTTTTACGACACCAGATGATAATATTTCAGACAAATCTGCCGCATTTGCAGTGCCTGTCAAACCGACAATGATCAATACGGATTTTACAAGTTTCAATAGATTTTTCATGCTCTTTCCTTTCGAATTAAATATCAAAAATGTTTAGATTTTGGCTAAATCTTCGGCCTCCAACCGGCGCGCCAGCATTGCAAGCGGGTAACAAATGCAAAAATAAATGACCGCCATCAGGGGAAAAATAATAAAGGGTTCAGACCCCAGAACCGGCGCATTAGCCCACCGTTTTCCGGTCAGCATCAGATCGCTAAAGCCTATGATATAGGCCAAGGAAGTTCCTTTGATGATTTGCACCAGAAAACCAACGGTTGGCGCCAGTCCATACCGAATGGCCTGCGGCAGGATTATCTTTTTCAGGGTCGAGACAAAACCGATATTTAGCGCAAAACCTGCTTCCCATTGCCCCGATGGTACTGCGGCGATGGCCCCCCGCCAGACTTCAGCAAGATAAGCCGAAGTGAAAAGTACAAGTGAGATGCTGGCCGCAGTCCACGGATTAACGTCAAGGCCAAGCAAACGCGGCACACCCAATCCGGTTAAAAATAACAGCATTAAAAGCGGGATAGATTGGAAAAACCAGATATAGGCCTGGGCGAATTTCCGCACCATAGGGCGATGCGAAATCGTCAGAAACGTAATCATTGACGCGACGATACCGCCGCCGCTAAAGGCAACCAATGATAGATAGATTGTAAATCTTGTCGCCGCCAGCAACTGGAAGATGATGATCCCGTGCGGCTTGTCAAATATGTCGATAAGCAAGATTTCCATCAGGCGACACGCCTGCCAAGTGTTTTCTGATAAGTGACCTGCAATATTGCCTTCAAGCCGAGGGCGATCAGGCAATATAAAACCGTTAACGTAATAAATACCTCAAACGAACGGAAGGTGCGGCTGTCGATGAATAGACCGGCATGGGTCAGATCGACGACACCGATCTCCGAGATGATGCCGGTGGTCAGAAATAAGAAAATGAACTGGCTTGATAGCGAAGGATACATTTTGATCAGCGCCTGCGGCACGATCAGCGCTTTGAAAATGGTTGATTGCGTCAGATTTAGGGCGGCTGCAGCTTCGATTTGGCCCTTGGGGGTCGAGGCAAAGCCGCTTCGCAGGATTTCTGCAAAATAACCCGAAAAATTGATCGATAGCGCCAGCAGCGCATGACACCAGAAAGGCCACACATACCCAAATAATAACGGCATGCCAAAGGCAATAAAAAACAGCTGAACAATCAGCGGCGTATTGCGAATGAAATCGACATAGGCGGCGGCCAATATATTCGCGATCGGCACTTCGAAATAGCGAAGTCCAGCAAGGCCAAAGGCCAACACAAAGCCAAAAATGCCTGCGCTAACGGTGATGAAAAAGGAAACTGAGGCGCCTTCAGCCAATAGTTGAATATATTCTGCGGAGCGGTATAGCTCAAAAAACCGCAACTCCATATTCACCTCTTTGGTCGATTTTAGTGTCTTTATGAGTCGATTTTAACTTCTTTAAGCAACAAAAAACTTTCATCGTTTCGGGGGGGGTGAGTAAGGAATCTGTGAACAGGCCCGCGCCTGCACCCTCTGGCAATGCTCGTTTGTCATGTTCCCAACGCTGGGTGAGGTGTCGGATGCGGCGCAGTGCCGCCACAACAAAGCGTTTGGTTTTTGGAAAAATTGACCCGCAAATTTGCCCATGGCATGAGACGCCGAACGCATGTACCCTCAGCGTTGCTTGTTCGCAAAATATCGCGTGACAAGATACATGGCCCTTGGGTTCGGGGCTTGGGCTTTGGTTTGAAACTTGGGGTAATGCCCTTGGGGTTATGGCCTTGGGGAAATGGCGCATTCGACAAGATTTGAACCTGTGATCTCTGCCCTCTGAGTATACAAGCCTATAAATATAATATAATTAAAACAATTATTTGCGATGATTAAGTAAAGAAAAAGCTATTTATCGTGAAATAAGGTGAGCGTTTTTTATAAGGTGAACGTTCTTTGTTCTGAATATTTGTCTTTTTCTCTGCCTAATGTTCCGCCGTTTCGTCATCGGGCAGACGCGCTTTCTTTCTGCAGCTTTACTTGTGCAAACAGCTATTTTGTTTTACCGTCTTGTCCATCCATAGGGGAGCCTTGCCGAAGAGGCTGAGAAATCGATAGAAGCACAGACACAAAATCTGTGCTGGCTCGATGATCCTTTTAACCTGATCCGGATTATGCCGGCGGAGGAAACGGGATATGCTTGAGATAGCGCTATTTTTGTTTGTCTGCGTTGGTTTTTTAAAGGAAATTGGCGTTGGCTCGTAATATTATTGTTGATGAACTTCTAACATTTATCGCGGAACAGAATCCATCAGATGATGCGTTCAATGCGTTGGCGTTGCAGATTTTTGCCTTCCAATTCCAAAATAACCGGCCATATGCATCATTTGTGCGCTCTTGTGGTAAGACCCCATCAACTGTTAAGCGATGGTGGGATATTCCTCCCGTTCCCATAAATGCGTTTAAGACACTCGATCTGACCTGCTGTCCACCGGCAACTGCTGCTGCTGTCTTCATGACCAGTGGCACTACTCAGAACGGACTGCGTGGTAGAAGTTATCACGCCGCGCTTGAGGTCTATGATGCCTCGATGAGACGCCATTTTGCCGAGCGTTTCATGCGGGGAGACAGCCATCTGTCGATGGGAATTTTGTTTCCAGAGCCTGAAATAATGCCCAACTCTTCACTCGCACATTACCTTAATCTTGCCATAAAGACATTTGGCACATCAGACAGTGAGTGGTTGATCGGCGCTGATGGCATTGATTTGCCGCGCCTGATAAGCGCTTTGGAGCGCGCTGAAGCAACCGGCGAAAGCTACGCTTTACTTGGGGCAAGCTTTAGCTTCGTTCATGCAATCGATGCATTGCAGGAACAGGGGCGCCGCTTTCACTTACCGCCGGGTAGCCGAATTCTTGATACTGGTGGCTTTAAGGGTCAATCCCGCGACATTGAGCTTGATGCGTTTTATGATGCGCTTTGCCATACCTTTGGCGTTGCCCGTAGCCATTGTATTGGCATGTATGGCATGACCGAACTCTCGTCACAATTCTATGACGATGGCAATTTGACCTGTCCATCGGTTAAGTCAGGGCCACATTGGATGCGGAGCCGAGTAGTCAATCCGCTGACTGGAGTATCGGTGCCGAAGGGCCAAACGGGCGTTCTGGCCCATACTGACCTTGCGCATTACAATATTGTCACCACCATTCTCACCGAAGATGCCGCTGTCGAAGTTGATAATGGATTTTTGCTTCTTGGGCGGGTCGAAGGTGCCGAAGCTGTCGGCTGTTCAATGGCGGTTGATGAATTTCTCAAAGCGACGGCAGGGTGCTGACCCAACATGATTGAGCGCGCTTGCTATCTTCCCGGCCTTGATCCTTCGGCCATCTCATGGCGAAATCTGACTTTTGCGCGTGGTGGAGACACCGCCCTTGAGGTTGCGGTTCCATTACTGACGGAACAGGACATCAACAATCTTGTAACCCATGTTCGCGAGCAAGCCGCAACGCATTTGCGACCAATGTCAGTTACGCAAATTGTAGAGGTAATTGACGCTGTCATTGCGCGTCTACTCGATCGGCAAGACCCGTATCGTCAACGAATGGAGCAGGCGCTTCCTGCCATCACCGGATATGACTGTGAGATGATTTGTCGTGGATTGACGCAATATCTTAAAACATTTCGCAAACCAGAACTGTTGCGCTTTTTAGCCGAGGATTTTCCAAACCCTAACATTCTTGATGATTTTCAACCGCTCACGAAAGGCGGTTATGGAAAAGCATTTGGGCCACCTGCATTGGCTCATATTTGGGCGGGAAACGTTCCTGCATTGCCGCTATGGAGCCTTGTTTGTGGCTTGCTAGTAAAGTCTGGCAATATTGGAAAAATATCCAGTGCAGAGCCACTTTTTGCGACCTTATTTGCCAAAACGCTGGCAGAGGTGGCCCCCGAGCTTTCCGACTGTCTGGCCGTTGTGTGGTGGCAGGGTGGAGATGAAGCATCAGAACGCGCCATGGTTCAGGCAACAGACCTTACACTGGCGTATGGTGGCATTGACTCCCTGACGGCAATACGTAGCCGGATGCCAGCGGGCAAGCGCTTGTTGGAGTTTGGCCACAAGACCAGCTTTGCGATGATTGGCGCTGCCGCGCTTGATTCAGCCAAGGCAGCCGATACTGCTCAACGCGCGGCCTTTGATATTGCCCGTTATGACCAGCAAGGATGTTTTGCGCCTCATGTGGTTTTTGTTGAAAGAGGAGGTAGCGTCTCACCGCGAAGATTTGCGAACTACCTAGCAGGGGCTTTAACCGCCTATGGAAAGCGCTATCCGCGTCGTGAGCTGACTTTGGCAGAAGCCAACAGCGTGGTTGCCTGGCGCCAGCAGGAGGAATTCTCTAACGGCGCTGAAGTTTTAAGCGAAGCTCTTGGTGACTGGGGCGTGTCCTTTTACGATAATGGCGGAAGTTTTGGCCCATCCTGCCTCAACCGTTTTGTCAGGGTAATCGCTGTTGATGATTTGGCGATGGTGCCAAGCAAAGTCGTTCCTTATCGAGCGATGCTTCAGACTGTTGGTATCGCGGTACCACCAGACGATCTGTTTAAATTGGCAAGGCTGCTTGGCGAGGTGGGCGTAACCCGTATAGCGGCGCTTGGTGACATGACAACACCTGAAGCGGGCTGGCATCATGATGGTCGTTTTAATTTATCTGACCTAGTGAATATTGCTGAAATCGACACACGTGCGCCACTGGCCGCTGACAAACTGGCCTTTTACGATGACTGATCGATTGAGCTTCCTCAAAATTGATCAAGTCGGTTTTGCTTATCACGGCGATGCCCCCATTTTGGCAGACGTCAGTTTGTCATTGGCACCCGGTGACTTTCACTGTTTGGTTGGGCGTAGTGGCTGCGGCAAAACCTCGTTGCTGAAAATTGTGGGAGGCTTACTGACGCCGACATCGGGGAGCGTTTCTATCACTGGCATGCCCGTGAATGGCCCATCGCGTCAAGTTGGCTTTGTCTTTCAGACACCAAGCCTGCTTGAGTGGCGCACTGTGCTGGATAACGTACTATTACCCATTGCGTTGCACCGTTCAGTAAATCCGTCTGATTACGACCGAGCAAATGATTTGCTTTCCCAAATGGGTATCGAAGATCATGCTGAGCGTTATCCGCATCAGCTATCCGGCGGGCAACAAAGCCGTGTTGCACTTGCCCGCGCCCTTATAACAGAGCCTTCTTTATTGTTGATGGATGAACCTTTTGCCGCCCTCGATGCGATTACCCGCGAGGATTTGCAGAATGATTTGTTGTGGCTCGCCCAGACACAAGGCACCACTATTCTTTTTGTTACACACGATATCGCCGAGGCTGTCTATCTGTCCAGCCATGTCTCAATAATGCAAGCTGGCTGTATTGCCCGTAGCATGACCATTGACCTGCCCAACCGACAGCAGGGCGGCGGGCGCTATCACCCAAAGATCATCAAACTTTGCAATGAGATCAGAGCGGCCCTAATGCCTATAGCTGGGGCGCGCATGCCATGATTGGATCGCGTCTTACCTCAATTAGCCTTCTAGTAGTTCTTGTTCTGATTTGGGAAGGGTGGTTGGCGCTGACTGATGTTTCAGCGCTTCTGGTGCCTCCACCGTCAGCGGTCATGGTAGTGCTGTGGACGGGGCTAACTCAGGGTTTCCTATGGCCTCATATCTGGGTTACCGTCATCGAGACGCTTTTGGGTTTCGCCTTGGGCAGCACAATCGGCTTTGCATTCGGGGTGCTGCTGAGTGAGGTAAGCTTTCTTCGCCGGATCGTCTGGCCCTATATCCTAGCGAGTCAGGTCGTGCCCAAGCTGGCGCTTGGGCCAATCTTGATTGTATGGTTTGGTTTTGGACTGACCTCGATCATTATCATTACAGCGTTGATTTGTTTTTTTCCATTGCTGGAAAATACTGTCACAGGTGTTCGCTCGGCACCGCCCGATCAACGTGATCTATTCCGTGTGCTGGGGGCAACCCGTATGCAGACCTTGTTTCGGCTCAAGATTCCGGCAGGGTTGCCGCTGATCCTGGCAGGTGTTCGAGTCGCTGTGGTGCTGGCGCTGGTGGGGGCAGTCGTGGGTGAGTTTATTTCTGGTGGTCAAGGTCTTGGCGCCAGTATCATTGCAGCACAGGGAATGATGGACACCACGCTGATGTTCGCACTCTTTATTATCATCACCATAATAGGAATGCTATTTTACCAACTAACAATTATAATTGAACGCCGGCTACTTCGTGGCTGGCAGCGAAGGAATGAGACATAATGTTACGTTTAACAACCACTATATTGGCCCTTATTCTGACCTTTTCGCATGCCTTTGCAGATGAATTGGACAAAATCACGATTGCTGGCTGGAGCAAACCCATCAGCGAGATTACGAATATTCTGGCTGAACCCGATAAGGGGTTTTTTAAGGCTGAGAAGATTGAGCTTGGCTATATTTCTGGCACCGGCGGTGGCTCTGCACTTACCAATATGTTGTCGGGGGCTGCCGATGTTGCGTTTACGGACCCGTCCTCGCTTTATCAAGCGCTAAGCCGCGGTGAAGATTTGGTAGCGATATACAACATCTATCCACAGAACGTCTTTAATGTGGTGGTGCCAGTCGGGCGCGGCATCACAACAACAGCTGATCTAAAGGGCAAGACTATCGGCGTATACAGCCTCAACAGTGGCACAAGACAAAATCTTCTTTTTCTGTTGCACAAGGCTGGATTAAACGAAAGTGACGTCAATATTCAAGTCACTGGTTTGCTTAATTTTGCGCCGGTAATTCAAGGACAGGTTGATGCTACCGCCGCAACAGATACGGGTTTGTACGTTGGCAAGCTGAAGGGCCTAGGCGATGTGACTGTTATCAATGTGGCTGATAGCCTTAATGTGCCAAGCGACCTTTTTGTGGTCACACGAGGCTATTACAAGGAAAATAAATCCGTGCTTCGCCGCTTTCTCAAAGCCTATCGCAACAGTACCCAATGGATGATTGATAATCCAGAAGACGCCGCCAAGATCGCCGTGACCCGCGCGATCAATGGTCGCGACGAAAAGGTCAATCTTGAGATTATCAAGCTAAGGAATATTTCCGCCCAATCAGAGACAACGCGCTCAAAGGGGCTTGGACATTTTGACCTTGAGGTTCTGCAAGACGGTGCCGACACCTTTTTTGCCCAGGGGCTGATTTCTTCCGCAATTGATATGACCCAAGTGGTCAAAACGGATCTTATCCCGGAGTAATCTAATGAATTTTGCTGGTAAAACAGTTTTAATCACCGGCGCCAGTCGTGGTATCGGCGCCGCAATCGCTGAGGCTTTTGCCGCGGAAAACGCGTCGGTCGTTGTCAATTACTTACAGAATGTGCAAGCGGCTGAAGCTACCGTCGCCGCCTGCAATGCCAAGGGTGGAAATGCGCTGGCGGTTCAGGCTGATGTAACAGATCCGGTTGAAGCGCGCCGACTGGTTGCAAAAACGGAGGGTGTTTTTGGCAAGATTGATGTGCTGGTGCATAATGCCTTCGCGCCATTCATCTTTTCGGCTGAGCAACGCAAGTTGTTTTGGGATCTCGATTGGGACGCGTTTCAGGCGCAAATTGATGGCTCGGTCAAGGCCGCACATGGAATGGTACAAGCCGTATTGCCCAAAATGCTGGAGCGCGCAGAAGGCACAATAATCACGATTGCTACTAATTTGATTGCTAACCCCCTTGTTCCCTATCACGACTATACAACCGCAAAGTCGGCACTGGTTGGCTTTAGCCGAAATTTGGCTATGGAACTCGGGCCGTTGGGAATACGGGTCAATACTGTCTGCCCCGGCTTGGTTTATCCGACAGCGGCAAGTCGTCACGTCAAGGAAAAGTTGAAAACGTCCCTGATTGCGCAAACACCGATGCGGCGCATCGCCACACCAGAAGATGTCGCCGGGCCGGTACTTTTTCTCGCCTCTAGCTGGGCAAGATTTATGACTGGGCAAACCTTGTATGTTGATGGTGGCGTGATAATGCGATGAGGCTTTTGACAACATCAATGATAAGGACATAACAAAGAAGCTGATCCGCCGGATGTCACAGTCCGCCCAGATAGCACTGGTAAAAACCTAGGGAATCCGCTGGTTTTGGATTTATAGGTGACAAGGGGCAGACAAATGACCTGTCCTTATTAATCAATTGATAACATGTAGTAAAATGGTGCACTCGACATGCAGTCATTACCTTACAGAAGCATCAACCCTTAGGGACA
>ERZ887849.1415-NODE-1415-length-22549-cov-10.166222_pt1 | contig 22549 bp, 23 predicted proteins | sample MGYA00521267_ERZ887849 | MGnify/ENA primary metagenome ERZ887849 (study PRJEB32303, sample SAMEA104408601) | aquatic metagenome | biome: Brackish water; feature: Pelagic; material: water | place: Baltic Sea | collected 2014-06-06T16:11:00 | depth 2,863 m ... | reverse complement strand
GATTTACTTGACCAACAGCCAGTTGATTTTATTATTGATTTTTCTTCCACAGAAGGAATTTATACTTACGGAAAAATTGCTAATGAACGAAATATTAAAATTATTTCAGCCATATCGCATTATACAGAAAAGGAAATTGAGTTTTTGAAAGAACTTTCTAAAACAAGCGTTGTGTTTTGGTCGCCAAATATTACATTGGGCGTAAATTATTTACTTTTTGCTTCAAGGTATTTGAAAAAAATTGCACCTTGGGTGGACATTGAAATTATTGAAGAGCATTTTAAGGACAAACAAGGAATGTCAGGAACTGCTATTAAAATTGCAAATGCCTTAGACATTGGCAAAGAAGAAATTAAAACTATTCGTGCAGGTGGAATTGTAGGCAAACACGAAGTTATTTTTGGGTTTCCTTATCAAACTGTACGACTTATACACGAAAGTATTTCAAGAGAAGCCTTTGGGAACGGTGCATTATTTGTTGCTCAAAATCTCGTAAGCAAAAAAGCAGGACTATATAATTTTGAAGACGTTCTATTACCTTACTTAGCTTCTTAAAATATGACTATATCAATTATAATTACTATTTCTATATTACTATTATTAGCATATGTATTTGATATAACAGCTTCTAAAACAAAAATACCGTCAGTAATATTACTTTTACTTTTAGGATTTGGTGCGAAATTTATTACGGAAAGTCTAAATATTTCTGTGCCAAAGTTAAATCCAATTTTACCTATTTTAGGCACAATAGGATTAATTCTCATTGTTTTAGAAGGCTCGTTAGAATTGGAAATCAACAAATCAAAACTACCTTTAATTCTCAAATCTTCAATTGTTGCATTAATTCCTTTACTTGTTATCAGTTTTGCAATTGCATACTATTTAAATAATTTTGAGCAATTACCACTAAAATTAGCTTTAGCAAGTGCAATACCAATTGGAATAATAAGTAGTGCTATCGCCATTCCGAGTGCAAGAAATTTAATGAACAATGAGAAAGAATTTATTACTTACGAAAGTAGTTTATCGGATATTTTTGGCGTGATATTTTTTAATTTCATAACACTAAACGACAATATCGGCTCAAAAACATTTGGTCATTTCTTTTTAGAATTATTAACTATGTTGGCAGTATCATTTGTAGCAACACTTTTATTGGCAGGTTTTTTAAATAAAATCAAACACCATATAAAGTTTGTACCAATGATAATTTTGGTATTATTAATTTATGGTATTGCAAAATTATTTCATTTGCCAGCACTTATATTTATTCTAATTTTTGGTTTATTCATAGGCAACATTGATGAATTAAGACAGTATAAATTTATTCAAAAATTTCACCCTGTAAATTTCACTAAGGACGTACATAAGTTCAGAGAGATAACCACAGAATTAGCTTTTTTAATTCGGGCTTTATTTTTTATGCTATTTGGTTTCTTAATAGATATTTCAGACGTGTTAAATTCTGAAACAATTTTATTCGCACTTTGCATAACCTTGGGAATATTTATAGTCAGATTTATTGTACTCAGAATATTTAAATTACAAACTAACCCGTTGATTTTTATTGCACCTCGTGGCTTAATTACTATTCTTCTATTTTTATCAATACCAATAAGTCAACAAATAGAACAAATTGACAAATCTTTAATAATACAAGTTATAATATTATCTGCATTGATTATGATGATAGGTTTGATGCGTTACAAAAAACCACAAATTGAGAATATAAATGAGAGCCACTAAACTATTTAAAGAATTTTTTGACAGCGAAAAAGCAGGTGGACTTATTTTAATTGCTTGTACCATTTTGTCTCTGACACTTGCCAACTCAAATTTCGGAACAAATTATCACGATTTTTTTCAAACACAATTTGCAGGACACAGTTTTGAACATTGGATTAATGACGGACTAATGACTATTTTCTTTTTGCTCATTGGTTTGGAGTTAGAAAGAGAAATTTATCAAGGCGAACTTTCAAACATTAAAGACGCTTTATTACCAATTTTTGGAGCATTAGGCGGTATGTTTGTACCAGCAGGAATATTTTTGCTGTTCAATTTTGAAACAACAACACAATCAGGTGCGGGAATTCCTATGGCGACAGACATTGCTTTTGCTTTGGGAATATTATCGCTATTAGGCAATCGAGTGCCTACTTCTTTAAAAGTATTTTTAACAGCATTAGCAGTTATTGATGATTTAGGAGCAATTATCATTATTGCAATTTTCTACACAAAAACCTTACTTTGGACAAACTTATTTATTGCATTAGGAATTTTTGCTTTGCTTTTGGTATTCAACAGAATGAAAGTAAGAAACCTAATCCCATATTTAATTGGTGGAATTGCAATGTGGTATTTTATGCTTCATTCAGGCGTTCACGCCACCATTACAGGAGTTTTGTTAGCATTTGCAATTCCTTTTGGCAACGGAGACGAGAAATCAACTTCCTATATTTTGCAACATTTTTTACATAAACCAGTAGCGTTTATCATATTGCCTATTTTTGCATTAGCTAATACAGCCATAGTTTTTAGTGGCGACATTGCACAAACATTGACAGAAAATAATAGTTTAGGAATTGCACTTGGCCTTATTGTTGGTAAACCTTTGGGCATTTTCCTTATGACATTTTTAGCAGTAACTTTTGGACTTTGTAAACTACCAACAGACCTAAATTGGAAATCAATTTTTGGAGTTGGTCTATTAGCAGGAATTGGATTTACAATGTCAATTTTTGTAACCTTGCTTGCATTTGACAACGAAACAATCATAAACAACTCAAAATTAGTAATTTTAATTTCGTCTTTGACAGCGGGACTTTTAGGATTTCTAACATTGAGAATGACATTAAAAACAGAAACGAATGACGAAAACTGAAATAAGGGCAGCAGGTAACAGGGGTTTGAACGCAATGGGGGCAGAAGTAGTAAATTCAACATTTGTACTTCTATTGAACTTTTGTGGTTTAACGAATATTTGTGCTTCTATTCCCCCACTGCGTCAAGCCCCAAAACGTTAGGCGACACTTTCGAGCGACAGAAAACAGAAAAAATAATAGCTATTTTATTAATGAATACCATTAATTGGTATATTTGTAAAAAAATATAAAATTATGGCACGAAATACATCAATTTTAATCGGAGAATATTACGAAAATTTTATAAACAGACAAATTGCAACTGGAAAATATAATTCAGTAAGTGAAGTTGTAAGAACTGCATTGCGACATTTTGAACAGGAAGAGATTCAAACTAAATCTCTAATTACAGAATTAGAAATCGGAGAAAAAAGTGGAAAAATTAGAGATTTTAACCGAGCAGAAAACCTAAAACGGTTAAACGAAAATTTCCAAAAGTAATGGCTGAATATGTCATAAGTGAAAAAGCACTTGAAGATTTGAATAATATATGGATTTACACAGCAGAAAATTGGTCTATTGAACAAGCAAACCGATATTATAATTTGATTGTGGATGAAATAGAATATGCTGTCGAAAATTTTGAAACTATGAAAGATTTCGGAAGTATAAGAAAAGATTACCGATATTCAAAAGTTAAATCATATTTAGTATTTTGCAAAAGAGTAGAAAACTCTGAAATGGAAGTTGTAAGGATTTTGCACGAAAAAATGGATATTAAAAATAGAATTAAAGATTAAAAAAAGCTATTGCACAACAGTCGTTTGGCAAGATTGCTAATTTTGTAGTAAATTCACGTTTGCTTGCCGATAGAAATATTAACTTATTGAAAAAACAAATAGTTATAAAACTTGTGACTTCGTCATACAAACTATAAAGTTAGTGACGATTTTGAAAAGAACATACAATATAAAAGAGATAAACCGGCAAACCGAACACCTTAGTTAAACGTAAAATGAATAAAAAAATAGTTTTTTACATTATTCTTTTATTAAGTTTTTCAAGCTCAATAAATGCTCAAAATTCTAGAATAAACAACCATAATACTTTCGGATGGTATAATTATTTTGGGACATTTAAAGTTTCTCAAAAGTTTGGTATCCATACTGAATATCAGTTTCGTAGAACTGAAACAATTACTGAATGGCAACAGAGTTTATTACGTTTTGGAGTTAATTACCATCTCAACCCTAGAATACAATTGAGACTTGGTTATGCTTGGATAGAAACATTTCCTTATGGAGAAATTCCTATTAACGGAATGGGGAAAGATTTTACCGAACATCGTTTATTTCAAATGGCAACTATAACCGATAAAGTTTCTATTGTCGATTTGTCCCACCGCTTTATGCTTGAACAACGTTGGGTAGGACGATATTCAAACGCTAATTTGACAACTGAGGATGAATTCCCGTTTTTGAATAGATTAAGATATATGTTTCGTATGCAAATTCCATTGAAAGGCAAAGAAATTAAAGATAAAACAGCTTACTTAGCAATTTATGATGAAGTTTTTATAGGCTTTGGCAAAAATGTTAATGAAAATATTTTTGATCAAAATAGAGTTGGTATATTGATTGGATACAAATTTAGTCCATCAATAAGAATTGAAGGAGGTTATTTAAACCAAATACTTCAACTTGGACGTGAAGTAAACAACAGAAATGTATTTCAACATAACAATGGACTTATTTTAAACGCTTATTTCAATATTGACTTCACAACAAAGAAATAAAAACTGTACCATCAGCTGTTTATAGCTACTCGCTATTTTAGATTATAAAAAAAAATCCTGATTTTTCTCAGGATTTTTTGTTTATAAGTATTGATAATTTATCTTTTTTCTAAATAACTCAAAACATTTTTCTCAATACGTTCTTGAATATTCGTTATATCCGCTTTTACAAAAGATTCCCCAATGATATTTTCAAATAATTCAATGTAACGCTCTGAAACGGTTTCAATGTATTCATCAGTCATGTTAGGAATTTGTTGCCCTTCTTTGCCTTGAAAACCATTTTCAATCAACCAGCGACGTACGAACTCTTTTGATAATTGCTTTTGTTCTTCGTTGTTGTTTTGTCTTTCTTGGTAGCCTTCTGCGTAAAAATAACGCGAAGAGTCTGGCGTATGAATTTCATCAATCAATACTATTTGACCGTCTTTTGTTTTTCCAAATTCATATTTTGTATCTACTAAAATTAATCCGCGAGACGCTGCAATTTCAGTTCCTCTTTGGTATAACGCTCTGGTGTATTTTTCTAATATTAAATAATCTGCTTCGGTTACAATTCCGTTGGCTAAAATAGCTTCGCGCGAAATATCTTCGTCGTGCGAACCGTTATCGGCTTTGGTTGTTGGCGTTATGATTGGTGTTGGAAATTGATCGTTTTCTTTTAATCCTTCGGGCATTTCCACACCGCAAAGGATTCTTCTTCCTGCGGCATATTCACGAGCTGCATGCCCCGATAAATACCCACGAATAACCATTTCCACTTTAAAAGGTTCGCATAAATGCCCTACCGCCACATTTGGATCGGGAGTAGCTACTAACCAATTGGGAACAATATCTGAAGTTAACTCCATGAACTTCGTCGCAATTTGGTTTAAAATTTGTCCTTTATAAGGAATTCCTTTAGGTAAAACTACATCAAATGCCGAAAGTCGATCGGTTGCCACCATCACTAATAAGTCATCATTGATGTTGTACACTTCTCTAACTTTTCCTCTGTAAACCGATTTTTGTCCTGGAAAATTAAAATTTGTAGTGGTAATTGTATTCATGTGTGGTGTTGTTGTTTGTGTGGTGCAAAAGTAAAAAAAAGACACTAATATTAGTGTCTCTTTTTAGGAATAATTTAATCGTTATTTTCAATGCTTTTATACGCATCAATAATTTTCTTGACTAATCTATGGCGTACAATATCTTTGTCGTCTAAATAGATTATACCCACACCTTCTACATCTTTCAAAATGAGAATCGCTTCTTTCAATCCTGAAATAGTTCTTCTTGGTAAATCTACCTGACCAGGGTCGCCTGTAATCATGAATTTAGCATTTTTTCCCATTCGCGTTAAAAACATTTTCATTTGTGAATGAGTTGTATTTTGGGCTTCGTCTAAAATCACAAAAGCATTATCTAACGTGCGACCACGCATAAATGCTAAGGGTGCAATTTGAATAATCCCTTTCAAAATATAATCTTCAAGGGTTTGTGGTGGCAGCATATCGCGCAATGCATCGTATAATGGTTGCATATAAGGATCTAATTTTTCCTTCATGTCGCCTGGAAGAAATCCAAGATTTTCACCTGCTTCGACCGCTGGACGTGTTAAAATAATGCGCTTGACTTGTTTCTCTTTTAACGCTTTAACCGCCATAGCTACACCAGTATAGGTTTTTCCTGTTCCGGCAGGACCAATAGCAAACACCATATCGTGTGTGTATATGGTATCAACCAATCTTTGTTGGTTAGGCGTCATCGCTTTGATGAGCTTTCCACCTATTCCATGCACAAGAATTTTATCACGATCGTGCATGTGTTCCGTGTCATGTTGTTGACTGGTTTCTAAAACACGAAGAATTACATTATCATCAATACTGTTGTATCTCGAAAAATGATTCATTAATCTCCTAAAACGCGATTCAAATTCGTCTAAAATTTCACCTTCACCAAAGGCTTTCAAAGTAGTCCCTCGAGCCACAATTTTTAACTTTGGATAATACTTTTTAATAGTTTCAAGATGAGCATCTTGTGTGCCCCAAAAATCTTTTGGAGCAATGTCGATTAATTCTATAGTTCTTTCGTTCAAAGGCTTTGTTTTTTTAATTATTTTTGAAACGCTAAATTTGTAGTAGATTTGTATTCAAATTTAGTAAAAACAACTATTGCTTTATAAATAAGTTATAAACAAAAAAATGTCAATAATTACGCTAACTACCGATTTTGGACACAAAGACTATTTTGTAGGTGCTTTGAAAGGAAAAATAGTTTCTGAATTAAACGATGCAACGATAATTGATATTTCGCATGACATTGATTTATTCAATACTTTAGAAGCTAGTTATTGTATTGAAGCAGCTTATTCAAGTTTTCCAAAAGGAACTATTCACATTATCGGAGTAGATAGTGAGCGTGTGGGCGATATGCAACATATTGCATTGCAATGGGACGATCATTTTTTCATTTGTGCCGATAATGGCATTTTAAATGTATTACTGCAAAAAAAGGTGGCTCAAAAAATAGTAGCAATTAATATTCATGAACGACTAAATACTAATGCAAGTGACATGGATGTTTTTGTTGCCGTTGCAGCACATATAGCTCGAGGTGGTTTATTGAATGTTATTGGTAAAGAAATTAACGAATTAAAACCAGTCAATGCAGTCAACCCGATAGTTTCAAATGATTTAACTTCAGTAAAAGGTCAAATTATTTATATTGATTCTTTTGGCAATTGTGTAACGAATATTTCTCAAAAACAATTTGTTGAAGTGGCTCGCAATCGGAAATTTGAAATTCAAGTTAAAAATAAAAAGCTAAATCGTATCCATAAAAACTATTCCGATTTTCCGGTGGTTGAAAAGAAACAATTGAAAGATTTTGAAGGCGACTTTTTAGCCCTATTTAACGAAAATGGTTTTCTAGAAATTGCTATTTATAAAAGTAACCCAAAGACTGTTGGTTCTGCTTCTACTTTATTAGGTATCAAATTTAGAGATACTATAACTATCGAATTTAAAAATTAAACCATGTTTATACGAATTGTAAAAATGCGTTTTAACGAAGATAAAATTGAAGCTTTTCTAACTAATTTTGAAGCCGTGAAGCAACACATTCGAAATTTTGAAGGCAATCAGTTTTTAGAATTGTATCAAGATAAAAATGACCAACGTATCTTTTTTACCTATAGTTATTGGGAAAACGAACAAGCATTAGAAAATTATAGAAACTCGATACTATTTAACGAAGTTTGGAGTTATACTAAAACATTATTTAGCGATAAACCCGAAGCGTGGAGTGTGGATCGATTGGTAACTTTGAGTTAGGAGTTGGAAGTTGGGAGTTGGAAGTTGGGAGTTGGGAGATGGAAGTTGGGAGTTGGAAGTTGGGAGTTGGGAGATTGAAAATTGGAAGAAACCTGAAACTTGAAACTTGAAACTTGAAACTTGACCCGAGGCGCAGCCGAATTGAGCGCAGCTAAACCTGAAACTTGAAACTTGACCCGAGGCGCAGCCGAATTGAGCGCAGCTAAACTTGAAACTTGAAACCTGACCCGAGACGCAGCTGAATTGAGCGCAGCTAAACTTGAAACAAAAAATAAAAAAACAAATGAAAGCATTATTACTTCGCGAAATTAAATCCTTTTTTGGTTCGCCAATAGGCTATTTAGTTATCGCTATTTTTCTTTTACTCAACGGATTATTTCTTTGGGTATTTGAAGGCGAATTCAATATATTAAACTCGGGGTTTGCCGATTTAAGTCCGTTTTTTAAATTAGCACCGTGGATCTTAATTTTCTTAATTCCAGCGGTAACCATGCGCAGTTTTTCCGATGAAAAAAAACAAGGAACTATTGAGTTGTTGTTTACCAAACCGCTTTCCAACTGGGACATCGTTAATGGAAAATTTCTTGGCGCTTTTATTTTGATTGTTTTAGCAATTGTTCCTACAGTGATTTATGTTTTCACTATTTCACATTTTGGAAATCCGCAAGGCAATATTGACATGGGAAGTACTTTGGGTTCTTATTTTGGTTTATTGTTTTTAATTGCTGCTTATACTGCCATCGGAATATTTGCATCGACTTTATCAGACAACCAAATTGTAGCTTTCATTATAGCTGTTTTTTGTTGTTTCTTTTTCTACTTTGGATTTGACGGTATTGCTTCTTTTTTAGGAAGTTATAGCTCTGTTTTTGCTTCATTAGGCATGGATTTTCATTTTAAAAGTATGAGTCGCGGCGTTATAGACACGCGTGATATTATTTATTTCATCAGTGTAACGTTTCTTTTTTTAACCGCAACGGTTTATCAACTTAAATCTTTGAAATGGTAATGAAGACAAATAAAATAAAAGCTTTAAATCAATTGGGGATTGTATTTTTAGCCCTTATCGTAATCAATCTAATTAGTCATTTCTTTTTCAAACGTTTTGATTTAACGCAAGATAAACGCTATACCCTTTCGGAAACTACTTTAAATATCATTAAAAATATAGACAGTCCGTTGTATATTGATGTGTATTTAGACGGTAACTTTCCGCCCGAATTTAAACGTTTACAAAACGAAACTAAACAATTATTAGAGGAATTTTCGGCTTATAATTCAAACATTGTATTCCAATTTAAAAACCCGATTGAAAAAGAAGCCATGCGGGTGGAAGTCATGAAAGAATTTTATGAGCGCGGCATGCAACCGTTGAGCATTACTGTTGAAGACAAAGGAAAACAATCGCAAGAAGTAGTATTTCCATGGGCTCAAGCGACTTATGGTAAAAAATTTACAAAAGTGAGTTTGTTGAAAAATTTAATGGGCGCTTCTACTGAAGAAAAAGTAATTAGTTCGGTTCAGCATTTGGAATTTGGTTTTGCCGAAGCCATCACTAAAATCACAAAAGAAAAACAAAAGAAAATTGCGGTCATTAAAGGAAATGGCGAATTAATTGAACCTTTAATTGCGGATTTTCTTACAACGGTTAAAGAAAGTTATTACATTGGTCCGTTTACGTTAGATTCAGTTGCAAAACAGCCGGCTCAAACCTTAGCGGCGCTTAAAAAATATGATTTAGCGTTAATTGCAAAACCTACCGAAGCTTTTTCGGAAGCGGAAAAACAAGTGTTAGATCAATTCATCATGAACGGCGGAAAAACGTTATGGTTGGTTGATGCGGTTTCGGCAGATATGGATAGCATGTATAACGAAACGGGCACTATTTTGGCACATCCGCGCGAATTGAACCTAACCGATTTATTCTTTAAGTATGGTATTCGAATGAATCCATTATTGATTAAAGATGAATATGCCACACCTATAAAAATAGCTTCAGGAAATCAAGGAAGCGAAACTCAGTTGCAACAATACAATTGGAAATTTTCGCCATTTATTTATCCAACTTCTACCCATCCCATCGTAAAAAATATGGAAGGAATTAAGTTTGAATTTTCGAGTCCGATTGAACTATTAAAAAATGATGTTAAAAAAACAGTTTTATTGAGTTCTTCTGAATATTCAAAAACTATTGGAACACCTGCTCCTATTTCCTTATCTTCAATTAACGAAGAAACTACACCAGAAGAATATGCTGGAAAAGGCTTACTTCCTGTTGCGGTTATGATGGAAGGAAAATTCAAATCGGCATACCAAAATAGAGTGTTGCCTTTTGCTGATAAAACCTTTCAATCTGTTGGAAAAGAAACTAAAATGATAGTCATTTCTGATGGTGATGTAATTAAAAATCAATTCGACAAAGGAATGCCACTAGAACTGGGTTTTGACAAATGGACCAATCAATTGTATGGCAATAAAGAGTTTTTATTAAACTGCGTAAATTATCTGTTAGATGACAACGGACTTATTAACATCCGAAGTAAAGATGTCGATTTACCCTTGCTCAACAAAGAAGAAGTTTATGCAAATTATACCAGCGCACAGCTTATAACTGTTGGATTACCAATACTTATTTTAGCAATCTTTGGTATTTTATTTACCTATTTACGCAAAAAAAGATACAGCTGTTAGTTGTTGATAATTTGTTTTTGCTTTTGATTAGATTTAGAATATATTTGTAAAACATAAAATCAATAACGATTTTAAAATACATGATGATGAAGTTTATAGTATCAAGTTCGTATTTATTAAAACAATTACAAGTTTTAGGTAGTGTAATTAATAGTAGTAACACCTTACCTATTCTTGATAATTTCTTGTTTGAATTAGACAATAACTTATTAAAAGTTTCGGCTTCCGATTTAGAAACCACCATGACGGCAACGTTAGAAATTGATTCTAAAAGTCAAGGAAGTGTAGCAATTCCTGCTAAACTTTTATTAGATATTTTAAAAACATTCCCAGAGCAACCGCTTACTTTTACTGTTGAAGATAATTCTACGGTAGAAATTAGCTCAAATTCGGGTAAATATGCTATTGCTTATGCACCAGGAGAAGAATTTCCAAAGGCTGTTAATTTAGACGACCCTTCAAAAACGATTGTTCCTGCTGAAGTATTAGCTACTGCAATGAATAAAACAATTTTTGCAGCCGGTAACGATGATTTACGCCCAGTGATGAGTGGTGTTTTCTTTCAATTTTCACCAGAGGGATTAATTTTTGTAGCAACAGATGCCCACAAACTAGTAAAATATGCTCGCGCAGATGTGAAAGCTTCTCAAGTAGCCGATTTTATAATGCCTAAGAAGCCATTAAATATTCTTAAAGGAATTTTAGGAGCTTCTGATGCAGAAGTAGCAATCGAATATAACGATTCAAATTCTACATTTTCGTTTGAAAATTATGTATTAACTTGTCGTTTAATTGATGGAAAATATCCAAATTATGAAGCGGTTATTCCAAAAGAGAATCCAAATAAATTATTAATCAATAGAGTGCAATTTTTAAACTCAGTAAGACGTGTGGCAATTTTTGCTAATAAAACGACACACCAAATTCGTTTAAAAATCGCGGGAACCGAATTAAATATTTCGGCAGAAGATATTGATTATTCTAATAAAGCAGATGAGCGATTAACATGTGATTATCAAGGTGATGACATGCAAATTGGGTTCAACTCGCGTTTCTTAACTGAAATGTTGAACAACTTGTCTAGCGACGAAATTCAATTAGAAATGTCGATGCCAAACCGTGCAGGAATTTTAACTCCTGTTGATGGCTTAGACGAAGGTGAAACCGTAACTATGTTAGTAATGCCAGTTATGCTGAGCAATTAATAAAAATCTAAACCAACCTTAACTTAAAAACCACTGAGCAGCAATGTGAAAGTGGTTTTTTAATTTTTATTTAACCACAAAGAGCACAAGAAAAGCACTAAGGTCTCAAAGATTTTTTAGAACGAAAAAAAAACGCTGTGAAACTTCGTGCTACGCTTTGTGTGACTTTGTGTAACAAATTAAACGCAAGGGAACGCGGATGAAACAGATTTAACTGATGTTCGCGGATTTTTTTAATGCAAAGAAGAACTTGGTGTATCTTAGTGCTACACTTTGCGAGACTTTGTGTAACAAATTAAACGCAAGGGAACACGGATGAAACGAATTTAACTGATGCTCGCGGATTTTTTAATTCAAAGAAGAACATGGTGTATCTTCGTGCTACACTTTGAGTGACTTTGTTAACTACAAAAAAACTTCTAACTTCCAACTTCTAACTTCTAACTTTGATTTATCTTTGTCCAATAAATTAAAAACATGATTCCACAAGAAACTATAGTTGCTCTAGCTACGCCATCGGGTGCAGGTGCTATTGCTATTATTCGATTATCTGGTAAAGAGGCTATATCTATATCGGCTCAGGTATTTGAATCGGTTTCTGGAAAAGACATTACTTCGCAAAAAACACATACCATTCATTTAGGACATATTATGGATGGTGCAAAAACATACGATCAAGTTTTGCTCTCCATTTTTAAAGGACCTAATTCATACACTGGCGAACATGTTGTAGAGATTTCGTGTCACGGTTCTGTTTTCATTCAACAACAAATCATTCAATTACTGCTTCGTAAAGGAGCAAAAATGGCTCAAGCCGGAGAATTTACCTTACGTGCTTTTTTAAACGGAAAACTAGATTTATCACAAGCCGAAGCAGTGGCCGATTTAATTTCTTCCGATAACGAAGCAAGTCATCAAATTGCCATGCAACAAATGCGCGGTGGATTCAGTAATGAGATTGCCAAATTACGTGAAGAACTATTAAATTTTGCTTCTTTAATCGAATTAGAATTAGACTTTGCTGAGGAAGATGTTGAATTTGCCGATCGAACCGCTTTTCATGAATTAATTAATCGAATTGAATTTGTTCTGAAACGATTAATTGATTCATTTGCAGTAGGAAACGTAATTAAAAATGGGATTCCGGTGGCCATTGTGGGCGAACCCAATGTAGGAAAATCGACGCTATTAAACGCATTATTAAATGAAGAACGCGCCATAGTTTCTGACATTGCGGGAACAACTCGTGATACCATTGAAGATGAATTGGTCATCAACGGCATAGGTTTCCGATTTATCGATACCGCAGGAATCCGAGAAACAAAAGATGTGGTAGAAAGCATCGGAATTCAAAAAACATTTGAGAAAATTGAGCAAGCGCAAGTTGTAATCCTTTTGCTTGATGCAAAAGAATTACAAGTTTCAGGTTTAAAGTTTCAGGTTGAAATCGAGAAAATTAAAAACAAATTTCCTCAAAAACCACTTGTAGTTATCCTAAACAAAGTTGATTTGCTTTCTAAAGATGCTGTTGAAGCTATTCGCCAAGAACTTGAAACGTTAAACCTGAAACTTGAAACTATTTCCGCCAAACAAAAAATTGGTATTGAGGAACTTAAAAATACACTTCTTTCTTTTGTAAATACAGGTGCTTTACGCAATAATGAAACCATTGTTACCAACACGCGTCATTATGATTCGTTATTAAAAGCGTTAGAAGAAATTCAGAAAGTAAAATGGGGCTTAGACTCTGGAATTTCATCTGATTTAATGGCAATTGACATCAGAAGTGCTTTATTTTTCTTTGGCGAAATTACCGGTGAAGTAACTAACGATGAGTTACTTGGCAATATTTTTGCTAACTTTTGTATCGGAAAGTAAGCATTATCCTATTTAAAAAACGTAAAAATATAAATAAAAAAACCACGTAAAACGTGGCTTTTTTATTTATATTCAAATGAACTTTATTTTAATAATCTCTAACAACATGGGCCACACCATTAATGACATGGGATCCTGTTGAATTGGTATACGTTCCATTAAAAGTAATATCAATATACTGACCAATTGCACCTACACTACTTAAATTAAACGAAACCGCATTAACCGTTTGGATGTTAATTCCACCGGTTTCTGGTGATTCAATTGAAAATGATGAGGTAGTATAAATTCCGGGAATATTAGTATTGCCAAATAAATAAAATCGCTCATTAGTATTTGGAGAATTTGCATTAAAGCCGTTAATAGATAATCCTGAAGAATTTGTTCCAGAGGTAGTTCCTACATTAGCCGTAATGTTAGCTATTATGTATCTAACCGGATTAGAATCTATTCGATATGAAATAAATTCTGAAATGGAATTACAAGCTGTAATATTACCCACATTTGTAATTGGAGTAGTAAATGTAAAATTAATAGGATTTGTTGTTTGCAAATTATCATAATCAAAGCCTTCTAAACTAAAAGCTGTATTTGTAGCACTACAAACTAACATGGTCAAACTAAAAGCGCCATTAGTAACTGTACCCATTAAGTTTTGATTTCCATAGCGCATTAACACATAACCATTAGTTACATTTGTTCCATCGCATTTAAGAAGATTTCCTTGAACTAATGTTGATTGAATGGAATTATTAGAGAGCACTAAATTTGGTAAAGTAGTATCAGCAGAGAAAGGCCCAATAGAAGTAGTACTCACTGCATTTTCACAAGAATCAAATACGACCATTGTTAATGTTTCATTGGCAGGAACTAATCCACAAACTTGTCCTTGACTGTTTGTAAATCCGTTGACCGTATAAGTATTTGAAGCTCTTCTAATACCTACTTTTACATTGGATAAAGGCACACCATTAGAATTTACAACTGTAACACACAATCTCACCGTTGGAAATTGAGCATCGCAATTCCACCATGAAAAGTGAGAAACAGTACCAACATATTTAGTTCCTTGCTTAGTAGCAGCTCCTTCTTCTTTCCAGTAGCCAAGTGCTTCATCAAAATGCCAAAGTGGAATGGTCGCTGGTGCAGATGCTAATTGTGAAGTTGAAATTGGCATTTCTATTTGAGCAGTTGTAGAAAGTTGCAATTTTTGTGAAGCTGCACCTCTCAATTCTATATTCATCATTCCATACGTTTCTAATACGCGCTCCTCACCACTTGAGTTTGCTGCCAATAACATACCTGGCATTTTATCAACAGTAGAAGGATCAGAAGGATCAAGGTGTTTCATTATTACACTCACCGCTCCAGTATAGGGTTGACCCGTTTCTGTTTTAAAGTTACCGTCAAAAGTGACTTTAGATCCATTACCCAAAGAAACACTTCCTGAAGTACCCGAATTAACTGTTCCAACGATAGTTCCCGACAATAAAGTAATACGAGCGTAATTCATTCCGTTTGCAGGAACTAACGAACGAGATCCGTCTAAAAATCCTGTTTTTCTTGCTTTAATAAATGCAAATTTTTCATGAACAGTTGCATTATTTATGATGAAAACACCATTTCTATCAGTATTGGCTGTTTTATTTCCAACAGTAATTACAACATTAGCTACAGGGATATTGCTTTCATCAACAATTTGTCCCGTAAAACTTTTAGACACTTCATTTCCAAAATTTAAAGGTGTGTCTACTGAATTTTCATCAATTCCTGAATCATTACTACAACTGTTGAATAAAAAAGGAACTAACAAAACCAAAAATAAGAGTCTTTTTGATATCATAATGTCTTTATTTTGAGATTAATACTAATCAAATGTAGCAATAATTATAATTACTTAATTCCTTTTTTCAATAAATTATTAGTAAGATTGAAACTTATCCGTTGATCTTTACATTCAAATGATTGAGTAATATTTGATATTTATGAAACTCTACTAAATCCTCATCATTTTCAGTAGCATCCATAATATCATCCAATAAATTACTTACTTCTACTAATTTTTGATTGGCTTGATCTTTCTGATGTAATGCTAGAAAATCAATGATTTTTTGAATTTCTAGAATGAGTGAATCTTTATTTTCCATGGGAATGTGCTAGTAAATTACGTTTTATTTCCAACAAAGATAAACTAGAAAAACATAACTGATGAATAATATCTCGACGTAAAGTGTCGATATTGGTTGTGTCATAATATTTGGCCCAAGCATCAGTTTCAAATACTTCTTTTATTTGCCGAATTACTTTTGCAGTTTCAGCTGCTGTTCGAACAACTGCTTTCCCATCATAATTCAAATGATTTTTATGTTGGAACGTAACCTCTGAAGTTTCAAAATTTACCTCAATATAAAATAATGCTTCGGTTTCATTATTAGGATAAAAATCGGTCCATTTCGCAAAACCGATTCTTTGTTGGGCGTTGTTAATTTTTGCTTTTGAAGTAGTAATCAAACGCCATCGACAATTAGCGGCTCTACCCCAGTGATTAGAACTTCGGTAAACGCCTTCTTCCGTAAAAAAATAACTACTCCCCGATTTACTTTTATAATTTGGTGTACTAAAAATTTTAGGCAAACTTGCAACTGCTTCAAATTCGCAAAAAGTGTGGGAATGAAAGTTATTTTTATGATATTGTTCCATCTATTTTCTGAAATTGAAATCATGTGTAACAAAAGTAACATTTGATTTTTAAAGATTAGTAGTATCTTTACAAAAATAGTTTTCATCTATGAAAGAAATACTAACTGAATCCTACGGCTATATTTTTGAAGAAGCACTTATTGACGAAATTGTAAAGGTGGCTACGTTTAAAGAATTCAAAGCCGATGATTATTTGATTGAAATTGGCGATTATATCAAAACAATGCCGCTCTTGGTTAATGGCGCAATTAAGATTTTGAGAGAAGATGAAAACGGAGACGAATTGTTGTTGTATTTCTTAGAACGTGGCGATACATGTGCCATGACCTTAACTTGTTGCATGGGACAAGCAAAAAGTAGAATTAGAGCTGTTGCCGAAACCGATGGGTCATTATTAATGATTCCAGTGGAAAAAATGGAAGATTGGTTGACTAAATATAAAACATGGCGTAACTTTGTTTTTGACAGTTATAATGTGCGATTGATGGAAATGTTAGAAGCTATTGACACACTTGCTTTCATGAATTTAGACGAACGCTTGTATAAGTACTTAACCGATAAAGCAAAAGTAATTGGCAATACCGAAATTCAAAACACGCATCAAGAAATTGCCTACGAAATGCATACGTCAAGAGTAGTAATTTCACGCTTGTTAAAAGCTTTGGAAATCGAAGGAAAAATAAAATTACATCGAAATAAAATAGAAATACTGCAATTTTAATGGAACTATTTGGCTATTTTGGAGCATTATGCATCGGATTAATTTTAGGGTTAACAGGTGGTGGCGGATCAATTTTGACCGTTCCCATCTTAGTTTATGTAATGCTAATCGATCCGATAATTGCTACCGCATATTCACTATTCATTGTAGGAACAACCTCTGCTTTTGGGGCATTTCAAAATTACAGAAAAGGTTTAGTTGACATCAAAAACGGCTTTCTATTTGCAATACCTTCCTTTATAGCAGTTTATATTACAAGACGATTTTTAGTTCCGTTAATTCCCGATACAATATTGGAACAACCCTTTCTGCTTACAAAAAGTAAATTTTTAATGGTGTTTTTTGCAGTTATTATGGTATTAGCTGCTATTTCTATGCTGAAAAAGAAAAAAGAAGTAGTAGAAACAGCCGGAAACATCGCAATATCAACCTTACTTTTTCAAACATTCACCATCGGAATCATAATCGGATTAGTAGGTGCTGGTGGCGGTTTCTTAATTATTCCTTCGTTAGTTTTGTTTGCTAAATTACCGATGAAAAAAGCAGTAGGCACTTCGCTTTTCATCATTGCGATGAATTCGCTAATCGGGTTTTTAGGAGATGTGCAAACCATTACAATCGATTGGAAATTTTTAAGTTCCTTTACCGGAATATCCATTGTCGGAATTTTTATTGGAATTTATCTTAATAAATACATAAATGAAACACAACTAAAGAAAGGATTTGCTTATTTTGTACTTTTTATGGCCACCTTTATTTTAGTTAAAGAAATCGTATTGTAACTTTTGTTACTTCAGAAACCCTGCAATACAATTATTTTTACAAAAAAATTATACAGATATGAAAATCGAACAAATTTATACCGGATGCATTGCTCACGCCGCTTATTATATTGAAAGTAATGGTGAAGCAGCTATATTTGATCCGTTACGTGAAGTACAACCTTATATCGATAGAGCTCAAAAAGATAACGCTAAAATCAAATACATTTTTGAAACACACTTTCATGCCGATTTTGTTTCAGGACATTTAGATTTGGCCAAAAAAACAGGAGCCTCAATTGTGTATGGTCCAACAGCTCAACCTAATTTTGAATGCATCGTTGCAACCGATTACCAAGAATTTAAGGTGGGAGGCGTTACTATTAAAGCCATTCATACTCCGGGACATACGCTTGAAAGTACTTGTTACTTAGTAACCAACGAAGAAGGAAAAGACCACGGAATCATTACAGGTGATACGTTATTTATTGGCGATGTAGGCCGACCAGATTTGGCGCAAAAATTAGTAGAAGATTTAACCCAAGAAGTATTAGCCAATCATTTATTTGATTCGCTTCGCAATAAAATTATGCCGTTGAGCGATGATTTAATTGTTTATCCAAATCACGGTGCCGGAAGTGCTTGCGGAAAAAACATGAGTAAAGAAACTACCGATACTTTGGGCAACCAAAAGAAAGTAAACTATGCGTTGCGTGCTGATATGACCCGTGAAGAATTCATTGCCGAATTATTAGACGGTTTAACACCACCACCAGCCTATTTTCCACAAAATGTGATGATGAACATTCAAGGATATGACAGCTTAGAAAACGTAATGAACAAAGGAAACATCGCGTTAACGCCTAACGAATTTGAAGCAGTGGCTAATCAATCTGAAGCCTTAATTTTAGACGTTCGTCACGAGAGTGAATTTGTGGTAGCACATATTCCTGGATCTATTTTCATAGGTTTACACGGACAATTTGCGCCATGGGTTGGAGCATTGATTCGCGATACCAAACAACCTTTGTTATTAATAACTCCAGAAGGTTTAGAAACCGAAACCATTACCCGTTTATCAAGAGTAGGATTTGATCATACCTTAGGCTATTTAAATGGCGGAATTGACGCATGGAAAGCGGCTGGATATGAAACCGATGCAATTACTTCTATTTCGCCAGAAACGTTTGCTGGACAATATGAAGAGGCTATTATTGTTGATGCGAGAAAACCAAGCGAATTTGAGGCCGAACATGTAGAAAAGGCAATTAATATTCCGTTAGATTATGTAAACGAGCAATTAGCCGAAGTTCCTAAAAACGAACCGTTCTATTTACATTGCGCTGGCGGATACCGTTCCGTAATTATGTCTTCTATTTTAAAAGCACGAGGCTACCACAACATGATCAATGTAGAAAAAGGAATGACAGGCATACGCACTACCGCAGTGCCACTTACCGCTTTTGTTTGCCCAAGTACGTTGAAATAATACATCTAAATAAAATTCAAAATCCGACTTCACAAGAGTCGGATTTTTTTTTGTGCATTTTATGTGCGAAGAGTTACAATTTACGATATAATTATGCTAATAAATTAAAAATAGTTACTTATGATTTGGTAATTGAAAATATTTAGTATATTTGAGAATACACTATAAAGTAGCGCATATACACCCAAAAATGGGTAGATTGACGCTACTTTGTAGAGCATATATAAAAGTTGTGTGCAATTATAAAAAACTCAATCTATAAAAAATGATAAACGTAATCGAAGAACAAATTGAATCATTTATAGAAAACCATTTGTTTAATTTCTATGAATTAAACTCTTACTTCAGACGATTACGAAGTCGAGATGAAGAAGATGCTTTTGAATTTTACAAAAAAGATGTTGAAGATATAGACTCTTTAAAAGATGAGGTTTTTAATAGAATTATGATTTTAGAACCTTCTAGTAAATCTATTTTTCTAAGAAAATTTATTGACAAAATTTCAGAGTATAATGACAATGATATTTATGGATTATTAAGTATCGTACTTTTGCATAAAAAAGGCGTAAAACCAAAATTTGAAAATCCTTTGGATGGTATTGGTTTTTCGATGCTTAATGATTATTATAAATTACCTTATTATGATTTGAAAAATTTGGATTTTAATTTTGACGAATTATCAAATAAATTGTTTAATCCATTTTTAGAAAGACACAAAAAATTCTTAGATTTTCTATTGGATTATTCAAAAGATTTTACATACGAAATTCAAAATTCAACTATTAATAAGAAAAAATTTATTTCTAATCGTGTTTTTATAGTTCACGGTCATAATGATGGAATAAAATACGAAGTTGCTCAAACTTTAAATAAGTTAGGTTTAACTCCTATTATTTTGCATGAGCAAGTAAGTGAGAATAAAACTATTATTGAGAAAATTGAAAATTATTCTGATGTAAAATATGCAATAGTTATTCTTTCAGATGATGATCATGGAAATTCTAAAAATTCAACCGAACTTAATCCGAGAGCTCGCCAAAATGTTGTATTCGAAATGGGTTATTTCATGGGAATACTTGGAAGAAAAAATGTTTGTTGTATTGTGAATAACAATAAATTTGAAAAACCTAGTGATATAAATGGAATTGTCTATTTGAATTATAATGGTAATTGGGTCTTAGATTTGACAAAAGAACTAGACAATGTAGGTTTTGAATTAGAAATGAATAATTTACTAAAATAACTGCACACAACTGCGGTTTGCAGAAATTTGTTTAAAATGTCTAGCTAAACTTAATAACGTAATAAAAATTATGAAAAAAATAACCTTTCTAGCATTGTTTGCAGTGATAGTAACTTCTTACGGGCAAAATTATGAAGATTTAATAAAAAAAGCTGATTCTTGCTACGAAGCAAAGAACTATAAACTTTCAACAAGCTTTTTTGAAAAAGCATTTAATACAAAACCCGAATCAAAAAAGAATTTTTACAATGCATCTTGCGCAGCTTCTTTGGCAAACGACAAAAAAAATTCGTTAAAATGGTTAGAAATTGCAGTTAATAATGGATTTAATAGTGTTGAACATATAAAATCTGATACTGATTTAGATAATGTTCGAAAAGAGAAAAAATTCAAAAAAATAATTAATAACCTTGAAGAAAGCATTGCTTTAATTGAAGCTAATTATGATAAACCTTTACAAAAAGAGTTAATTGAAATTTTCAAAGAAGACCAAGATATAAGAAATAAATATGTTGTGGCTCAAAAAACGTATGGTTACGAAAGTAAAGAAGTTGATAGTTTAGGTAAAATTATGCTTTTAAAAGATAGTTTAAACTTAATTAAAATTGTTAAAATTTTAGACGAAAAAGGTTGGGTTGGAAAAGATAAAGTTGGACAACAAGCAAATACAACATTGTTTTTAGTGATTCAACATTCAGATTTAAAAGTTCAACAAAAATATTTACCTATGATGAGAGATGCTGTTAAAAAAGGAAACGCAGATGCAGGTTCTTTTGCTTATTTAATAGACAGAATAGCATTAAGAGAAGGCAAAAGACAGATTTATGGAAGTCAAATGGGAAGAAAACCAAATACAAATGAATATTATATTTTACCGTTAGAAGATCCAATAAATGTTGATAAACGCAGATTAGAAGTTGGATTAACACCTTTAGCTGAATTCGTAAGTAAGTATAATGTAATTTTTGATGTAGAAAAATACATAAAAGATTTGCCCGAAATAGAAGAAATGAGTAAACTAAAAAAATAAAACAATCTTTACTAAAACAGTAAGTATAAGTTAAAAAACAAGAAAATGAAGAAAATATTTATAGTCTTAATTTTACTTTTTTCAACGAAAAGTATAGGACAATATAAAAAAGTATTGAATTATAATTATAATGGCGAAGAAATAAAATATTCTAGAGTTGATTATTCACAATATGGAGTAACCGGTATTTACATAACAGCTTATGAAAAAAATGAAACAAATAAATTAATCGAAAAAAGTGCGATAAATTACTTAAAAAGTTTAAAAAACATGTATCACACCTTATATTTTTTTATAGAAATTCCCTCAAAATATAACTTTGAAGAAAAACAAATTATATTTAATGAAATAATGATTGAAATTGATAAAAATGAAAATTTAAAAAAAATTGAACTTTTTTTTAATTTTGATATTGATTATTCGATCAAATATCAATCAGAAATTTTTAAACATCGTTTTGTTATCATTAAAAGAATTTTTACCGATATAGATTCAGAAAATATAAAATTTGGTTTACTACACTAACCCTACCTCGCGTATATCTTCTTAATGATAGTGCGGGAATTCTTTCCTTGCCAACGCGACGATAGCGCGGAATTGTATTCCGTTCCCACAAAGAGCATAAAAACATAATACTGTTACTTATACAAAACAAAAAAGCCTGTTCAAAAGAACAGGCTTTTCAAAAGACTCGAGGGCTATGCCCGACTGAGCGAAGCTAAAGGCGGCGAACCGAGCTTGCGAACACGGCGTACCTATAAAAAAAATAACCCCAGCTTAAAAAGCTGGGGTTACTAAAAAAAGGCGGCGACATACTCTCCCACATAACTGCAGTACCATCTGCGCAATCGGGCT
>ERZ887849.1412-NODE-1412-length-22600-cov-9.341184_pt1 | contig 22600 bp, 15 predicted proteins | sample MGYA00521267_ERZ887849 | MGnify/ENA primary metagenome ERZ887849 (study PRJEB32303, sample SAMEA104408601) | aquatic metagenome | biome: Brackish water; feature: Pelagic; material: water | place: Baltic Sea | collected 2014-06-06T16:11:00 | depth 2,863 m ... | reverse complement strand
TCAGCAGGCAGGCCTGCAGTTGACGGCGGCGGTGGAGCAGCCTGAAAGCAGCCTGATTGGCGCTGACGCGGGTGAGTTGGCGGGCTTGGGTAAGCTGGGCGTGCCGATATCAGGTGCGCTGGAGGAAGTTATCGAGTCGATTGATGTGCTGATCGACTTCACTGTACCCGCCGCCACATTAGCGAACCTGAAGGCCTGCGCGGACGCAGGCAAGGCTATGATTATTGGTACCACGGGCTTCACCGGCGAGCAGGATCAGCAGATCAAGCGTGCCGCGGCTATTGTGCCGGTGTGTAAGGCGTCAAACTTCAGCACCGGGGTTAACCTGTGCTTCAAACTGCTGGATATGGCAGCGCGCGTGCTCGGTGACGACGTGGATATCGAAGTTGTGGAAGCCCATCACCGTCATAAAGTGGACGCGCCCTCCGGTACCGCGCTGTCCATGGGTGGGGTGGTCGCCAATGCGCTGGGCCGCGATCTGGCCGAGGTGGCGGTGTACGGCCGAGAGGGGCAAACAGGTGCTCGCCAGCGCGATACTATTGGCTTTGCCACAGTGCGCGCAGGGGACATTGTGGGCGACCATACGGTGATCTTCGCTGCAGACGGCGAGCGCGTGGAAATTACCCATAAAGCCTCCAGCCGTATGTCGTTTGCCCGTGGCGCAGTGCGCGCGGCGGGCTGGCTGGTGGGCCGCGAGCCGCGTTTGTACGATATGCAGGACGTATTAGGGCTTTAACACATGCCATTGAGGAATGCTTGTGACTGACTTTATTGTTGATATTGATGAAACCAATGCAGCGGCACTGCTTATCGAGGAATCGCACCAGCGCCCGGTGCTGGTAGATTTTTGGGCGGATTGGTGTGGCCCCTGTAAAAGCCTGATGCCAGTACTGGAAAAGCTGGCGAATGAATACGCCGGGGCTTTTTTGCTGGCCAAGGTGAATGCCGATGAACAGCCCATGATTTCCCAGCAGTTCGGCGTGCGCAGCCTGCCTACGGTTATGGTGATGCAGGGCGGCCAGCCGGTGGACGGTTTCGTTGGCGCGCAATCGGAAGCACAGGTGCGCGAACTGCTCGAAAAGTACTTGCCCAAGCCCTGGGATGGGCTGCTGCAGCAGGGCCAGGCGCTGATGGCAGAGGGCGATTTTGGTTCTGCGCTCAGCCCCTTGCGGCAAGCCTTTGAAGACTCACATCAGCGCCACGATATTACGCTCGCCTATGCGCATGCCCTGCTCGAAAGTAATCGCCTGGATGACGCCGAGGCGGTGCTGGGTACCGTGCGCATGGCCGACCAGGACCCCGCCTGGGAGCAACTGGTGGCGCAGCTTAAGCTCAAGCGCGAGGCTGCGGTTACGCCGGAGATGGCCGCGCTGGAGGAGCGACTAGAGGCAGACCCGGGCAACCACGATGTGCGCCATCAACTGGCCGTGCAATATACCAATGCCGGCTATTTTCGCGAGGCCCTGGAACATCTGATCACCATACTGCGCCAAGACCTCAATCACGCCGACGGCGCGACCAAAAAAACCTTGATCGACACCATCGCCAGCCTCGGCAAGAGCGACCCTCTTGCTGCAGAGTACCAGCGCAAGCTTTATAGCCTGTTGTATTGAGCGTGATTGCAGCGCCCTGAGTGGCGCTGTGGCTTGTTTTGCGGCCTGGTAATCGTTAAGGTACATGCCCTGACGATGAAAAACATACTCAAAGGTCAAAAAGTATGGCGTATATTGCCAATTGGGCTTCCACAGGGTATTTATCGTTTCTTCGTGGCTGTGCCTTGCTGTTGTCCGTAGGTGGCCTTACTGCCTGCTCACAGGAAACAACCTCACCGAGCGTGTCTGTAGCGGGCAATGCTGCTTTGCAGGCGCATTCTGCGGAATTTGAGCGCTCCATCGTAGAAGTTGTCCCCGGTATTCACGTGGCGGTGGGGTATGCTCTGGCCAATGTAATTATGATTGAAGGTGATGACGGGGTGATCATCGTCGACACTACCGAATCGCTGGCCGCGGCTCGCGAGGTGAAGGCAGAATTCGACCGCATTACCACCAAGCCGGTGAAGGCGATCATCTATACCCATAATCATACGGACCACATTTTTGGCGCGCAGGCTTTCGCTGCTTCGGGTGACGTGCCTGTTTATGCCCATGCAAGCACCTGGGGCCATATCGAGCGTATTATGAACGTGCTGCGGCCGGTGATTGAGCCCCGCTCTTTTCACATGTTCGGCAACTACCTCGAGGCGGGCGGTGAGTCCATCATCAACGATGGCATAGGGCCCGCCCTTGCGCATAGCACTTCGGGCGACGACGATATCTACGGCTTGTTGCCGCCCACACACACCTTTGAGCAGCAACTTGAGTTAACCATTGCCGGGCGCCGCTTGGTGTTGATGCATGCGCCGGGTGAGACGGATGACCAGATTCTGGTGTGGCTCCCTGAAGATCGCGTGTTATTGCCTGGCGACAACGTCTATAAGGCGTTTCCCAACCTGTACACCATTCGTGGCACCCAATATAGGGATGTGATGCAGTGGGCAGCCAGCCTGCGCTTGATGCGTTCTCTGGGTGCCGAGCACCTGGTGCCCAGCCATACGCGGCCTGTCTCCGGGGCGGAGGAAGTGGACGATATTTTGCAGGTATACGGTGATGCCATCCAGTTTGTGCATGATCAGACAGTACGCGGTATGAATCTGGGGTTGGACGCAGATACTCTGGCACACACCGTGCAGCTGCCAGCTGAGTTGGCGGGTCATCCATGGCTGCAGCCGTTCTATGGCACCGTGCCGTGGTCGGTGCGGGCGATTTATAACGGATATCTGGGCTGGTACGACGGCAACAGTAGCACATTGTTCCCCACCCCAAGCGGCACCCGCGCGCAGCGCCTGCTGGCTCTCGCCGGTGGTGAAGCCGCTGTGCTGGCTGAAGCACAGGCGCAATTGACCGGTGACCCTCAATGGGCGGCGGAGCTGGCCGACCTGGTGCTGGGCGCCAGTCGCGATTCTGTTCCTGTTGCTGCTGAGCTAAAAGCGCGAGCGCTGCGTAAACTTGCTGGGAACACAGCCAACCCTAACGCGCGCAACTGGTATTTGACTGATGCGCTGGAGCTTGAGGACCGTATTACTACGGGCCCCTCACCGATCAGTGCAGAGCGGGTGGCCTTTGCCAGCGGTTTCCCGATAGCTGGCGTGTTGCGCACCATGGCGGTGAGCCTCGACCCAGCCCGAGCCGCCGGTATAGATCAGCGCGTAGTGTTTGTGTTCCCAGACCAAGGCGTGCAGTACGCAATTCACGTGCGCCATCAGGTTGCTGTGATTGAGGCGTTGCCGGTGGTGCCGGATGACGCCAGTTTAGTGGTCACGGTGCAGGCTACACAGTGGCTGGCACTGATGGCCGGTCAGCGCAGTTTCCCGTTAGCACTGGCCGATGGCACGGTGCAGGTATCCGGGGGGCTGGGTGACACCGCCACACTGTTGCGTTTCCTTGGGCTATTTCGCCAGGAATAAATTCATTGAGCCCTCTGGGCCGACTCAAACTAACCAAGAGGTATTGACGTGGATACAAGTTTTGCTCCGGAAGATCTCGCGTTCCGCGATGAAGTACGCGCCTTTTTTGCACAAGCTTATGACGTCGAACTGCAGGCGCGGCTCAATAATCTGGAAACGTTTAAGGACGCCGTGATTGAGTGGCAAAAGCGTTTGTACAAGCAGGGCTGGATTGCCCCGGGCTGGCCCAAAGAATACGGCGGCACGGGTTGGAACGCCACGCAGAAATTTATTTATGAAACCGAACGCAGCACTGCAGGCATCCGCGATGTGATTCCCTTCGGCCTGAACATGGTGGGTCCCGTGATTTACGCGTTTGGCAATGACGAGCAGAAGGCGCGGTTCTTGCCGGGTATCCTGCAAAGCGATGATTGGTGGTGCCAAGGTTATTCCGAGCCGGGTGCCGGCTCCGACCTGGCCTCACTGAAAACACGCGCGGTGCTGGAAGGCGATGAGTATGTAGTTACCGGCGCAAAAATCTGGACCAGCTACGCGCAGTACGCCGATTGGATTTTCTGCCTGGTGCGCACTAACAGTGAAGGCAAGAAGCAAAGCGGTATCAGCTTCCTGTTGATCGACATGAAGTCGCCCGGTATCAAGGTAAACCCGATTGTTTCCATCGACAACCACCACAGCCTGAACGAAGTGGAGTTCAATGAGGTGCGCGTGCCAGTGGCCAACCTGATCGGTGAGCAGGACAAGGGCTGGACCTATGCCAAGGCACTGCTGGCTCATGAGCGCACCGCAATTGCCGGTGTGGCAGACAGCAAGCGAAGCCTGGCGGAAACGCGCGCCTTTGCTGCTCGGGAAATTAATGGCGGCAAGCCGCTGTTGAGTGACCCACTGTTCCAGAAGCGCTTATCAGATATCGAAATTGAGCTGATGGCTTTGGAATTCACCGAATTGCGCGTGCTGGCAACCGTGGCTTCAGGCGGTGCGCCGGGTGCTGAGTCCTCCATGCTGAAAATCAAGGGTACGGAGATGCAGCAGGCGGTGCAGGAACTGCGTATGGATGTGGCGGCTTACTACCAAGGCGTACTGCCCAACGACCTGACTCCTGAGCAGCTTGGGCACGACTTTGGCTCGCAGGCCCGCCAGACATACATGTATGGCCGTGCCTCCACCATTTACGGTGGCTCCAATGAAGTGCAGAAGAACATTATCGCCAAGGCCGTACTCGGCCTTTAACCCCGGATTGCTGTAGAGGCCTGTAGTAGTTGCAAGGCCTCAATCGCCTCAAAGGAGATTGGAATGAATTTCGAGTTTACTGAAGAACAGGGCATGCTCCGGGACAGCGTGGCGCGTTTTGTCCAAGACAGCTATGACTTTGACACCCGCTGCAAAATCGCTGCAAGCGACGAGGCAATGAGCCGCGCCAACTGGCAGACCTTCGCCGAGTTGGGTTGGTTGTCAGTGCCTTTTGCGGAAACACACGGTGGTTTTGGTGGGAGCCCTGTCGACACCATGGTGATGATGGAAGAATTCGGCAAGGGCCTGGTGCTTGAGCCTTACCTGGCGACAGTGTTGCTGTTCGGTGGGCTTTTGCAGCGCGGGGGCAGCGCGGAGCAGCAGGCAGAGCTGATCCCGAAAATTATTGAGGGTGGGTGTTTAGGCGCCTTCGGCTACCTGGAGCGACAGAGCCGCCACGAGATTGCGGATATCACCACAACAGCCACCGTGCAGGGCGACCAGCTGTTGCTCAATGGCGAAAAAGTGGTGGTGTTCAACGGCGCCAGTGCCGATCACCTGATTGTGTCAGCGCGCAGCAGTGGCCAGCAAAGCGACCCTGAGGGTATCACTCTGGTGTTGGTGCCTACTGATGCGGCAGGTGTGGAGCGCACGGGCTATCGTTTGATGGACGGCCAGCAGGTTGCCAATATCACCTTCAAGGACGTGCAGGTGCCGGTGGCGAACGTTGTGGGTGAGCAGGGTAAAGGCTACCCGTTGATGAATGATGTGGTCACCCTCGCCAATGTGGCGCTGGCGGCAGAGGCGGTGGGCATTATGGGCAAGCTCAATGCCAAGACCCTTGAGTACACCAAAACACGCAAGCAGTTCGATGTGGCAATCGGCAGCTTTCAGGCGCTACAACACCGTATGGTAGACACTTTTATGGCCTATGAGCAGGTGAAGTCCCTGCTGTATCGCGCAGTGTGTGAGCTGGACGGCAACGGTGATGACGACGATGCTGTTGCCTGTGTGCATGCGTTGAAGGTGCTCGTGGACCGCAATGGCAAGAAGATCTTCGGCGAAGCGATTCAGCTGCACGGCGGTATGGGCATCACTGATGAGTTGGATATTGGTCACTACGCGAAACGCCTGATGATGATCAACACCACGTTTGGCAACAGCGACCACCATCAGGCAAAGTTCAATGAACTGCGCTACAGTGCTTAACAACAGCGCATGATGGGCACAGAGTAGCGGCTGAGTATGGGTGTTGCGTGTGATACTGCAATAGAGTGTGCAGGTGCCGCTCGGTAGGCAACGAATCGGAGAATAAACTATGAAATTGGGCATCCTGCTGGGGTATTCCGGCAAACAGATCAACATTCCCATCGACCTCATTCGCACCGCGGAGTCGATGGGTTACGATTCCGTGTGGACCGCTGAGGCCTATGGTAATGACGCGGTAACCGCTGCGGCATGGGTGCTGGCGCAGACGTCGAAGATCCGTGTGGGGACTGCGATCATGCAGATGCCCGCCAGGACGCCGGCCATGTGTGCGATGACAGCTATGTCCCTGGACCAGCTTTCCGGCGGCCGTTTTATCGTCGGCCTTGGCGCTTCTGGCCCTCAAGTGGTTGAAGGCTGGCACGGTGTTCCGTACGGCAAGCCGGTGACCCGCACCCGCGAATATATTCAGATCATGCGCAAAATCATGGCGCGAGAGGGCCCGGTAGAATTCGATGGTGAAACTTACCAGATGCCGAATACGGGGCCGGGCACGACCGGGCTGGGCAAGGCACTAAAGTCTATTCTTGAAGGTAACCCCAATATTCCAATTTACACGGCGTCCATTACACCGGCGGGCTTGCGCTGCGCCGGTGAAGTGGCTGATGGCGTGTTCCCTGTCTGGATGGACCCCGACAAGTTCAGCATTCTCGGCGATCATATTCAGAAAGGCATTGATACGGCCGGTAACGGCAAGAGCCTGTCTGATTTTGATATTGCACCGTTCGTGTCAGTGGCACTGAACGACGACCTGAAGGCCGGCTACGATTCTTTGCGGCCCTGGCTTGCGCTGTATATCGGCGGCATGGGTGCGAAGGGCAAGAACTTCTATAACGACTACGCGACGCGCGCCGGCTATGGTGAAGTGGCTGAGCGCATTCAAGACTTGTACCTGACAGGCAAAAAAGCCGAAGCCGAAGCGCTGGTGCCCGATCAGTTGCTGGATGAGGTGGCTTTGGTTGGGCCACGTGAACGGATCATCGAGCGCCTGTCCAGCTGGAAAGCGGCAGCAGCGCGCGGTGAGGTCGGTACGATGTTGTTAGGCGTGCACGACCCTGTGGTCCTTGAGCTGTTTGCTAACGAGTTGCTGTAATGCAGCTTGAAGGCAGCGTCGTCGTTGTTACCGGCGGCGGCAACGGCATAGGTAAAGCGCTGTGCGCGCGCTTTCATCGTGAAGGCGCCAGCAAGGTTATCGTTGCAGACCTTAAATTGGGTGATGCCGAAGCGGTAGCGGCAACGGTGGCAGGTGATGCCTACGGCTTGGACGTGCGCGAAGAAGCGGCGTTGAAGTCCATGGTCGATGAGGTAGAGGCACGCTATGGCCGTATCGATCTGTTTTGCAGTAATGCGGGAATCATCGCCGGTGACGGAGAGCCCTGGTGGGCTACGTCGGCGTCAAATGCCACCTGGCAGGCGATGTGGGACATCCACGTCATGGCGCATGTCTATGCGGCGCGCGCCTGCCTGCCAGGCATGATTGCCCGCGGTGAAGGGTATCTGCTGAACACAGTATCGGCTGCAGGTTTACTCAACCAGGTTGGCGACGCGGCTTATTCGACTACTAAGCATGCGGCCATTGGCTTTGCTGAGGCACTCGCCATTACTCACGGCGATGACGGTATCAAGGTTTCGGCCCTGTGCCCGCAGGCTGTTGCAACGCAGATGATTGGCAGCGTGGAAGATGGTGGCACCGCGGGCGTCGATGGGGTCATCAGCCCTGAGGATGTTGCGCAAGCGGTTGTAGACGGTTTGGCGGCGGAACGCTTCCTGATCTTACCCCATCCACAGGTTGCCGATTACCGTGCGCACAAAGCTGCGAATTATGATCGTTGGCTGGGCGGCATGCGCAAGTTGCGGCGTCGGTTCGGTCACCCTAACCTTTAGTTCCCGAGCGCCTGGTTATGCAGCGAAGAGAACAGCAGGCGCGTTTTGCACGCACCATCTTGAACGGCTTCGAAGCGTATTTTGCCGAGTTCCAGAATATCACGCTGGCCGCGCGTTCGCGCTTTGAAGCGCAGGACTGGCTGGGTATGCATGCGGCGTCTATTCGGCGTATCGACTTATATAAAGATTCAACTACGCGAGTCCTCGAATACGTGGAGTTGATTGCCGGCGAGCAACTGCATTCTCTGGACTTCTGGGAGGAGGCGCGGATCGTGTACTCCAACCTGGTGCGAGGCCATAACAACTTCGAAATTGCGGAAACTTTTTTTAATTCGGTGTACTGCGGTGTATTCAAGCATCGTAAAATTCGCGACGAATACGCATTTGTTTTTTCCCCTCAGGGTGACATGCCTGCTCCGGATGTCAGCAAGGTTTACCGGGTATACCCCTTCGCGGGCGATTTGCCCGGCGTTTTACGCGACTTGCTAGATGACTACGGGTTCCGTTTGCCTTGGGAAAACTTGCAGCGTGATATCGATAGCCTCGCTCATGCCATCTCCGTGTCCCTTGCCGCGCGTTTTGACCTGAACCGCGAAGGTGTGGAATTTCAGACTCTGGAGCCGCATTTTTTCCGTAACAAGGGTGCCTATATCGTTGGCCGCATCGTCTCTGGGCCAGATTCGATGCCCATTGTCATCCCCATTCTGCACTCTGGGGACGGCCGGATGTATGTCGACACGATTCTGTTTGGCGCCGACCAGATGAGCGTAGTGTTCAGTTTTACCCGCGCCTATTTTATGGTCGACGCGAGTATTCCTTCGCAGTATGTTCTGTTTCTGCAGCAGTTGATGCCGGCTAAGCCTATTTCAGAATTGTACAGTTCCATGGGCTATAACAAACACGGCAAAACTTATTACTACCGCTGCGCTTTCCGGCACATGCAGAATACCAGTGACCAGTTCATTATCGCGCCCGGCATCAAGGGCATGGTGATGAGCGTGTTCACGTTGCCTTCTTACGATTTTGTGTTCAAGATTATTAAAGACCGCTTTACTCCGCCCAAGGAAATGACCCGCGAACAAGTGAAGGAAAAATATCGCTTGGTAAAGCGCTGGGACCGGGCAGGGCGCATGGCGGACACCCAGGAATTTACTAATTTGGCGTTTGCCCGTGAGCGTTTTTCCGACGAGTTAATGGAAGAGCTGCACAAGGTGGCACCCTCCATGATTGAAGAGCACGGCAAGGCGCTGGTTATCAGGCACGTCTATGTAGAGCGTCGCATGACGCCACTCAACCTGTATTTACAGAGCGCAAGTGACGAACAGGTGGTGGCGGTGATGGACGAGTACGGCAATGCCATCAAGCAACTTGCAGCTGCCAACATTTTCCCCGGAGACATGCTGCTGAAGAACTTTGGCGTCACCCGTCACGGCCGCGTGGTGTTTTACGACTACGACGAAATTGTGCCTTTGATGGACTGTAATTTCCGCGAAATACCCGCAGCGCGCACCGAGGCGGAAGAAATGGCTAGCAAGCCCTGGTATAACGTGGGCCCTAACGACATCTTCCCCGAAGAGTTTCGCCTGTTTTTTTCGGGCAATCAGCGCGCCCGCAAGGTCTTCGATGCAATGCACAGCGACATTTATGAAGCGAGTTTCTGGCGGGGCTTACAAGAGCGTATTGGGACAGGGTATGTCGAAGATTTCTTCCCTTACCGGCGCAAGCTGCGTTTCAATCGTCAAGCAGACCCACAGGTAGTGAGCGGATAATGGCAACACTGTATTTATTTCGGCATGGGCAAGCATCGTTTGGCGCCGACGACTATGACAAGCTTTCAGCGCTCGGCTGCCGTCAGGCGCAGGTACTCGGAGAGTATCTGCGTGATCAGGGGATCAAACTTGATGCAGCCTACAGCGGGGGTTTGCTGCGCCAGCGCGAAACGACAGCACTGGCGCTCTCAAGCCAGCCTGATGAGGTTGCGCATCATATCGACCCGCGTTTCGATGAAGTGCGCAACGACGAGCAGATCCGTCACTTGGTGCCGGTGGTGGCCAAAGCCAATCCGGCCATTCAGACACTGGTCGACAAAGGGCTGAGCTCCAGCAAGGATTACCAGAAAGTCATTGAGGCTGTGTTTACCTACTGGACCTCCGCTGCCTGTGACGAGCCGCGCATACAAAGTTGGGCCGACTATTCAGGTTCTGTGGCTGCTGCGCTGCGTGAGGTCATGGCCGCGCAAGGGGCGGGCAAAACAGTCGGCGTGTTTACGTCTGGTGGCACCATAGCGACGATTGTCAGCCAGGTGCTTGGCCTGTCGGGCGAGCATGCCTACAAATTTTACGAGCCGATTTTCAATTGCTCCGTCACGCAGCTGTTTTATAGTGGGGACAAAGTGTCTCTGTCGTACTTTAACGACCGCTCCTTTCTACAGGTGCTGGGCACGCAGCGGGACGAACAGTTAGTCACGTATCGCTGACCGGGCGTTTCCGCCGTAGCAGGGATTCCTGCACAGTGGAAGCCACGAGGTCACCGGCTCGATTGTAAAAACTGCCTCGGCTCAGGCCGCGCCCGCCGTGGGCGTTCGGGCTGTCCATCGCATAAAGTAGGTAGTCGTCTACGCGCAAAGGCCGGTGAATCCACAGGGCATGGTCCAGGCTGGCGGTTTGCATCTGCGGGTCCATGGCCGTGACGGGGTGCGGCAAGAGCGCTGCACCGAGCAAGGCAAAGTCGGAGATAAACGCGAGAATAGTCTGGTGGCGAATAGGGTCGTCACCGATCGATTGGGCGGGGTCCAGCACGCGGAACCACGTGTACTGTTCGGGTGCTTGCGGCACTGGGTTCAGGTAATCACGTCGTTTCACTGGTCGCCGCTCCAGCGCTTGTATCATCGGTGCACCGAAGCGTTCCGGATGGCGTTCCGCCATCAGGCTCCAGAACTCAAAGTCGGTTTCCAGCTCTTCCGGTGGTGTAACCTCGGGCATGCTGGACTGGTGGCTGAAACCTTCTTCCCACGTTTGAAATGACACCGAGGTGCTGAAAATAGGAATGCCGTCCTGTTTGGCGATTACACGCCGCGTATTGAAGCTGCCGCCGTCACGGATCGGTTCGACATCGTACACAATCTGTTTTTTGGGGTTGCCTGGGCGTAAAAAATACGCATGCATTGAGTGGGCGTGGCGGCCTTCTTCTACGGTACGGCTCGCCGCGTTGAGGGATTGCGCCAATACCTGCCCACCGAACACGCGCGGCGGGTAGCTAGGGCTGTTGCCGATAAACATGTACTTGTCGATACGCTCTACTTCAAGCAGGTTGAGTAGTTTCTGCAATTTGTCGGTCACGCATATACTCCGGTTAAGAGAGAGAGGCTCAGCTTGCGCGCGGCTGCAGGCCATTGAAAAAGAGGTCGAAGTAATCGATTGCGACGGTGTCGAGGTCGTCAACCCGTCGCCATAGCTTGATGTCCATAGACGCATTCACCGCGCCAGCGATCAGCTGTTGCGCGATAAAGGGCGCAACAGGGCGCACACTGCCATCGGCGATACCTGCGCTTAGCATGTCACCGAAGCGCCTGTTGGCCGCTTCGGTGCGCGCCAGTACTTGCTTGCGGCGTGGAATCGGCAGCGCGGTAATGGTGCTGTAGCGGATCAGTGGCCCGCGCTCCGAGTTCTGTGCATGGAAGATACGCCGGCATACCTGGTCAACCTTGTGCAGGCCGTTGCCAGGCAGCTGGGATGCCTGTTCATGGATCTTCTCGGTCACGTCCAGCGAATACTCGTAACAGCTGAACAGCAGGTCTTCCTTATTGCGGATGTGGTAGTAGAACGCGCCCTTGGAGACATTCAGCTGCTCTGCGATTTCATCCAGCGACGTGCCATTAAACCCTTTTTTGTTGAAGAACCAAGTGCCGGTTTTATAAAACGCCTGCTGCTTGAGCCTGTTTTGTTCCTCCCGGTCGAAGCCTTGTATATAGGGCTCTACGTCGACGTCGACCGCGAGGCGGGCTGGCTGGTAAGTGTCGTCTCCGCTGTACAGGCCGTGCTCGATGACATCCCAGGCTTGCAATGCGACTTCACTGACGCTGCCCCTGGGCAGGCTGTGCAGCCAGAAAAAAATCCAGTCGAGTGATCCGACTATGGCGCGTGTGGCGGCGATGGTTTCGCAGGGGCGGATCTCACCCGCCGCGATTCCCGCTCGCAAATAACCGCGTAGATTTTTGAACATGGCGATGTAGCGCGTTTCGACTTTTTCGCGCTGTACACCCTGCAGAGAGGCAATTTCCAGCAGCGCGGCATAGTGTGGGCCTCGCTTTTGCTGCGCTGCCAGCCAGCTTTCAAATTGCAGGAGGAAGAATTGCCGAGCCCGCTCCAGTGGGCTTGTGAAGCGTAGCTCGATGTCCGCCATGGATTGCAGGTGATGGTCTAGCGTAGCGAGATAACACTGAAAAACCAGTTCTTCCTTGGTTTTGACGTAGTAGTAGAGGCTGGTTTTCGTAAGCCCTAAAGACTCGGCAATATCACGTAAGGTGGTGGCGCGAGAGCCCTTGGAGTTAAAGAGTTGAGCGGCTTGAGAGAGAATGGCGGCGCGTTTTGCATCATGTTGGGCAGTTCGATTGAACGGTGACCCGGGCCCCGCTTCGTCTCTCAATTTGCTCATGCAGCGCCCTTGCTGGCCGTAGCTGACCGGCGTTTCGTACTCAATAGTCTATAATTCCAACTTTAAGTATTATTTTTGTCGCTGTCTACAGTTTGGGGGCTTCGCTTTCGTCAAGGTTCAGTTTTAGCCACTTGCGCGAACGGTAGCGCCACAGCAGCAAGCTGGACTTGAGCAGGTAGTCCAACAGCATCACCGAAAAGACCCAATACACCGACAGCTCCAGCGCGATACAAAGCCATGCCGGCAGCAAGCGCCCAAAGATGATGCCGATGAAGGTGGCGACAAGCGGAAACCGTGTGTCGCCTGCTCCTCTGAGTGCTCCGGCGAGTGCAAAATCGCAGGCCATCATGGGGTGAGCAATGCAAATAATGTAAATAAAGCCGACCGTCAGCTCGACCACTTCGGGGTCATTAATCATGAACTCGGCGAGGTCTCTGGCGTACCATGCGAGCAGCGAGGCCAGTGTAATCATGGCTAATAACGCCATCCGCAGCGACCGCCATCCGATGTCCATTGCCTGGTTGGGGCGGCCAGCGCCCAGTTGCTGGCCAACCAGGGTGGCGGTGGCAATGCCGAACCCAAAGCCTACCACAATGGGGAAGGCGACCAAGCTGATGCCGATGCCGTAGGCGGCGTAGGCGCTTGTCCCGTAGTTCGCAACGATGGCGAAAAAGGCGAGGAAAGCAACTTGCACCACGGCCTGTTCGGTTACTGCGGGCAAGGCAATACGCACCAACTTGCGCGCCGCTGCCCAATCGAAGCGCGCCTCGCCAACCGGTTGCAGGTTGAAGTGGCCGCGCCACCAGAGCAGCACAAAGATACTGGCTACCAACGCACCGGCAATGCCGCCACCCAGTGCGACGCCCGCAACGCCCATCGCGGGGAAAGGGCCCAGCCCAAATGCCAAGGCATAGCCAAACAGCACGTTCATGAAAGTGCTGCAGGCGAGAAAGTAAAGGGGTGTGAGTACGTCGCCGGTGGCGCGCAGTGACGTGGACAGCATCATGTTGGCGGCTGAAAACAGGTTGAACAGGCCCAGCCAGAATATGAAGCTCGCTGCCAGTAGCGTGGTGGCCTCGTCGAGGCCGAAAATACCCGCAATCGACTCGGGCGCCGCGAGCACGGGTATGCTCAGAAGCCCGGCAATCACCAGTGCGAGTAGCAGGGCTGTCCAACTTGCCATTTCAGCCTGCGCAACCTGCTTGGCCCCCCAATGTCGAGAGACCGTTGCTGTTGCGGCTACTGACAAACCCATCAAAATGGCCTGTACCAGAAAGAAAACCCTGTGGCCCGTGGTGACCGCTGCCACCGCTGAGGTACCCAAGTCAGCGGCAATTTTGATGTGCAGAAATCCAACGGTGGTGAACAGCAAGTTAGAAATGATAGTCGGCCACGCGAGCTGCCATACCCTTGCACTGCTGGACTCTCGCGCCTCGTTGGCCGGCGCACTGCTTGTGGCCTGGCTCATGACGGGGCCTGGCTAGAGTGCGCAAGGTGCTGGCACTCCTTGTGACGGAAGCAGTGAATGAGGTGGTCGTTGACCATGCCCGTCGCCTGCATAAAGGCGTACATAATGGTGGAGCCCACGAAGGTGAAACCGCGGCTTTTTAGATCCTTGCTGAGAGTGTCTGAAAGCGCTGTGCGGGCGGGTACGTCCGCCGGGCTTGCCCAGCTGTTGGTGAGCGGCACATGGGCAACATGCTGCCACAGGTAATGTGAGAAGGAACCAAAGGCCTCCTGTACGGCCAGGAACGCTTGTGCGTTCTTGCGCGCACCGTACACTTTTAGCCGGTTTCTAACTATTCGGGGGTCGACTAATGCGGCTTCAAGTTGTTCGTCGGATAAGGCGGCCACCTCGGATACCTGCAGGCCGCCCAACACGTTACGGTATCCTTGCCGTTTACGCAGCACGGTAATCCATGAAAGCCCAGCCTGCGCCCCTTCCAATATGAGGAACTCGAACAATGTAGGATCATCTCGCACCGGAACGCCCCACTCCTGATCGTGATAGGCGACGTAGAGTGGATCAGTGCCGCACCACCCACAACGTTCATGAGCGTTCATGCTCCTATGCCTTCCTGCAAAAGACACCAGTATCAGACTGCATCAGCGGCATGTCCACCTAAAAGCATTGAACGTATTGTATCTGGCGCCGTCTGTTGCGGTGTGCCAGAATTCGCACTATGACAGATACTATCCGCTACGAGTGCAGTGGGCATATCGCTTGCCTGACACTGAATAATCCCGCCCAGCACAACGCGCTGGGCCAAGAGCAATTGGCCGCGATTCAGGAGCACGTTGCCGGCTTGCACGTGGACGAACAGATCCGAGTTCTGGTGATTACCGGGGAGGGCGACAAGACTTTTTGTGCCGGCGCCTCACTGCAGCAATTGGGTAGCGGTAATCTATCCAGTGATGCATTCCAGGAAACCACCGATCTCATCGCCGAACTCCCCATTCCAACGATTTGTGCCATCAGCGGTAATGTTTATGGCGGCGGTGCCGAGCTGGCATTGAGCTGCGATTTCCGCGTGGGCATTGCCGGCAGCAAGTTGCGTGTGCCAGCCGCCGCAATTGGCTTGTGTTACCCCGTTAGCGGCATTAATCGCTTTGTTGAGCGCTTAGGGGTAAGCGTCGCGAAGCGAATGCTGCTCGCCGCCGAAGAGATGGAAGCGCAAAAACTGCTTGAAATTGGCTTTCTGGATTATCTCGTGCAACCGGCCGCACTGCGCGAGACAACAAATAAACTCGCCGCAGATATAGCCGCTTTGGCACCGCTTGCAGTGAGGTCGATGAAGCAGATCATCCAGCAAGCTGCCGCGGGCAAGTTGAACCGAGACCTTGCGCAAGGCCTTGCGCAGGAGTGCCTCGCCTCAGCAGACCTGCAGGAAGGATTTGCAGCAAAACGCGAAAAGCGCTCACCCAGATTCCAAGGGCGCTAACGATGGCTTTGCAGGCCCAACGAGTTGAGTACGAACCTTCCGGTCACTGTTTTTCGGTCAAGGCGAATCTCCAGGGCCCCGTTCGCTGCGCTAGCCGCTTCGGCTGCAATCGCAAACCTGGCAAACTCTGCCGTGTTAAAGCTCAAGCCCTCAGGGAGATATGCTGTCATGTCTCCGAGCCCAAATGTGCTAGGTTTTAGGTAGACGTACTGCCGCTCAGTGATGCGGGGGGAGTTAACCAGCCTCTGAAGCTCTCTCGGAGTGTGCAAGCAGTCTGATATCTAACTACAACGGTCAGGATTCTTTGCCGATTAAACTACAGCGCTCGCCACTATATCTTGCAGTATCCGCGGCCTTCGCACTCTTATCCCAAGTGCCACCGGTGTACGCACAGGAAGGGGTGCTTGAGGAAGTTGTCATTATAGGCACGCGCTCGCCCGGGCGTTCTGCGGAAGATTTGCCGGTTCCGGTTGATGTGTTGTCTGCGGAGCAACTTGAAGCCACAGGCCAAACCGAGGTGGGCCGAATGCTGCAGTTTATTGCGCCTTCGTTCAATTTTTCCAGTTCAAGTGTTTCTGACGGCACTGACGCCCTCCGGCCTGCAACATTGCGTGGCCTGGGGCCAGACCAAACTCTGGTACTGGTGAATGGCAAGCGTCGACATCAAGCCTCGCTGATTCACATCAATACCTCCGTGGGCCGTGGCACTGCCGGCACGGATATGAATGCCATACCGGCGGCCGCTCTGAAGCGTATTGAAGTACTGCGTGACGGTGCTGCGGCTCAGTACGGGTCGGATGCCATCGCCGGTGTAATCAACCTGGTGTTGCGCGATGCTCCTGAAGGTGCCCGCGCCTATCTGAGCGTGGGCGAAACCTCCGATGGTGATGGCGCCGTAACCAACCTGGACCTGAACGGGGGTTTCGCACTTGGTAGCGACGGCTTCTTGAATATAACGCTGAACTATCGCGACCGCGGGAACACTGATCGCGCCGGGCTCACCGGCTCCTGCGTGTACGGCGGCTGTGTGGATACCGATGGCAATGGCGTTGATGAAATTGCAGATCCTCGAGAGTTGACATTCAGTCGTGACGTATTCCGTATTGGCGATGCTGACTCAGAGCAATTCGCAGCCGTTGTTAATGCCGGCTACAACATGGGCGGCGGCGAACTCTATGGCTTTGCCACCTATTCAGCGCGCGACAATGAGTCTGCGGCGTTTTACCGCAACCCGTCATCGGGCGCCTCTTCGGCCCTGGACGATGGCGACAACGTCATCCCCGACGGTTTTTTACCATTGATCAACTCACAGATTGACGACTTTTCGATAAACCTGGGGTTCCAGAGGGATTTCGACAAAGGTCTGGGTATGGATGTCTCCTACACCGCCGGCGAGAACACCATCGAGTACCAGACAAGAAACTCAATCAACTACTCTTTCGTCAACTTCGCCAACTTTGGCCAGGGACTGAGTGATCAGGAAATACGCGACAGCATTCCCCGTTCGGCCAGCGCCTACGAGCTGAGCCTGGGCCTGCAAACGCTGAATGTCGATTTCACCCAGCAGTTCGGCGATCTGGCCCTGGCCTATGGCGCCGAATACCGAATTGATGAATACGAAATCGGTCCTGGCGAGCCCTATGCCTATAAGGATTTCGATACCTTGGACGGGAACTCCTTGTTCCCGCAGGATGCAAGCGGTGGTGTTCAGGGTTTTCCCGGCATCGCTCCGGTCTCCGCCGTGGATGAAGATCGCGATGTGTTCTCTCTCTACATAGACGGCGAATACCAGCTGACCGAAAGCCTGCTGTTCAGCGCCGCGGCTCGTTATGACGACTACAGCGATTTTGGCGACACCACCAACTACAAACTGGCCGCCAACTGGGCAATCACCGATACGGTGAGGCTGCGTGGCGCCGTGAACACCGGTTTCCGCGCGCCATCCATGCAACAGCAGTTTTTCAACAATATCGGTACACAGTTTGTGCAGAATCCGAATGATCCGGATGCCCCGCAGATACCCGTCGAGATTGGCACCTTCCGCAACGACAGCGCACTGGCAAACGCTATTGGCATTCCTGAACTAAAGGAGGAGGAGTCAAACAACTATGGCACGGGCCTGATCTGGACGCCCGGCAATAATTTGAGCATTACGCTCGATTACTATTTTATCGCGATTGATGACCGGATCGTCATTAGCAACCGCCTCAGCGGAGCTGACGATCCCACCGGTAACCTGCAGGATGCACTCGACACCGTTGGCGCGGGCGCAGGACAGTTCTTCCTTAACGGTGCGGACACCGAAACTGAAGGTGTCGATCTGGTATTGACCTACAGCGGTATTGAAATGTTCGGCGGGCTGCTGGACGTCACACTAGCAGGCAACCATACCCAGACCGACGTGGTGGATATTTTCACTACGGGCGGCCTCGCGGGGGTAGACCCCGACGTGGTTTTCAGCAGTCAAGACATCTCGATTATTGAAGAGTGGCAGCCTGAAGACCGGGTTAACATCACCGGCAACTACACCGTCAACAACTTCAACGTGAACCTTGCCGTAAATCGCTTCGGTGAATATACGGTGGAGGATGGCAGCCGTCAGACCTTTGGTGCCGTGTATGTCACCGACCTTAAGGTAAGCTATATGCTCGACAACGGACTTGGCTTAACGCTTGGAGGCAACAATATTTTTGACCAGTATCCCGATGAGAATGAAATCGGCAACAGCCGCGGCGGCACCCTCGAAACATCGTCCGGTGGTGAGCTTCTGGTAGATAGCCCGGGAGTGTTCACCTACTCACGACGTTCAGCACCGTTTGGTTTCGGTGGTGCCTTCTGGTACGCCGGAGTGTCTTACGACTTCTAGTCTGACTGGAATGTCGTAATCTTATATAAGGACAGACACCTGAAAACCAGCGGTAACTGTCCGGTCAGGTCTGAGCCACGACAAATTAGTTGAGTACGAACTTTCCGGTCACCGCTTTTCGATCAAGGCTAATCTCGAGGCTCCCGTTGGCTGCGCTGGCGGCTTCGGCTGCAATCGCAAACCCGGCAAACTCTGCTGTGTTAAAGCTCAAGCCCTCAGGGATTCCCGCGCCGTCGTCCTGAAATTCGAGCTCAAGCTCGTTTGCGCGCGACTGGCGAACCAGAATGCGCACGGAGCAGGTGCCGTTGTGTGCCAGGAACGAATGTACGATCGAGTTTTCGAGCAGTTCCGCAATGATAATGGCTAAGGGTATTGCCTGCACCGCTGGAACCAGCTCTCGAGTCACCTCATTTACGGCGATTAGCCTTTGATTCACGGCAGGGTGCCGGTGCGCCGTCATATTTAATAGCCCGACAACGAAGGTGTTCAAGTTGGCGTAGAGTTGTTCACCACGATAGTAGAGTGCATCTTGTAGCAAATCCAAGACCTTTAGCCGAAGCTCGGTGGCTGCGCCAAGCGCCTCAGTCTCATTCAATGAATACTCAGCACCACGTTGCATGCAAACGTTTGCCCACGCTAAAAGTTGCTTGTTGTAGCGGTGTATAGAGTCTGTAAGCACCTGCTGGAAGTCGACCTGATCCTGTAAGTCATCGGCAAACTGATCGGCAACGCGCTGCATCTCTTGTGCTTGCTGCATGGCCTGTTTCCTGAGGGTTCTCTCTCGGAACAACCGCAGCCCGAGATAGACAATACCGAGAAACAAGAGGGCATATAAGATAAACGCCCACCACGTTAACCACGGCGCTGGCTTCACGACCATATTCATGGCAATGCCATCTGTGTTCCAGACGCCGGACGAGTTCAGTGCCTGGGCTCGAAACGTATAGCTCCCCGCTGGGAGATTCGTATACGTAGCGGAACCTCTATTGCCGATATCCATCCAATCGCTATCGAAGCCTTCGAGCTTGTGCTGATACCGTGTGGAATCGGTATTTGTCAGATCTCTTGTGCTGAAGTTAAAGGTTATGAAGCGGTCGTTGTGGTCTAGGGTTATTTCCTTAACCTCCGAATTTGAGAAGTTGAAATCATAACTCTTTCCATTGACGTTCAAATTATTCAGGAAAACAGGTGAAACCTTGGGTCCTCGTCCTACTTGACTGGGTATAAATCGATAGAACCCGCGTTCGCCGCCAAAGTACAAGAAGCCCTTGTGATCCTTAAATGAACTATTAAACTCAAATCCTATGTCAGTTACGCCGCTTGCCTCACCATATTGAACAATTTTTCCACTACGGTCTCTCTTCGAAATCCCTATATTCGTCGAAAACCATATGTCCCCTTTATCTCCTGCTTCAATTGAATAGACCGCCTTGTCTAGATTCGAAAACTCGGCTGCGTCGTGCTTTATGACTCTTGTGCTGGATCCAAACGATTTACTCAGTTTGGTCTTGAAAAGCCCGTCGTGCATTGAACCAAACCAAATATAGTCTTCTGACTCGGTTGCAGTCCAAATTACGGGCTTTATCGATGTGCCACCGACACTACTTTCTAGAATGATGTCTTTAGTTGAACCATCTGAAAGATCAATTGTTTTTAGGCCACCTTCAGTCCCAAACCAAACCGTCCCGTCACTCGATTGGAACATCATAAGTATTCTGTCAAACTCGTGATCAATTCCCGACCCGAAATTACTGGCAGGTAAGAATTCTCCGTTAGCGCCAATAAACCAAGCGCCTTTATCGTATGTTCCAACAATTGAAGCATCGAGTTCGGTTTGTAGAAAGCTACTTACGGAGTTTGACGGCATACCCTTAGTATTTGAAATATCCCAATGTCGAAACGAAAGTTCATCAAAGCTGATTCTTTCAAATCCACCATTCCTATAGCCCACGAATATTTTCTTTTCGTCCCCGTACAATGTCATTAAGCCTTTTCTTTCTCTTCGGAGTGGAGGATACGTTTCCCCAATCTTTTTGGTGCGTTCTGTATTTAGATCGAATAAACCCAGTCCATCATATGAGGCAATGAGCACTTGATCATGAGGCGCCTTTGAAAAGCCGACGATAGATTCGAGAAAGGGATGAACATGCTTGTCAAACAGTCTGAATTGACTGCCTACTAATCGAAAGAGACCGTTGTATGCCCCAATCCAGTAGCCACTTTCGTCCGAATCGACATTTATGGAGATCACCTCACTGATTGATCCAGAGAAGGGGTGGTAGGGGGAGTCACAATAACCTCCCGCTGAGGTGCATAAGAGAAGTCCGGCGTCTGTCCCAACCAGAACGCTGTGACCTGGAGGGACAATTTGAATGTCATTTACCCTGGTGGGACGTGAGTCCACCGTCGGATATTGATCAATAGTTAGAGGGCCGCAATTTCCACTCTCAGAATCTACAATATAAATTCCGCCGCCGTTGGTCCCGATCCAGACATCTCCGTTAGAAGTCTTTGCTACCTCGGATATTGAGCCAGCTTCGTCACATGCTTCTTGGAAGTCGAAGTTCTCTATGACACGCCCAGTGCTTGACGTCTCAATCAGTTCGCCGCCAATTGACGAGATCAGCGCCCCGCCATTTGGCAACCCAAAAATGTCGCTTGGAGTGCTTGAAATTCCGCTTTCGGTTGATTGAGATGACTGGTTGCGCCCCTGCAACCGATATAGGCCTCCGTCCTGATAAGCTAGCCAAAGAGTTTGATTGCTGGAAAAGTAGAATTCGGCGACGTTCTGGCCTGAAACACCGTTTCCTGAAAGCCAGGCAGCAAATTCGAATTCGTTTTTTGCAGAGTTGAGTGATAGTACTCTGTCGTCTAGAGTTAAGATAAGAATTTGGCTATCCCATATCTCAAGGATTTTTCGTGCCCTAATTCTTTCTAGGTTCCCAGTTATATTCCTGAAATGGGTGTACGTCACATCATCGTGTTCGGAAACGTGGGATACGCTGTTTTGAGTTGCGATCCACAGCTGACGCTTAGATGACTTTAGTACTGAGAGCACAGTGCCTGTGCCTAGCCTTTTAGTTACGGTTGGTTTTTGAAGGATGTAATTTTGATGTAGATTCGGCTCTTTTGTTGAATTCCCTCGCGCGGAAATGCTCGCCGCTGCTGAACATATAGTGACACAGATACAGACAAAGACAAGAAAGCTATGTCCACCGGTTATTAGCTGCTTTAGGTCGAGTAAATCTGATGGGGGTGCAGAAAATCTGATTTAGGTTTCCTCTCTTAGACTTTCTTTGTATTTGGAGCTGAACGCGGACTGGAACGAAGCGTACGCTTCTCGAATTGACTCGATTACGTCGCTTCTCTTTACCTCCACGCTCATTTTCACGTCGGTTTCAGCCTTCCCGGCGATGGTCTTGACTCTTAGCGCGCCCATGTTCGCGCTCATTGATTTAATTGCATGTGCAACCGACTGTAGCTCTCTGCTCCCGTCTGTATTGGCTCCAATATTTTCAAGCTCTAAGATCTTGTTGTCCATTTGAATGCAAAATCCATTATAGACTTCGTGTAGTATTCTTTTTCCTGTTTGCACCTCAATCTCAATTATATTTGAGATAGCCGCTTCGTCAATATCATCTGCGATTTCGCATACGTTTACATCCCTAGCTCCAGTTGGCGAGAAGAGGTGTGCCGGCTCGACCAAATCGCTAGTCTCGAAATGGTCTTTGAATACTTTTCGGATATCATCCACCCGAAAAGGCTTCCCGAGGAATCCATCCATCCCTGCCTCGAAAAAATCTCTTCTATCTGTCGTTGTGGTTCCGGCTGTTAAAGCGATAATGATGGTAGGTGTTGTGCCCCGTGCTACCTCATCACTTCTGATCGAACGTGTCGCCGCAAAGCCGTCCATTAAAGGCATCTGGCAATCCATGAAGATCAAATCGTAGCCATTGGACCTCTGGAGCGCCACTGCCTCTATCCCATTCTCCGCAATATCTACACTATGACCGCACATCTGAATTACTTCACGAGCGATGCGCTGGCTGGTTGGAATGTCCTCGGCTACTAAGACCCTTAGTGCTTTCGTTGGTTTTATTTTTCCAAAGTTCACCTCGTTTTTCCAGTCTCTTTCATCTCTCTGCCAGCTCAAAACCGCTTGAGTAACATTTTCCATCATGCTCGGCTTACTAATTAATGTTCGCGCGCCGAGGATAAAGTAGTCGTTGTGCAGGTTTATCGGTGTCATTATTGCGGAGC
>ERZ887849.1411-NODE-1411-length-22605-cov-9.103193_pt1 | contig 22605 bp, 23 predicted proteins | sample MGYA00521267_ERZ887849 | MGnify/ENA primary metagenome ERZ887849 (study PRJEB32303, sample SAMEA104408601) | aquatic metagenome | biome: Brackish water; feature: Pelagic; material: water | place: Baltic Sea | collected 2014-06-06T16:11:00 | depth 2,863 m ... | reverse complement strand
CATCTATTAACAACCCAAGCAGCAAGGCGGTGAATATGCCGATACGGTGCGGCAGCGCAATACACCAATACAAGAGGGTCAGCGCCACCCATTCCGGGCGCGCCCACTGCAACCATTCAGGTATTTGCACAACCGCCAGCAAAGCCGCCAGCAAGAAGCTTCCGGCCATCACGCTGAATACCAGAGCATTGTTGGCGTTCACGGCACCTGCGACGCGGGCGCCGCATCCTCTGCCGCCTTGACAAACACGAGCAACACATGACGGCTGCGGTTCAATGCGGCACTAGGCCGTGCCAGCACCCGCGCGAAGGGTTGCCCGGGATCACGCTGCACGAGCACAACTTCAGCAATGGGGTAGCCGACGGGGAAACGGCCGCCCAACCCAGAGCTGACCAGCAAGTCACCTTCGCGGATATCGGTGGTTGCCGAGATATGCTGAACTTCAAGAGCGTCGAGTGAACCGGTACCCTCGGCGATCGCGCGCACCCCATTGCGATTCACTTGCACAGGTACTGAGTGCGTCAAGTCAGTCAGCAACAACACCCGAGAGGTGACTTCGCCCACTTCAACCACTTGCCCCATAAGGCCATCTGCATCAATCAGCGGCTGCCCCACGTAGACACCATCGCTGGCACCTTTATTGAGCACTAACTGGTGCCGCATGGGATCAGGGGAAACACCGATAAGCTCAGCCACCAACACGTCGCTGCGCAACATCGTCGTAGAATTAAGAAGGCCGCGCAAGCGTGTGTTTTCAGCCTGCAGAGAGGCCATCTGCAACGAACGCCCCTGCAGAAGGAGATTCTCGCGCTGCAGACGGGCGCTATCCTCCACCAACCGGGCGCGTGTGCGAATGTGGGTATTTTGCCATTGACCAAGGCGAGCGGGGATATCCGCCACCCAAATGATCGGGGCGACCAAAGTGTCCAGCACGGCTCGCGTCCGGCCCAGGTTGTTGTAGCGCAGATCTGCCGCTATCAGACCAACCACCACCAAGGCAGCAACCAACAGGCGCAGCCCAAGATGAGATTCCTTGAGAAATAGCGGCTTAATGACAGCCCCCGCCGGGTTGCTTACTCGGTAGAGAGCAAGTCAATCGTGTGCCGATCCATCTGTTCCATAGCACGGCCGCCTCCCCGCGCAACGCAGGTTAAGGGATCGTCAGCGACAATAACGGGCAGGCCGGTTTCTTCAGAGATCAGGCGATCGAGGTCGCGCAGCAGTGCTCCGCCGCCGGTGAGCACGATGCCGCTCTCGGCGATATCGGCCGCCAGTTCTGGCGGCGACTGCTCCAGCGCCGACTTTACGCCCTGCACGATGGATTGCAGCGGATCCGCCAAGGCCTCGAGAGTTTCGTCACTATTGAGGGTAAAGCTGCGCGGCACGCCTTCAGCCAGGTTACGCCCGCGCACGTCTATCTCTCGCAGCTCGCTGCCAGCAAAGGCGCAGCCGATTTCATGCTTGATGCGCTCAGCGGTGGCGTCGCCGATCAGACAGCCGTAACGACGGCGAACATACGACACGATCGCCTCATCGAAACGGTCACCGCCTACCCGCAAGGAGTCGCGATAGACCACCCCATTGAGCGAGATAATGGCGATTTCTGTAGTGCCACCGCCCACATCCACCACCATACACCCGGTGGCTTCCTCAACGCGCAAGCCAGCACCAATCGCAGCCGCCATGGGCTCTTCGATCAAGCGCACCTCACGCGCACCGGCACTCAAGGCCGATTCGCGAATAGCGCGACGCTCGACCTGAGTCGACATACACGGCACGCATACCAGCACCCGCGGGCTAGGCCGGATAAAGCGGCTCTCATGCACGCGAGCAATAAAATGCTGCAACATTTTTTCAGTCACCTGAAAATCTGCAATCACGCCATCCTTCAGCGGGCGAATGGCGGTAATGTTACCGGGAGTACGGCCCAGCATACGCTTGGCCTCCGTACCCACTGCTTCAATGGTTTTCTGGCCATTATGGAAACGAATGGCCACCACCGAGGGTTCGTTGAGAACGATTCCTTTATCGCGCACATAAATCAGCGTGTTCGCGGTACCCAAATCAATAGACAGATCGTTTGAGAACACGCCGCGCAGCTTCTTCAACATGAATAGTGACTACCTTGTGAATGGATCGGGGAACCCCACTAACTGGAGCTCAGCGACACCCCTTGCGACTGCCCTTTTCAGGCCGCACCTGCTCTCCGCTGAGAGCCCGCCCTGAGAGTTATTTTGCGGTGTGTAACTTAGTCGATAACTGTATCAATGGCAGGGATTTTGGGCAAGGCGCAAATGTGATAACTTTACGGCCCCCGCCGCAGAGGCGCCGGGTTCGTTAATCGCAGTGGAATTAGTGATGACAGTGCACGAGGATGACATTGAAAAGCTCGCCGAACTGGCCCGAGTACGTATCGCCCCAGAGGAGGTCGCCGAGGTCACCACACGAATCGCCACCATACTGGGATTGGTGGATCAGCTGCAGTCCGTGAATACCGGGGCCGTGGAGCCTATGGCCAACCCGCTGGACGCAGTGCAGCGCCTGCGGGCAGACGCAGTGACCGAGGGCAACCGGCGTGAAGCCTTTCAGGCCATTGCACCCGCAGTAGAAAATGGCCTGTACCTGGTACCCAAAGTCATCGAATAAAGCGGCAACACCGCCGGCAGGACACCTCATGCATGATCTTTCAGTCGCCGAACTCGCTCTTGGGTTACGCGCGAAGCATTTTTCCAGCACCGAGCTCACCCGGCACAGCCTGGCGCGCATCAATACGCTGGACACGCACTACAACAGTTTCATCACCGTGGACGAAACCGGCGCCCTGGCTGCTGCCGCACAGGCCGATGCCCGGCTGGCGAACGGCGACACTTCCCCACTGCTGGGCATTCCGCTGGCGCACAAAGACATTTTTTGTACTGAGGGGCTGCGCACCAGCTGCGGCTCAAAAATGCTCGACAACTTCATACCCCCTTACGATGCGACCGTCACACGGCGCCTACGCGAGGCGGGCACGGTTTTGCTTGGCAAAACCAACATGGACGAGTTCGCCATGGGTTCATCCAACGAAACCAGTTTTTACGGGGCAGCACAAAACCCCTGGAACACGCAGCGGGTTCCAGGGGGCTCTTCGGGGGGGTCGGCCGCTGCCGTAGCAGCGCGTCTTGCACCGCTGGCTACCGGCACCGATACCGGGGGCTCAATACGCCAGCCGGCTGCTTTTTGCGGCATCACCGGCCTCAAGCCCACCTATGGCCGCGTGTCGCGCTTGGGCATGATCGCCTACGCATCCAGCCTGGACCAAGGTGGCCCAATGGCGCGCAGCGCCGAAGACTGCGCCTTACTATTGAATGTCATGGCGGGCTTCGACCCTTTGGATTCAACCTCTTCCGAGCGCCCTACTGAGGACTACAGCGCGGGCCTGGAGAAGCCACTGGCCGGGCTGCGTGTCGGCCTGCCGCGGGAGTTCTTTGGGGCTGGCCTTGAGGCCAACACCCACACCCGGATACGCGACGCACTCGCCCTGCTGGAGCAACAAGGTGCCACCCTGGTGGATATCAACCTGCCACACACCGAACTCAGCATTCCCACCTACTACATCATCGCGCCCGCAGAGGCCTCTACCAACCTGTCACGCTACGACGGCGTGCGCTATGGCCACCGTTGTGAAGCACCCCGCGACCTGCACGATCTGTATACCCGCAGCCGTCAGGAAGGCTTCGGCGACGAAGTAAAGCGGCGTATTCTAGTGGGCACCTACGCGCTATCTGCCGGCTATTATGATGCTTACTATCGAAAAGCTCAGCAGGTGCGTCGCCTGATCCGGCAAGATTTCCTCGATGCCTTCACCAAAGTCGACATCATTGCAGGGCCCACCACACCCGGGCCGGCCTTTGGCATTGGTGCGAAGACCAGTGACCCTTTGGCCATGTATCTGGAAGACGTTTATACGCTCGCCGTTAACCTAGCAGGCCTGCCGGCCATGTCCGTACCCGCAGGCCACGTCGAGGGGCTTCCGGTCGGCCTGCAGTTAATTGGCCAGCACTTCGCCGAAGCGCGGCTGCTCAACGTCGCGCACCAGCTGCAACAGGCCAGCGACTGGCACTTGCAGACGCCACCGGAGGCCAACGTATGAGATGGGACGTTGTTATAGGGTTAGAAGTACACTTGCAGCTGGCCACTGAATCGAAGATTTTCTCCGGCGCCGCCACCCAGTTTGGTGCCGAACCCAACACGCAAGCCTGCGCGGTAGACCTCGCCATGCCCGGCATGCTGCCGGTACTCAACGAACAAGCCGTGCGCTATGCCGTCATGTTCGGGCTGGGTATTGGGGCAGACATTGGGCTGCGCTCAGTATTTGACCGCAAGAATTACTTTTACCCCGACCTACCCAAAGGCTACCAAATCAGCCAGTTTCAGGAACCTATCGTGGGGCGTGGCCACTTCGATATCCAGCTTGAGGATGGCAGCGTGCGCCGCATCGGCATCACTCGCGCCCACCTCGAAGAAGATGCTGGAAAATCGCTGCATGAAGACTTCCACGACCAAACCGGCATTGACTTGAACCGCGCTGGCACGCCGCTGCTGGAAATTGTTAGCGAACCCGACCTGCGCAGCGCAGAAGAAGCTGTGGCCTACCTGAAAACGCTGCACAGCCTGGTCACCAGCCTCGGTATTTCTGACGGCAACATGGCCGAAGGCTCAATGCGCTGCGACGTCAACCTGTCGTTACGCCCGGCAGGCAGCGACACGTTGGGCACCCGCGCCGAGATCAAGAACGTGAACTCGTTCCGCTTCGTTGAGAAGGCGATTCACTACGAAATCGAGCGTCAGGCTGACATCCTTGAATCTGGCGGCACCGTAGTGCAGGAAACGCGGCTTTACGATGCGGACCGCGACGAAACACGATCCATGCGCAGCAAAGAAGTCGCCAACGACTACCGCTATTTCCCCGAGCCCGACCTGCTGCCCATCATCATTGAGCAAAGCTGGGTAGACAGCCTGCGCGCCAGTCTGCCCGAACTACCCAGAGCAAAACGCGAGCGCTTCATTGCCGACTATGGGCTTAGCCCTTACGATGCCACTGTGCTCGCCGCTCAGCGGCCACTGGCTGACTATTACGAAGCCGTGGTGCAGGCCTGCGGTGATGCGAAGATTGGCGCCAACTGGGTGCAGGGAGAGCTGCTTGGGCAGCTCAACCGCAACGGCCTCGAACTTGCGCAAAGCCCTGTGAGCGCAGAAGCCCTCGCAGCCCTCATCCAGCGCATTGTGGACGGCAGCATCTCCGGAAAAATCGGCAAACAGGTATTTGAAGCCATGTGGGCCGGTGAAGGTGATGCCGACAGCATCATCGAAGCGCGCGGGCTACGCCAGGTCAGCGACAGTGGCGCCCTCGAGGGCATGGTGGCCGATGTGATTCGCGGCAACCCGGAGCAGGTGGCACAGTACCAAGCCGCCGACGAGGCACGACGCAAAAAGCTCTCGGGGTTTTTTGTCGGTCAGATTATGAAACTGTCCAAGGGGCAGGCCAATCCGCAGATGGTCAACGATCTGCTTACCCAGCAGCTGGATAGCGCCAGCGCTAACGGAGACTCATGAGAAAGGATAAAGAAAAGGTCATCGACGACGTTTGGACCGAGGATCATGTCCGCAGTTTTCTTGGAGTACGCCCGCACGATGGTTCCGACCACGACTTTCACATGCTGTTAAAGGCCTATCAGAGCATGCGCGAATCGGACTTTGAGCTGTTTGTGCGCTTCTTCGTGGAAGATGGGCGCAACCTTGAAGCCTCCGGCAAGGATGGCCGTACCCTCGCCGAGATTATCAGCGAGCACCGTCACGGTGCGCCTTACGCAGACATTCTGCACAAGGCAAGCACGCAGCAGGCCTAAGCCGCGCATGACTGCGCCCGGGCTGGCATCGCTGGGCGCGCGTTGGGAACTCAGCGACCAACCGGAACCCGGCCCTTGGTAAAACGCTCACGGTTCTTGCGCTTCTGTTCTTCGCTTTTACGCAACAACACGTAAACCGCTCCAGTGCCACCGTGCTGGGGCTGGGCGCTGTGGTAAGCCTGCACAATAGGAATTTCCTGCAGCCAAACATGCACGTATCCCTTCAAGACGGCGCTGCGTTCCCGCTCAACTTTGCGCTCACCCTTGCCGTGAATGAGCAGTACACTGCGTAAACCCAGCTCATGGCACTGCTCAACAAAGGCAAATAACTCGCGCCGCGCTATCGCCACCGTCATGCGGTGCAGGTCGAGGCGCGCTTCCTGCTCGTAGCGCCCTTGGCGCAGCTTGCGGTAGACCCCGTTCTGCACCCCGGGGCGCTTGAATTCCAGCACATACCAGGCGTCCAGCGGCGCAGCATCGCGATCACTGAGCAAGTTGCGGTCGGGCACAGTGCCGGTCACTGCCGCCTGTCGCCGCGCATCCAGCGAGCTGTCACGCTCGTCCCCCCCAGGCGTCAAAGACACACGCCGCTCACGTTTCAGTGGCAGCACGTCGGCTACCTCTTGAAAAAACAACTCTGATTCGTCGTCAATCATGGCTTCCCGCTCCCATGCAGTGCATCATTATAGCGCTCTGCAGCACTGGTTTTCACGCCACACCGAGGAGTTACGTTCTCTATGGAAGGCAACGTTGTTCGCGGCGCGGACTACCTGGTCCGCGGCGCTCGCATGCTCACGCACCCTGCCCTGCGCCTGTTTGTGATTGTGCCGCTGGCGGTAAATATTGTGATATTTGCTTCGCTGCTTGGCGTCACCTTTCGGTTTCTCGACAGCACTATCAACAGCTGGATGACCGCGCTGCCGGGCTGGCTGGGCTTTCTCGAGTGGATTATCTGGCCGCTGCTGGTGCTGCTGTTCGGGCTCATTGCAGGCTATACCTTCACCGCGCTGGCGCTGTTGATTGCCTCCCCGTTTAACAACCTGCTGGCCGAAAAAACGGAAGAGTTGGTTACCGGCCAGCCTGTGGAGGCCCTGGAAGGCCCACTGGCTGCTCTGCTATCAGTGCCGCGGGCGATCTTTCGTGAACTGGCCAAGCTCGCCTACTACGTGCCGATGGCCCTGCTGGTATTGATTCTGAGTTTTGTCCCCGGGATCAACCTCGCCGCACCACTGCTGTGGTTCCTTCTCGGGGCGTGGATGATGAGCATCCAGTTTGTTGACTACCCAGTAGACAATCACCAGCTGGGCTTTGCCGCCGTGCGGGATGCGGTTGCCCGCCGCCGCCTCAGTAGTATGGGCTTTGGTGGGCTGGTAGCCATCTGTGCGGGGATACCCGTGGTCAACTTCTTTGTGGTCCCTGCGGCCGTGGTTGGCGCTACCTTGCTCTGGTGCGAGGAATTACGCGAGCAGTGATTCGGGGGGGTGCGTGCACTCGAGCCGCTCGCCAAGCAGCGCTTCAATATCCGGCAACAGAAACGCGTCGTCTTCACTGGCAAAGCTGATCGAAATACCGGTAGCACCGGCGCGGCCCGTGCGGCCAATGCGGTGCACGTAGTCGTCCGGGTCTTCGGGCAGGTTGTAATTCACCACGTGACTGACCGCGTCGACGTGAATGCCACGCCCGGCAACATCGGTCGCCACCAGCACTTTAAGCTCGCCTTTTTTGAACTGTGCCAGGGTACTGGTTCGCTTGGCCTGAGGAATTTCCCCCGACAGAATGCCGCAAGACACACCCGCTTTGCGCAGCCGCTCGTGCAGCTTGCGCACCTGATCCCGCCGGTTGGCAAACACAATCACGCTGGTGGCTTCCGGGCTGCGCACCAGATTCACCAGCAAACGATAGCGCTGCTCACTGCTCACCAGGTAGACCTTCTGGTCGACAGAGTCAGTGGCCACGTGATCCGGCTCGATCTCTACCGTAATAGGTTCGAAGGTCCACTGCTCAGACAGGTTGATGATGTCTTGGGTGAACGTGGCGGAAAAGAGGAGGGTCTGGCGATCCTGTTTGGGCGGTGTGGCACGCACGATGCGTTTCACCTGCGGAATAAAGCCCATGTCGAGCATGCGGTCCGCCTCATCCAGCACCAGCGTCTCAATGCGGTCCAGGAACAGGTCTCGGCGCTGCATAAAATCAATCAGCCGGCCCGGCGTTGCCACCACCAAATCGACCACATCGCTATTCAGGCGGTTGAGCTGCTTCTGATAGTCCATACCACCGATCAGCGTCACCACTTTGAGGCCCGAGTACTTGGCCAAATCTTCCGCATCTGCGGCAATCTGCATCACCAACTCGCGGGTTGGGGCAATGACCAGCGCACGGGGCTCACCCAAAAAGCGCTCGCCCTCTTGCGGGTGACACAGCAAATCGTTGAACACGGTAATGAGGAACGCCGCTGTTTTGCCCGTGCCAGTTTGCGCCTTGCCAATGGCGTCATGGCCCTGCAGAGTCTGCGGAAGAATCGCTGCCTGAATGGGGGAACAGTAGCTAAAGCCGAGACCGGCGATACCCTGCATCAGCTCGTCACGCAGGCCGAGGTCATGAAAGCGGGTTTTGCCCTCCTCCGGCGCCACCTGAAATTCGTCCAGGGTCCAAGGTGTCCGCTCCGCTGCCGCTTGACGCGACCGTTGCCGGCTAGGCTTACCCTGGGCGCCGCGATCGCTATGGCCGGCACTGCGAGCCGGTTTACCGTGAGTTGAATCGCTGGCAGGGCTTTCGGGGGTTGGCGGGGTGGCAGAGGCGCTGTTGGCGCTCGCGCTGCCACGGCCGAGTAGGCTCTTGATCAAGGTTGCTTCCTGTCAGGGTTCAAAGACTTGCACTGGGTAAAGGTACGCTAGTCTAGCATTTTTGTCCGCGGCGTGCCGCCGTTAGGAAAGAGACGCGACAGGAAGTAATCAACACTCACAAACCGCCCACCACCCGTGAACAGAAGCGCCAGCAGCATGATGAAGTAGGTCGCTGCAAACTCTATGCCGTTGTTCAAAATCACCAGGTTACCGTGCTCGGTCAGCCAGCTGTAGTTGCCATGCTCACGCAAGATGTCCCTGGCCGAGCCCAGCCTCACCGCAATATCCTGAGCGCCGGAATCGGCAATCGCTGCCCAGCCGTTCTGCCAATGTACCGACAGTGCCGCGACCACCATGGTTACCAGCAATGGCAGCGCAATCCAGCGCGTTGCCAGGCCCAGCAGCAGTAACAGCGCACCGATAGCTTCGGTATAGGCAGCCAGATATGCCAACAACGTTGGAAATGGCAGGCCCAAGCCCCACTGCGCGTTGCCAAACCACTCAATAGTACTGTCCATGCCCGCGATTTTTTGTGTGCCGGCCATCCAGAACACCGGCACCAGGTAAAGACGCAACGCCAGCGGTGCCAGCCAATCGACGTGACGCAATGTACCCATCACACCGTGATGCACGCGGTAATATAGATCGATCAGCGAATTCATGTTGATTCCTTTTTCAATGCCTAGCTCTCTGACCCTGCCTGCGGCGAAAAGTTTGCCAATGGCACGCCCTGCGCCCCTTGACCTGCATTCTGCGCCGCCGACCCCGGGCCGCAGTCAGCGCAGTCAGGCCTACGCTGCAAACGCAGCCGATACTGGGACAAACTGCGCAAGTCCATCATCAGCACCTCATCGTGCAACGACTTCAGTCCTGCCAGGAATTTCACTGCCTCCAGCGCCTGCAACGAACCCAACACCCCCACCACCGGGCCAAGTACGCCGTTCTCGGCACAGGCCAGGCTTTCGTCACCGGCGCCACCCAAAGGATACAGGCAGCGATAACAGGCGCCACCACCGGGGGTATCGAACAGTGCCAGCTGGCCCTCGAAGCGAATCGCAGCGGCAGATAGCAAAGGCACGCGGGCCTGCAGGCAGGCCCGGTTCAACGCATAGCGGGTGGCAAATCGATCGCTGGCGTCGAGCACCAGGTCTGCGCCCACTACCGCATCCTGCAAAATAGCGCCCTGTAGCGACTGCTCTATGACGTGCAACGATGTCGCGCTGTTGAGCGCTGCCAAACGCCGTGCCGCTGACACTGCCTTGTTCAGGCCAAGCCCGGCTTCGTCGTGAATAACCTGACGCTGCAGGTTACTCACCTCCACGATATCACCATCAGCGAGCCGCAGGTGCCCGACGCCAGCCGCCGTCAGATACAAGGCCGCTGGGCTTCCGAGGCCACCCAGCCCAACGATCAGCACGGTTGAACGCGCCAATGCCTCTTGGCCGGCAATGCCGAAGTCTGGCAACAGTAGCTGACGGCTATAACGCAGCAGGTCGGCGTCAGTCAGCACACCAGCAGCCTCCAGTAACGCGCTCCAAGCCTGCAAGATCGCAACGGGTTTCAACACCGCTGAAGCCATTTTCCTGCAACGCCGCACGCACCGCGGCACCCTGTTGGTGGCCATGCTCGAGCAGCAGCCAACCCCCCGCAGTCAGGTGTTGCGGCGCTGCAGCGCACAGCCACAGCAAATCATCCAAACCCTGCGCGCCCGAGGTAAGCGCCGCAGAAGGTTCAAAACGCACGTCGCCGCGCGCCAACCAAGGGCTATCGCTTTCTACATAGGGAGGATTACTCACCAGCAAGGCGTAATGCTCACCGGCCACCGCGGCAAACCAGTCTGACTGAACGCTGCGCACCCGGCCTGTGCAATGCCTCTCGATATTGGCCTCGGCCACGGCCAGCGCGGCGGCAGAGGCATCCAGAGCAGTGATTTGCCAGGTACTGCGCTCACTTGCCAACGCAACGGCAATCGCTCCTGAACCCGTACCCAAATCGAGCACTCGAGCGTTCGCCGACAGCGGCAGTGCCAATGCCCACTCCACTAGCATCTCCGTCTCGGGCCGGGGAATCAGGGTGGCCTCGGTGACCTGGAAGGGCAGTGACCAAAACTCGCGCTCTCCCGTCAAATACGCTACCGGAACCCCCGTCCGGCGCCGCCCCAGTAGAACTGCGTATTCTTGGATTTGCTGTGGAGTCAGCGGTGCCTCCGGCCAGGTGTAGAGCCAACTGCGCCGTTTATTCACTACGTGACCCAGAAGAATTTCCGCATCGCGGCGGGCGCTGTCGCCAGGCAAGTCATCGCCCGCACGCAGGCACGCCTCGACCGTCCGCATCACTGCCCCGCCAGAGCCGCCAGCTGATCGGCCTGATATTCCTGCCGCAGTGGGCCAATGATGCAATCGAGTTCGCCCTCAATCACCTCGTCCAACTTGTACAAGGTGAGGTTGATCCGGTGGTCGGTGACCCGTCCCTGCGGAAAGTTGTAGGTGCGAATGCGATCTGAGCGGTCGCCCGTGCCCACGAGGTTGCGCCGTTGTTCAGCCTGCTCAGCCGCTTGCTTATCCTGCGCGGCAGTCTGTAACTTGGCCTGCAACAGCGACATCGCACGGGCACGATTTTTGTGCTGCGAGCGCTCGTCCTGGCACTCCACCACAATGCCACTGGGCAGGTGGGTTATGCGTACCGCTGAATCCGTCTTGTTAACGTGCTGGCCACCGGCGCCAGAGGCGCGAAATGTGTCGAGGCGTATATCCGTTTTGCTAATAGCCCCCACTGCCACTTCGTCGGGTTCCGGCATCACCGCCACGGTGCAGGCAGAGGTGTGAATGCGCCCCTGCGACTCCGTTTCGGGAACCCGCTGCACGCGGTGTGCACCGGACTCAAACTTGAGCTGCGCATACACATCGCGCCCCTCAATCAAGCTGATGATCTCTTTATAACCGCCGTGCTCACCCGCACGCTCCGAAAGCACCTCAATACGCCAACCCATGGTTTCGGCGTAGCGGCTGTACATCCGAAACAGGTCGCCGGAAAAAATCGCCGCTTCATCGCCACCCGTACCGGCGCGAATCTCCAGAAACACGTTGCAGGAGTCCTGTGGATCACGCGGCAAAAGCAGCGTCTGCAGCTCGCGCTCCAGCTGCTCCCGGCGTTCGCTGCCACTGTCGATTTCCTCTTCAGCCATGGCCACGATATCGGGGTCGGACTCAGACAGCAGGCCGCGGGCCTCGGCGACGTCGGCACACACCCGCGTGTAAAGGTGATAGCAATTAACGACCTCTTGCAGCTCCGAGTATTCGCGGGAAAGGTCGCGAAAGCGGTTCTGGTCGGCGATGGTCTCGGCATCACCGAGCATCGCCGAAACCTCCTCGTGACGGTCGGTGAGGGCATCCAGTTTGGTCAGCAGGGAAGCTTTCATTGCAGGGTTCGGTCAGCTCGAGTGGGGGCGCGCGGCGCAGGATTGGCAGCACCACCCGCATCATCAGATTGTTCGGACGTGGAGCCCGGCGCGCTGGGCGCTGCTCCTTCCAGGCCCAGCAGTCGACGAGCGCCGGCGAGCAGGTCTTGGCGGCCTTCGGCACTAGCTCGCTTCAAACCCGCGGTGGGTGCGTGAATCAACTTCTTGGTAATGCTACGTGCGAGCTGCGCGACGATTTGCTGAGGGTCATCTCCGCGAGCCAAGGCACGCAGTGCACGCTGCATCTCCAGCTCGCGAATCGCCTCGGCCATCTCGCGATACTGGCGTACGCTATCGACTGCGGCGAGGCTGCGCAGCTCTTCGAGATACTGCGCCACGCCCTCATCGATCAGCTGGTCTGCCTTGCGCGCCTCGGTCTGGCGGCTGCGCAGGTTTTGCTCCACGATATCGCGCAGGTCATCCACGGTGTACAGGTAAACATCCGCCAGCTCTGCAACCTGCGATTCGATATCGCGCGGCACCGCGATATCCACCATGAGCATAGGGCGGTGCTTGCGCACTTTAATCGCCTGCTCAACCGCGCCCTTACCCAAAATCGGTAACTGGCTCGCGGTGGAGGTAATGACGATATCTGCAAAAGGCAGGTACTCGGGAATTTCCGCCAGCAACACAGCCTCTGCACCAAACTTTTGTGCCAGCTCCCGTGCTCGCCCCAGGGTTCGGTTAGCGATAACAATGCGGCGCACGCCCGCCTCTATCAAATGTCGCGCGACCAGTTCAATCGTCTCACCCGCACCGACTAACAGCGCGTCACATTTGCTCAGGTCAGAAAAAATATGCCCGGCAAGGTCGACGGCGGCATAGGCCACCGAAACCGGATTCTCTCCAATTGCCGTGTCGGTGCGCACGCGCTTGGCCAAAGCAAACACCTTTTGAAACAGACGCCCGAGATCCGCCCCGATCGTGCCCGCCTCGGCTGCTACTGCATACGCGGACTTCAACTGTCCAAAAATCTGCGGCTCACCCAGCACCATGGAGTCAAGCCCGCTCGCCACTTTCACCATATGGCGCACAGCATCGGCTGCTTCATAGTGATAAGCCGCGCGGCGAAGTTCTTCACGCGACAGGTGATGGTAGTTGGCTATCCAGTCGACCAGCTGCGCCGACTTCTCTGCCGCGTGAACAGCCTCCGGCACCATGGCGTAGAGCTCGGTACGATTACAGGTGGACAAGATAACCACCTCATCGAGCCCCGCGTGCTCACAAGCGTCTTCCAGCGCCTCACTGACTTGCTCTGGTGCAAACGCAACTCGCTCGCGCACTTCAACGCCAGCTGAGTTATGGTTGATTCCAAGGGCAATCAAATTCATGGTCGGGGGGGTTGGCTCCGGTGGGCGCGGAACGGAGAGACACCGCAAACCGGACCACATCCAATAGGATAAGCCGCTGATTCTACCAAGATATTTGGCAAATAACAGGCGTGTTATGCACCGACCGTCCCGCGGTACTTGGGATTCAGCAGTCGAGTGTGTCAATATTACTCCCCCACGCTGGATACCGATGCCTACCTTGATCATGTTTCGATTGCTGCTGACAAGTGCGCTCCTGCTCGCGCTGGCGGGTTGTGCGTCCAATCCAGCCACGCCGCCGGCTTCCCCGCTGCCTGAGATGGGCGAACAGGACACTGCTGCCGCAGACGCCACCGAGCCACCAGAGCGCGCCTTCCCGCAGGCAAGCTTCTACCCCTTGCTACTTGCAGAATTCGCGCTGCGCCGTAACGATTACAACACCGCGCTCAACACCTATCTGCAGCAGGCTCCCCTGCTGCGTGACCCGGCCATCAGCTCGCATGCCACGCACCTGGCCCAGTTCATGAAACGCGAAGCCGAGGCCTTTGAGGCCGCAGATCTCTGGGTTGAACTGGAACCCGATAGCGCCGAAGCCAACAATACGCTGGCAACATTGTTGATTCGCAAAGGTCATCCTGCCCGCGCCTTGCCGTTGCTGGCGGTGGTTGCTCGCCACGACTTGCAGGCCAATTTCCCCATGTTACTCAGCGGCTTTCGCGAGCTCCCGATCAACGAGCAGTCAGACCTGCGCGAAGCTGTGAATACCCTGCTGCTTGAGCGCCCAGACGACACGGGGCTACTGCTTACGCAGGCGCTGATACTCGACGAACTTGAAGACACGCCCGGCACACGCGCTGCGCTGAGCCGCTTGCTTGCATTAGAGCCTGCACAAACACAAGGCCTTTTGCTGGATGCCAAGCTGCGCCTGGAAGCTGAAGAGCCAAAGCCCTTCCAGAGCATCGATAAAGCCCTCGCTGAAAACCCGGACAACAAGGTACTGCGCCTGCAATACGCGCGGCTGTTAACCCGCTCCGACATTGATGCGGCGCAACGCCAGTTTGAAATTCTCTCGGCACGCTCGCCACGCGACGGTGATTTGTTGTTATCCCTTGCCCTGCTGAACCAGGACAATGGAGATCCGCTCGCCGCTAAGGCCTACCTGCGGCAGGTGCTGGCGCTGGAGCAGCGAGTCGACGAAGCACGTTATTATCTTGGCCGTATTCTGGAGGACGAGGGGCGCACTGGTGAAGCCATCGAGGCCTACCGCAAGGTAGAAGACCCCACCAGCCGCGAGTTTTTCAACGCCAATGGCCGCGTGGGTCGCCTGCTGATCGAGCAGGGAGATGCCAGCGGCAGCGCTGCATTTTTTGACCAACAGCGCGCGGCTTACCCGACCTTAACAGAACAGTTTTTCGCGCTTGAGTATGAATTGCTCACCCGTGCAGGGCTGCATGATACAGGCCTGGCACTGCTCAATCAGGGCTTAAGCAGCCTGCCAGAGGCCACCTCATTGCGCTATAGTCGCGCCATGCTAAGGGAGCAAGACGGCGACCTGGCCGGCATGGAGGCCGATCTTCGCTACATCCTGCAGCGCGACCCCGACAACGCCACCGCTTTGAATGCGCTGGGTTATACCTTGAGTAACCGCACCAACCGCTACGTAGAGGCCGAACAGTTAATATCTCGCGCGCTCACCCTGGCACCCGAGGAGCCGGCAATTCTGGACAGCATGGGTTGGGTTCTGTTTCGCCAAGGCAGGGCGGAGGAAGCACTGCACTACCTGCGCCGGGCCTGGAGCGGGCTGGAGGACCCCGAGGTTGCAGCGCACCTCGGTGAGGTGCTTTGGGCCCTGGGCCGCACAGAAGAAGCCTTCGCCATCTGGCGCAGCGGGCTGCAACTGGATGCACAGCACAGCACTTTGCTGGAAACCTTGCAGCGTTTGCAGATACCCGCCGTCCAGCTCAGTACCGAGTGAAGGCCTAACTGATGACGCTCAGTCGCCTTATCTCCCTAGGGGCTGTACTCTGGCTGGCTGGCTGCGCCATCGCTCCTGCCCCACTACCCGACAGCCCCTGGCAACACCGTGTAGAGCATCTAAGTGCCCTTCAGGAATGGACCGCACAGGGTAAAATTGCCCTGCGTAATGGAGATCAGTCCGAATCGGCCAATCTCCACTGGCGGCAACAACGCACCCTCACCACGGTACAGCTGAGTGGCCCGCTGGGATTGCAAGCGACACAGATCAGCAGCGACGGACAAATACTGCAGGTGCTGCAGGGCGACAGCGAACGTCAGTTCGACTTGTCCAACCCGGAGGTGATGGCTCGCGAAACAGGCTGGGACTTCCCTCTCGCTGCTCTACCCTACTGGCTAAAAGGGATACCCGCACCGCAGCCCGGCCCGGTGAAAATGGACGTCGTCGATGATCTTTTACAAACCCTGCAGCAGGCCGGCTGGCAAATCCTCTATGAGCGCTATCAACGGGTCGATGACTACCTGCTGCCGTCTCGCCTCACGCTGGAGCGTGGTGCCACCCGGGCGAAAGTCATCATCCAGACCTGGCAGCCGGCGGCACTGCCGTGACCCAGACAGTGAAATTGCTCTCACCCGCTAAATTAAACCTCTTTCTGCATATCACCGGGCGCCGGCCCGACGGCTACCATACCCTGCAGACCGTATTCCAGCTGCTGGATTGGGGCGACCGCATGACGTTCACGGCCAATAACAGCGGCGTACTGGAACTCGATATGCCCGGTGGCTCGATGCCCGGCAGCTCGATTCCCGCCGCGGACAACCTGATCCTGCGCGCAGCGCGCCTGCTGCAACGAGAGCGCTCAGCTTCAAATAAAAGCGCACAGTTGGGTGCGTCCATACGCTGCGAAAAACAGATCCCAATGGGCGGCGGGTTGGGAGGCGGGTCGTCCAATGCGGCCACCACACTGTTGGCGCTCAACCAACTATGGGGGCTGGGCCTCAGTACAGGCCGCCTGCAGGCCCTGGGGGCCACTTTGGGTGCTGATGTGGCCGTCTTTGTTGGCGGCCATAGCGCGTGGGCAGAGGGCATTGGCGACGAGCTGACCCGTCTGAGCCTGCCAGACGCCTGGTACCTGGTCATCAAGCCACGCTGCGCGGTGCCCACCCGGGAAATATTTTCCGACCGGGAATTGACACGAGACAGCCTGCCGATCACAATGGCCGCCTTTTTTCAGGGGGTACACCGCAACGACTGTGAAGCAGTTGTTGTGGCAAATTATCCTGAAACAGGTGACGCGCTGAACTGGTTACGGCAAACTGCCGGCCCGCTTGTTGAACCAAGGCTAACCGGCACCGGATCCTGCGTTTTTGCCGCGTTTGGCACTCGGGAGGCGGCGCTAACCGCCCAGCGGCAGGTGCCAGAACCTTGGCTGGCTTTTGTCGCGCAAGGTATAAACGAGTCACCAGTACTGAGGGCACTAGCCTGAAGTCTACAATGAATTATTGGGGTGTCGCCAAGTGGCAAGGCACCGGGTTTTGATCCCGGCATTCGTAGGTTCGAATCCTACCACCCCAGCCATATCCCCCCAGGAGAGAAGTGCCGTGTCCTCCAAGCTGATGGTCTTTACGGGTAATGCAAACCCGGAGCTGGCCCAGAAGATCGCCAATCGACTCTATCTGTCTCTGGGAAAAGCCAGCGTGGGTAAGTTCAGCGATGGCGAAATCGCGGTCGAGCTGAACGAAAACGTACGCGGTAAGGACGTCTTCGTGGTGCAGCCAACGTGTGCACCCACGAACGACAACCTGATGGAACTGCTGGTAATGATTGACGCGCTGCGGCGCGCATCGGCGGCGCGCATCACCGCGGTGGTGCCCTACTTCGGTTACGCACGCCAGGACCGCCGAGTGCGTTCCGCGCGGGTGCCCATCACGGCAAAAGTCGTCGCAGACATGATGGTATCGGTCGGCGTTGACCGAGTATTGACTGTAGACCTGCATGCCGAGCAGATTCAGGGCTTTTTCGGTTGCCCGGTAGACAACGTTTACGGCTCGCCCATTCTTAATGCCGATATTCTGCAGTGCAATTACGAAAACTTGATCGTAGTGTCACCCGATATCGGCGGCGTAGTACGTGCCCGCGCTATCGCCAAGCAGCTTGATGATGCCGACCTCGCGATTATCGACAAGCGGCGCCCGCAGGCGAATGAAGCACAGGTGATGAACCTGATTGGCGAAGTGGACGGCCGAATTTGTCTGTTGGTCGACGACATGGTCGACACAGCCGGCACCCTGTGCAAAGCAGCCGATGCGCTCAAAGAGCGCGGCGCCAGCAAAGTTGTTGCCTACTGCACCCACGCCGTGCTGTCTGGTCGCGCCTTGGAAAATTTACGCAATTCGCAGCTCGACGAGCTGATTGTCACCGACACGATTCCTCTCAGTGCCGATGCCCGCGCCGTGTCGAAAATCCGCCAGCTGACTATTTCAGATCTGCTGGCAGAGTCGATTCGACGGGTATCCAACGAGGAATCCATTAGCGCGCTGTTCCAATAGGAGCAGCGTTTAACCCACCCACTGCTACGCCGGTCGCAGGCAAAACAGTGTGTTATCAAAGGAGTCCAGACAATGTCTGACCAATTTGAATTGTACGCAGAAGTGCGAGAAGACCTGGGGAAAGGTGCGAGCCGCCGCCTACGTCGTCTTGCGGATCAGGTTCCCGCCATTATTTACGGTGGTGAAAAAGCCCCTCAGCCGCTCACCATCATCCGCAAGGACCTGGAAAAGTCGCTGGAAAATGAGGCCTTCTTCTCACACGTACTGTTGCTCAACATCGGCGGCAAGAAAGAGAAAGTGATTCTCAAGGACCTGCAACGTCACCCCGCTCGCAACAGCGTCACCCACGCCGACTTCCTGCGCGTGAATGAAAACGTGGCGATCAAGGTGCACGTGCCTATCCACTTCCTGAACGAACAGACCTGCCATGGCGTGAAGGTGCAAGGCGGCATGATTCAGCACCAGGCCAACGACATTGAAGTGCTGTGCTTGCCGACCGATATCCCCGAGTTCATCGCAGTCGACATGGCTGACGTGAAGACTGGCGATATCATTCACCTGTCTGACATCGCACTGCCTGCAGGCGTTGTTTCCGTGGCCTTGTCACTGGGCGAAGACCACGACCTGGCGATTGCTTCCGTTGTTGCACCTAAAGGCGGCAGCGACAGCGACAGCGAAGGATCCTCAGAAGACAGCAGTTCAGACAGCAGCGAGGGCTAAACTCTCGCAAACGCGAGGCACTGGCGTTGGCAAGCTCTATTTCCATGATTGCCGGACTGGGCAACCCGGGCAGCGACTACCGGGGAACCCGTCACAACGCCGGTGCCGACTTTGTCGAGGCGTTGGCGCGCCAGCACGGCGCAGCCCTACAGCCTGAATCCCGTTTTTCCGGCCTGACCACACGCATTCAATGTGCGGGCCAAGATATTCGCCTGCTTATCCCCACCAGCTTCATGAACCGCAGCGGCCAAGGTGTCGCAGCCATGGCGAGCTTTTTCAAAATTGCACCCGAAGCCATTCTTGTTGCCCACGACGAACTGGACATTCCGGCCGGCACGGCGCGCTTCAAACGCGGCGGGGGTCACGGCGGTCACAACGGCCTGCGCGATATTGTCTCTTGCCTCGGCAACAACTCAAGCTTTGCTCGCTTGCGCATTGGCATTGGCCACCCGGGGCACGCGTCCAAGGTTACCGGCTATGTGCTGGGGCGCGCCAGCGCAGTGGATAGAGCGCGCATTGATGCAAGCATTGACGCGGCGATCGCCGCTCTGGAGTTGTTTCTGGTGGGTGAAGATACGCGGGCAATGACACAGCTCCACAGCTTCAGTGCGCTATGAACAGCGCAGCTCATACACGCAACACCTAACAACTACAGGAAGCAAACATGGGTTTCAAATGTGGCATTGTCGGGCTGCCCAACGTCGGCAAATCAACCCTCTTTAACGCCCTGACCAGAGCCGGCATCGATGCAGAGAACTTTCCCTTCTGCACCATCGAACCGAACGCCGGCGTAGTGCCGGTGCCAGACCCACGACAGGGCCGTATCGCTGAACTCGTCAAACCGCAGCGTGAAGTGTCCACAACTATGGAGTTCGTGGATATTGCCGGGCTGGTTGCGGGCGCCTCCAAAGGTGAAGGCCTCGGCAACCAGTTTCTCGCCAACATCCGTGAAACCGACGCCATCGCCCACGTGGTGCGCTGCTTTGACGACGACAACGTGATTCACGTGTCGAATCAGATCAACCCGCGCGCCGATATTGAGGTGATCAACACCGAACTCGCGCTGGCTGACCTGGAAAGCTGTGAGAAACAACTTCAGCGTGTGGCGCGCAACGCCAAAGGGGGCGACAAAGAGGCCATCACACTCAAGGCACTGCTTGAAAACAGGCTCCTGCCGCATTTGAACGAAGCCTTGCCAGTGCGCTCACTGGCTCTGGATGATAGCGAGCGAGCACTGGTAAAAACGCTGCACCTGCTTACCGTAAAACCCACCATGTACATCGCCAACGTGGATGAATCCGGCTTCACTGACAACCCACACCTGGATACCGTGCTCGAAATTGCTGCCGCCGAAGGTGCGATTGTTGTCGCCATCTGCAACAAACTGGAATCGGAAATTACCGAACTCGAAGATGCCGAGCGGCAAGAGTTTCTGCAAGACCTGGGCATGGATGAGCCCGGGCTGGACCGGGTGATTCGGGCCGGCTACCAGTTGCTGAACCTGCAAACCTACTTCACGGCTGGCGTAAAAGAAGTGCGCGCTTGGACGGTACGGGTAGGCGCTACCGCGCCGGAAGCGGCCGCGGTTATTCACACGGATTTCCAAAAGGGCTTTATTCGCGCCGAGGTCATCAGCTACAGCGACTTTATTGCCTATAAAGGCGAACAAGGTGCCAAAGACGCAGGCCGCTGGCGCCTTGAGGGCAAGGACTATATCGTTCAGGATGGGGACGTTATCCACTTCCGCTTCAACGTTTAGGAGGCACCCTCATGCCGCGCACCGTCACCGTCGCCGCCACCCAAATGGCCTGCAGCTGGGACCACGCTGCCAACATTGCCAACGGCGAGCGGCTAGTGCGGGAAGCGCACCGCGCCGGGGCCCAGGTGATTTTGCTGCAGGAGCTGTTTGAAACACCGTATTTCTGCCAACAGCCCAATGAAGACTACATGCTGCTGGCTACCACGCTGGCCGACAACCCCGCCGTGCGTCACTTTCAAGCGCTGGCGAAAGAGCTGGAGGTTGTTTTGCCGATCAGCTATTTTGAGCTGGCGGGCCGCGCCCGGTTCAATTCGGTGGCCATCGTCGATGCCGACGGCAGCATTCTGGGCAACTACCGCAAAAGCCACATTCCTGACGGCCCGGGCTACCACGAAAAGTTTTACTTCAACCCCGGCGATACCGGCTTCAAAGTGTGGAATACCCGCTACGCGCGCATTGGCGTTGGCATCTGCTGGGATCAGTGGTTTCCAGAGAGCGCGCGCAGCATGGCGCTGCTGGGCGCCGAACTGTTGTTCTACCCCACCGCCATCGGCAGTGAGCCACACGACCCCAGCGTCCACTCGCGAGACCACTGGCAGCGTGTGCAGCAAGGCCATGCCGGAGCCAACCTCATGCCGCTGATTGCCAGCAACCGGGTTGGCCGCGAACAGCAGGACGGTAGCGACATTACTTTTTATGGTGGCTCGTTCATTGCCGATCACACCGGCGCGCTGGTGCAGAGCGCCGACGCCGCGCGTGAAAGCGTTCTGGTGCACTCCTTCGACCTCGATGACATTGAAAAAATGCGCACCGCCTGGGGCGTATTTCGTGACCGGCGACCACCGCTCTATGGGCCCATCAACACGCTGGACGGCGAGCACGCGTGAAACCGCTCACTACCCTGCCCCGCGCTGATGGCTTTTACATGCCCGCAGAGTGGGCGCCGCACACCCGCACCTGGATGCTGTGGCCGGAGCGGCCAGACAGCTGGCGTGAGGGGGCAGTACCGGCGCAAACGGCTTTTAAGGCAGTAATCAGCGCCATCGCGCGCTTTGAACCGGTTACCGTGGGGACCTCGTCATCACAGTTCCTGAGGGCTTCCGAACAGCTGGCCGACCTGCTAAATGTGCAGGTTATTGAGCTCTCCAGCGACGATGTGTGGATGCGCGACTGTGGCCCTACGTTTGTGGTCGACCACCAAGGTGGGCTGGCAGCCATTGACTGGGACTTTAACGCCTGGGGTGGCCAAGATGGTGGCCTCTACCCCACCTGGGACATCGACAGCCAGGTGGCACGCAAAGTTGCTCAGCTCGAAGGCACGCCGCGCTACGCAACACCCGGCTTTGTGCTCGAAGGCGGCGCAATACACGTCGACGGCGAAGGCACGCTCATCACCACCGCCGAGTGCCTGCTGCACCGCAATCGCAACCCACAGCTGTCGCAGTCCGCTATAGAAGGCTACCTGCGTGACTATCTGGGCGTGGACACCATCATCTGGCTGCCCGAGGGCATGTACAACGATGAAACCGATGGCCACGTCGACAACTTCTGCTGCTTTGTGCGGCCTGCAGAGGTGTTGCTGTGCTGGACAGACGACGAGTCAGACCCCAACTACACGCGTTGCCGGTCGGCGCTCGCGGTTTTGGGGAACAGCCAGGATGCCCGCGGCCGCCGGTTGGCGGTACACAAGATCCCTATCCCTGCTCCGCGCTATGCGGTTCTTGAAAGCGAGGGCGGCGCGTTGGGGCAAGTGCCGGACGACAATGGCAGGCCCGAGCGGCTGGCGGCCTCTTATGTCAATTTCCTGATCGTTAACGGCGGTATTGTAGTCCCCGGCTTCGTTGACCCGATGGATGCGGTGGCGATGGAGATCCTGAAGGAGCTGTTTCCTGAGCGCGAAATCGTCATGGTACCTGGTGGAGAGATACTCCTTGGCGGGGGCAACATACACTGCATTACACAGCAGCAGCCCAAGCCCCAGCGCGCTTGACTTGCCCGTCCAAAATTAGGAAAATGCGCGCCTTCTCGAGATGCCAGTCCCATTGCGAATTATGGCTACGTAGCTCAGCTGGTTAGAGCACAGCATTCATAATGCTGGGGTCGG
>ERZ887849.1405-NODE-1405-length-22668-cov-7.802370_pt1 | contig 22668 bp, 13 predicted proteins | sample MGYA00521267_ERZ887849 | MGnify/ENA primary metagenome ERZ887849 (study PRJEB32303, sample SAMEA104408601) | aquatic metagenome | biome: Brackish water; feature: Pelagic; material: water | place: Baltic Sea | collected 2014-06-06T16:11:00 | depth 2,863 m ... | reverse complement strand
ATTGAAGGTTGAACACTCCTTGAATTAGCACGATATCCCCCATATGAAATAGCCTGTAAATTTGGGTCGCTGAGAATTTCATATGTATTTTTAATATTCATTTCTGTTTCATTTTTGCCGCTTGTTGAACAAGCAAACAAGCTTATAAATAAACCGAATAAAAGAATTCTATTTGTTGCCATTTTTATAAAAAGCCTTTCTCTTTTAAACATGGTTTGTAATCATAATTATCTTATCTCAAAACCTCTTTTTTTAGCCTCACTTTTATATTGAGTACTTCTCCATCTCTATTAAACACTTTTTCACTAATGATGCTATCTAAGTTTAAGGCTTCAAAAGTTTTAGTGCCATTTCTTGTAACCACCGTTATTGCATCCACATCCGAAATTTCATAAATTATAGGAATCTGGCAATAGGTAAATGCTAAGGAATCTTTAGCTAAATCTAGGCTTTGTTTTTCACCCTTTACATCTATATAATCAAAACACCTTTCTTTTTCTGAAAACTCATTTCTTCTTAATAGTTGAGGGTGAAAATAAAGTTCCCCATGTTTTACTTGTACTCCTAACTCACCCCATTGAGCCAAAATATCCTCTTTAACTTGCCCAGTCATCCCAGGTTGTTGAGCTCCTTTACCTGCTGGAGTGTGAGAATAAGGGTCAGTTGGGAAAGCACCATAAAGTTCTGGAGATTTTTGTACCCCTATACCCGCTTTAATTTCATAATAATGCTCCAATAATCGTCCTATTGTTTCTGAATCTTCGCTTACCTCGATAGCATGAATACAGCATTCTTGAACGGCCAAAAGTAATTTAGAAACCATATGCCAATAGATGGAACCCAATCCCTCGTAACCGAAGAATGTCCCTGATCTTCCTGTAAAAGCCTTATGATTAAAAACCGATTCAAAGATTTGAAGAATTGTTTCTTTTTCTTCACTAACTAAGCTAAACAATTCAGGTTCTTTCAACTTGTTTAGTGCATTTTCTAAATCGACTGCACATGCAAAATTTCCATTGAAATGATATTGTCCTTTTACATCTCTTTCAATAATTTGTTTGTTATTTATTTTCTCTAGCTTTTGTAAAAGTTTAGAAGATGAAACAGCTTCTAAAGGAATGACATTTTTGTCTAAAAACCCTTTCAATTTTTTATTTGGATAGAGTATGTAACTATATTGATCTTCTCTGAATAAAGAACTGCTTTTTAATCCGTCCAAAAGTTTAAGAGCCTCACTTGAATTCAAATATTTTGCACTTAAAACAGCGACTTGACCTTCTAACATTTCGCTTAGATTTGAAATTTCAACAGCGTCTTCGTTTATCGTCATCAAGTTATAAGCATGGAACATTCCATCATCTCTTTTGTTTGCTTCAATCGTATGTTTTATAAACGCTAGACTTATTCGAGTAAAATTCTTTAAGCCAACAATTGAAATACTTCGTTTTTTACCCCAGAAGCCGCTATTATATACATGACTACGATAATCCGACCCAACTTCGCCTAATCGATCGAGTATGTTCTTACGGGCTTGATTGGAAAATTTTTGATTCAGCAAACTTTCATTATCAAGTAGGGTTTTTCGAACACCTTTATAAAAATCCATTAATTCACTGGATATTTTAACGTTTTCAATCAAGGTGTTTTCCAGCTGACTTTGAAAAAACAACAAGAATCTATGTAAGTAATTTAAGGTAACCATAGAAACCCCATTCCCTACAAGGGCATTGTTTGCATCATTCCATTCCGGGCGTTGTGTATTCATCCATACCCCTCCTTCAGGGATGAAATTCGAGAGTTTCGCAAGAACAGTTGATAAAATTTTCTCAATGAAGTTAACATGATAAATTTCACTCTTTTCATTCATTAGTAAAGCTCCATCAGCCCCTAAAGCACGTTTCTTTTCCTTAATTCGAATATCAGCATGGTTATCAAAATCAATCGTGTCTTTTGAGTCCTTTACAATTGCGGAATACTGTTTAATTCGGTATGGCACATTGGCATAAACAAAAATCTCTTTATCAAAAAAGCTCTCTAATTTACCTGGCTTTCGATTCTCAATAAATTCCAGAAATTTAAGCAAATAGATAATTTGATGATCTCCCCAGTATCCAATAAATGACCAAGGGTCATCTGGTTCTATTGTTTCCCAGTCAAAACCATCTTTCGTTACTCGATATGGGTTATATCCATCAAAAGTTGTTGCGTTTAGAAATTTGAAAATCATTCCTTCTATAAACTCAGGATAGGCATGAGCTAATGCTTCCCAATTTTGGAAGATATCTCTCCAGTTTCCTTCATAATCTAAAATTTTAGATCCATCAAATTCATTTTGCGTATTAATAGAAAATTTATTCCAAGGTCGACTAGGATCTCCATGTCGTCGACTAAACTTTAGAGGTAAATACTCTGTAATTATTCGGGTAAAATTGGGGTCAGTTATTGTATCGGTTGACTTCCTTAACTCAAAAAGATTGAACTTATCCGGTAAAGCCTGAATTTCCTTTTGATAAGCTTTGAAAACTTTCTTATTAGCATGCTGAACAAATAAGCTAAAATCCTCTCTTTCGATTTCATAATTAAAATCAAAAATACCACCTCGCATAATGTTAAAAAGTACATTAGAAAAATGACGAACGTCATTTAAAGGATTAGATGTATTCTGCAAACCATCTGCAGATGCGTTAAGAGAGACTAGCTTTTGAGTTCCTAATTCGATGTCTGCATTTACCTTGTCAATTAAAGAATAATCATTTTCTATAGAGTCTATCAATTTTACTAAATCCGCATTTGATTGATTTACATTGGCAATTACCTTCCAACTCTGAATTTCGCCACCGTTTAAGTGAAAAGAATTTTGTACAAAGTATGCTCCTTTTTCTCCTTTTATGTCAGTTTCTTTTTTAAGTTTCTTGTTACCCCTAAATGCATTTAACTGCAGCGAAGAAAGCAAGTATTCGTTGTTCTTTAATCCAAGACTCCACACTACATTTGCTTTGAGTGCTTCCCTTGGTTCAGCCTTATCTACTATCATTGCACTTAACGCATATATACCAAGTCCACTAGCCTCGTGTAATTCGTTTCTTTTATATGCATCAACTAAATTACTCGAACGATTTTGCAATTCACTACCTACATCTTTCGGTAAAATATTTTGTAAGCCATCTAAGAATTCTAAGTCGCAAGGTAAATCAGATAGGTTTTTCAAATAAGATGTTTTTACAAAGCCGTATTGAGCAGAGGAATTCCATTCGTATCTAAAACTAAGAGAAAGGTCATGATTAATTTCTTCGAAGACCACTGCGTTCCCATAGACACTCTTATATAAGTTTCTAGAAATTTTAAACTTCTTATTATATCGAAAAGAAAAGGGCTCCCAAATGTGGGTTTCCTCTTTCCTTACTTTAAATATAGTTTTACTCCCTGTATATTCTGCAGACTCAATAATCTTGTCATCCGTATAATAAGGAAATAGTGCATTCTCGGCATTTTTGCGACCTGCGCTTAAGCCTCCATTACTTCCTATAAACATCCAGTGATTTCCTGAGCTTACTACACTCATAAAGAAAGGTCTTAAGCGATCAGAATTTTCTATCTTAAAATAGGTCTTTCCATCGATATCTACGTACTGAATAGATTTTTCTTTACTCATTATTGGTTCCTTAGCTGTAATTGTACTAATCATTTATTTAAACGCTTACTTTATTAAAAAGATAATTGGACAATACATCATTACTTGAATTAATCCAGTTGTTGAACGAAAAATAAATAGGCTCTTATTGCTCTTGATAAACTCTAATATAGTCTACTAATAAAGTTTGTGGGAAAGGTGTTCCTGATGTAGGAAACCCCACGAATCCGCCACCAACGGCAACATTCAACAACATATAAAATGATTTATTATACACCCATTCCCCAGGCACTTCGTCCGCAGTAATACGATTGTAACGAAAATCATCTACGAAAAAATCAATGTAATCTTCGCCCCACTCAATAGCAAAAATATGAAAGTCTTTATCAAAGCGGTCATTCCCTAGGCTATAAGCCTCTCCAATTGACGCCCCAGCAGCATAACCTGGACCATGAATTGTCCCATTAGTGATTGAAGGTAGCTGACCTCGAGCTTCCATAATATCGATCTCCCCACATTGAGGCCAACCTACATTATCAATATTATCTCCTAGCATCCAAAACGCCGGCCAAACTCCTGGTCCGTATGGCAATTTTATATTAGCTTCAATTCGTCCAAACTTAGTTGAAAACTGATTTTTCGTTTTTATTCTGCCAGAGGTAAATGGAGAACTTCCGAATGACTGATTTCGCGCGGTAATAGCTAGGTTTCCATCTCCATCAAGAGAAACATTGTCTGGACTATCCCTATAATATTGTAGTTCTGCATTTCCCCAGCCATTATCGCCAGTTCCTATGTCATAAGTCCAAATTGTAGAATCAAGACTTTCGCCTGCATTGCCTTCAAATTCCTCACTCCATATTAAGCTGTAATCTCTTTCAGGCAAGTTTTGAGTGTTATCTTTATCACATGCACTAAAGAATAATAGAACAGTTAAGATGGCCCCACTTTGGAATAAGTCCTTCATAAATTTAGTTTGGTTTGAATATCTCATATTTATGTATTAATCTTTTAAGAATTTAATTATAAAAGAAAATGTTATCTGCAAAAAAGTTAGGTAAGTCAGTCCCTTCATAAATGATGAGCCCTAAAGCACTTGTATTAGTTAATCCTGAAAGCGGAATATCAAAACTATTCCAAGCTCCTTGAACTAAATCCGCACTTGTATAGTCTACACTAATGTTAGAGTCATCACCTCCCCCATCAGTCCCATCTGCACCGAAATCGCGTAAAACAATATTAAGATTTGTACTTGAGCCAACAGCTCCAGGAATAAATATATCGAAGTGAATATTTGTCATAGTAGATGCATCAATCGTTGGATTGGAAAACTGCGTACCCACAAAATTAAAATTCACATAATTCAAAACGTTATCTCCGTCAACATTAAAATCTTCAGATACTGTGGTTTGAAAAGGCTCCCAATACCCATTAAAGAAATCCACTGGAACGTTGTTGTAATGATCGCTGTAAATTGAAATTACATTAGCTGCATCATAAGCGGGTGCAGGGGCACTTCCAAAGCTCCCTTGAACATTTAGTGTTAGGGTTCCTGAAGCATCAACTCCATTAACAGAACCTTGAATCAATGCTAAGCCAGGACCTACCACATTGATTGTATTGTCCTTATCAATAACTACTACTGATTTATTTGAGGACACTAAGTCAAAATAGCTTGTAGTTAAGTTGTTAGATTGAAATACTCCACTTGGAAGATTAACCGCATAGCCAACATTATCTATGCCCACATCAACTCCTACGTAAGCGAGCTTAACCAAGTTTTGGTCACCCATCATTGTAGCCTTTGGATGCGCCAATAATCCGATATTTTCAAATTGAACTTCATCAATCCAGAATGTATAACCTTCTCCATTTTCTGGACCTTCTGCATAGTACAACATACCTTTTTCTGCGGTTAGCTTAGAAGGGTCAGGAATAGGAATGTAGTATTTCTGCCAATTTGTGTTTACCGGCAATCCTGAAAGTGATACATCAAATTTGTTTTCCCCTAAATCATTACCAAAACCTATAACGTCTATAGTGGCTGATTTAGATGCTTTTGCATAAAAAGTTAACGCAGTATATCCAGATAAATCTCTTCCACCAGCAACAAAGAAAACCCCACCAGCATATGTTCCTGCGGGAGAATTTAAATCAGGCACAGCAAACTTCATAGAAGCTTCAGTACCACCATAAGTCTCTTCATAGTCTAGATCGAAAGCGAAGACATCTGACCCGCCGAATGCATTATATTCCAACCCACCACTAAATCCATCTATAAATACTTCCGGAGTTGTTGAAAATGAAGGAGATCTTAAATCATCATCATCAACTTTACATGAAACGGAGAGTACTAATACTAACATGGTGAGCCACAGGACATTCATGTTTTTTATCTGCTTAATATTTTTCAATTTATTTGTTACCATGGTTATTTATTTTAAATCGCTTACTTTTTGTAAACATTCATTCGTTTTAATTTCTACCTCTGTGCACCTATATTGAAATGAATATAAGCTCTAATTTCCCATTCACTTCCACGATCATACCCTTCAAGGTCACTAACGCAAACCGTATTTCCATTAATATCAATGGTAGTTCCAGGACAATATCTATTAGAATATTGATCAAGCGCACGCCATGTTCCCATTACCCCAATTTTTGTTTGCGGAATGTAAAGCCATGATGGTTTTCCGAGCACAGTGGAAATATCCAATGTAAACTGCAAAGGGAAAGTCAAGTTGAAATCCCTATGATAATCGAAAGGACCCCAATCATTTACTTTCACCCCAGAGTTAACTTTTAACTTTTTATATATTAATCGGACATCACCTCCAAAGCGATTAATACTTCTCTCACTATCACCATTCGCTTGGGCTTTACCTGCATAAAAATTACCAATAATGCCAAAATCAGGATTTATTTTAGATACTATTCTAGCATGAGCTTCCCAAAGATCTTGCGCAGGTGCCGCTCCTGGAAAAGCAAAAATAGTTCTACCATCAGGTAATATACCTATTGCTGCATCTTGAGATGTTGGTAGATGACGAAATATGAATCCTGCACTAGCTGCAAACTTGGCATCTTCTGCAAAATCATTATCCCATTCGTACATATAAGTTGCAGGAGTTGGATCGAAAGTTAGTAAAACCTCTCCAGCTATTTGTTCCCGATTTCCTCTTACAACAAATGGGTCCTCTACGATATTACGCAACCTTCCTGGTGCATTCAAACCTGCTACCATAGGCCCTTCAATTGGTCTTTGCCAAAGGAAGTTTGGTGCTATTTGAAGGTCTCCTACATTAAAAGTCAAACCCGTTAAGAAGTTATACTGATTGCCACTTCCGCTATCTTTCAAACGCCAGCCCGCGAATGTTAAAGTGTTATCAGCTCCACCATTTGCCACTAAACCTTGAGCAGCTCCTGAAGCATACCAATTAAATCGACCACCAGTATAAGTAACCTTGGCTTTACCTCCAAAATTGTCTTGTGTTTTAACAGTTGTTTCAAAAACTTCTGGATTGGCATCATCACCTCTAGTTACTTGAAACACTCTTCCATTTAAAGGACTACCACCCCAAATCCCTCCAAGACCCACACCGAATTTTCCATAATCTGCATGCACATACATGGTAGCACGTCTAGTTTTCGGTTGAGGTATTGCGAAAGAACTTTCCGCACTTCCTCGTTGCGTAATGTCTTCATGGAAAATACCCGCGACTTCGTAATTTTTAAATTCTTTATGATATTTCACCAACAAGGCAGGGTTAGCTCCCCACCAAAGTTCAGGACCGAAAGCTAACTTTAAACCGCTTAAGAATTTCTTTCCTTCGATTTCAAAACCCAAAGGTGCAAGTCCATTGTAGATATCTATATTAGGTCCATAATTTGCTTCTGGATATAAAGCAAAAAAGTCGCCTTCATAACCCCAATGAAAATGACCTGTTCGATAAAATCCATCCAAGTTGAAATATTTGTGATTCCAATTGAAACTTGCGCTATACACCTGAAATCTATTGACATCTTGCAAGTTTACATTACCATTTGTGGTATTTACCGTTATTGGACGTCCACGATTTTCATAAAAAATTTCATCTATTGGATTTTGCGCAACATTTCCTAGCATATTAAATTCAACATTGGCTCTAACATTAGGAGCTGGGTTAGCTTCAATTCCAACAAAGAAAGACTGCATGTGATCAAAGCCTAATTGATTAGGAAATTGCTGCACATTTGGATCTGCATTTTCAGGAGTTTCTATTCTTGTGCCACCCGTATTGTAAGTAGTAAATTGAGCAGAAAAACGACTTAACTGGATGTATTTAAACTTCTCAGTTTGCAGAACTGCTTTATCCCCTCGTGCTTTTAACACTGCATCAGCCAATTCAACTTCATTATTAAAGTAATTTTCTAAATCGCCCAAATTACTCTCTGGGCTATACGGGTCGTATTTATGCGCATTTTTTAGTGCATAGTAAGCAGCACGGGGATAAAGCTCATACATACCATTAACTTCAGTAGGTCCTTTTGCACATATCCCAAACCACTCTTCATTCATATTGTTATCGCCTTCCTTAAAATCCATCATATAGCCCCCATTAGACCATGACGCATTATTATCATGCACTCCTAAGTTTTTAGTTTGACCATATTTCCACCATCCATCGCTAAATTGAAAAGTAAACCCTCCTATGGAATTACCCGCTTTTCCCATTCCGGCAGAATTGGCATATATTTCTTTCCAATTACCTACCATGTAATAGGCTTGTGATTCTTGATCTTCACTATTACTTAATGCACTAAAAGCGTCAGCTCCAAATTCTGTAAACATTAACGGCTTACCGTATTCATTTTTCACCCTTTCAAATGCATCTCCAAAAGAAACACCCCGATACATGTTAGTACCCAAGATATCCACGTCTGGACATTCTTCAACAATAATATCTAAGAATAATAAATCACCATTACATAGTGCAACAGGGTGATTCGTATCAACTTCCTTTATAGCCAATGAACCTTTATTAAACATTTCATAGAGGTGCTTTGCTCGTTCAGTTGACTTTCTTTCCTCAACAGGAATATCTTCCGTTTCTGCCCCGTCCCAAAACAAGCCATAATTGTTTTCATTTCCAAGCAGAAAGAGTAATAAACCTGGCGTGTTTTTATACTCTTCAGCCATTTCTTTTACTTCCTTTAACAGAAGCTCTTGAGCTTTTGGATCGGCATAATCTGTAATCGCTACCCATCCGCCATCTATAGTTAAGCCGTATCGCCCAAATGAATGGTTAAGCATAGTATAAATACCGTGATTATTATAGATATATGTAATCCATCTAGCAGGCATTCCAGTATAAACCCTTATCGTGTTTACACCCATATTTTTCAATAAAGACATTTCAGAATCTAATGCGGATTTTATAAAGTTGTCAGATTGGTTCCAAAGACTATAATTGTAGTTAGTACCTATTGGAAAATAATCCCAGTTCATTCCGTTAATTATAAAGTCTTCATTATCTATCTTGATTTTTATCTCATCGTTGTTATTGACAATATTTATCTGGTTAGGTTGGGCATTTAACACATACGAGAAAAAAAGGCATAGTATTAGGGCGAAATGTCTCATAAATTGTTTTGGTTTGGTTATGGTTTGACTACAAAATTTCACTTTATATCTTAATCGAAAGTATCTTTCCACTCCGATATCAGCATTTAAATATAGTTAATTTTTATGAAAGTGTGAAAAATACACTAATTCAATTTACAACTGTAAGCACTGAACCGATAAGTTCTGTTTATTCGCATGCCTATTTATGATAAATTCAGGAAATTCTAGATTGTCGCTTCAGAAAAAATAATTTATTAGAAAATATTCTTTTCTTTGCTCCACTAAACCCATTATATGCGCTCTAACCCTGAAAAAACACCAAAACATTCCAATCTCTCCGTAGATTGTGTAGTTTTTGGATATGCTAATGAGCGGTTAAATGTTCTTTTAATTAAACGAAAAGGCAACATCAATTTTAGCGATGAGCAATTTGCTTTACCTGGTGATTTGTTGGCAAAAAATGAAAGTTTGGATGAGGCCGCGAATCAAATACTCTACAGACTTACCAAGTTCAAAGGGATATTTTTAAAGCAGTTTCACGCCTTCGGAGATCCCAACAGAGTTTCGACTCCACAAGATCAGGAATGGCTTCGAGCTTCAAAAAAAAAGCCCAAAGCTAGAGTGATAACCATTGCATATTATGCCTTGGTTAAAGCTGATGATTATACGCCAGAATCTTCTTCTATCAGTGAAGAAACCCAATGGATTCCAATCGATAAAATTCCAGCTTTGACTTTTGATCACAATTTAATAGTCGACAAAGCTTATACCCATTTGAAGGAAAACCTAATAGACAAACAGATAGGTTTCGAACTCCTTCCAGAAAAGTTTACATTAAGTGAATTACAATCCTTTTATGAAACTCTTTTGGATGTAAAATATGATAAGCGGAACTTTAGAAAAAACTTGAAGTCTCAAACGTATCTAAAAAAGCTAGACGAAAAAGTACAGGGACAAGCGCACCGTCCTGCAAATTTGTATGTCTATGTAAAGGATTAAGGCTCCTAAGATAACACCCAAGAACCACCAACTGAAAGTACGTTTGGCAGGGCTAAATAATCCTTAAAATTATGCTCATTAATTCCTCCAGTTGGACAAAATTTTACACTAGGAAATAAAGTAGCATAGGCTTTTAACATTTTAATACCTCCGACTAATTCTGCAGGAAAAAATTTAAACGTATTATAGCCTAATGCCATGCCTTCGATAATCTCACTTGGTGTAACTACTCCAGGAATAAAAGCAATTTTAAAATCTTGAAGATCCTTGTGTAAGTGTTGCATTAATCCCGGACTTACAATAAAATCAACATCTAAATCTTTTACCTTTCTTAGCTGGTCAAAACTCACTACCGTTCCAACACCAATATCTAAAACATCGCCATAATTTTTTTTCAGAATATCAATTGCGTCTAAAGCAACTGGAGTTCTAAGGGTAACTTCTATGCATGAAATACCTTGGTCAATTAGTTTATTAACTAGCCCATCAATGTCATTAATAGATTGAATTGTAGCAACAGGAACAATTCTATTCTTTTCTAAAATTTCTCTAATATTAAATTGACTCATATCGTTTAAAATAAAAAGCTTGCGCCCATTTCACTGCTCGAAATTCCCTTTCTTAAATTACCAAATAACTCACGGCCCATCCCAATGTCACGTCTAAGTAGTTGTCTGGAGTCTCGAGCGTTAACTGTTTCAAAATCCACTAATTCGATAGATTTACTCTCCAAATTAAAATTCACTAAATCTCCAGTTCGGATTTTCGATAATATTCCTCCATCATTTGCTTCGGGAGATAAATGAATTGCTGCAGGCACTTTCCCTGAAGCACCTGACATCCTTCCATCGGTAACTAAGGCGACTTTAAAACCTTTCTTTAGAAGAATAGTAAGTGTTGGAGTAAGTTTATGTAATTCAGGCATACCATTTGCTTTAGGACCTTGAAATGGCAATACTGCTACAAAATCTTGATTCAACTCATTTTTCTTAAATGCTGTAATCAAATCTTCCTGCTCGTCAAAAACAATAGCCGGAGCAATGAAGCTCATCTTTTTATCTTCTACTGCGGATGTTTTGATGACCGCTCTACCTATATTCCCATCAACGACTATGAGACCACCTTCTTTAGAAAAAGGCCTAGTGGCAGGTCTAATGATGCTTTCATTTAAGCTTTCCTCTATTCCTTTCTCCCAAATCAACTCTTCCGCTTTTATTTTGGGTTCGTCTGTATATTTACTTAATCCATGACCCACAATTGTATTCACATCTTCGTGAAGTAAGCCATTTGCCAGCAAAGTATTAATGACAAAAGACATGCCACCTGATGCATGAAAATGGTTAACATCTGCTGCGCCATTTGGATATACCCGAGCAATTGAAGGAACTACTTCAGATAACTCGGAAAAATCATCCCAATTAACAATTATTCCGGCTGCTCTCGCAATAGCAACAATATGTATGGTGTGATTGGTTGATCCTCCTGTCGCTAATAAACCTACAATACCATTCACTACAGTTTTTTCATCTACAATATCAAACAAGCGGCGACCTTCTTGAACTTTCGCATTATTAACCAACACTTTCACCGCCTCTGCGGTTAGTAATTCACGCAACTCTGTATCTGGATTAACAAAACTGGAACCGGGCAATTGTAAACCCATAATTTCCAACAACATTTGGTTGGAATTTGCTGTCCCGTAGAAGGTGCAGGTACCAGGAGAATGATATGAATTCGACTCACCTTCGAGCAACTCTTCTCTCGAGATTTCTCCCTTGGCATATTTTTGTCTTATCTCGGCTTTTTCTTCATTGGAAATTCCAGTTTTCATTGGCCCCCCTGGAATAAATAGCATTGGCAGTGAACCAAATTTTAAGGCCCCTATTAATAGACCGGGAACAATTTTATCACAGATTCCTAAGCAAATTGTTGCGTCGAACATGTTATGCGAAAGTGCTATAGCTGTAGACAAAGCTATTACATCCCGGCTTAGTAAAGATAACTCCATCCCCAATTGACCCTGAGTTACCCCATCGCACATCGCGGGAACACCTCCAGCCACTTGAACCACAGCATTATTATCATTGGCAAATTTTCTTAATTTTTCAGGATAATTTTCATAGGGCTTATGAGCGGATAACATGTCGTTGTATGCAGTAACCACTCCAATATTAACAGCTGTATTTTCAGATAATGCTGATTTATCATGAGTACCACAACCTGCAAAGGCGTGAGCTAAATTACCACAACTTAATGCACCACGATTTACTCCATGAGCGAGGGCTGATTCCATCGCTTTTATATAGTCTTTTCTTGACTCTGTACTTCGTTCAATAATTCTGTTAGTTACTTCGATAACTTTATTATTCATAGTTTCAGATTTTATTATAGTGAACAACTAAATTGGTTCTTGCTGTATGAAAAAAATGAGATATAGGAAGACCTTCTAGCTCAGCTCTTTCTAATACTTGTAATTTCTCTTTCCCTCCGATCATCAAATAGATGTTTTTTGAATGATTGATCAGGTATTTGGTACAAGAAATTCTTTCGTATGGAGGCACATCAGCCAAAGTATATAAAAGAAAATCTTGATTCATTATTTGTAAGTCTTTTTGTGAATTTGGGTCATTTGGGAATAATGAAGCTGTATGACCATCAGCACCCATTCCAAGCAAGCAAACATCTATCCCTTTTGAAAAGGTACGATATAAATTTTGTGATAACTGATGATTTTTTTCTTTCGAGTCCAAATCATTTATTAATCCTAAAAACGAGGCTTCTTTGGCATTGTTTTGAAGCAAGGTCTCTCTAATCAATCTTTCATTACTTTTTTCATTATTTACATCTACATATCGCTCGTCGACCAGGCCAATGACCACATTTTTCCAAGGTATATCCTTTTTAGATAGTTTTTCAAATAATGGAATAGGCGATCTCCCACCAGAAACTAAAAGTTTGGCAATTTGCTTGCGCTGAATAGCCAACTGCAGTTTACCAGCAATCTCTTCGCTTAACACTTCAGTAGACTCATCAATATTGTTATGATTGATTACATTCATAATTCTAGCGTATCGTTTGACCATTGCAAATTTTCAGGCATTATTTTCGCTCCTGGACCCCAGCTACCTGCTTCGTATAATTCATTCTTCATCTTATTGGCTGCCCAACTATTTAAAATGGACTCTGTCCATACCCAAGAGGCATGCAGTTCATTATAACTCATAAACAAGGTTTGGTTTCCTCGAATAATATCTGAAATTAGTCTTTCATAGGCTTCAGGGAATCTTTCATCAAAAGAGTCCATGAAATCTAATTTTAAAGCGATTGGCTTATATCTATATCCACCAGGACCAGGAATTTTTGTCATTTGCAATAGTTCAATTCTCTCTTCCGGTTGCAAGCGTATAATTAGTTGGTTATTAAGAATATCCCTGCCTGTGGTTGGAAAGATATTATGTTTAACCGGCTTGAAATTTATTACTATATCAGAATAGCGTTTTGCCATTCGTTTTCCTGTTCGCAGATAAAAGGGGACATCTTTCCATCTCCAATTATCCACATATGCTTTAATAGCTACAAAGGTTTCGGTATCAGAATCATACTTTTTTAAATTCTCCAAATACGATTTTACTTTAACATTATTTACTACCCCTCTTGTATATTGTCCCTTGATTGTATCCGTTCGGACAGAATTTTTATCATGAAGTCTTAACGCACGTAAGGCCTTTAATTTCTCATCTCTAATAGGTTCAGCATCTAGGTTATGTGGAGGCTCCATAGCAACCAAACATAAAAGTTGCAATAAATGATTTTGTACCATGTCTCTTAGGGCACCACTTTTATCATAATATTCTACACGCGATTCCACACCTAATTCCTCCGCTACCGTAATTTGAATATTGTCTATACTATCAGAATTCCATGCTCTTTCAAATAAGTTATTTGCAAACCGAAGTACCATCAAATTTTGAACGGTTTCTTTACCCAAATAATGGTCTATTCTATAAATTTGGGATTCTTTAAATGCCTTAAGAATAGATTGATTAATCTTATTTGAAGATTTGAGATCTACACCCAATGGTTTTTCGACCACAACCTTCGATGACTTATTATTAAGTTCTAATTCTTTCAAGATCTGGGATATCTCACCGAATGCACTTGAAGGTGTGCTATAGTAATAAATGTTTTGGCGTTGCAGATTGTTTTCTAAAGCTTGTTTTAACTCCGTATAAGAAGAAGCACTATTGTCAGGTGCACAAATTACCTGAAAATTTTTAAAAAACAACTTATAACTGGAGTCTTCAAATGTATCAAGCGTATGTTTTAGAAGCGATTGCTTTAACTTGTCAAAGAAAACTTCTAACTCAATGGGAGTTCGATCGATGGAATAGATAGTGAAGTCTTCTTTCAGTTTTTCATTCACAAATCTATTATAAAGTGCTGGATAGATTTTGCGAAAAGCTAAATCTCCATTTCCCCCAAAAACAACTAAGTTATAAGGTTGCACCGCTTTTTTTTGACCTACTTTATACACCATGCGTTTTAATTAGTGTTAAATATACACCAAGTAATTTATAAACAATAATTCTAGCCATTATGTTCAGTTAATAACTTTTAGAAATCATAAAATATTCTTTTTAAGAAAGATAGTATTTCACTAATTACAAAAGCTATTTCAAGCTTGAAGTTCCAAGTGATTTATGAAACTCAACTAAGCTAAAAACTGGTTTTTGAATAAAATCTCCGATGTCCAAATTATACTCTTTTCCAAGCGATTCTATTTCTTCTTGAAAAAAGAAAGCGACAGATCCTACAAAATCTATTTTCACCTTAGTATGGTCCTCAAAACAACAAATTTGTTTTTCAATGAAGTCTCTAAATCCTTGCTTAACAACATTTTGTATGTATGGATGTTCTTTTCTTGTTGAATAAAATTTCATAAAGCTTGCCAGATAAACATTAGCTCTTGTAGAAGAATATACATTGGCGGTAAACTCCTCATGACTAAATTTATAGGTTTCTGTAAAATCTTTGTGAAGATCTGCAGGTAAGCTATTATAAAAATAAGCGTTTAACAACAACTTTCCGAAGTAACTTCCACTAGCTTCATCACCAACAATATAGCCAAGTGTTGGATTTCCCGCACGTAATGTTTCCCCATCAAAATGACAAGAATTTGAGCCTGTCCCAAGAATACAGCTGATATGTGGTTCCCCACGAAATGAAACTAAGGCACTAGCCATTAAATCATGATCCACTGTAATTTCGGCTTCACTAAAGACAGCAGCTAATGCATTATGCACAATATTTGAATGGGATTTGCTCGAGCATCCTGCTCCATAAAAGAAAATTTCTCTAACTTCATTATGGTAGCTGCTAAAAAATTCATTTAGTTTTAAATCGCCTGCAATGATGTATTCATCGTGAAAATATGGATTGTATCCCATTGTCTTCACATGATTAATAATATCCCAATTATCATTTAAAACTAACCAATCACATTTCGTTGACCCACTATCTGCTATTATTCTCATTACAAACTTATTGTATGTGTTAATTTTAATCCATCCAACTTACTACCGTATTAAAGAAACTGTTCCTGAAATAGCCATTGATTTCAATCCGCCGTATGGCTTCGCTTCTATATAGAATGTATAAACTCCTATTGGACATATTTTCCCATTACTGTAATCTCCTTTCCAATTAGCCTTCTCTCCTTTCTCAAGATATATTAACTCTCCCCATCGATTATAAATCTTCATAGTTAGCTCTTCAAATTCATCGTTGTTCACTAGACGAAAACCATCATTAACTCCATCAGCATTTGGAGTAAAAGCATTTGGGACTCGAATAGCTAAATTTAGAGGTATACCAAAGATTGTAACCGTATCAAAGTTTGAACATCCGTTATCTGTTGTTTGTAGATAATATAATTGAACCGTTGTATCGACCTCTACATCAATGCTTTGATTTTCACTAGTAAAACTATCGATAGTTGACCATAGGTATTGCACCGTCGATACAGAACCACTCGCACTTAAGCTAACTATTTGTTCATAAGAAACTGTCATATCGTTTCCAGCATCAGCAATAGGAAGTTCATTGAGAACTAAGCTTGTTTCTAAAACATCATCACATCCAATTCCCGAAACTAACTCATAAAAAACGCCTTCTTCATATTGCCAATTTCCTTCAATAAAAAAGCTGTCTCCATCACATATTTCCTCTACCACTATTGTAGTGTCTAATTGAGTAAAAACAAGTTCAGTTTCTAATACATCATTGCACGGGAAACCAGCAACAAAATCGTAATAAAAATCTGGTTGACTTTGCCATTCACCTTCTAAAAAAACACTATCTCCGGGACAAATTTCAGCTTGAACCAACAGCGTGTCTATATTGCTAAAAAGGAGCTCAGTTTCGAGTACATCATTACAATCAACACCTCCTACAAAATCGTAGTAAAGGCCAATTTGAGTTTGCCAAGACCCCTCTAAAAACAAACTATCGCTTGGACAAATCTCAACTTGAGTAAATAGTGTATCAATAGTGCTAAAAAGTAATTGTGTTTCCACCACATCATCGCAAACAATACTAATCACAAAATCGTAATAAAAACCTGCTTGCGTCTGCCATGCCCCCTCTAAAAACGAACTATCTCCAGGACAGATTTCAACCTGATTATACAAGGTATCAGTAGTATTAAAAGACAATTCTGTTTCCATTATATCATTGCACGCAGAACCTAGAGTTAAATCATAATATACACCTGCCTGAGTTTCCCATGAACCACCTAAAAACAAACTATCACCAAAACAAATTTTAGCAGAGTCCCTAAGGGTATCTATGGGACTTAAGCCTACCACTATGGTGTCTGTATATTCGCAAACTTCTACTAAAGAGATATCATCTAAAGCAAAGTCATTTCCGTTGCCTGCCAATTCTAGATCATACAAGCAAAAACTAACACTACCTGTAGTTGGGCTCGTCCAATAAATTTCTCTTTCTTGCCAATTGCATGCCCCTAAAGGTGCTAGTTGAGTATCTACAATTATGCCATCTATTCTCACTTGAATATTTGCCAATATGTTAGAATTGGTAACCGATTGGATCCAATAAGTAAAGTTATAATTGGCCCCAGACTGCACATTGATGTTTTGACACCAGATAGCATCATTTCCTCCATTGAAAGCTGAACCATCTATGACCATCATTTGGCCATTACCTGAAGTATGATCATTGCATGGATTGAAAGGATTAAACCACGTATTGGGGTTGTTTATAATACCATAAGAAGCCTGAGGTCCAAATATATCTGCTATTGGATAATACGTGTAATCTGTAGTAAAAGAGGTGTTCCCTAATTCAAAACTCCCGTTACTCACCAAATTAATATTGCTTGCCAGATTGGTTACACAAGAATAAGTTCCAGGGCCAGTGACAATTAAAAAATTAGTGGTGTTGTTATTCTGCCAAGTATAATTATCATAAATGTTACTAGCATTTAGAATTAAAGTTTCATTGGCACAAATACTTGTATCATTTCCTAAATTGAAATCGTCTATACATTGAGCCCTGGAGACATGTATAGAGATAAAAAAAGTAAGAAGTGCCCAATATTTCATTTGCATAAAAACTTCAGAAGAAAATCAAATTCGATTGACTTATTGTATTTCTGACACTAAATGTAAATGAAAGAGATTGGAATTCAAAATTTATGAAAATCTATGTTGTGCGAAGCGCCTAAATTAAGCCTGTTGAATTCATTATTTATTCCCCCAGATTCTATTCCATAGAAATGCCATCATTTCTTTTTCTTGGCCAGGTGCAGGACCTCCTAAAGTTCCTTGAAGAATATACCCTTCTAATTCATCATAATCCAGCACGAAACGAAACGGAAAATCAGTCGCTTCATCGCCTTTACCTTAGAAGGTGCCAAAGCGCAAATCATTGTTTTGGAGTTGATCTCCAATTGGAATGCCCCTTAGTAGCAACCTAAAATCCATCCTAACCCTTTTTTAGGGCAAATCACAATAGATGTTTTAACTTTCTCGAGACTTCTGTCAATAATTCTAAGAACCCCAATTCTCCCTATCGAGTGACCGATACTGAATCGCTTCTGCCACATGTTGCGTTTGAATTTCTTCACTAGCTTCTAGGTCTGCAATAGTTCTTGAAACTTTTAAGATTCTGTCATAGGCTCTTGCTGATAAGTTGAGTTTTCCCATTGCTCTATCTAGCAGCGATGAAGAAGCTTCTGAAATTTTGCATACTTGTCGGAGTTGTTTGGCACTCATTAGGGCATTACTATGGATTCCTGTTTCTTTAAATCGCTTTGCTTGAATCAATCGAGCATTGATCACTCGTTGTCGAACGGCTTCACTTTTTTCTTCTTGTGTTTTCGAGCTTAGGGCTTTAAATGGAACCGGGGTAACTTCTACATGAAGATCTATTCTATCCATCAGTGGGCCAGAGATTCGGTTAAGGTATTTCTGGACAATTCCTGGAGGACAAACACATTCTTTATCAGGGTGATTATAGTAACCACAAGGACATGGGTTCATACTAGTTACGAGCATAAAATTACTAGGATAAGTCACCGTAAACTTTGAACGAGAGATAGTCACTTGTCGGTCTTCTAAGGGTTGTCGCATAACTTCTAAAACTGTTCTTTTGAATTCAGGTAGCTCATCTAAGAACAAGACTCCGTTGTGAGCTAATGATATTTCACCTGGCTGAGGGCTAGTTCCGCCGCCGACTAATGCGACATCACTAATGGTATGATGAGGTGCTCGGAATGGTCGCTCGAAAACTAAGGAGTCAGCTGCTTTTAATAATCCGGAAACCGAATGAATTTTTGTGGTCTCTAAGGATTCATTCATACTTAGAGGAGGAAGGATGGTCGGGAAGCGTTTCGCCAACATGGTCTTTCCCGCTCCGGGAGGTCCTATAAGGATAATATTGTGTCCTCCGGCTGCAGCAATTTCCAGCGCACGTTTAATCTTTACTTGTCCTTTTACATCTTCAAAATCAACCAAGGTTGTTTCGAGGTTCTTTGCAAACTCTTTACGAGTATCTACTATGGTTGGTTCTATAACTAGTTTCCCATTAATGAAGTCAACCACCTCAGAAATATTGGACACGCCATAAACTTGAATACCATCTACAATAGCGGCCTCACGCGCATTTTCCTTTGGGACAATCATGAACTCAAACTCTTCTTTCCTAGCTTGGATAGCCATGGGTAATACTCCTCTCATAGGCTGTATTTTACCATCTAAAGAGATTTCTCCCATGATAAGCGTCTTACTTAACTTATCATCGGCTAATTGATTAGAAGCGGCTAGAATTCCAACTGCAATTGGTAAATCATAAGCGGATCCTTCTTTTCGAATATCTGCCGGAGCTAAATTCACAACAATCTTTTGTCGCGGCATTCGATAGTTATTATGCTTGAGAGCAGTTTCTATGCGTTGCCAACTTTCTTTGACTGCATTATCAGGTAAGCCCACCATGAAATATTTTATCCCAGACTCTACACTGACTTCTATCGTAATGGTAACGGCATCTACTCCAAAAACGGTACTTCCATAAGTTTTGACTAGCATAGCTAAAATTTAGCTGTAAGCTAAACTTAAGGAGCCAATTCGATCATGGTATTTATTTAGAATACCAAATGACTTAGTATAAATAACAGAATACTTAGTTGGATCTGAGTTAGATATCAACTATTAACTGATTTTATTCATTATTTACATGAACTAAACATGGTATGTAATTAATAAATAATTTATCTCAATAACTAATGACTTTTTGGGTACAGCGCATCCTTGACTTACTAAAAACAAAATAGACATCCCAATTCAACAGGATGTCTATTTATATGCGCTCTAACTAAACTTAATTAATTAATTATAAATCTCTTCACAATACCATTGGTTTTAAGAAAGTAAACTCCTTTGTTCCAAGAAGAAACGTCAATAGTTAAAGAATTTTGTAGACTTACTTCAAAAAGAACTTGCCCTAAGGCATTCATTACAAACAACTCATGAATCTCATTACTTTCAAGATTAACCATTAAGGAGGATTGCGTTGGGTTAGGGTAAATACTTAGCAAGCTTTCTTCAACTCTATTTTTTATTCCAACTACATCGTTATTTCCTTTGTGTGTAGCACTTTGAAAAATGAAATTTCCAGTTCCGTTTGGAACTCTAGCATACGCGATATCATCTGATTGAGTAGGAAATTCCATTTCATCAACTAATTCATCTGCGCTATTAAATAAAATTAGGGCCTCACCATCGCCGCTCAATTTAAAGTTGGCGTGTAAGGTACCTTGATTACTATCTTCATCTGCCCAGATTATTACATACTCATCTGGTCCAATTGTAGTGCCAGCAGGAATAGTAAACTTAGTTACATTAAACTGATTATCTGTAATATTCCAACCATCTAGACTAATGCTATTAGTAGATTTATTGTACAATTCAATCCAATCATCCGTTTGACCAGCTTCATCGGTCGCTCCCGTTTTATTCTTAGCCATTATCTCATTGATAACGATAGATTTATCTGCAGCTTCAACAGCATTCACTTTATAAACGAAGATATTGTGTTCTGCACCTTGAGGCATATAGCTTGCCGAATTTTGAGCATTATTGGCTATTGCTTCAATATAATATCTAACGGTACTTCCAGCTGGATAGCCCATAATTTCTTGTCCATAAATTCCATCTCCTGCTGCACCATCATTATGAGCGCCATCATCAAACATTTCGATTTTATCGAAATTGCCTTCTAATCCTGTTGCGTAATACAACCATGCAGAAGAGATTCCTAAATTGTGACTTAATGTTGCTTTTATATCAACCGCTTCCATTCCATCCGGATTTTCCCAAAGTACTCCATTGGTTTCAAAAGAAGAATTAGTAATTGATGGTCCTATCCTATTAAACTCATTATTGCTGTTCAAGAAATTGTATCGAGTAGAGACAAAATCTTTGAGCTCATCTACTCCGGATACAAAGGCATTATAGCTGTATAATTTCTTCGGATCAGCTTGAACTGCAGCGTCAATAAAGGCTGCATATTCATCAATTTTAGCATGTGCAATTGTTGGTTCGAAAGTTTCCTCTACCAATGTTCTTATGTGTGCTAGATAACGTTGTCTCAATCCTGGAATTGCAAATAATCGATTCATCAATGGATAATTTGCATTGTTTTCATTGTAAAAAGGAGACCAAGTTGCTTTACCAGGGTCCATTACAGAGTTACCATCAAACTCTAAAGGAACCATACGGTTTGTTCCAATATCAAAGTATAGTAAGTAATCCATGGTTCCTTTATAGGCATAGCCATCATCATCGGTAAATAGAATTTCAGCAGCTAAGAACCAAAGTGCTCTATCTATGTCCATTGTGCTAGGTAGATTAGCTTCCATATTGGCTAGTGAACCATTATCCAAGATATCACAGGTATTGATTAGGTCTGTCCAAGGATTTGCAACTGTTGAACTCTTCAAGGTATAATTATCTTCATAATCTGCTTGATTGGTTCCTAAGTAATTTAAAGCTCCGGTACCTGACCCCCATTGAGTTCCTCCGCCAGGTCCTCCTCCTCCGGGTCCTCCGCCGGTACTTGCTCTTTGAGCTCTCCAACGAGAACCCTCATCATTAGAAAACCATTCTCTAATGAACTCAGCGTTTAACTGTTGGACATTGGGATAAATCCCCCAATCTTCTCCATTCAGTGTAAGTTGAATATAGTTGGCTTTAGCAGCTGGTATATGATTTTGAATTGAGTTTAGATAGAATACTTCACGTATGAAGGACTCATCTTGAAAGCAATTATTGAAATTGAAAGTTTCGTAGCCGTCAATGTCAGCTCCTGCTGTAACGAAGTCAGTTGTTACGTTAAAAGACTTCTTATCTCCAGGTACATTGTTGTACGAGGTATTTCCTTTAAATCGTACTCCTACACCTGGATAAGTATCTCCTTTATAAGTAAGTGTAGCTTCCAACTCCGTTCCTGAAGCATTATTTGCTGTTAAAAAAGTCCAGTAATTCGATTGAGTAAATGTAAGATCTATAGTTTCCAGCTGGTCTTCTTCGTAGAATCCATTGGATTTATTTCCACCAGTATAGAGTATGTGTGCTGATTCTTCATAATCCATTTCAGAAGGAAATCCTTGACTATAGGTATTTGAAGAAAGTAGTAAACCCAATATTAGGGTAAAAAATACGGGTAATTTCATGGTTTAGATTTAATGTTAGGCTTGTTTAGACGAGCTTAGAAAAAAAATCCTTCTATTTGTGAAGGAATAATCCACTCAAAGCGTATTATTAAGGTAACGATTCATGAAATCTATGAATTACCCATTGAGTGTGTGTAGATAAAAAAGGGCAAAAAAAAACTCCTAAGTATGTTAAACACT
>ERZ887849.1402-NODE-1402-length-22696-cov-11.354755_pt1 | contig 22696 bp, 19 predicted proteins | sample MGYA00521267_ERZ887849 | MGnify/ENA primary metagenome ERZ887849 (study PRJEB32303, sample SAMEA104408601) | aquatic metagenome | biome: Brackish water; feature: Pelagic; material: water | place: Baltic Sea | collected 2014-06-06T16:11:00 | depth 2,863 m ... | reverse complement strand
GTCAGATTAGTGAGGTGGTGCTGAATATACTCAGTTGCAGTTGGGTTTTCAGACGCCATTACTTTTCCCAATCGTTACTTGTTGTGGCGTGCGTTCAAAATAACTGGCACAACCACTTGCCCAAAAATTACAGTACTAATAAATCCACTCATCACCACAACAGGTGGGAATATTTGGCTAATTAATACCGCGGAAATCATTATGCCTGCGATGATAAGCTTCAACGCTTCTCCAACGAAAAAATGACCCAAAATCATCCTTGACCTTCGAGCGCCTTGAACACGAAATGCCCAAGAACTAAAAATCGCGTGGGGAATAACTGCGACAGTACCACCAACACCCAGTGCCAACATCGCACCTGAAATGCCCAGCAATCCGTCAGTCGCCATCATGATGGCAACCCAAATCCACTGATAAATCAGTAACCGACGCGCACTTATTTTGCCATCACTCATTTCATCGCGGCCGAGTATAGGGAGTCGTCGGTTCAGGATCAATGACAACAGTTCACTTCTTCGTCAAAGGTCTTGGATCATCCCTTGTTCTTCAATTTAGAAATGATTCCATCGAGAATATCTAAGGAATCATATGCAATGATGATTTGACCTTTTCCGCTAGATTTTGGCTTGATCTTAACTAACGCGCCCAAGCGATCTGACAGCTTCGCCTCAAGTCTCTGCACATCTGGATCTACAGGTGATCCTGGCATCGGTGTTGGTCCAGCCAACAAGCGTTTCACTAACGCTTCGGTTTGGCGAACAGAAAGGCCTTTATCAATGATTTCCTGCGAAGCCTTGATTTGCTGCATCTCGGGCAGTGGCAAGAGAGCTCTCGCGTGCCCCATATCTAGCTCACCATTATCTAACGCAAGTTGCACAGCACCCGAAAGATTGAGTAACCGAAGCAGATTTGCAATGGTCGAACGCGACATACTAGTCATTTGCGCTAAACGCGCCTGGTCCATTCCAAACTCATCACGCATACGTCCAAGCGCACGGGCTTGCTCAATCGCACTCAAATCTTGGCGTTGCACGTTCTCAACAAGCGCCAAACCAGCCGCTGTGCGATCGTCCAATTCACGTATGATCACAGGCACTGTTTGAATATTGGCATTCATCGCTGCACGCCACCGCCGTTCGCCAGCAATCAACTCAAAACCTGTTGTGGAGGGCCTGACAAGCAATGGCTGCATTAACCCATGTTCGCGAATCGAGTTAGTCAACTCGTCGAGTTCTGTGTCAGAGAAGACCATGCGCGGTTGATAGGGACTTGGTGTAATCGTGTCAGTCGGAATTTCTCGAAAGCCACTTGCACTAGTCTCAATGACCCTAGCCTGCGAATTGTCTTGCGCCTTAAATACGGCATCCACCGTCGATTTATCTAACCCCAGTAGCGGATTAAAACCTAAACCCCTTTTTTTTTGGGTCATGCAGCTTCCTTTGTCTTCAGTCTTTGGCGCAATTCAGCAGCTAACGCCAAATACGACAACGCACCCTTCGATAGCCGATCATATCGTAGTACTGGAAGGCCATAACTTGGCGCTTCCGCGAGACGAACATTCCTTGGTATCACCGTTCGAAATACCTTATCACCAAAAAATTGTTCAAGTTGCTGGCTCACCTGACGCGTCAAACTAGTACGTGGGTCATACATCGTTCGTAACACACCATCAATAACAAGATTCGGGTTATGAGTCCCCCGAACCTGTTCAATGGTATGCATCAAGGCTGCGACACCTTCAAGCGCATAGAATTCGCATTGCATTGGAATAATGACTGAGTTTGCAGCCACCAAACCGTTAATTGTCAACATACTCAATGCTGGCGGGCAATCAATTAGCACAAAATCATACTCTTCAAGATGGTGTGCGATCACCTCCTGCAAACGAAATGGTGCTCTAGATTGACCAACTAACCCCACCTCCGCCTCGGTCAATTGAATATCCGAAGGCAAAAGGTCATATCCAGCCTCCGTATTTAGAATGCGTACTTCAGCAAACTTGAGCTCTCCCAATAGCAACCCTCGGACATCTGCTTGGATTTGATGTTTATCAACCCCGCTTCCGCTCGTCGTATTACCCTGTGGGTCAAAATCAATTACCAAAACACGATGCCCTGTCTCAGCAAGTGTTGCTCCCAAGTTGACGCATGTGGTTGTTTTCCCCACACCGCCTTTTTGGTTGGTAATTGCAATGATTCGTGTCATTGGCTATATCCCATGACTTTTGCGATAACCCTCACCTCTGGCACAACATGTCGCAAGGGTTGTATCTCGATTGATGCATTGGGAAATTGTCGCTGTGCATCCTGTATCTCTACCTCTACTTTCTGGCTCTTCATCGCAAACAGGACACCCGAGGGATCTAACAGCTGCGACGTCAGTCCCATGATATCACCGAGTTTCGAAAACGCCCGTGCTGTCATCTGGGAGTACCGACGATCTCGCAACTCTTCAACCCTTGCGGCCACGATACGAACGTTTTTTAGCTTGAGCTGACCGACGAGATGCGTCGCAAAAGCCAATTTTTTTGCATTTGAATCGCAAAGTACCGTTTCAAGTGTTGGACACATCACAGCCAGAGGTAGACCCGGAAAACCTGGACCAGTCCCAACATCAAGCAGCTCAGAGGTCTGATTTAGATCAGATTGTAACAACGTCAAGGAATCAATAATTTGATAGTCAATAACTGCCTGCTCATCCAGATAAGCACTTAAATTAATTTTACGATTCCATTTTAAGTGTTCTTCAACAATTTTTTCTAATTTAACAATCTGTTCAGCTGTACTATGAACCTCTATCTGCGCAAGTCGCTGTTCGATATCAAACACCATTAAACCGCTAAAGACGTCTTATCAACTAACTGTTGTCTCTTGAGGTGAACGAGTAACAGGCTAAGTGCGGCTGGTGTCACACCTGAAATTCGACTTGCTTGTGCTAATGTTTCAGGCTTCGTTTGTATCAGCTTTTGGCGGACCTCGTTTGAGAGGCCTTGAATTTTTTCATAATTTAAACCCTCTGGAATTTTAATATTTTCGTTCTTTTTTAATTTTGATATTTCTTGATTTTGTCGGGCAATATAGCCCGAATATTTAACCTCGATCTCGATTTGGTTGGATATTTTAGAATCGAGTTCGTTCAACTCCGGAAATATCTTACAAATATCCTGAAATTTTAATTCGGGTCTTTTTAATAACTCATAGGCCGAAGCCTCCCGTGATAACGACGATGTAAGTTGGTCGGCTAATCGCATAATCGCATCAGCCTGCGGCTGTACCCATAGACTAGATAAGCGCTGTGTTTCACGTGAAATTGTTTCACGTTTTTCAGCAAAATGACGCCATCGTTGCTCGGAAACGAAGCCCAAGCGATATGCTTGTTCAGTCAGTCTCTGATCCGCATTATCTTCACGCAGAATGAGACGATATTCAGCTCTCGACGTGAACATACGATAGGGCTCTTGGGTTCCAAGGGTTATTAAATCATCAATCATGACACCCAAGTATCCTTCGTCACGCCCAACAGTCCAAGACTCTCGATCAAGCGCTCTCAATCCTGCATTAGCCCCAGCTAATAGGCCTTGCGCTCCAGCCTCTTCGTAGCCAGTCGTTCCATTAATCTGTCCGGCCAAATAAAGATTAGAAACGTTTTTGGTTTCTAATGTGCTTTTTAACCCGCGAGGATCAAAATAATCATATTCAATGGCATAACCTGGTCGGGTAATGATGGCTTTCTCGCAACCTTCTAATGATTGAATAATCGCCAATTGCACTTCATATGGCAATGACGTTGAAACCCCGTTGGGATAAAACTCATTCGAGGTGAGTCCTTCTGGTTCTAAAAATACTTGATGGGTTGGTTTATCAGAGAAACGTACAATCTTATCTTCGATTGAAGGGCAGTATCGAGGACCAACTCCTTCAATAGCACCTGAATACATTGGACTTAAATGTAAATTTTCTAAAATAACATCAGCTGTTTGTTGAGTCGTACGTGACAAGTAACATGGGATTTGATCAGGGTGTTCATTTCCGTTGCTCAAGGATGATAAATATGGTGTTGGGAAATCACCATATTGAATATTCAAGTTATCAAGGTTAATAGAGCGTTTATCGATCCTCGGAGGTGTTCCCGTTTTCAATCGACCTATTTCAAAGTCGTATTTTTTCAAGGCTTGAGATAATAAATCAGCGGGTGGGTCACCTGCTCGACCACCGGGTTGCTGGTTAAGACCAATATGTATTTGTCCTGCTAAAAATGTTCCAGCTGTTAAAACAACGCAACGGCTACGAAGTTCAAGACCCATCGCCAGACGAACTCCGGTGCATTGATCATTCTGGATCACTAGATCAGTTACCGGTTGCTGGAAGATTGTCAGATGCGGCGTATTTTCAATTACCGAGCGCATATGGGTTCGATATAACATGCGATCCGCTTGAGCTCGGGTTGCTCGTACTGCAGGCCCTTTGCTTTGATTTAAGATCCTAAATTGAATGCCAGAATGATCAGTAATCCGAGCCATCAATCCATCACAAGCATCAATTTCTCGTACCAAATGACTTTTTCCGATACCCCCGATTGCTGGGTTGCATGACATCTGGCCGATTGTTTCGATCGAGTGAGTCAGCAATAGCGTGTTACATCCAAGACGTGCTGCGGCATGCGCAGCCTCACAACCCGCATGTCCAGCTCCGATGACGATGACGTCAAATGTTTGTTTGTAATCCATATATGACTATGTACTTTTTAAAGAGAAGGTTATTGAGGTTGTAGATGTTAAGCGCTGCGGTCTCCGGGGAAAAGACATTTTTTGTATTCTTTTTCAATACGTTAAGTTTGATGATTTGTTGTGTGCCTGATGTCTTACAGGCTCTTAATAAGCAGGTGATAGGTGTGTATGAAACAAGCGGTTATCCACAGCCGCAGTTATCCACTGACAAGGGAGGGGAGCTTAGGGCATGTTATACAGCTATTTTCCAATGCAAAAAGTGGAAAAAATCTCACCTAATAACTCGTCTGAATGAAATTGACCTGTCATTTCTTGGAGGGCTATGTGGCTCCATCGAAGCTCGTCTGCGATTAACTCTAGATGGTCGAGGTCACAGGGCAAAGAGTGTGCTGCGTCAAGACTCCTAATGACATTGGACAATCGATATACGTGTCGTTCTCTCGCAATGAAAGGAGTCGTGTGTTCACTCTGAAAGCCCATTGTCGTTTTAAGTGTGGCAATAAGGTCATGGATGCCCACAGATGTGTGTGCAGAGATTTGGCAAAGAGGATAACTGGTCACATTAGTTGCTGGTTCAGGCTGAATATCGTGTTTATTTTGAACCAAAATGATAGGAATCTCAGTGGTCCAATTTTCAGGGAGAATGTGGTCAAGCCAGATGGGGTCGATGTGCGGCACTGTATGGTCAAAAAGACACATGATTATGTCAGCTTGACATGCGGCCTGGTGAGCTCGGCGTATTCCTTCTGATTCAATCAGATCGTCAGTTATCCGGATTCCCGCAGTGTCTACAAACTGTAAACGAAGGTCATCAATCTGCAAATGATGCTGGATGGCGTCTCGAGTAGTCCCTGGAATATTTGTCACAATGGCCAACGGTTGCTGAGCCAAACAATTCAGTAACGAGCTTTTGCCTGCGTTGGGTGGACCTAGTAGGACGACTTTGAGTCCGGTATTGAGGATTACCCCTTGACGTGCTGACGCTAGGAGCATGTTTGCGTCGTCTAGGGTGGTTTTGATCTGCTTGGACAGGCCATCCAGCGTCGCTGGCTGAATATCCTCGTCGGGAAAATCCAAGTGAGCTTCTACTTGAACACGCAATGCGACAATTTGTGTGGATAACGTTGTAACACTATCGGAGAAAACTCCTTTCAATGACTGATTTGCGGCTCGGACCGCCTGAAGACTCGTGGCATGAATAAGATCGCTTATGGCTTCGGCTTGAATTAGATCCAGTTTTCCATTTAAAAATGCCCGCTCGCTGAATTGACCAGGGTTCGCGGGAACCGCTCCGAGCTTTAAAAATTCATGTATGACCGTTTGTGTAACAACAGAGCCACCATGGCCCTGAAACTCAACGACATGCTCCCCAGTGAAGCTGTGAGGTCCCGGAAACGCGATAAAGAGTCCAGTATCGATCGGTTGATCCAATTCATCGAATACTGTACCCAGTGTTGCCGTGCGAGGTGAAAGGGTGCGCTTACAGCTCCGCTGAGCGATGTCGAGTGCGTTTGGACCGGATAATCGGATGACGCTGATCGCTCCGATACCAGGAGCAGATGCGAGCGCCACAATTGTGTCTTCGGTGGCGGTCATGTTGCCGGATGCGATTTCTCAATTGCTCGAGTGATCACCCATTGTTGGGCAATTGATAAGACGTTGTTGACCACCCAATATAAAACTAACCCGGCAGGGAACCATAAAAAGAAGAATGTAAATGCGACAGGCATGTACTTCATGATCTTTGCTTGCATAGGGTCAGGAGGTGTCGGATTTAAACTTTGTTGGATGAACATCGATACGCCCATCAAAAGCGGAAGTACAAACAAGGGATCTTTCACACTAAGGTCGACAATCCATAAAAAAAGCGGCGCCTGTCTGAGCTCAACTGACTCCATCAAGACCCAGTACAATGCAAGGAACACAGGCATTTGTACCAAGATCGGAAGGCAACCACCGAGTGGATTTATCTTTTCGCGCTTATAGAGATCCATCATCTCTTTGGACATCCGCTGTTTATCATCACCGTAAAGTTCTCTCAGACGGGTGATTTCAGGCGTGAACTTTCGCATCTTAGCCATCGATCGATAGGCGGCGGCACTGAGTTGGAAAAATGCACCCTTAACCAGGACAGTGACGAGTATGATCGCGAAGCCCCAATTACCGACGTAGGATTGGATAAATTTAAGAAGCCAAAACAACGGTTGAGCGATAAACCATAACCAGCCGTAATCGACAACGAGCTCAAGACCTGGCGAAAGTAGTTCGAGAGCATCTTGATCCTTCGGGCCCGCATAAAATAGAGCACTTGTGGTTGCGGTGGCATTTGGACTAATTGTTATTTCCGGACTGATGATGCTTCCGATATTGTGGCCAGCCGCGTTTCGTCGAAACGAAAAAGTATGCATTTGCTCAGGACTGGGAATCCACGCCGTGGTGAAGTAGTGCTGCAATAATGCGAGGTGGCCACCTTGCATCGCAACCGTTTTTAAATCGGCATTCAATTCCCGAGCGGTTTGTTGTGAGTCAAAGTCGGAAAAAGAAATTTTTCGATAACGCTCTTCAGTGGTCCGTATGGCAAATCCTAGGAAAGCTTGCATACCCATCGAACTTTGCTGTGACGGGTCAGTGGAGTCATCTCGTTTTAGTTGCGTAAATGGCGAAACAACAATGGGTTGGTCAGAAAGATTGGTAATTCGATGATCCACAGTAATGGCATAGGTAGTCGGATCAACTGTGTATATTTTTTCGACTTTTACTTTCTCTGTCTCGGCAGTCAGTACGATCTCTGTGACTGAATCCATGACCTGAAAGAGGTCTTTGGATGCTGAGTAGAGCGGGCGTCCTGCATCAGATGCATCTGGCCCATCGGGCCCAACCAAGCCGCTTTGTGCGACGTACGTTCGATCGACTGATTCCAAAAGTGGTAAAGGACTGTCGGGTTGATCAACTGCTTGGGGATATAAAGGAAGTTGTAATTCAACAATGTCCCCACCGCTCAAATCGATCGTCAGAATTTGTTTGGGTGTCTCGATGCGAAGGAGCCCGCGGCTGTTTGACGTGTTGGATGGTTGGTCAAGCGCTGTTGAGGGCGCCGTTGCTGACACGCTACTTGATGGCAGATCTGTCACTGACATGTCGTTATTTAGAGGGCCAGCCAAGGTCGATTGAGAGCTTAATGTGGCTACCGGCTGTTGTGCAGCAACCGTCGTAAACTCATTCCAGCGTAGAATCAAAGCGTACGTAATCAGTGCCAAAATAACGATGAGGCCAGTGCGCTGAATATCCATTAATTTGAATCCGTTTCTTTTCCTGTTAGCGGTACTGGGTCATAACCACCTGAGCAGCCAGGATGGCACCTGAGTATCCGTCGTGCTGCGAGCCAGCACCCTTTTATCACACCATGTTGTTGAATTGCCTCTATTGCATACTCCGAGCATGTCGGGATGTAGCGACAGGATGGTGGCAACAACGGCGAGACAAAGTACCGGTACAACCGAATGATCGCAACGATTGGTGCGCTAAAGATGCGTTGAAGGGAGACCATCGAGCTTCCTTGCTAACTTCTCGAGCGCCGTATCAGTGATGTGACTGAATGCTGTGACAAATAAATTGTCGGGCGCGCTACGCGCAACAATTACAATGTCCACACCATTCAATCGCACAATCCGTCTCGCCGATTCCCGAAAGCACCGTCGAAATCTGTTCCGAGCAACGGCGCGCTTGAGCTTTTTTTTGCTTGTGACAAATCCAATGCGAGTTTCGTTGCTTTGGTTACGAAGGGCTAAAACAAGAAAATCCCGACCGCTCACACGAACGTCGGGACTAGCGAACACGGTATCGAATTCCTTGCGAGAGGGCAGCGATTTAACTGCCACAGCAAACGTCTCGGTTATGCTGTAAGTCGTTTCCGGCCCTTGGCGCGGCGACGGGCAATGACAAGCCGTCCGTTTTTCGTAGCCATCCGAGCGCGAAATCCGTGAGTGCGAGCGCGCTTGATGGCGCTAGGTTGAAACGTACGTTTCATGGCTATGGTTCCTACCAATTCAAATTTGGGTCGCGAATCTTAGCGCCAACTGCAATTGATGGCAAATAGTTTATGAAGTTGGTGCACTATGTGCGTTAATTATGCATGTGGATAACAATATCAAATTCGCAAAACCTGAGGGTTTTCGGTACCTATAAGCAAGCGAGTTACACACAGTTCACATGTTATCCACAGATCCGCTCAATAATTAAATTATTCCAATAAAATCATTATCTTGATTGTTTATAAAAAGTTTCCGCTTGACCGTATACACTGCAATTGTGCATAACTTACCGCCTGAGCGAGAGGGGAATGGATACGTGAGTTGGATAACCTGTGTTGAACAGTTGTCAGTGGAGCTGACGGTTGAACAGCTAAATACGTGGATCCGACCTCTTCAAGCGGACATGAAGGCACATCATCTGCGTCTATTTGCACCGAATCGGTTTGTAAAAGATTGGGTGGCAGGGCGTTATTTGGATCGCATTCAACAGCTGATTAATGATGCAGAAGGACGAGCAGTTCGTATCGATCTCCTTGTAGGGTCCTCGACCGAGTCTGATACTCAAGATGCCAATCGGCCAGATCGATTAAAAACAGAGCACAGAAAGCCAAAAGAAAGGGTGGAACCTGAGCCATCGATGGCATGGGCTAATGGTGTGAATCAGAGTCGTGAGCCGGTTGAGGTAGAGGGGTCGATTAAGCACGGGGATCGCCTAAATCAAGAGTTTCGTTTTGATACCTTTGTCGAGGGTAAATCCAATCAGTTGGCTCGAGCGGCTGCTCAGCGGGTCTCTGAAAAGCCCGGTACGGAATATAACCCTCTGTTTCTCTATGGCGATACAGGGCTTGGCAAAACACATTTGATGCACGCTGTTGGAAATCAGGTACGCGCACGCAATCCAAACGCGAAAATCATTTACGTGCACTCAGAGCGTTTCGTCGCCGATATGGTTAAGGCGCTTCAATTGAATGCGATTTCGGATTTTAAGCGCGTTTATCGTAATGTGGATGCGTTGTTAATCGACGATATTCAATTTTTTGCGGGCAAGGAAAAATCTCAAGAGGAGTTCTTCCATACTTTCAACAGTCTGTTGGAGGGAGGGCAACAGATTATTTTGACCTCAGATCGGTATCCCAAAGAGATCGACAATATGGAAGATCGGCTGAAGTCTCGTTTTGGTTGGGGTCTAACAGTTCGGCTAGAGCCCCCAGAGCTAGAGACGCGGGTCGCTATTTTGATTAACAAGGCAGCGCAGTCTGGGGTCGACTTAAAGCGTGATTGTGCATTTTTTATTGCTCAAAAAGTACGCAGTAATGTGCGAGACCTGGAAGGTGCATTAAAGCGAGTTCTTGCCAATGCTCATTTTTTTGGGCAACCGATTACCCTGGAGTTTGTTCGGGAAACACTTCGCGATTTGATTGCTGTTCATGATCGTCAAATCAGCGTAGATAACATTCAGCGCATGGTTTCTGATTACTTCAAGGTGAAGATTTCTGATTTGCTCTCAAAGCGGCGGAATCGTTCAGTGGCCAGACCTCGGCAAGTGGCTATGGCGCTGTGTAAGGAACTCACCGATCATTCGTTACCGGAGATTGGAGATGCCTTTGGTGGGAGAGACCACACAACGGTATTACATGCATGTCGAAAAATTAAAGAGTTGTGCGATAGCGATCTGACAATTCGGGACGATTACCATAATCTACTCAAAGCACTCACTGGATAAGGACTCAATATGGAATTCTCGGTATCTCGAGAACAACTTTTGGAAAAAACCCAAACTGCCGCCTCAGTTGTTGAGCGAAAGCAAACAATGGCGATTTTAGCCAATATTCTCGTTGAAGTGGATGCAACTGGTGCCGTGTTAACCGGAACAGATCTGGATACGGAAATTTCGACTAGGATGGAGTTGGTTGAAGTTGGATCTGGTGGTGCAATCACAATCCCTGGTCGCAAGCTATTGGACATTGCGAAAGCGCTCCCAGAGGGAGCAGTGATTCAAATTAAACAAGACGGGTCACACTTGCACATTGTCTCTGGGCGGTCACGTTTTAAGCTTGCCACACTTCCTGCTCAAGATTATCCGAGGCTTGAGGCGCGCGGTGATTTGACATCTGTGCAATTGGCAAAGGAGCCGTTACAAGACGCCATTTCTAAAACGCAGTTTGCGATGGCGCAGCAGGACGTTCGTTACTATTTGAATGGAATGTTATTTTCAATTGGTGGAGGGGATTTCAGAACTGTCGCGACAGATGGTCATCGACTGTCCTTGTATCAGACTTTGCTGGAAGGTGGTTCTTCGGAGCCCGTATCGCTTATTGTGCCGCGGAAGGCTGTACTCGAGTTGGTGCGATTGTTAAATGGTGTGAAAGACACGGTTGAGTTGGCATTTTCATCCAGTCATTTTCGCGTGAGTGCAGCGAGTTTTGTCTTTACGAGTGTTTTGATTGACGGACGCTTCCCTGATTACGAACGCGTTGTGCCTCAAGGCGGGGACAATGTGGTAAGAGCAGACCGGAAGCGTCTCCGTGAAGTCTTGCAGCGAGCATCGATTCTTTCAAGTGAGCAATATCGAGGTGTTCGGTTGCGTCTAAGCCATGGGCAGTTAGATGTCATGGCCAATAACGCAGAGCAGGAGGAGGCGCAAGAATCGCTTGAGGTTGAGTTTGTTGGTCAGGATGGTTTCGAGATTGGTTTTAACGTGGGCTATTTACTCGATGTGCTAACTACGGTTGATACGGAGCTGGTTGAAATCCGTTTTGGCGACTCAAACCGTTCTGCCTTGATGTTGGGTGTCGGTGATGAATCCGGTCGATACGTTGTAATGCCGATGCGGCTCTAGCTATTGCTTCGCAATTGATTTCGACACTTCACATCCAGAACTTACGTGTACTCAAAGATGTGTCTTTAGAGTTTAGCCCCGGGATCTCAGCCTTAGTTGGAGAGAACGGGGCAGGTAAAACCTCCGTACTTGAAGCCATTTCGCTGCTGTCGACTGGGCGCAGCTTTGTGTCGATTAAACCGCGAGCTCTCATTCATACCGAAGCATCGGCGTTGATGGTGTTTGGCCGCTTCGGTGATCGGCCTGAACTAAGGCATCGCGGGGCGATTCAGCTCGATCGAGGTGGCGAGAAGCGGTTGCGATTGGATGGCCAGGGTATCGGAAGTCAGGCAGAAATCAGTCGCCTCTTACCGGTGTTGGTATTGGCCCCGTCTGCACAGGATCTCATTCTTGGCCCACCACTTATTCGACGGCGCCTGATGGACTGGGGTGCGTTTTATGTGTTGGGGCTCGATGCGCTGTGCTACTCCGGTTTCCGGCGTGCTTTGCTTCAGCGCAATATGCTGTTACGAAGTGGTACACTACCCGATGGCGAGGATGCCGCATGGTGTGCCCAACTGGATCAGTTTGGTCGGCGCATTGATGCCGGCCGGGAAGCGTTCATTTTACGGTACATCCCGTACTTGCAGCGAATTTTGGAGTCGCTGACTTTTCCTCATCCGATCGAGGTGCGTTATCGGAGAGGCTGGTTAGAGGATGTGACCCTGGCAGAGGCATTGGCGAAGTCTCGCGTACGAGATCTTAAATATCGAGCGACTCATGTGGGTCCTCAGCGTGCTGATCTGGAGCTTTGTGTCGGCGGTGAGCCGGTCGCTGATCGACTGAGCCGGGGGCAGCTCAAAACGTTGAACGTTGCTTGCGTCCTTGCGCAAATGAAGGCGTTGGTGATGGAGACGGGCGAGCGGCCAGTGTTGCTGCTTGATGATGTTGGCGCTGAACTAGATTTGGGATTCCAGAGCCGGGTTTGGGCTGCGGTTTCTCAAAGTGGTTGCCAGGCAATTACAACGGGTGTTGATTTAGTGCGCGCTGGGTTGGCAGATTACCGCCCAGAAAACGTGTTTCACGTGAAACACGGAATGATTAGTGATTAGAAGGGTGAGCATGGATAAGCAGGAAAACACGTCAGTATATGACGGTAGCTCCATCAAGGTTCTGAAAGGACTTGAAGCTGTTAAGAAGCGACCAGGAATGTATATCGGTAATACCGATGATGGCACTGGGTTACATCATATGGTGTTTGAGGTCGTGGATAACTCAATTGATGAGGCGCTTGCTGGCCACTGTGATCAAGTCGACGTGATTATTCATGCAGATGAATCTGTGACGGTTCGTGATAACGGGCGTGGGATTCCAGTTGATCAACATGAAGAAGGGAAAAGTGCTGCGGAAGTCATTATGACTGTCCTTCATGCTGGCGGAAAATTTGATGAAAACTCCTACAAGGTGTCGGGCGGTCTGCACGGTGTCGGGGTTTCCGTTGTAAATGCTTTGAGTGAGCGACTCATTTTGACGATTCGTCGAGACGGAGAGGTTTGGGAGCAGGAGTATCGTCACGGCGACCCCCAGTATCCGCTCAAAGTTGTCGGGCAAACAAACGAGACCGGGACGATGATCCGATTTAAGCCGTCTGCAGATACGTTTGGCCTGATTGAGTTTCATTACGATATGTTGGCGAAGCGTTTGCGCGAGCTGTCATTTTTGAATTCTGGTGTGGCAATTCAGCTGACTGATGAGCGTTCTGGCCAGTCTGAACGATTTGAATATGCAGGTGGACTGTCTGCATTTGTGAATTATTTGGGACGAAATAAAACGCCGATCTGTGATGTTTTCCATTTTTCCTGCCCTGAGAGGGAGGATGGAATTGGTGTGGAAATCGCGCTCCAATGGTATGACACATACCAGGAAAATATTTTCTGTTACACGAATAATATTCCCCAGCGAGACGGCGGAACTCACCTCGAAGGTTTTCGGGCGAGCTTGACGCGTACATTGAATCAATACATCGAGGAAGAACAATTACTGAAGAAGGCCAAAGTGGCCACTTCGGGTGATGATGCCCGTGAGGGATTGACAGCAATTATTAGCGTTAAGGCTCCTGATCCTAAATTTTCGAGCCAAACTAAAGACAAGCTTGTTTCGCAGGAAGTGAAAACTGCGGTTCAGCAAGAGATGCGAGAGGCGTTTCAGGCATTTCTGCAAGAACGTCCAGCTGAGGCTAAGCAGATCGTCTCAAAAATGATTGATGCGGCCCGCGCTCGTGAAGCGGCACGAAAGGCCCGTGAGCTAACGCGGCGCAAAGGCGCCCTTGATATTGCTGGTTTGCCTGGAAAGTTGGCGGATTGCCAAGAAAAGGATCCAGCGTTATCCGAACTTTTTCTAGTAGAGGGTGATTCTGCGGGTGGGTCAGCCAAGCAGGGGCGCGACCGAAAGACGCAAGCAATTTTGCCGTTGAAGGGCAAAATTTTGAATGTTGAGAAGGCTCGATTCGACAAACTCTTGGGTTCTCAGGAGGTAGGGACTTTGGTTACCGCCCTGGGTTGTTCAATCGGTCCTGAATTCGATTTAACGAAACTGAGATATCACAAGATTATTATCATGACCGACGCCGATGTTGACGGCGCTCATATTCGCACCCTGTTGTTAACCTTCTTTTACCGTCACTTACGTGAGGTGGTTGAGCAAGGTAATGTTTTTATTGCCCAACCCCCGCTTTACAAGGTAAAGAGAGGTAAGCAGGAGCAATATTTAAAAGATGAAGCTGCATTGGATGCCTACCTCACTAACCTAGCGCTTGATGGCGCGAGTTTACTAACAGGGCGTGATGGAGAGGTGCTGGTGGGGGATGTCCTGCAGCGCTTGTTTGATGTGTATCGGCGTGGCGCCAGGGTTGCCGATCGTTTATACCGCGCCTATACCCACGAGGCGCTTCACGGCTTGATGTTTGTACAGCCCATTACAACCCCGGATCTTGCCGATGAGAGTCGCATGGCTCGGCTTGCCGATGAATTGGGGAGGCATATACCCAATGATCCTCGTGATGGCATGTATTTCAAAATTGGTTACGATCGAGATCCCGAGCGCGCTGAATACCGACTCATCGTCGAGAGGGTCCAGCATGGGATGACAGACCGCTTCATCCTTGGGCATGGGTTCTTTGATGGCGGTGAATATGGTCAGATTCGAGAGTCTGCAAAGCTACTCGCTGATTTGGTCTCTGAGGGGGCTGAAGTTCGCCGTGGCGATCGAGCATTAGCGACACAATCATTTAGGGCTGTACATGATTGGTTGCTTGTAGAGGCGCGCCGTGGACCGCAGATTCAGCGATATAAGGGTCTGGGTGAGATGAATCCCGATCAGCTTTGGGAAACCACCATGGATGCGACAACGCGTCGTTTGTTGAAGGTGACCGTCGAGGATGCGATTGCGGCAGATCAGATTTTTGTGACCCTGATGGGTGACGAGGTGGAGCCCCGTCGCGCGTTTATCGAAAGTAATGCCTTGAAGGTCACGAACCTCGATATTTAGTTGGACTACGGTTTATTTAACAGCCATCTTGTAAAGGCGAATAAATCTTTAAAGACGGGCGTGGTTTCACGTGAAACACGCCCGGCTTGTAGTTCTCGCTGACCTTTTCCTGTTTCAACAAGAGCCCCTCGAATTCCCATACGCTGCCCAGCGAGAAGATCTGTTGAGGAGTCGCCAACAATCCAGTCCGTGTCTGAATTTAAAGGGTAGGCTGCATTGATCTGCTCAAGTAATCCGACGCTTGGTTTCCTGCACCGGCAGTGCGCATCAGGGTGGTGGGGGCAAAAAGCAATCAGAGTGATTTCCCCCCCTTCGCGACTAACCTCTTGATGCATTTTGTGATGAACTGCCTCGAGCGTTTCGACGCTAAACAGTCCGCGCGCTAACCCACTTTGATTGGTTGCAACACAAAGTGTGTAACCGGCGCTATGTAATGCGCTCATTGCGCGCAGGGATCCTGGGATTGGGACCCACTCACTGGGACTTTTGATGTAATCGTCAGAGTCTTGGTTGATGACCCCATCTCGATCGAGAACAATGACGGCCACGCGAGTTAAGCCTGCACTTGGCTAAGGTCGCCAAGCGGAAGCAGAGCTGATTGTACATCCCGCAATATGCTGTAACGATTTTGCCGAACATCATCATTCGGGTCGTTGACCAATACTTGATCGAAGAATGCATCAAGTGCCGGCGTGAATGAAGATGCGATTTCGAGGGCCGACTCATATGTTTCACGTGAAACGGCATCGTTGATCCGGGGCGTTATCGCTTGAATTAGCTTCACCAACGTAAACTCTGATGCCTCGGTCATGAGCGCTTCGTTCACGGAGCCGAGCTGAGTATCACTTTTCGCCAGGATATTGACGATTCGTTTATTCGACGCAATTAATGGTGCAAAGGCAGTATGTGTGCGAAACGCGAGCAAGGCCTTGGCACGTTGGGCCGTCAGGTGGCTATTCGTATCGTCTGTGCCTTGAGCGGCTGCAATGAGATCATGGGGAATGCCTAGCTCGAGCAGCAGCCCTCGCTCGCGATCGCGGAGAAATTGAATGAGTTGATCGAATACGTGCGAATCAACTTCTACCGGCTGGAGATCCAGTGCACGCTTGACCCATGGAGCAAGATCAAGAGCGAGTCCAGGCTCCATATTAATTCGGATAACAGCCAGCATTGCTCGGCGAAGCCCGAAAGGGTCCTTGCTCCCAGTCGGCGGCTGGCCGATTGAAAAAAGTCCTGCCAATGTATCTAGACGATCGGAAAGGCCAAGAATACACCCTAGGAGGGACTGTGGAGATCTGTCAGTTGGGCCTGATGGGCGATACAGTGATTCAATTGCGTTAGCAACGTCTGAAGTTTCGCCGTCTGCCAAGGCGTAAATAGCACCCATTTGGCCTTGAAGCTCATCAAATTCCAAGACCATCTCTGACACAAGATCGCAGCGCGATAAGAGTGCAGCGCGATCGGCTTGGGCAGGATCAACCTCCAATTGAGATGCCATCTCTTTAGCCAATATGCGGATTCGCTCGGTTTTATCACCAAGTGAACCTAGCCCAGGTTGAAAGGCAATCCGGTCAAGTGCGCTTCGTCGACTGTCAAGGGAGGATTGACGATCTGTTTCGTAAAAAAATCGAGCATCTGATAACCGCGCTCGAATAACACGCTGGTTTCCCGAAATGACCTGCGCTGGATCGATACTTTCGATATTCGCAACAGTGATGAATTGATTGGATAACGTACCGTCAGCCCGACGGGTGTGGAAATATTTTTGATGTCCCCGCATGGCGGCAACCAAAGCAATATCAGGGACTTGTAAAAATGCTTCCTCGAATTCTCCGAGCATCGGTACGGGCCACTCAACTAAACAGGTAATTTCGCGAAGAAGGCCGATATCTTCGTCGACGATGATCTGATGTAAACGAGCCACTTCCTGAATTTTAGCCCACGCGAATGCTTTACGCTCCTCGAAGTCTGGCAATACGCGATGTTGCTTTAGGGTGTCGAAATACTCGTCTGCGTGATGAAGCATGAGTGCGCTTGGACTATGAACGCGGTGTCCATAGGAGACACGATCGGTGTTTAAGTCGAATAACTCAAAGGGGACCACGTCCTTTCCGAGTAATGCGACTATCCAATGGACCGGCCTTGGAAATAGCGCTCGCCCACTTCCCCATCGCATTGGCTTGGTCATCGGAAGCTGTGAGACAACTTGATGGGTGATGCGAGGGAGTAGTTCTGCGATCGATTGACCAGGCTGAATGCTATGGTAGGCCACCCATGCCCCTTTATCAGTCTCTTCAACTGAGACAGCTTCGGGTGGGATGCCGAGACCTTTACAAAACCCGATGAGTGCGCCGGTGGGCCGTCCATCTTGATACGCTTGGCTAACCGCAGGTCCTCGCTTGGCAATTGCTCTTGGCTCGGTGGTATCCGCAAGCTCTTGAATCAGAACGCCGATTCGTCTTGGCGCTGCAATTGCACGCATGCATGCAAATTGCACATTTTCGGTCTGGAGCACCGATTCAAATCCACTGACAAGTGCGTGGCTCAATTGCTCTAAACTTGAGGAGGGAAGTTCTTCGCAGCCGATTTCGAATAGGAAGGTTGTCGTCATAGAGCGCTCTCCCCAAGCAGTTCCGCACGAAGTGCGGGATCGGCAAGAGGAAATCCTTTGTCTTTCCGTACTGCGTAATAACGTTCGGCAACAGCGCGTGCAAGCGACCGAACGCGAAGGATAAATCGCTGCCGCTCGGTCACACTGATGGCATGGCGCGCGTCAAGCAAGTTAAAGGTGTGTGAGGCTTTCAATACTTGCTCATAAGCGGGTAGCGGCAGCGACTGCTCAAGTAGGCGCTCACAAGCATGCTCAGCCGCATCAAACGCCTTAAATAGCCAGTCGGTGTTGGCATGTTCAAAGTTATACGCACTCATTTCCTGTTCGTTCTGTAGAAACACGTCTCCGTAGGTAACCACACCATCTGGTGTTTTGGCCCAGATTAAGTCGAACATGGACTCAACGTTTTGTAGGTACATTGCAATACGCTCAAGTCCATACGTCAGCTCACCAGTTACCGGATAGCATTCCAGCCCCCCCGCCTGCTGGAAATAGGTAAACTGGGTAACCTCCATGCCATTGAGCCATACTTCCCAGCCTAACCCCCACGCGCCAAGGGTCGGAGATTCCCAATTATCTTCCACTAATCGCAGATCATGAATTTTGGGATCGATGCCCAGGTGCGCGAGGGACTCGAAGTAAAGATCCACGAGATTTGGTGGATTCGGTTTCATCACAACTTGAAATTGGTAGTAATGTTGGCCTCTATTCGGGTTTTCACCATATCGGCCATCAGTCGGGCGGCGAGAAGGCTGAACATAGGCTGCATTCCAGCGCTCGGGACCTAGGGCGCGAAGAAAGGTGGCCGGATGAAAGGTCCCCGCGCCCACTTCCATGTCATAGGGTTGTAAGATGACGCAACCTTTATCGGCCCAATATTGTTGAAGAGCAAGGATCAGCCCTTGAAATGTAGAAACTGGGGAGAGTGCCGACGACATAGCGATTCCGTGAGTCCATCAAAAGGGCCACAGTATAGCCAAGAGCGTCGTGGATTGTGCACATGATCCAGAAAGCTGTGTCCATCATTGGCAGATTGCCAACTCCTGTTCGCCGTGCCACTGCATTGATAATCGGATTGGGCCTCATTTTGATTCCAAATCAAGCAGCGCGTATCACGCGCCGAAACATTCAAATGGCGTTTCCGGAGCGCCGGGCCTGGAGTCGATTTTGGCTGATAAACGCCTCTCTGATTGAGTTGGTGCAAAAATCATTTGATATTGCCGCTACCTGGGTACGGTCACCTGAGCAGATCGTTGATTGGGTGCAGGCGAGCGAAGGACTCACAGAGTTTCTGCAAACCCCAGCCACGACTCCAAAGCTGATTCTGTTACCTCACTTGGGTAATTGGGAATTATTTGGCATGTGGTTAAGTCAATACCAGTCCTACACCGCGTTGTTTCGGCCATTGCGTGCAGACGCACTGACTGCGCTCGTTCGGACTGCCCGTGGGCGTGGCGGCAACGAGCTTGTATCGACAGACTCCGCTGGACTTCGACAATTGATGTCCGCGCTCCGCTTGGGTGCAACTGTCATTGTGCTCCCGGATCAGACACCCCATGCCGGTCAGGGTGTCTACGTTCCATTTTTTGGGATTCAGACGTTGACACCGACACTCATTGCCCGCTTGATTCAAAAAACAAAACCACATGTTTTCATTGCAGCGGCTGTTCGCGAAGGGAGCAGTTATAAAGCAATGATTGAGCGGGTTGAGATACTTGACTCCGTTCCGAACACGGTTGAAATATGTCGTCGAATGAATCTGATTATTGAGTCGCTTGTGCGTCGCTACCCGACGCAATATCAGTGGGAGTATCGTCGCTTTCGTAATGCTCCGGATGGCTCATTGCGGTATCCGTAATTAGCTTTTCCAAAAAGCCGGTGTCAGGACGACCAGTAATGTAAATAATTCTAGCCGACCTAACAGCATGGCGATGATTAATACCAGCTTGGTACCGTCTGCCATGCCTGCATAATTTACTGCCGCCTCTCCCAGGGCTGGGCCTAGGTTGTTTAGCGCGGAACCCACGACTGAGTATGCGGTGATTGGATCCTCACCAATTGCCATAACAACAAGCATGAGCAGCGCAAAAACCAATACATAGGCAGCGAGAAATCCCCACACAGCCTCAACAACTCTGCTACCGACTGGTTTTCGACCGAGTTTAATGGGAATCACCGCATTCGGATGAATGAGACGCATGATTTCTCGCACACCTTGCTTGTAGAGTAGAAGTACGCGAATTACCTTGATACCCCCTCCGGCCGACCCACCGCAAGCACCAATGAATGCGCTCATTAGGAGTAGGAAGGGTAAAAATGTGGGCCACACACTAAAGTTGTCGGTACTAAAGCCTGTTGTCGTTGCAATTGAGACGCTTTGGAAAAAACCTTTGCGGATTGAGTCAGAAACGCCGTACACATCTTGCTCGATCAGCGCGAGAGAAATAATGACTGCGATGATGCCGACAAACCCGAGATAGGTCCGCCATTCCGGGTCTGCCAGGTAGTGCCGGACTCGCCTGCTGTGCCAGGCGACAAAATGCAGGGAAAAGTTCATACCGGCAATTAGCATGAAAATAATCGCGACGAGTTCAATCCCGACACTATCGAAGTGACCAATGGATCCGTCGTGTGTTGAAAACCCCCCGATTGCAACTGTTGAAAATGCATGACCGATTGCATCAAACGGAGTCATTCCCGCAAGCCAGTAGGATCCTGCGCAAGCGATTGTGAGTACAACGTAGATTATCCAAAGTGCTTTTGCTGTCTCTGCAATACGAGGAGAAAGCTTTGAATCTTTGAGGGGGCCTGGCATCTCTGCACGATAAAGCTGCATTCCACCGACACCAAGCATGGGCAGAATCGCAACGGCTAAGACAACGATTCCCATCCCTCCAAGCCATTGAAGCTGCTGGCGATAGTACAAAATCGATCGTGGCATGCTATCGAGTCCGACTAAAACGGTGGAACCCGTTGTCGTAAGACCACTGAATGATTCGAATAATGAATCGATGACAGTCATGGAAGGGCTTTCACCCAAAATGAATGGGACTGCTCCAGCGGCGCCCAATACCACCCAAAATAGAATTGTAATCACGAACCCGTCTCGAATGCGGAGCTCACGCCGTTCCCGACGGGTGGGTACCCAAGACCCAAGTCCTACGATGAAAATGACGATAAATGCGGTTGTGAACAGAGTGAGCTGTCCATCGGCATAAAAAAGACTGATTGCGATGGGGGGTAGCATGGTCAAGCTGAATACCATCAGCAAGATTCCGAGGATACGTAAGATGATGGATGGCCGCACGATTAAAGAAAGGTTGCAGCCACTGAAAACAATCGCTCGACTTCAGGAATGCGACGTTTATCAGTGAGGAATAGAATCACGTGATCTTCATGCTGGATCACAATATGATCATGAGCAATTAAGACCTCGTCTTGGTTTCTTACAATAGCGCCGATCGTGGTACCCGAGGGCAAGTCAACGTCTCCGATGGTTCGTCCAACAACTCGACTCGAGCGCATATCACCGTGCGCGATCGCCTCAATCGCTTCAGCGGCTCCTCGACGGAGGGAGTGCGCTGCATGAACAGATCCTCGCCGTACAAGCTGAAGTAGAGAGCCAATCGTGGCTTGTTCTGGGCTGATGGCAATATCTACCAAACCGTCTTGGACCAGGTCGACATAGGCAGCGTTATTAATGAGAGTCATCACTTTACGGGCCCCCAGTCGTTTCGCGAGCATTGAGGACATGATGTTGGCTTCATCTGAATTCGTCACTGCGCAGAATACATCGACTTCATCGATTCGCTCTTCAGTTAATAGATCTTTATCAGAAGCATCGCCTTGCAGCACGACTGTTTTCCCAAGAAGCTCTGAGAGCTCCCTGCAGCGTGATGCTCCGCGTTCAATCAACTTGACTCGATATTGATTCTCGATAGCACTTGCGAGTCGAGCACCAATATTACCGCCACCCGCAATCAAGATACGTCGATAGGGCTGCTCAAGCTTCTGGAGTTCCGACATGACCGCGCGAATATGTTTTCGAGCTGCAAGGAAGAAAACTTCATCATTGGCTTCAATGATTGTGTCACCGCGAGGAATAATCGGTCGGTCTCTCCGAAAAATGGCAGCAACACGCGTATCCACATCCGGGAGGTCTTGGCGTAGGTCACGTAATTCGCGCCCAACCAGTGCGCCACCTGGGTATGCACGAACAGCAACTAACTGAACTAATCCGCCCGCAAAATCCATGACTTGTAGAGCCCCTGGTTGCTGAATTAGGCGAAAAATTGCCTCTGTTACCAACTGTTCAGGGCGAATAATTTGATCGATGCTAAATGCACCTTTTGCGCCAAACAGCGGCGTATTCGAATGGGTATCTAAGTGATCGTAGGACGGTGAGCGGACCCGCGCAATTTTTGTTGGTGTTCGAAACAGCGCTCCGCTGATTTGGCAAGCCACCATATTGGTTTCATCAGAGTTAGTCACAGCAATTAGCATATCAGCATCCATACCGCCTGCATTCGCCAACACTTCAGGATATGAGGCATGACCATGGACTGTGCGAATATCGAGGCGATCTTGCAGCGCACGAAGGCGGAAGCGGTCGATATCCACAACTGTAATATCGTTTGCTTCTGAGGCGAGGTTTTCGGCAAGTGTTGCGCCGACTTGCCCAGCACCCAAAATAATGATCTTCACGCACGTACCTTTGGCTGTGAGGATCCCGATTTAACCAGAAGCGCGTAGTAGAAACCATCTCCTCCAGTGTGCGAGGGAAGCTGTTGAATGCCGTGGGTTGTTCGAATACCCGGTATCCCTGCGTTGAGCACGCCCAGCGATGCATCGGGGTGGTGGCCGAGAAACCGTTCAATTTGTTCATCATTCTCACTGGGCAGTATGGAGCAGGTTGTGTAAAGCAGGCGGCCACCGTCTTTTAAAACCTCCCACAAGGCATCAAT
>ERZ887849.1399-NODE-1399-length-22754-cov-8.823693_pt1 | contig 22754 bp, 19 predicted proteins | sample MGYA00521267_ERZ887849 | MGnify/ENA primary metagenome ERZ887849 (study PRJEB32303, sample SAMEA104408601) | aquatic metagenome | biome: Brackish water; feature: Pelagic; material: water | place: Baltic Sea | collected 2014-06-06T16:11:00 | depth 2,863 m ... | reverse complement strand
GCTGGCGACCCCACGCTCGCCGACCTAGGCACCGCCATGGAAGCGACGCTCATCAACCTGCTGCAGAATACTTCAATGCAGGAAGCGCCGAAGACTATTGTCGCCGGCGAAGCCGTCGCGATGCTCAACGAGCGCCTGTTAAAGGCCTTCCCGGATGCTGGTATTCGCGTGCTGCTAAACGACCAAATGACCGCGGATGCGGCCGCGGGTTCGGACTACCTTAAGATCCGCAGCGACGCGCTGTTTAACGCATTGGATATTGATGTACTGGAAGTCCATGAGGGCTGGGTGCACCTTGGCACTACGCTAAACGGCACGGCGCAACACGCTTGCACGTTCCTGAGCAAAGGCACCCCTTCCGCTACCACCACGCAGGAAGGCCTGGCCGTACTCACCGAAATTCTCACCATGCGCTCTAGCCCACCCAGATTGTACCGCTTAATCAACCGGGTACGCGCCGTGACCCTCGCGGAGAACGGCGCCAACTTCCTCGAAGTCTTTCACTACCTGCAAGACCACAACATGAGCCCCGACGACAGCTACAGCATCGCTGTTCGAGTGTTCCGTGGCAGCACACCCGAGGGCCGACCCTATACCAAAGACCTCGCGTACATGCGCGGATTCGTACAAACCTACAACTTTCTCCGCCTGGCTATGAGCACAGGCAAGCTGGATTCACTTCCCGTGCTGTTTTGCGGCAAGATCCTGTTGGAAGATATTAAGGATTGGCGGCTGCTAATTGACGAAGGTGTAGTGAGCCCACCGCGATTCCTACCCCCTCACTTTGCCGACCTTACAGGGCTTGCGACGTGGATGAGCTTCTCACGCTTTATTGCCTCGCTGAACTTCGACCAGCTACAGGCGGATTATGGGGCCCTGCTGTAGCAGGCAGAAACAAAGACCAACAGTGCCCCCTCAATGGGCTTCACGGGGGCCCCGACGCAGCTGCAGCTGTAGCTGCGCCAGCAGCTGCTGGCGTGATTGTGGCTTGAGAGAATCCCCACTGTACATTAACTGCATGAAGTCGCGTGTGAACTGTTGAGCCCAGGCGCTCAGAGTGGGCAGCTCCTTATCGATACGGTGGCAAAATTTGTCTGGCGCCTCGCCCGGCGCGCGCACAATTCCACGGCTGGCCATCTGCGCACAAAATTGCAGGTACACCGCCTGCTCTGGGGGTAAACGCCGGGCACGGCGGCGACGCAGCAGCAGCCACGCCACGGGCGCCAGCACCAAAACCCCGCTGGTCAGCACAACCGCCGCAAACAGTGGCGCGCGCACACTGCCAAATAAATTCTGCAGCAAACGGTACTGCTCCTCGCCGTTAAAACCTACCACCCAGCTCTGCCACTGATAGGTTAAAGCGTCGTAGCGCAGACGCAGCATATTCACCCAGTTAACCCCTCGATAACGCAGCGGCGACAGCGGCGAATTGGCCAGAAAACTGCCCTCGCCGGCCACCGCTTGCTCAAGCCCCAGTTCAATTCTGTCGGGCGATACCGCTGCTGTCGGGTCCACTCGCACCCAGCCGCGATTGGGCAGCCAAACCTCCGCCCAGGCATGCGCATCAAACTGGTGCACAATCACGGTGCGGTTAACCGGGTTGATTTCTCCCCCTTGGTAGCCTGCCACAACCCGAGCGGGCACACCGCCCGCTCGCATCATCAAGACGAAGGCGTAGGCGTAGTGTTCGCAAAAGCCGCGCCGGCTCTCAAACAGAAACTGGTCCATGGGGTTTACGCTGTCGAGCAGCGGCGGTTGCAGCGTGTATACGAAAGGTTCCTGACGAAAATAGCGCAAAACAGCATCGACAAAATCCGCCTCATCAGCAGCGGTGGCACGGATACGCAGCGCCAATTCACGGGTGGCCATATTGCCCGCTGTGGGTAGTGCCAATTCAGTCGCCCGACGCCAGCTGGAGAGTTCGCTCTCGAGCAGCGTTGTAGGCCAACTGCGCACGCTGTACTGTAACTGCTCTTCAATTTCGATAGTGGAATAGAGGCGATAATCCGCTGTACTGAGAATTCCCGCCTGTTGCGCACGGGCGTAGCGAAGGCTGTACAGCCAGTTTTGCTGGGTCGGCAACATCAATACCGTATACGCCAAGAGGTCCCCCGTGGGCTCGACGGGAGCGGGCCGCAGCTCGAGGCCTGGTAGTTCACCATAGCGCAGGCTGCGCCAGGCACCGTCATCAAGCACACTAAAGACCAGGCCCCGCCAATAGAGCTCAGACTTCGGCGGAATCTCGCCCTCAAACTGCACCCGAAACGCCACTTCAGCAGACTGACTGAGCGAGGAAATATCGCCGGGTTTCATAAAGTCGCTAACACCGGTTTTAGCCGCATGGCTTTTTACTGGCACGGTCCATAAGGGCCCAATGCGCGGAAACAGAAAGAACAGCACCAGCATCAAGGGGAACGCCTGTGCCAGCATCACTGCCGGCTGACGCAGGCTGCTCATGCGGAAATGGTCTTCATGAGGCCGATGCAGCGCGACCAAACCCGTGGTAACCAAAACCAGAGTGAGCAGTGAATAAAATACCAGCAGTAAATCCTGGCTGAACAGGAAACCAATCACGCAAATGAAGTAGCCCAGGAACAGCAGCACGTAGGCATCTTTCGGTTTAACCAATTCCAACAACTTGAAAGCAAAGGCAATCAGCAGCAGCGCCACAGTAGGCTCAAGGCCGAGGAGATTGCCGTAACTCAGGTAAATGGCCCCAAACCCGGCCAACGCAAGTACGCCACGCACACGACGCCCGGGAAAAGACGCGCGCCCCTGAAACACCATCAGCCGCCACACCGCCGTGGCCAGATACACCAGAACCAACCACAGCGGGAGCCGCAAAAGATGCGGCGCCAGCAGGGCGAACTGGCTGATCACAATCCACACCAAGGCATTGCGCGGGATCAATGCACCCGCTGATGGCAGCCCCGCTGATGGCAGCCCCGCCGCGAAAGGCCACTTCATGGGTCAACTCCGGCGAACCCGAACAGAGCCAATGCCGCGAGCACTTTAGACTGATGCGTGTCGCCCACAGACGGTGCCAGCTCCAGGCCCGGAAGGCGCAGGCCATACTCCTCGCCGCGCTGCTCGAGCACCAGCGCCCAATGGCAGAGGTGGGATAGACGTTGCTCTGAGGGCACTCCGGGGAACGCTTCCCAGTCCAGCCAAGCACTGTGGCTGGAGTAGGACCCGTACATTTTGCTCTGCAACGCATGCCCCTTCGCCATGCCTTTCCAATGCACTTGGCGCAAGGAATCCCCGGCTCTGTAGGCGCGAAAGCCGTGAAAGTCGTCGCTTCCGGCGATTTCAACGGAACTACCCTGCGGCAGTTCACTGCTGATACCGGGCAAATCTGCGCTCGCCAAGGGCTGTGGATACACCAGAGCCGGCATATCCAGGTCCACCCAGGTCCAACAGCGGAACAAACCAAGCGGGTAGTAGCTTTCCACCAGTAAACGGCCTGGATCATGCCAGCCCCGGCCGCCTACCGGAACAAACAGCGCCACTTCACAACTGTCACGGTCCGCTAGGCTCAAGAGACCGTCGCTGCCCTGTGGCCACGCGAGACGCAGCGCATAGTGCGGAGCCTGGCCACCGCGCTGCAGACGCAGCCGAAATTCGCTGCGCTGGCCTGGGAATACGGGTGTTGCTGTGAGGGCCTGCAAGGTCAAACCGGCCAGATTGGCGTAGGTGTGCAAGGTCGCCACCACAAACAATGTGGCGAGTAAAAATGCCACGGCATAGGCCATATTGTTCTGATAATTAATTGCCGTGAGCAAAATCAGTAATAACAACAGGCAAAAGAAAAAACCGGGACGCGATGGAAAAATGAAAATCCGCCGTTGATCCAGTGTTACCTTGCGCGATGGGGGTATGCGCCTTGCCAGCCAGCGTCTGAAGCGCATGCGCAATCCACTCGCGAAGACCCTGGGGTTATCGCTGGGCATTTAGGCTCTCAGGGCCCAATAACATCGACACTACGCTGCAACAAATCGACCAACGCATGGCCGTCGCCAGCGTAATCACCACTGGGCACCAGGCGATGCGCCGCAACCGCGGCCAGCACAGCCTGCACGTCTTCGGGTACAACATGCTGCCGACGGTTCATAAACGCCCAGGTACGCGCACAGTTCAACAGAGCCAGAGCACCCCGCGGCGATAGCCCCACCGCAAACTCTGGCCGCTCCCGCGTAAAAGCCACTAAACGCTGCAGGTAGTCCAGCAGGCCGTCAGCTACGTGCACTGCCGCTGCGGCAACCCTAGAGGCCTCTAACTCCTGCGGTGACAAACAGCGATGCAGCGCGGCTTCCGGCCCCCTCTGACCTGTATTATTGAGCAACATCTGCCGTTCGGCCTGAGGGTCGGGGTATCCAAGCCTCAGCCGCATCAGGAACCGGTCGAGCTGACTTTCAGGCAAGGGATAGGTACCGGACTGGTGAATCGGGTTCTGGGTGGCAATGACAAAAAACGGCTCTGGCAGCGGTCGAGTTTCGCCTTCAATCGTTACTTGGCCTTCGGCCATAGCTTCCAGCAAGGCACTTTGGGCGCGCGGCGTTGTGCGGTTGATTTCATCAGCCAACAGCAGCTGGGTAAAAACCGGCCCGGGATGAAAGGTAAAGCTGGCGTCGCCAGGGTCGTAAACCGACACCCCGAGAATGTCCGCTGGTAGCAAGTCACTGGTGAACTGAACCCGCTTGTAAGACAAGCCCAGCACAGCAGCGAGTGCGTGCGATAGCGTTGTTTTGCCCATGCCGGGCAGATCTTCTATCAGCAGATGGCCGCGGGACAACAAGCAGCAAACCGCGAGCCGTATATGCGCTTCCTTGCCCAATAGAACCGTGCCAACTTCTGCCACCGCGCCGTCAATCGCGCCGTGTATCTCCATGCTGTTACTCCTGGCCATCACTCAGGTTACAGGAAAGTAGTACGCGGGGCAGCCGGTTTTAGCCTGCCGCGTTGAGCCCCCGCTGCAGGTCTCTACGCAGATCCTCAACATCTTCCAGGCCCACCGCCACGCGGACAAGCCCGTCACTGATGCCTGCCGCTGCGCGCTGCTCAACACTCAGTCGACCGTGCGTTGTAGTCGCAGGATGCACGATGGTGGTTTTCGCATCACCCAGGTTCGCCGTTAACGAGAGAATGCGAGTGGCGTCAATACAGCGCCAGGCAGCAGCCTTGCCCCCTTTCACCTCAAACGACAGCACGCCCCCAAAAGCGCTTTGCTGGCTAGCCGCGAGTGCGTGGCCAGGATGCTCAGGAAGGCCGGCATAAAACACTCGCTGCACCTGCGGTTGCTGCTGCAACCATTGCGCCAGCTGCAGCGCCGAGCGCGAATGCGCCTCCATACGCAAGCGCAGTGTCTCCAGCCCCTTGAGAAATACCCAGGCGTTAAAGGCACTCATGGTGGGCCCGCAGGTGCGCAGAAAAATGACGACCTCGTCCATCAGCGCCTGCGAACCAACCACCGCACCGCCAACGCAGCGCCCCTGACCGTCAAGGTATTTGGTCGCCGAGTGAATGACGATATCGGCGCCCAGTGCCAGCGGCCGCTGCAGCGCAGGGGTACAGAAACAGTTATCGACCACCAATAGTGCGTCGTTGGCATGGGCGATATCGGCCAGGGCGCGAATATCCGCCACTTCGCACAGTGGGTTGGACGGGGTTTCGAGGTACAGCAGGCGCGTCTCAGGGCGCATGGCCGCCTGCCATGCGTCAGTGGCCAACAGGGGCACAAAATCCACACTCACGCCAAATTTGGCCATGTACCGCGAAAACAGATTAGTCGTGGTGCCAAATACATCGCGCGAACAGATCACGTGATCACCGGCCTTCAGCAGCGCCATACAGGTGCTCAGAATGGCCGCCATACCGGAAGCAGTACCCACGGCAGCCTCACCACCCTCCAATGCAGCCAGGCGCTCCTCAAAGCCGCGCACCGTTGGGTTGGTGTAACGCGAGTAGACATTGCCCGGCACTTCGCCGGCAAAGCGGGCAGCGGCGTCTGCAGCCGAATTGAACACGTAACTTGAGGTGGCAAAAATCGGCTCCGAGTGCTCTCCCTCGGCGGTACGATGAATGCCGGCGCGAATAGCTAGCGTATCCAGCCCTGCGCCTGCCAGCGGATCGTCGTCGTAATTATTCATAAGGCCTCAGCTGGCGTCATTGTGAATGCCCACCACGGACCCTTCAGCGAGGATACGGGCGCGGCTGCGGCTCTGTGCATCATCGTTGCGTAACCCTTCGATACGTTCCAAATAGGCTTGATCGACATCACCCGTGGGGTATTCACCGTTGAATACCGAGCAATCAAAACCGTGTGCGCTCTTATTACCCTCTTGCGAACACTTGATCAGATCCTCAAGATCCTGATACACCAGCCAGTCCGCTCCAATCAGTTCACACACTTCTTCGACGGTACGCCCGTGAGCAATCAATTCTGTGGCAGAAGGCATGTCGATGCCGTAGACGTTTGGATAACGCACCGGCGGCGCAGCGGAGGCGAAATACACCTTTGCGGCGCCTGCATCGCGGGCCATTTGAATGATCTCACGACAGGTGGTGCCGCGCACAATCGAGTCATCGACTAGCATCACATTCTTGCCGGCAAACTCCAGCGGCACCGGGTTGAGTTTCTGGCGCACAGACTTTTTACGCTGGCTCTGCCCCGGCATGATGAAAGTACGGCCGATATAACGATTCTTCATGAGGCCTTCGCGAAACTTTATACCAAGCTCAGAGGCTAGCGCTTGCGCGGCGATACGGCTGGTGTCGGGAATCGGTATCACCACGTCGATATCATGATCCGGGTTTTCTCGCAGCACCTTACGCGCCAGCGCCTCACCCTGACGCATACGCGTTTTATAGACGGAAATACCATCCATCAAAGAATCAGGTCGAGCAAAATACACATGCTCAAAAATGCACGGCCGCAACTGCGGGTTGCTTGCGCACTGGCGGCGATGCAAAGCACCTTGGCTATCGATAAACACGGCCTCACCGGGAGCAACATCACCCAGCATGTGGAAACCGACCACGTCCAAGGCGACACTTTCAGATGCCAGCATGTACTCATCACCCGCTTCAGTGCTGCGCACGCCTACCACCAGCGGACGGATACCCAGTGGGTCGCGAAAGCCCACTACGCCATAGTCCACAATCAGAGCAACCGCCGCATACCCACCGCGGCAGCGACGGTGAACAGCGGACACTGCCTGAAAGACATCGTCGGCAGCCGGGCTGAGTTTCCCCAGAGTTTGCAGCTCGTGGGCGAATACGTTGAGCAACACCTCGGAATCGGAATCGGTATTCAAATGGCGCAGATCGTCCTGAAACAACTCGCGAGTGAGCTGTTCAGAGTTCGTCAGGTTACCGTTGTGCGCCAACGCAATACCGTAGGGCGAATTGACATAAAAAGGCTGCGCGAGCGCCGTACCGGAGCTGCCTGCAGTGGGATAGCGAACGTGGCCAATACCCATCGCCCCTTTCAAGCGCTGCATGTGGTCTTGACGAAATACGTCGCGCACCAGGCCTTCGCCTTTGCGTTGCGTAAAACGCCCGCCGTGGCAGGTCATAATACCTGCGGCGTCCTGGCCGCGGTGCTGTAGCACCGTCAGCGCATCGTAAATGTCAGGGCCTACCGTGCCCTTGCCAACCTGCCCAACCAGCCCACACATACTGCGTATTCCTTGTCGTCAACCACTGACCGCCGGCATACTCCCGGCGTTAAATTCACCTAGACGTTGCATCGCCCATTCCAGAAGCGCATCAACTTGTGGCATCAAGTGCGCTTGATGTAGCCATACCTGGTCGCGTGGGGGCAGTAACTCCCGCACCAAAAACACCAACACGAGCACAATGATCAGGCCGCGTGCGAAACCAAAAACAGTGCCCAACAGGCGGTCGAGCGTTCCCAGCCCGGTCGCCCGGACCAGCTGCGCCAGTAATAAGCTCACCAGCCCGGCACACAACAACACACCCACCAGTATCAGCAGCCAGGCCGCAATATAGCGCGCAGTCAGGTTGCTGATCAGGCCGGTCAAACGCGAGGCGAGATCGCCTGCGAACAGGTATGCCAGCACAAATGCCGCTATCCAGCCTGCCAGTGACAGCGCCTCCCGAGTGAAACCACGCAGCAAACTGAGCAACACCGACAGGCCGACAATCGCGATCATCGCCCAGTCTACCCATGTCAGTGCGTCGATATTCAGCACCGTGGCACCGACGCAAGCACCAGCCGGGTGGCGCGCAGCCTAGCAGACGTGCTACTGACACCCAAGGCAGCCGCCGTCACCATTAGCGCGAGTACCGCCGCACTAAAGACTTCACGCCGAACTCAGCGTCTATGCCGGGGCGTAATTGATCCAATCGGGCGCGTTCAAATTTAGGGCCAACATTAACCCGGTACATCGTTCGGTCGGCCACCGTGACACGATCTACCCAGGCTTTCTCGCCTATGACCTCCAGGCGTTGGCGCAATGCCTCCGCTTTTTCCGCGCTACTGACACTCGCCACTTGCAACATCCAGGCGATAGGCAGGCCCTGAGCATCCAACTGGGGCTGCTCGGGCGCCTCGCTACGGGTTTCCCCATCTGCAGGCGGCGCTTGCGCCAAGACCCAAGCACCGCTGTCTGATTGAGGCGCCTCCGGGTCCATTTGCTCCGCGTTGCTTGCCACAGGCGGTAAACTCCATGCAGGATCCTCTGCAGGGCTGAGCTCCGCTTCCGCCTCTTCCGTAAACTCAAGATCAGGCGATGCCCGCAAGCCCGCAGAGTCGGGAGCAGCGATAGGAGTTGTATCAACCGCAGGCCGCGGCGGAATACGTAAATTTTCAATGCTGCCGTCAGGTTGCGGGTCGACAAAAATGATCGGCCAGAAAATAACCCCTAGCGCCACCAGTATGAGGGCGCCAACCAGGCGTTGTTTGAGGATATCATTCACTGCTTATGCCTTTCCCTGCTCTCGCGCCAACCAGGCCATGGCAGCCGCCACGGTGTGAAATGAGCCGAACACCAGCAAGCGGTCACCGACCGAAGCCACGCTGCGCGCCCGCGCCAGCGCTTGCCGCAGATTCCGGCTCACGCTGATCATACCTTGTCCTTCAGCACGCAAGCACTCCGCAATTGACGCAGCCTTTATAGTGCGCGCATTACCTGGCTGATCGGCCAGGAACCAAGCATCCACGCTGCCCGCTATAAGTCGAACCATCGAAGGGATGTCCTTATCGGCCATTGCGGAAAATACTGCAATAGTCCTCTTTTCAGCCGGGTTTTGCTGAAGAAATTCCACCAGCTTCACCACCGCAGCTGGATTATGTGCCACATCCAGAACAACCTGCAGCGCCCCGAGTGCTCGTTGCTGGCGGCGCCCGGCAATCTGCAGGGTAGGCAACACCGAACTCGCCTCGCTGCTTGCAACCGCAACACCCACACACTCCAGCGCTTGCACCGCCGCCAGCAGATTTTGCTCGAGTAAGGCGGGGTTTTGCAACGATGGCAGTGTGCGTCGCTCGCCGCTCGACGCGCTGATCCAGGCAGGCGCTGCAGGCTCAGCAACCGCTGCACCAAAGCACTGCCCAAACCAGTAAGCCTCTGCCCCACTCTCTACAACAGCCTCACGTAAACCTTCTGGCACATCAGTGCAGGCAATCACTGCAGGAGTGGACCGGCGCAGTATGCCCGCCTTCTCCCGCGCGATGCCATCGAGGTTATTGCCCAACCATGCCTCATGATCCAGCGCGATACTCGTAATCACAGCAACCGAGGGATCAACAATATTGACTGCGTCCAAACGGCCACCCAAGCCCACTTCCAAGACGACAATATCCACCGCTTGCTGGCGAAAGACGAGCAGCGCTGCAAGCGTGGCGAACTCAAAATAAGTGAGCGAAACCTCACCGCGCGCAGCCTCAATTTCGGCAAATGCTGCAACAATATCAGCGTCGCTAGCGTCTTCACCCGCAACCCGAATACGCTCATTGAAGCGCAAAAGGTGAGGCGATGTGCACACTCCAGCGCGCAAGCCTTTGTGCGTCACCAGTGCCTCGACCGCGCCCACCACGGACCCCTTGCCGTTGGTTCCGGCCACGGTGATAACCGGTACCGCGACCGGCAGCAGCTGCAGGCGATTGGCAACAACAGCCACGCGCTCCAGGCCCAGCTCTATTTCTTTGGGGTGCAGTGTCTCCAGCCGCGCCAGCCAGTCGACCAGCGAGTACTCAGTCATCCCGGTCGTCAATACTCTCTGCCATGTCGGTGGCATCTGCACTGCTGGCATCATCCTCCGTATCCTCTGGCACAAATGGAACCTGACGGGTGAGCTTGCCCAGCAAACGCCCTAGGGTGTCACGCATATCGTTGCGGTGCACGATCATGTCGATAGCGCCGTGTGCCAACAAAAACTCGCTGCGCTGAAAACCCTTCGGCAGCTTTTGCCGAATGGTTTGTTCGATAATATTCGGGCCAGCAAACCCTGCGCGCGCATCCGGTTCGGCAATATTTATATCGCCCAGCAGCGCCAAGGAAGCGGAGACTCCACCGTAAATAGGGTCTGTCATGACGGAGACGTAAGGGACGCCGGCGACCTTCATGCGCTCTATGATTGCGCTGGTCTTCGCCATCTGCATGAGGGAAATCAGGGCTTCCTGCATGCGAGCGCCACCCGATGCGGAAAAACAGACCAAGGGAATACGTTCAGCCAATGCAAGCTGCGCCGCACGGGTGAATTTTTCACCCACCGCGTAACCCATGGATCCACCGTGAAAAGCGAACTCAAAGGCCACCACAACCATGGGCATGCCCTGCAGGTTGCCACGCATAGCCACTAACGCGTCTTTCTCACCGGTCGCTTTTTGGGCGGCACTAAGACGGTCATGGTAGCGTTTTTTGTCACGAAATTTGAGCCTGTCAACTGGCTCGATGTCGGTCAATATTTCCTGACGACCGTCTTGATCCAGAAAAATATCGAGCCGCCGGCGAGCGCCAATACGCATGTGATGGTCGCACTTGGGGCAAACATCATCATTGCGCTCGACATCTGGCCTATAAAGCACCGCGTCGCATTTAACACACTTCTTCCACAAACCCTCAGGTACGCTTGAGCGGCGGACGCCCTCTTCCTTGCGTACCCCGGAAGGCAATATTTTGTCAATCCAGCTCATGGTATCCCCCATTTGGAGACACCATTATAGCCGCCGGCAGCCGCTTCTAGGAAGCGATGCTATCCAATCCGGCGCGGATACTCGCTACCAGCTCGCTCGCCACGCGTAATATCTCGTCATGGCCAGCGCCCGCAGCTAACGCCTTATCAATCGCATCCACCAACGCGCTGCCGATGACCACTCCGTCGGCTTTTGCCCCCACACGGCGCGCAGAGTCTGCGTCCTTGATTCCAAAGCCTACCGCCAAGGGCAGTGCAGTGAACTCGCGGATGAGCGCAAGATGCTGCGCAACATCCTCCGCGTCCAGATGGCCCGCTCCGGTTACACCCTTCAAAGCCACGTAGTAGATAAAACCGCTGGCCTGGCCGGCGATCGACTGAATACGCGCAGCCGGGGTCGTTGGTGCAACGAGAAAAATATTGTCCATACCCACCCGGTGCAGCTCAGCATTAAGGCCAGCCACCTCCTCCGGCGGAATATCAACCGTGAGAAGGCCATCCAGGCCTACTGCCACTGCCTCATCCGCAAACCGCGCGTAACCCATATGTTCTACGGGGTTCGCGTAGCCCATGAGCAACACAGGGGTTTCGGTATCACGCTCGCGGAAGGTGCCAACCATCGTCAACACATCGCGCAGGCGTGCTCCGGCAGCCAACGCGCGCTCGTGTGCCTTCTGAATAACCGGGCCTTCCGACATGGGGTCGGAGAACGGCACCCCCAGCTCAATAATGTCTGCCCCAGCCGCAACCAGCGCATGCATTAGCGGGACGGTGCTATCAAGTCCGGGATCACCCGCGACAATGTAGGGAACCAGGGCCTTACGCCCCTGCCTGGCGAGCAGCTCGAAGCGCCCCGCTATCTTGCTCAAAACCTGCTCTCCTCAATGCTGATGATGATCATGTGGCTGCTCATGTCAGACGTCGATTCCATCAATTTCGGCAACGGTCAGAATATCTTTGTCACCGCGACCCGACAGATTAACGATAATGGTCTGCTGTGGGGACAGGGTGGCCGCAAGCTTACCCGCGTAGGCGAGTGCATGTGCGGTTTCCAAGGCGGGCATAATACCCTCAGTGCGTGTCAGATCGTGGAATGCCGCCAATGCCTCGTCGTCGTTTATTGTCACGTAACTGACTCGCCCCACATCTTTGAGCCAAGAGTGCTCTGGCCCTACGCCGGGGTAATCCAGCCCTGCCGACACCGAGTGTGTATGCATGATTTGCCCGTCTTCGTCCTGCATCAGGTAAGTGCGGTTGCCGTGCAATATACCCGGCGTACCGGCTGTGAGTGGCGCAGCATGCTCACCTGTCGCTACACCGTGTCCACCGGCCTCCACCCCGTACATCGCGACCGACTGGTCTTCCAAAAACGGGTGAAATAAACCAATAGCATTCGAGCCACCACCGACACAGGCAACCAACGCATCGGGCAAACGTCCGGTTTGCGCCAGTGACTGCGCGCGCGCTTCCCGGCCAATAACGCACTGGAAGTCGCGCACCAGCATAGGATAAGGGTGTGGCCCTGCGACGGTGCCAATGATGTAGAAGGTGTCGTCCACGTTGGTCACCCAGTCGCGCATCGCCTCGTTCATGGCATCCTTGAGGGTGCGCGAACCGGAGGTCACCGGCACAACCGTTGCCCCCAACAGCTTCATCCTGTAGACGTTAAGCGATTGCCGACGCACGTCTTCTTCGCCCATAAACACATGGCATTCCAAACCCAGGCGTGCGGCGATAGTGGCCGTGGCCACACCATGCTGGCCCGCACCCGTCTCGGCGATCACCCGACGCTTACCCATATGCTTGGCGAGCAGTGCCTGCCCAACGGTATTATTGACCTTGTGCGCGCCCGTGTGATTCAAATCCTCGCGCTTGAGAAAAATACGGGCACCGCCTACCCGGTCGGACCAACGGCGCGCCTCATACAGGGGCGATGGCCGGCCCACGTAATGCGCAAGATCCTCGTCCAGCTCGCGCTGAAACTCAGGGTCGCCGGCGAGCTTGCGATACAAGGCCTCCAGCTCAGCGAGCGAGGACATAAGGGTCTCAGCAACGAATTTGCCGCCATAAATACCAAACCGCCCATCGGCGTCTGGCAGCGATGCGAACTGTGTCGGGTTGATGTCCGTGGTCATAATGTATTCCCCTGCTTGATTTCAGCCGTGCACAGCAGCGATGAAACGCTGCATTTTTGCTACATCCTTGATTCCTGGCGCGCGTTCGACGCCCCCACTGACGTCGACCGCCGACGGTTTCACCGCGGCAATCGCACTGGCAACGTTGTGCGCGTCGAGCCCCCCTGCGAGCACCAGTGGCCTCGGTAGCTGAGCGGGTATGGAGGACCAGTCAAACGTGATCCCCGTGCCGCCGGGCACGCCGGGTTGCCAACTGTCTAATAACAAGCCGCGAGCAGCGCCGTATTGCGCCGCTGCCGCAGCTACATCCATTCCCGGCCGCATACGCAGTGCCTTCAGAAACGGGCGCTGAAACTGCATGCAGAACTCCGCAGGTTCGTCACCATGGAACTGAATACAATCTACGGATACGCTGCGCAAAACACTATGGATTGCCGCAGCCGTTGCATTAACAAAAAGGGCCACAATCGAGACAAACGGGGGTACCGCAGCGGCGATCTCTGCCGCTTGCTCAGCGCTCACACAGCGTCGACTGGGCTCATAAAAGACCAGTCCCAAAGCATCCGCACCAGCATCACTGGCGGCGCGCGCATCGGCTACGTTGGTGATACCGCATATCTTAATGAGCGTTCTTGCCACGGGATTAATCAGCGTTGTTTGAAAGGCGCAGATCATAGCAGAATGCGGAGCACACTGTCTTTATACCGCTAAAACCAGCGGCCCTCGCGGTGTCTTGGGCAACGCGTAGCGCTCAGGGTAACCAACATCGACCAGATACAAACCATCGGCTGGAGCGGTCTCCGCGGCCAGCGTACGGTCTTTCTGTAACAGCAGCGCAGCGATCCACTCGGGTTCCCGGTCACCCACGCCAATCGCCATCAAACTGCCGGCAATATTACGCACCATATGGTGAAGGAAGGCGTTGGCTTCGATGTCAATCACCACCAGCTCGGCGTGGCGCTGCACAGAACAGTGTGTCACGCAACGAAACGGCGTTCTGGACTGGCACGCTGCAGCTCTGAACGCGCTGAAATCTTGCTCACCCAGCAAAGCCTGCGCCGCAGTATGCATTCGATCAGCGTTCAAAGGGCGGCGCTGCCAAGTGAGGTATCGGCCTAATACCGCGGGACGAATGCTGCTATTAACAATGACATAGCGATAACGTCGGGAAACCGCAGAAAACCGTGCATGAAAATCATCAGGGACGGGCTGGGCCCAATGAATGCGAATATCCGTGGGTAAGTGGCTGTTGCCTCCTAGCACCCAGGCTTTGACACTGCGGGCACAAGGCGCATTGAAATGCACAATCTGCGCGTGCCCATGCACACCGGCGTCGGTGCGGCCTGCACAGTGAACCCGAACCGGCGCTACTGCGACGCGTTGCAGTGCCCCTTCCAAGGTGCTCTGTACCGTGGGCGAGCGCGGTTCTCCCTGTGCCTGCCAACCATGGTAGGCACTGCCGTCATACTCAATGCGACAGGCAATCCGGGTGCCGGAGGCAAGCAGGCTACTGTCTAAGACCTGCTTAAAACCTGAATCAGCCAAGCCTTTCGAGCAACTCCCTGGCGTCCTGTTGCTGCTCGGAGTTACCGCCTCCAATCACTTCATCGAGAATCTGACGAGCACCGTCATCGTCGCCCATATCAATGTAAGCACGAGCGAGGTCAAGCTTGGTCGACATTGGGTCACCATCGTCGGCGAAGACAAAGTCATCTTCACTGCTGTCACCGCCAGCACGCGACTTTTCAAAGTCGGCAGACAGGTCAAGCTCCTCAGCAACGCCGTCCTCAATTTCAAGCCCCAAGAAATCAGGCTCTTCATCAATCGAGGGGACTTTCGCATCGCGGCCATCCAAACTACCAAAATCTCCACTCGCGTCAGCTAGCAATCGCTCGGCACGCGCAATACTGACGGCATCGCCAATGCGCTGCAGCTCAATCATCTGCTGATCCACTTCATTGTGATCTCCGGTTTCCGCCGCCAAACCCAGCAGCTTGAGCCTGTAAGCAGAATTATCCGGGTCGGTTCGCGTGGCTTTACGCAGTAATTCCATAGCCTGGGTATAGCGGCCATAGGCAATATAGATATCCGACTCGGCCAGGGCGTCGCCGGCATCGACATCAGAGGCATATTCGTCGTGCTTGTGCTCGCCGTAACCCCGTTGACCTCCGCGCGGCATTTCTGCTCGCGGACTTGCTGCGTCGGCGCTGCTATCTACCGCAGGAGAAGCCGCTGACGTGGATTCGTCATCATCCAACTCCATTGCGTGATCCTGCAACTGGATATCGGCAAAAGCATCGGCCTCCTGCTTACTCTGCTGCCGCGGCGCAGCAGCCAGCTGAGTCGTCTCTCCAGCAACCTCGGTAGCCTGCCTGCGCCGCCAAAGCAACACGCCCGCCAACAGAGTGAACAGGCCGCCACCAACAATATAAGGCCACAGCCCCGTCGACGCTGCTGCAGATTCAGGCACCGGTTGCACCGGTGCAGCAGGCACAACCGCTGGGGCTGCGAGAGCGGGTACTACTTCGGGGGCGGCAACGCTTGACTCGGCAAAATCCTGCGGCGCGACTTGTGCCTCAACCAAGGCCCGCTGCAGGGCTGCAATTTCTTCATCTTTAACTTCGACCAGGCGCTCAAGCGCATCCAATCGGTCCGTCAGCCGGGTTAGCTGCTGCCCAAACGCTTCTCGCTCGCGCTGTTCTGCCGCGGTGTCGGCTAGCGATGCCAGGGCATCGCCGCTACTCGCGAAGCTTGTGGACTCCACTGAGGTGTTCGCGACCGCCGTTGTGTCGGCGTCGGTTACCGGAGCCGCTTCGCCCACTGCACCAACTTCCGAAATGCGCAGAGCCGGGCCGCCGGAGGACGGCGTTGAAGCGCGACCGGCGCGCCAGTCTTCGTTTTGCTGGCGCACTTCTGCGAGCACAGCAGCTACGCCGGCTTCCGTAGTTTCACCCACATCACCACGATCAGGCAGGTAAATAATATACCCGGCCTTGATGCGATTGATATTTCCATCGATGAACGCGTCGGGGTTCAGGCGCTGAATTTCCAGCATGGCCTGCTGCACCGACACACCTTCAGGCCGCGCCCGTTGCGCGATGATCCACAAGGTTTCGTCACGGCGAATCATATATCTAGCGCCAGGCGCGGGGTTCTGTGCGGTATCAGCGCTGAAGTTTCTCTCCGGCATGGCGCCGGGAGCAAGGTTGGACTCGCGCAGCCGCACCCGAGTGCCAGCACCTGTGGTGCCCGCTTGCTCAGCTCTGGGATCTTCCGGGGACGGCCCTTCGACCTCCGCGACCAATACCGTCGCAGAAACCGATGTTGCCTGTGTATCAAACGCGGGCGGGTCAACCAAAACCGTATAATTGCGCAACAAACGACCCGATGGCCAACGCGCCTCGATAATGAAATCCAGATAGGGCTCGAGTACAGGGTCTTCAGAAGTCAGGATAATGGTACCGCGACCGTTTTTATCGACCCGCACCTCAAAACTGATTCCGGTAAGAAAGTAGGAGCGATCGATGCCGAGCCGGTCAAAGTCGTCGGCTGTGGCGATGCGCACCCGAATCTGATCCTCGTCCAGGGTACCCGCATCCAACAGACCTACTTCCGCCTGCAAGGGTTCATTCAAAAAAGACTTCAGCGAAAGCTCGCCCAGCCCTAATGCCCAAACCGAACCTGCGTGCAGGCACCCCAAGGCTGCGAGTGCCACTGCCAATCGTTTCTTACGAGCCATAAACACGCCTTGTTATGCTCCCCTGCCACCCTCTGAGCGCAAAATCCTGCAGCCCGAGCGCCTAAATGACAAACCGGAAGATGCCGGAAGTATGTTGTAACGCAAAGGTTTAATCAAGGTAGCCCTTGATTAGCGCCTCCGCAATCTGGATGCTGTTGAGCGCCGCTCCCTTGCGTACATTGTCAGACACAACCCATAAATCCAGCCCACGAGGGTGTGAAATATCCTCGCGAATCCTGCCGACAAACACGGGATCGTTGCCCGCAGAATGGGTCACGGCCGTGGGGTAAGCGCCATCTTCGTGATCATCGACCACGGTAATGCCAGGAAAAGCCTCAAGCAGCTTGCGCGCTGCCGCCGCTGAGATTTTTTCACGCGTTTCGATATGCACCGCCTCGGAATGTCCGAAGAACACCGGCACCCGCACGCAGGTAGGATTGACCATAATACTCTCGTCACCCAGGATCTTTTGCGTCTCCCACACCATTTTCATTTCTTCGCGGGTGTAACCATTTTCCTGAAACGTATCGATTTGCGGCAACACATTGAACGCAATCTGCCTCGGGTACACTTCCGGCTCTATGCTCTGCCCATTCAGCAAGCGAGCTGTTTGCCCTGCCAGCTCTTCAATCGCCTCTTTACCCGTGCCGGACACCGCTTGATAAGTGCACACGTTAATGCGCTCGATGCCCACCGCATCGTGAATGGGCTTGAGTGCGACCAGCATCTGAATCGTCGAGCAATTCGGGTTCGCGATGATGTTGCGCGTGGTATACCCCGCCAAAGCATGCAGGTTGACCTCTGGGACAATCAACGGAATATCGGCATCACGTCGGAACTGTGACGTGTTATCAATCACCACACAGCCCGCCGCCGCCGCTTTCGGCGCAAACTCTTCGGAAATACTCCCTCCGGCCGAAAACAAACCTATCTGCACCTGACTAAAATCAAATTCCGCAAGGTCGGTGACGCGCACAGACTTGCCGCGAAACGTCACCGTCTTGCCTGCAGAGCGGGCGCTGGCCAGCGGATAAAGGTTACGGACTGGAAAATTCCGCTCTTCCAGAATGGACATCATGGTCTCACCGACCGCACCGGTAGCTCCGACAACGGCAACGTCATACTGCTTGCTCATAAAAACCTCGATGTGGATATGTGAATGATCAGCTGCGCAAAGCGGTGGCGACGGCGGCGCCCATCTCGCGCGTGGAGACGGCAACCTGGCCACTGGCGGCGATATCCGGTGTACGCAAACCTTGGTCAAGCACCTGGCTCACAGCCTGTTCTATAGCCGCGGCGGCCTCTGCCTCGTTCAGTGTATAGCGCAACATCATTGCTACCGAAAGAATCGTCGCTAGCGGATTCGCCTTACCCTGCCCGGCAATATCCGGCGCCGAGCCATGACAAGGTTCGTACATGCCACGCCCATTTTTGTCCAAGGAGGCTGAGGGCAGCATCCCGATAGAACCCGTCAGCATCGCTGCCGCGTCGGACAAAATGTCACCGAACATGTTGCCCGTGACCATAACATCGAACTGCTTCGGCGCCCGCACCAGCTGCATCGCGGCATTATCGACATACATGTGGCTAAGAGTGACATCGGGGTACTCGCGACCCACCTCCTCCATGACTTCGCGCCAGAGCATAGTGACTTCCAGCACATTGCTTTTGTCGACCGAGCAGACCCGATGATCGCGCTGACGCGCAAGGTTAAACGCCAAGTGACCAATGCGTCGAATCTCTGACTCGCTATACAAATAGGTATTGAAGCCTTCACGCTCTCCGTTGGGGAGCGTGCGAATGCCACGCGGCTCACCAAAATAAATACCACCGGTGAGTTCCCGCACGATCAGGATGTCGAGGCCAGCGACAATCTCACGCTTCAAGCTGGACGCATCGGCTAGCTGCGGGTAAAGAATTGCTGGGCGCAGGTTGCCAAACAGCTCTAACTGCGAACGCAGGCCGAGCAGGCCCCGCTCGGGGCGCAGATGGCGCTCAACGTTATCCCACTTGGGCCCGCCCACAGCGCCTAACAAGATCGCATCGGATGCTTGAGCCTGCTGAAGCGTCACCTCTGGCAGAGGTACGCCATGCACGTCGAGCGCGGCGCCGCCCAACAAGCCTTCTTCCAACTCCAAACCGAGCTGATACTGGCTATTCACGACTTCGAGGACGGCGACCGCTTCCGCCATGATCTCGGGACCGATGTAATCACCCGGCAATACCAGAATACGTCTGCTCATATTAGCGCTGCTCCTTGCGAATCACATCAAATAGCCAAGGGGACTGGGCCCGCCAGCGGGTTTCAAACTGCCGAATGGCGGCGGCACTTTCCAGCGTCACACCAATGTCATCAAGCCCCTTGAGAAGGCACTGCTTGCGCGCTGCATCAACGGAAAAACCGAACACCTGCCCCTCCCCGGTGCGCACTTCCTGCTGCTCAAGATCTATCTCCAGGCGATAGCCTTCTTCGACATACAGTGCCTGAAACAGCTGCTCAACGACGGCCTCGGGCAAAACCACCGGCAGAATGCCGTTCTTGAAGCAGTTGTTGTAGAAAATGTCAGCGAAGCTGGGGGCGATCACACAGCGAAAACCATAGTCTTCAAGAGCCCATGGCGCGTGCTCGCGGCTAGAGCCACAACCGAAATTCTCCCGCGCCAGCAGCACCGACGCGCCCTGGTAGCGTGCATGATTCAACGGGAACTCAGGATTCAGTGGCCGCTGTGTGCAGTCCTCACCGGGCTGTCCTTCATCCAAGTAGCGCATCTCGTCGAACAGGTTGGGGCCAAAGCCGCTGCGCTTGATCGATTTGAGGAATTGCTTGGGAATGATCATATCGGTGTCGACGTTGGCGCGGTCCATTGGCGCAACTAAACCCTCAAGAACGGTAAAACTCTTCATGCGCTATGCTCCTGCAGTGTGCGGACATCGACAAAATGCCCGGCTATCGCCGCCGCCGCCGCCATCGCCGGGCTGACCAGGTGTGTGCGGCCGCCGATGCCTTGACGCCCTTCAAAGTTGCGGTTGGAGGTGGACGCGCAATGTTCGCCAGACCCCAGCTTGTCCGCATTCATCGCCAAACACATGGAGCAGCCGGGCTCGCGCCATTCCATACCGGCGGCAAGGAATATTTCATGTAACCCTTCAGCCTCGGCCTGCGCCTTAACCTGCCCGGAACCTGGCACCACCAGTGCCTGCTTGAGGGTGGATGCGACCTGTCGACCCCGCACCACCTCGGCGGCGGCGCGCAAATCCTCTATCCGGGAATTGGTGCAGGAGCCAATAAATACGCGGTCGAGCTGAATGTCCGTAATGGCCATACCGGGTTTCAGCCCCATATAGTGCAGCGCACGAATGGTCGCGCTGCGTTGTGTGGCATTTTCCATGGCCTCGGGATCAGGAATGATGCCGTTCACAGGCAGCACCATTTCAGGAGAATTCCCCCAGGTCACCTGCGGCATGATGTCTTCACCGCGGAAAGTGATGGTTTGGTCGAAGACCGCATCAGCATCGCTGTGCAGGTCGGCCCAGGCTGCGCAGGCGGCGTCCCACAGCGCACCCGAAGGCGCGAAGGTGCGGCCCTCGACATACTCCAACGTTGTTTGATCTACGGCGATCATACCCATTCGCGCGCCGGCCTCGATCGACATATTGCACAGTGTCATGCGGCCTTCCATGCTCATGTCCCGAATAACCTCGCCGGCAAACTCGATCGCGTAGCCTGTGCCCCCGGCCGTACCAATTTGGCCAATGATCGCCAGGGCTACGTCTTTCGAGGTGACACCCCGCTGCAGCTGGCCATCGACCTGAATCAGCAGATTCTTCATTTTTTGCTGAATCAGACACTGTGTGGCGAGCACATGCTCCACCTCCGAGGTACCAATGCCGTGCGCCAAGGCCCCCAGTGCGCCGTGAGTAGAGGTATGTGAATCGCCGCAGACGACCGTCATGCCAGGTAGTGTTGCGCCCTGCTCCGGGCCCACCACGTGCACGATTCCCTGGCGCACGTCGTTGATCGGAATCTCCTCGATGTCGAAGTCGCGGCAGTTGTCGTCGAGTGTTTGCACTTGCAGGCGCGACACCTGATCCAATATACCGGCGATACCGCCCGCGCGCTCTTCGCGCGAAGTCGGCACGTTGTGGTCTGGGACGGCAAGGTTCGCACCCAGGCGCCAAGGTCGTCGCCCAGCCAGCCGCAAGCCCTCAAAGGCCTGTGGCGAGGTCACTTCGTGAATGAGATGACGATCAATATAGATCAGCGCGGAACCGTCCTCGCGCTGGTCTACCAAATGGTTACGCCAGAGTTTGTCATACAGTGTCAGCCCAGCCATGCTCGTCTCCATCAGAGTGCACATTCAGAACAACAATGATAAGGTTGGCCGAATGATTACTCAAATTTATTATTTTTATCTATATCATTCCCATGAGGAATTTATATGGAGCTTCAAAACCTGCACGCATTCCTACTGGTTGCTGAGGAAGCGTCGTTCTCACTGGCTGCTGAGCGCCTGCATCTGACACAGCCGGCCGTCAGCAAACGTATTGCGCTATTGGAGCAGGGCCTGGGCAGCACCCTATTCGACCGCATCGGCCGTCACATCACGCTCACCGAAGCCGGCCACGCCTTGTTGCCGCACGCGCGAACCATTACCCAGCAGCTGCTGAGCGCGGAACGTGCCGTGCGCGATTTGTCGGGGGACGTGGCCGGACAGCTGCGCCTGGCCACCAGTCATCACATTGGCTTACACCGGCTTGCACCGGTATTGAGCGCCTTCAGCAAAACGCACCCGGGCGCGAACATTGACATTGCGTTCACCGACTCGGAGCAAGCTTATGACCTCATCAGGCAGGGGCGCTCAGAGCTCGCCGTCGTGACACTGGCACCGGACAAAGACGAAAGCCTGATTGCTCAAGCGGTGTGGGAAGACTCGCTGGCGTTTATGGCCGCAGCTGATCACCCACTGATCGCACAGCGCCAGCACATCACGCTTGTAAATCTTGCCCAGCATCCCGCTATTCTACCGGGGCTGAACACCTATACCGGCCAAATCATCAAACGCCTGTTTACGGGGCACCGCTTGGAACTCAAGGTCTCCATGGCGACCAATTATCTCGAAACCATTCGCATGATGACTGCTGTCGGGCTGGGCTGGACGGTGCTGCCCAAGAGCATGCTGGCTGACGAGCTGTGCACCTTGCCGATAAAGGGAGTGACGCTGCAGCGCACGCTCGGGCTTGTGTATCACCGCGGTCGCAGCCTGTCGCGGGCGGCGCAGGCCTTCATCGCCGTTCTGGAGACCTGCGCCGACCCTGGCACCGCCTTGGGCGGCGCGGGCTGAGGTTCATTCGGCGGTAACAGGGCTGTAATGTATCGGTATAGCCCAAACCGGTTGGCAGTTGGGTAAAACCCTCAGGTTTCTGCCTGTCATGTGCCGACTCAGTCATATCAAGCGTGCTCCCCTGCGTTCAAGTCAGAATATTCCCATGCCCAGGCCTGCAGCGAATCCTGCGCCGAATTCTCGCGCCCGCGCTTCCAAAACGACATCTACAACGCCGCGGCAAATCAGTGGCTCCAGCGCCTCTCGCATGGGGTAACCGGCTAGTATGCGTTGCGCCTGAGAGCGCGCCCCGCGGCCGTCATTCCCGGCGCTCAGCAGCAGAGCATAGGGCAGCACCCTACCCTGCTCCCACACGGGGTAAAAGGTGCGATCGAGAAAGTC